>JAABUR0100001664.1_pt1 | contig 38623 bp, 36 predicted proteins | sample 5560091 | NCBI WGS metagenome assembly JAABUR01 (sample SAMN10711879, study PRJNA513375) | rock metagenome | isolation source: Antarctica rocks | place: Antarctica: Victoria Land, University Valley sud | reverse complement strand
CGCCAGCCTCTGGCGCTGGTTATCGGGGTTCGAATCCCTGCCCCCCAGCTCGCAATTTCAGTACGTCCGAACCTCATGGGAACGTGTGTTCGATGGGTCGGAGGAAGCGCCACGACTGGGTCGCAATTCGCGCCTACTACGAGGCCGGACATAGCCTGGGAGAGTGCCGAGAGCGCTTTGGGATCTCCAACGGCGGCTGGACACGCGCGGTCGAGCGCGGCGACGTCATAGCCCGCGGCAGCCGCACGCCGCGGACCAGCCAGACGCGGGATGCAGTCGCGCGCCTCTTGGAGGCGGGTCACTCCCAGGCCTCCGTCGCCAAGCAACTGGGCTGCTCTCCTTCAACGGTCTCCCACCATGCCCGAGGGCTGGGCGTGCCGCGTCAAGACAAGTGTGCCCGCAGGTACGACTGGGGTGCAATACAGAGCTACCACGATGCCGGCCACTCGGCGAGGCAATGCATGGAGGAGTTCGGCTTCTGTTCTCAGACTTGGCATTCGGCGCGCGAACGAGGCGATCTCGTCAGTCGCCCGGCTGGAGCTCCAATCGAGGATTATCTCGTTGCCGGGCGGCGCGTGAGCCGGAGTCACCTCAAAGGGCGGCTGGTCGCCGGCGGTCTGAAGAAGCTGGAGTGCGAGGAGTGCGGCCTAACCGAGTGGCGAGGCCGGCCATTGTTTCTCTCGCTCCATCACATCAACGGCGACGCCCAGGACAACCGACTCGACAACCTCGCCGTCCTCTGTCCGAACTGCCACGCGCAGACGCCCAACTTCGGCTCATTGAACCGGCGACTCAAACGAGCTGCCTGACCAGGCTCTCTGCCCTCACCTGCCTCAGGCCGCCGTCTGCTGAGCCCAGTCCCGGTACAGCCGCGCGTAGGCTCCGTCGGCGTCCAGCAGCTCCTCGTGCGTGCCCTGCTCGGCTATGCGGCCGTGCTCGAGCACGACGATCCGCCCGGCGTCGCGGATGGTCGAGAGGCGGTGCGCGATCACGATCGCGGTGCGGCCCGCCAGCAGCCTCCGCAGGCCGCGTTCGATCCGCGCCTCGGTGGCCACGTCCACGTTCGAGGTGGCCTCGTCCAGGATCAGCACACGCGGGTCGGCGACCGCCGCGCGGGCGAAGGCGACGAGCTGGCGCTGGCCCGCGGACAGGTGACCGCCGCGCTCCCCGACCTCGGTGTCGTAGCCGCCCGGCAGCCGGGAGATGAACTCGTGCGCGCCCACGGCCCGGGCGGCCTCCTCGACCTGATCGGAGGTCGCCCCCGGGCGCCCGAAGCCGATGTTGTCGGCGATCGTGCCCGAGAAGAGGAAGCCCTCCTGGGGCACGGTGCCGAGCTGCGAGCGCAATGAGTGCGCGGTGACGTCGCGCAGGTCGTGGCCGTCGATGGTGATGCGCCCACCGGTCGGGTCATAGAAGCGGGCCACGAGCTTGGCCAGGGTGGACTTGCCGGCGCCGGTGGATCCGACCAGCGCCACCGTCTGGCCGGGCGGCACGTGCAGGTCGATGTCGTGCAGGACGAGGTCCGTGCCGGTGCGCGCCTCGGGTTGGTCGTCCGGCTGCACTGCGCCTGCCGCCGCCCCACCGTAGGTGAAGTCCACGCGCTCGAACCGGATCTCGCCGCGCACCCGGGGCAGGTCGATCGCGTCCTCGGCGTCTGCCAGGTCGGGCTTCTCGTCCAGCAGGCCGAAGATCTTGTCCAGCGCCGCCATGCCGGCCTGGTAGGTGGTGTAGAGCTGCGAGAGCTGCTGGATCGGGTCGAAGAAGCTCTGCAGGTAGAAGACGAAGGAGACCAGCACGCCGATCGAGACGGCGCCTTCCAGCACCTGGTTGCCGCCGTAGAGCAGGATCGCCGCGGTGGCCACCGCCGACAGCAGCTCCACCGACGGGAAGTAGGCGGAGTTGAGGTAGACCGTCCGCATGTTGGCCTCGCGGTTCTCGTCGTTGAGGCCCGAGAACCGGCGCTCGTGGCGGGGCTCCTGGCCGAAGGCGCGCACTACCCGCACGCCCGACAGCGTCTCCTGTAGGTAGGAGGTGACCAGCGCGATCTTCTCGCGCGTCAGCCGGTAGGCGTCGGCGGAGGCGATCCTGAATGCGATCGATCCGATCGCCAGCACCGGGAACACCAGGAACGTGACCAGCGCCAGGCCCGGGTCCATCGCCACCAGGATGGCCGCCGTGAAGACCAGCGTCAGTGTGGAGGAGAACAGCGTGACCACGCCGTCGGTGACCAGTTGGTCCAGCGCCTGCACGTCGTTGGTCAGGCGCGAGATCAGCACGCCGGCCTTGTTGCGCGAGTAGAAGCCGATCGACAGCGACTGCAGGTGGGCGAAGATGCGCCGGCGCAGGTCCTGCAGCGCGCGCTGGCCGACCCAGTTCGTCAGATAGGTCTGCAGGTAGGTGGCTCCGAAGTTCACGAGCGTCGCGCCCAGGAACGCGAACATGATCCAGATGAGCGCGCCCGCGTCCTTGTCCTGGATGCCGGCGTCGATCGCCCGCCCGGCCAGGTAGGCCGGGGCCAGCGCGGCGGCGGTGGCCAGCACCAGGGCCACGAACATCAGGATCACCCGCCCGCGGTAGGGACGCAGCAGCACCAGCAGCTTGCCGAGCTTGCGCGTGCGGCCGCGTTCCCCTCGCACGGCACTCCAGTCGACGCGACGTCCGCGACGGGCGCTCATAGGCCCGCCAACTCGCGGCCCTCGTCGGCGCGCGCCAGCAGCGCGGGATCGGGCGGGCCCCGCTGGGCGATCTCGCGGTAGAGCGCGGACTCCTCGACCAGCTTCTCATGGGCTCCCCGGGCGACGATCCGGCCCTCTTCGAGCACGATCACCTCGTCGGCCAGTGAGATCGTCGACATGCGGTGGGCGATCACGAAGGTCGTACGCCCCTCCATCACCTCGCCGAGGGCGTCCTTGATGCGGCCCTCGGTGGTGGCGTCCACGCTGGAGGTGGCGTCGTCCAGGATCAGGACCCGGGGTGAGATCAGCAGCGCCCGGGCGATCGCCACGCGCTGGCGCTGGCCGCCCGAGAGGGTGAGCCCGCGCTCGCCCACGAGCGTGTCGTAGCCGTCGGGCAGGTCCTCGATCAGCTCGGCCAGGCCCGCCCGGCGGGCGGCCGCCTCGATCTCCTCGGCGCTGGCCTCGGGGCGGGCGTAGGCGATGTTCTCGCGCAGGGACGCGCTGAACAGGAAGGCGTCGTCGGAGACCAGGGCGATCTCGTGGCGCAGAGAGGCTACGTCGACGTTGCGCACGTCCATGCCGTCGATGCTCACCGTGCCGGCCGTGGCCTCGTACAGGCGCGGAATCAGCATCACCAGCGTGGTCTTGCCCGACCCGGTCGCGCCCACCACGGCGACGGTGTGCCCGGCGGGGACGTCGAGGTCTATTCCCCGGAGAGTGGGCTGCCCGCCGTCGCCGTCGTAGGTGAAGTCGACGCCCTGCATCCGGACGCGGCCGCCCCCGGGCGGTAGATCCGGTGCGCCCTGCGGCGCGGTCAGGCGCGGCTCGCGATCCAGGATCTCGAACACGCGCGTACCGGAGGCCACGGCGCGCTGGGCCATGCCGAGGGAGACGCCCAGCGTGCGCATGGGACCGGCGAGCATGAGCACGTAGCCATAGAGGGCGACGAACTCGCCCAGCCGGGAAGGCTCGTCGATTACCTGACGACCACCGATCAGGAGCACTCCAGCCAGACCGAGCTGGGGGAGAAACCCGATGAAGGGGTTGTAGAACGCACGCAGTCGCGTGGAGACCATCGACTGGTCGAACACCCGCCGGACCGCCGCGTCGAAGCGGCGCACCTGGCGCTGCTCTCGGGCGAACGCCTTTACCACCCTCACGCCGCCCACGTTCTCCTCGGCCTCGGCGGTCAGCTCGGCGATTCGCTGCTGGACCTCCTGCGACGCCGGGCGGTTCAGCCGCCCGTAGGAAAACGCGGCCCACACCGCGAACGGCACGGGGGCGAGGGCCACCGCCGCCAGCGGGGGGTTCACCACGATCATGACCCCCGCCGCTATCGCGATCGTGAGCAGCGACTGCATCATGAAGATCAGGCCGTAGCCCAGGAAGAAGCGCACCGACTGCAGGTCGACGGTGGAGCGCGACATCAGCTGGCCGGTCTGCTGACCGTCGAAGAACTCCAGCTCCAGCGACTGCAGATGGCGGTACATGCGGTTGCGGAGGTCGAACTCGACGCCCAAGGACACGCGCCCGGCTATCAGGCGGCGTACCACGGTGAACCCGAGCCGTACCAGCCCCGCGCCGACGAGCGCCAGCGCCAAGGGCCATAGCGATCCGCCTCCGGCACGGATGTCATCGACGGTGCGCCCGACGATGAAGGGAATCAGCACAGTCGCACCCATGGCGGCTGCCGCCAGCAGGAGCGAGGCGATCACGCCGGACCGGTAGGGGGACAGGAAGCCGAGCAGGCGCCGAAAGACCTTCACGGGCTCTTCTCGCTCATCGTCACACGAGCCACTTTACTTAGTGAAGCTTTGGGAAGGCATGGGCCGCGGATGCTAGGACTTCAAGCTGGCTTGAAGTCAAGGACCGGACGCGATCAGCTGCTCCACGCTGTCGCGCCTGAAGTCGAAGATCTGCTTCAGATCGCGCCGCACCAGCGGCATGGCCAGTTCCCCGAAGGGCCAGAGCGGCATCGCGTAGCGGACGGTGTCGCGCATCAGCGTGCCGCCGTCGCGCGTCTCGAATGCGTGGGTGTGATGCCACAGGCGATAGGGACCCAGGAGCTGCTGGTCGACGAAGCGCACGCCCGGCTCCCACTCGTCGACGCGGGTCAGCCAGTCAACACCCAGGCCGTGGAGCTTGAGCCGGTACTGGATGATCGCCCCCACGCGCATCTCGATCGGTCCTTTGCCGACCACCTCGAACCCCAGCAGCGGCGGTGTGATCCGCTCCAGGTTCCGCGCCTCGGCGAAGAACGGGAAGACCTGCTCGACGGGGTAGGGCAGATGCTGCTCGCGCTCGAGGAGGTGGACCTTCACCGTGACGGGATACGCCGGCCCGGGCCGTTCGGATCGCCCGGGCGGTGCGGATCGCCCGGCCCGCGCGGGCGCTCTACAGGCTTAGACGACCGAGGCGAGCGGACCGCACGCTTCGACGTCGGCGGTCAGCTCGATGGCCGCCCCCGACGACAGCCGGTCGTTCTCGACCAGCTGCTCGGTGAGCTCGTAGAGCTCGGACAGCGCCTGCTCGGCGGCCGGGTCCTCGGCCATCGTCCGGCAGAAGAGCAGGGAGTCGGCCGCCTCGCGGACCGTCTCCTGCTCGGAGGGGTGCAGCTTGCTCTCGGCCAAGTCGCGCAGGGTCTTCATCACGCGTCCGTATGCCTGTGTGCGTTCGCTGTTCACCCCCGTCACGTTAGCGGCGGCCGATAGCTCCGCCTGGATTCGAACCAGGGACCTCACCATTATGAGTGGTGCGCTCTAACCGCTGAGCTACGGAGCCGTGGGGCGACGGGGCTACCCGGTCAAGCGTATCCGGGTGGGCGCCGTCAAGATGCCCGCGTGGCAGACGCGGCCGACATGCTGATGGCGGTGCCCAACGTCAGCGAGGGAAGCGACCCCGAGCTGCTGGCCCGGCTGCAGGGATCCTTCGCTCCGGCGCGCTTTGTCGACCTGCACGCCGACGCCGATCACGGGCGGTCGGTGTTTACGCTGGCGGCTCCGCAGGGGGACCTGGCCGAGGGCCTGGTGGCCGGGGCGCGGGCGGTGATCGAGGCGGTCGATCTGACGCGGCACGAGGGTTCGCACCCCCACGTGGGCGCGCTCGACGTGATGCCGGTGGTGTACCTGCACGACGACCAGCGGGGCGCCGCCTGCGCCGCGGCGATCACGGCCGCCGCGGTGATCGGCGACGACCTCGGGGTCCCGGTCTTCCTGTACGGCGAGCTGGCCACCGACCCGGCCCACCGGGAGCGCGCGGACCTGCGCCGCGGCGGCTGGCGCGCGCTGGCCAGGCGGATCGAGGCCGGAGAGGTCGAGCCCGACTTCGGTCCCGCCCGCGCGCACCCGACCGCCGGCATGATCCTGGCCGCGGCCCGCCCCCCGCTGGTGGCCTTCAACGTGGACCTGGTCAGCGACGATCTGGCTCTGGCGCGAGAGATCGCCGCCGGCATCCGTGAGTCCGCCCCGTCCGGCCTTCCGGGCGTGCGGGCCATCGGGCTGAGGCTCGAGCACCGGGGACGCGCCCAGGTGTCGACCAACGTGCACGACCATCGCGCCACGCCGCTGGGCACGATCGTTCAAGCGGTTCGCGCGCGGGCGGAGGTCGCGGAGGCGGAGCTCGTCGGCCTCGCCCCGCAGGCGGCCTTCGACGGGTTCCCCGAAGACGTGGACATCCGGGGCTTCGATCCCGAGCGGCACCTGATCGAGAACGCGTTACGCTCAATCCGCTGATGGCCCAGACCAAGAAGAAGCGCTCCCGAAAGCATCGCGGAAGCCCGGCGGGAACGGTCAACCGGCCGGCCGCCGGCGCCAAGGCGAAGGCCAGGCAGGACCCCAAGCAGGCGGCCCGCGAGCGCCGGGCCCAGCGGATGAACCGCGAGCCCACGTGGAAGGGATCGATCAACCGGGCCGCCATCGCCGCCGCGGTGTTCGGCTTGATCGCGGCGCTGGCCCTGGGCTACGACGTCCAACGGTCGGTCACCCTGGCCGCCTTCATGTTCCTGATCTACATCCCGCTGGGCTACCTGACCGACCGCGCGGTCTACAACCTCAAGCAGCGGCGAAAGCGGGGATAGCCTCAAATGGCCATGGACGTGCGCATGTTCCCCGTCGGCCCGGTCCAGGAGAACTGCTTCCTGTTCAACCGCGAGGGGTCTGACCGCGCGCTGATCGTCGACCCCGGCGAGGAGGCTCCCAAGCTGCTCTCGGCGATCGAGCAGCTCGGCCTGACGCTCGAGGGCATCCTGCTCACGCACACGCACTTCGACCACGTGGGTGCTGTCGCGCCGATGGCCAGGGCGACCGGTGCCGAGGTGTGGGTTCCCGAGCTCGAGAAGCAGGTGCTCGCCGACATCAACGCCTACGTGCCCTGGCCGGGCTTCGGCCCCTTCGAGGACTGGGACGCCGAGCACACCGTCCGGGGCGGGGAGCAGCTGCAGATGGCCGGCTTCGAGATCGACGTGCTCTTCACGCCGGGTCACAGCCCCGGGCACGTGACGTTCTCGATTCCCGGCGAGCAGGTGGTCTTCTCCGGTGACGTGCTGTTCCAGGGGTCGGTGGGCCGCGTGGACCTCCCCGGCGGCGACTGGCCCACGCTGCTGGAGTCGATTCGCTCGCTCGTGGACGGCCTGCCCGGCGCGACACGGGTTCACCCGGGTCACATGGGCCTGACCACGCTCGGAGCCGAGCAGGCCACCAATCCCTTCCTGGCCGAGCTGGCACGGTAACCGCGGTGGCGGGCAAGCTGCAGGCCCCACGGGGGACGTTCGACGTGCTGCCCGCCGACGGGGAGCGCCGCCAGCTGCTGCGCGAGAACGCCGACGATCTCCTGGGCCGCGCCGGCTATGGGCCCTTCGAGACGCCGGCGTTCGAGGACACCGAGGTGTTCGCGCGCGGGGTGGGGCAGTCCACCGACATCGTCTCGAAGGAGATGTTCACCTTCGAGGACAAGGGCGGGCGTTCGCTGACCCTGCGTCCCGAGGGCACGGCCGGAGCGTGCCGGGCTTATGTGGAGCACGGCATGCACAAGCTGGCCCAGCCGGTGAAGCTGCGCTACTGGGGCCCGTTCTTTCGCCACGAGGCGCCACAGGCGGGGCGCTACCGCCAGTTCAATCAGGTCGGTGCCGAGGCGCTGGGCTCGGACGACCCGTCGCTGGACGCCGAGCTGATTCTCCTGCTGGCCGAGCTGCTGGAGGACTCCGGCGTGGAGAGCCGGCTGAAGCTGTCGAGCCTCGGCAACGCGGAGGCGCGCGCCTCATACGGCGAGGAGCTCCGCACCTTCCTACGTGCGCGCGAAGGTGAGCTGTCCGAGGAGGTGCGGGCGCGCATCGACGCCAACCCGCTGCGCGCCTTCGACGCCGACCACCCCGGGACGCGCGCGGTGATGGCCGAGGCCCCTTTGCTGATCGACCGCCTGGACGCCGCCGACGCGGAGCACTTCGCCGAGGTGCGCGGGCTGCTCGACGACGCGGAGCAGGAGTACGACCTCGACCCTACGCTGGTGCGCGGGCTCGACTACTACACGCGCACGGTGTTCGAGTTCGACTCACCCTCGCTGGGGGCCCAGAGCGGCGTGGGCGGCGGCGGGCGCTACGACGGCCTGGTGGAGCAGCTCGGCGGGCCGCCCACGCCCGGCGTGGGCTGGGCCGCGGGAATCGAGCGGATCCTGCTGGCCTCGGACGAGGATCCCGACGACCTGGAGCTCCCTGTGGCCTTCGTGGCCGTGCCCAGGCCCGAGCTGCGCCGGATGGCGTTCGGCATCGTGCGTGCATTGCGCGACAGCGGAGCGAGGGCCGAGATGGAGCAGGCCGGCCGCTCGATGAAGGGCCAGCTCAAGCAGGCCAACCGGATCGGCGCCACCCACGTGGTGATCGTGGGCGACGAGATCGAGGTCAAGGAGATGGAGGGCGGCGAGCAGAGGGTCGTGGCCGACGAGCAGGAGCTGCTGGAGGCGGTGCTCGGTTGAGCGCGTCCACCTTCGACAACTCCTACCGCTCGCACTGGTGCGGCCTCGTCGGACCCGAGCAGGTCGGGCAGCGGATCCGCGCCGCGGGGTGGGTGCACCGCCGCCGCGACCACGGCGGGCTGATCTTCATCGACCTGCGCGACCGCGAGGGTCTGCTGCAGCTGGTCTTTCGCCCCGACGACGCGCCGGTGGCCCACGCCGCCGCCCATCGGCTGCGACCCGAGCACGTGGTCTCGGCCACGGGCACGCTGATCGAGCGCGAGGAGGGGGCGGTCAACCCGGACCTGCCCACGGGCCAGGTGGAGCTCGACGTGGCCGAGCTCGAGCTGCTGGCCACCGCTGAGACGCCGCCGTTCGAGATCGACGAGGACAACCCTGTGGCCGAGGAGCTGAGGCTGCGGTACCGCTACCTGGACCTGCGCCGCGAGCACATGGCCTCGGCCATCGTGCTGCGCCACCGGGTCGTGGCGGGCATCCGGCGCCACCTCGAGGAGCGAGGCTTCCTCGACATCGAGACGCCGGTGCTCACGCGTTCCACGCCCGAGGGCGCGCGCGACTTCCTCGTGCCCAGCCGGGTGGCCCCCGGCTCGGTCTACGCGCTGCCCCAGTCGCCCCAGATCTTCAAGCAGCTGCTGATGATCGGCGGCTTCGAGCGCTACTACCAGATCGCGCGCTGCTTCCGCGACGAGTCCTCCCGCGCCGACCGCCTGCCCGAGTTCACCCAGCTCGACGTGGAGCTGTCCTTCGTCGAGGAGGAGGACGTGATCGCCACGGTCGACCCGCTGATGCGCGAGGTGCTGGCCACCGGCGGCGTGACGGTTCCCGATCCGATCGAGCGGATGGGCTATGACGAGGCGCTGCTGCGCTACGGCACCGACCGCCCCGACCGGCGCATCCCGATCGAGATCGCCGACCTCGGCGACGTGTTCGCCTCCTCGGAGTTCAAGGTCTTCAGCGGCGTGCTGTCCTCGGGCGGCGTGGTCCGGGGGTTTGCGGCCCCAGGCGAGCGGGAGGAGCGCAGCCGGACGTCGTCCGGCGAGCACCGCACCGAGAACCTCTTTCCCCGGCGGCGCTTCGACGAGCTGACCGAGCGCGCCCAGCGCTTCGGTGCCAAGGGGCTGGTGTGGGGGGTGGTCGAGTCCGGCGGCTGGCGCTCGCCGGTGGCCAAGTTCCTGAGCGAGGCCGAGGTCGCCGGTCTGATTCAGGCGACGGGAGCAGGGGAGGGCGACGCCATCCTGGTGGTGGCCGACACCGCCCCCACGGCGGCCCGTGTGCTCGGTGACCTGCGCCTGCAGGTAGGCGTGCCCGAGGAACGCGACGACTTCTTGTGGGTGGTCGACTTCCCGATGTTCGAATGGGACGAGGCCGAGAGGCGCTGGGACCCGATGCACCACCCGTTCACCGGCCCAACCGGCGACCTCGACTGCGATCCCGCCACATGGCGCTCGCGCGCGTATGACCTGGTCTGGAACGGCGCCGAGATAGGCGGGGGCTCGATCCGCATCAATACCCCCGAGGTGCAGCAGAAGGTGTTCGAAGCGATCGGCCTCTCGCCCGAGCAGGCCGCCGAGCGCTTCGGCTTCCTGCTCGAGGCGCTGACCTACGGCGCACCGCCCCACGGCGGCGTGGCCTTCGGCATCGACCGGATCGTGGCGTTGCTGGCCGGCCGCGAGACCATCCGCGACGTGATCGCCTTCCCCAAGACGGCCAGCGGGTTCGACCCGCTCACCGGCGCCCCGGCCCCCGTCGACGACGGGCAACTGCGGGAGCTGGGGCTGACGAGACTCGCCCCGCCCGCCTGAGGGGGAGGCGTACGCGGGGAGCGTGCGCTGCTAGCGTTTTGGCAGGCTCGAGCTTGTCCGCCAGCCGGCTCACCACGTTGAGCCAATACCAACGGGATGGGTGTCTGGACTCGGTGCGCGCCAGGCCCCCGCGAAAGGATGCGTCGCAAGACGTGACCCCGCAGCGGGTGGCAGGTTCTCACCGGAGGACGCCCGAGCTTGCATGAGCAGGCCCAACCCGGTGCCGGCAACGGCAAGTTGGGGCCCTTTCACGTATCGGGTGAAACCGGGCATGGCTTCGTATCCTGACTTGATGGCCCTCCCCACCAGCGTCGAGCCCTTGCGGCTGCGAGACCATCTCTCCTCCCCCCGGGGGCTCGGTGCTCTGGCGCGGGCTCCGTACACCGGCGCCGCCGGCGGGGCTGCGTGTGGCGATCTGATCCGCGTCTCGGTCAGGGCCTCCGGCGATCGCGTGACCCAAGCGGGCTTCGAGGCCAGGGGGTGTGGCGCGGTGCGCGCGGCCGGGAGCGCTGTGGTCGGGCTGGTGGAGGGCGAGCACGTCCTGCGCGCCGCCCGGCTCACGCCGGCCGACGTGGCCGGGGAGCTAGGGGGACTGGCGCCCGCGGCCATGCACGCGGCCGAGCTGGCCGCCGACGCCCTGCACCGCGCGCTGGGCATGGCCGCCCGGGACGGATCGGTCGAGGTCGCGGCAGCGAGCGGCCGCACCGTCGTGGCGATGAGCGGCGGAGTCGACAGTGCCGCCGCCGCCCAGATCGCCCTCGACGGCGGCGAGGAGGTGATCGCGGTGACGCTCGAGCTGTGGTCCGACCCGGCCACCGACGGCGAGAAGAGCTGCTGCTCCCCCCAGGCGGTCACGGGAGCCCGGGCCCTCGCCCACCGCATGGGCCTCCCGCACTTCACGCTTGACCTGCGCGAGCGCTTCCGCGCGGACGTGGTCGAGGACTTCCTGGACGGCTACGCCGGCGGCGGCACCCCGAATCCGTGCGTGCGCTGCAACGGCCTGGTGCGCTTCGACGCGATGCTCGACCTGACCCGGCGCCTGGGCTCCGGGCGCCTGGCCACCGGCCACTACGCCCGAGTATTCGACGACGGGGAGGGACCGCTGGTGCGCACGGCAGCGGATCCGGCGAAGGACCAGAGCTACGTGCTGGCGCGCCTTGACGGCAACGAGCTGAGCCGCCTGCGCTTCCCCCTCGGAGAGATGGAGAAGCCGCGGGTGCGCGAGCTGGCCGGTGCGGCTGGACTGCCCGTGGCGCGCAAGCCCGAGAGCCAGGACCTGTGCTTTCTGGCCGGTAGCGACTCGCGCGCGTTCATGCAACGCCACGGCGACGAGCGCGTGCACGGGGCCGAGAGGGGGGGCGACATAGTCGACCGCCGTGGCAACGTGCTGGGGACGCATGGGGGACACCACCGGTTCACCGTCGGACAGCGCCGAGGAATCGGCGTGGCCGCCGCCGAGCCCCTCTTCGTCCTGGCCAAGGACGCCGAGCGCAACCGCGTCGTGGTCGGGCCCCGGTCGGAGCTGGCCACGAGCCGGGTGGTGATGGCGCCGGGCGTGCTCCACCGCGCCGGTGAGCGCGCGGACTCGGTGCGCCTGCGCTACCACGCCCCCGCGGTGCCCTGCTCGCTCGATGGAGATCCCGAGGTGGGTGTCCAGAGGCAAATCAGCGCGCGACTTCGGCGCGAGGTCGCGGCCGCCGCACCCGGTCAGACCGCGTGCCTGATGGATGGCGAGCTCGTCGTCGGGTGGGGAACGCTGCAGACCTCCGGAGACGGTGTGAACGGTGTCTGAGCACATCGAGCTGACCGCGCCCCTGGACGGCGACTTCGGGCCCGTGGTCCGGCTGATCGTGGGTGGCATCTCGGCGCGCGTCGACCTGGGCTTCGAGGAGATGGACGACCTGCAGCTGGCCATCGAGCGACTGCACGCCGAGGCCGGCGGACAGGAGCGGCTGACGCTCGACTTCGATCTGTCGCCGGGGCGGGTGCGCGTGCGCCTGGGCCCGCTGCTCGAGCGGGGGCTGGCCGATGCGCTGCAGCGCGGCCCGGTGGCAGGCGCCCTGACGCTCAAGGGGGTGCTGGACACTCTGGTGGACTCCTACGGGGTCGAGGAGGCCGCCGACGGCCGGCTGTTCATCCGCATCGTGAAGCTGGTGAACGCGTGAGCGCTCCCCAGACGGCCCGCGTCCGCGCCCGCGAGGTGGACCGCGAGCTCCTGCGACGCCTGCACGAGGAGGGAGACGCGACCGCCCGCGAGCGGCTGGTGGCCCGCCACCTTCCCCTGGTGCGGTCTCTGGCGCGGCGCTACGCGGGCCGTGGCGAGGCGCTGGAGGACATAGAGCAGGTGGGGGCGATCGGGCTGCTCAAGGCGATCGACCGCTTCGAGCTCGGCCGCGGAGTATCGCTGGCCACCTTCGCCACGCCGACGGTGGTGGGCGAGATCAAGCGCCACTTCCGCGACAAGGGGTGGGCCGTCCGCGTGCCCCGCGCGCTGCAGGAGCTGAACGCCCGCATGTCGGCCACCATCGACCGGCTGACCTCGCGCCTGGGGCGGTCGCCGACCGTGGCCGAGATCGCGCTCGAGCTGAAGGCCACGCCGGAGGAGGTGCTGGAGGCGCTGGAGGTGGGGACGGCCTACACCACGCTCTCCCTGTCGGGGGGCCCGGGCGGCGAGGAGGAGGCAGACCCGCTCGAGAGCCTGGGGGAGGAGGACGAGGAGTTCGCACGCAGCGAGGACCGGGCGGCGCTGGCGCCGGCGATGTCGCGCCTGCCCGCCCGCGAGCGGGAGATACTGCGGATGCGCTTCGAAGAGGGCCTGCCCCAGACCCAGATCGCCGAGCGCGTCGGGCTCTCCCAGATGCACGTCTCGCGGCTGATCCGCAAGGCCCTCGTCGCGATGCGCGACGACCTGGCGTGAGGCCGCTTCTCGCGGCCGTCGTCTTCGCCCTCGCGGTGCTCGCCGCCGGGTGCAGCTCGGGGATCAGCGGTGATCGCGTGGATGCCCGCAAGGGCGGCTCGGTGCTCGTCGGGCTGCCCAGCGGACCGGACTCGCTCGACCCCGCGGTCGCGACGAGCCCAGAAGCGTTGCAGGCCCTGTGGCTCGCCTATACGCCGCCTCTGACCTATCGTCATGCGGGTGGGGCCAGGGGGACCGAGATCGTGCCCGGCCTGGCCGAGCGGATGCCCGAGGCGTCGGGCGGGGACACGACCTTTCGCTTCACCTTCCGCGACGGGCTGCGCTATTCCGACGGGCGTCCGCTGCTGGCCGGGGACTTCGAGCGCGCGATCACCCGGGCGCTGGTCCTGAGCCCCGTGGCGCGTCGCGAGCTCGCCGGCGTAGTCGGAGTGGCCGCCGCACGCCGTGGCCAATCGGAAGGGGTCGAGGGCATCGTCACCGACGAGCGCACCCGCACCGTCCGCATCGAGCTTGCCGCACCCGATCCGGGCTTTCCGCGCGTGCTCGCGTCGACCTGGGCGGCGCCCGTCCCCTCCGGCATCCCCGCGCGGGACCTCTCGTCATCGCCGCCCGCCGGCATCGGTCCCTATCGCCCTGAGGGCGCGTCGAGGGGAAGGGCCTACGTGCTCTCGCGCCGGCGCGGCTTTCGCCTGGCCAACGTCCCCGAGGGCAACGCCGACCTGATCACGGGCGTGGTTGTCCGAGACTCGTCGCGCCGCACCGACCAGGCGCTTCGAGGGCGACTGGACATCACCCAGGGGGAGCCGCCGATACCACGCCTGCCCGAGATCCGCTCCGAGGACAAGGAGCGCTACCGCGAGTTTCGGACTCTCTCGGCCCGCTTCGTGTCGTTCGACCTGTCCCGCCGGCCGTTTCGCGACAAGGACCTCCGCCGCGCGGTCTCCTTCGCGCTGGACCTGCAGACCCTGGTCCGGATCGAGGAGGGGTTCCTGACCCCCAGCTGCAACCTGATCCCGCCGCAGGTGGCGGGATACGCGCGGCTGGACCCGTGTCCCTACGGCCCCCGTGAGGGGGATGCCGACCTCGTGCGCGCCGAGCAGCTGGTCCGCCGCTCGCGCGACCGAAAGGTCGTGGTCGTCGTCGACGGCGGGTCCGGGCCGCGCGCCGCCGCGCTGGCTCGCTATGGGGTGGGCACCTTGCGCAAGATCGGCCTGCGCGCGCGTCTGGCCCGCTCCGAGCGCGACTCGCGCCGCGCCCAGCTGCGCTTCGCGGACATCCTGCCCACCCAGCCCGAGCCGGCGGGCTACATCGGCGTCGTCGACGACGCCCGCATCCGCCGCGACGCGCTGGCCGCCCAGCGTGACGGGACCGCGGCGCAGACGGTGGTGAGGTGGGCCGACCTGGACAAGCGGGTCGCGGCAGGCGGGCTGGCGGCTCCCTACGGGGTGGCCACCACCGGCGTGCTGCTCTCCGAGCGGCTCGACGCGGCCAACTGCCTGCGCTTCAGCCCGGTCTATGGCACCGACCTGTCAGCGCTGTGCCTGCGCTGACTTGCGCACACCGGGGTGCTGAGGCCCGGCTCATAGACTCTCAAGCAATGCAGTCTGCGGAGATTCGCGAGCGCTTTCTCTCCTTCTTCGAGGAGCGGGGACACAAGCGCATGCCCTCGGCCTCGCTGGTGCCCGCCGGCTACGACCCGACCGTGCTGCTCACCACTGCCGGGATGCAGCCCTTCAAGCCGTACTTCCGCGGTGAGGAGGAGCCCCCTTCGCGGCTTTTGACCTCCTGCCAGAAGGTCTTTCGCACCACCGACATCGAGAACGTCGGTCTCACCGCGCGCCACCTCACGTTCTTCGAGATGCTCGGCAACTTCTCGGTCGGCGACTACTTCAAGGACGGTGCGGCCCGCTTCGCCTGGGAGCTCTCCACCGAGGGCTTCGGCTTCGACTCCGAGAGCATCTGGATCACGGTGTTCGGCGGCGACGCGGAGCTGGGCATCGGGCCCGACGAGGAGGCGATCGAGCACTGGAGGGCGATCGGGGTCCCCGACGAGAGGATCGTTCGCCTGGGCGTGGAGGACAACTTCTGGAAGTCGGGCCCCACGGGGCCGTGTGGGCCGTGCTCGGAGCTGTACCTGGACCGGGGGCCGGACTTCGGCGCCGAGACCGACCGCCCCGGGGACGACACCGAGCGCTTCCTGGAGTACTGGAACCTGGTCTTCATGCAGTACGAGCTGCACGCCGGCGGCTCGCTGACCGAGCTGCCTCGGCGCAACATCGACACGGGCCTGGGCCTGGACCGGATGGCGGCCATCCTCCAGGACGTCGCTTCGGTCTTCGAGACCGACATGTTCGCGCCCCTGATCGAGTTCGGCGAGCAGCGGTCCCAGCGCAAGTCGGGTGAGGACTTCGCCACCACCCGCGCGCTGCGCATCCTGGCCGACCACGGCCGGGGGGCGACCTTCCTGCTGGCCGACGGGGTGGTTCCCTCCAACGAGGACCGCGGCTACATCCTGCGCCGCATCCTTCGGCGCGCGATTCAGCAGGGGCGCCGCCTGGGCATACCCGAGGGCTTCGTCTGCGACCTGTGCCAGGTGGTGATCGACACCATGGGCGACCCCTACCCGCAGCTGCTCGAGGAGCGTGACACGATCATGCGCTGGGCGGCGGCCGAGGAGGAGGGCTTCGGGCGCACGCTCGCGCAGGGCGAACGGCTGCTGGCCGAGCTGATCGGGCGCGCACGCTCGGAGGGCGCCCAGGCGGTGGGGGCCGGGGACGCGTTCAAGCTGCATGACACCTTCGGCTTCCCGTTCGAGCTGACCAAGGAGCTGCTGGCCGAACAGGGGCTGGGCGTGGACGAGCAGCAGTTCGCGGCGCTGATGCAGCGGGCCCGGGAGGTGGCCCGGGGCGACCAGCGCTCCTCGGCCGGCGATGCGGCGCGCGAGGCGGCATCGAGCTTCGCGAGGGCCGCCGGCTTCACGACCAACTTCGTGGGCTACGAGTCCACCGAGGCCGACACGGTGGTAAGAGCGCTTCAGCGTGACAACGGCAAGGTGCTGGCCAAGCTCGAGGACAGTCCCTTCTACCCGGAGGGGGGCGGTCAGGTCTCCGACGCCGGGTCGATCGAGACGGCCACGGGGAAGGCCCGGGTGGCCGAGGTCGTCCGACTGGGAAGCGACCAGGCCCTTTCCCTGGAGCCGCTGGAGGGCGAGCTGGTGGAGGGGGAGCGCGCCCACGCGGTGGTGGAGCGAGACGCCCGCCTGGCCACCATGCGCAACCACACGGCCACCCACCTGCTGCACGCCGCGCTTCGCGAGCGGCTGGGAGCGCACGTCCGCCAGGCCGGCTCCTACGTCGCCTCCGACAAGCTGCGCTTCGACTTCACCCACGGCGAGCGCCTGAGCGGGGAGGACCTGCACGCGGTCGAGGATCGAGTGAACGGCTGGATCGCGGCGAGCCGGCCCGTGCGGGCCATGGAGACCAGCCTGGACGAGGCCCGCCGGCTCGGCGCCATGGCCCTGTTCGGGGAGAAGTACGGCGACTGGGTGCGGATGGTCGAGGTCGATGAGGTCTCGCGAGAGCTGTGCGGCGGCACGCATGTGCACAGCACCGCAGAGGTCGGCCTCTTTCACGTGACCACCGAGACCTCGAGCGCATCGAACGTCCGGCGAATAGAGGCTGTCACCGGCCCCGAGGCCACGCGGCTCTTCGTGGCGCGCACGGCGCGCCTGCGCGAGCTCTCGGCTGTGCTCAAGGCTCCCGAGGGCGAGCTCGTCCGGGCGGCGGAGCGGTTGGAAGAGAGGGCGAAGGAGCTCCAGAAGCGCCCCGCCGACCAAGACGACGGCGCGACCGCGGAAGCGCTCGTGCAGGCGGCGCAGGAGATAGGAGGGGCACCGGTCGTGGCCGCCCGCGCGGACGTCTCGGACGCCAAGGCGCTGCTGGCTCTCTCCGACCGCGTGCGCCAGAAGCTGGGCGACGCGGCCGTGGTGCTGGGGGTCGCGGTCGACGATCGCGTGCACCTGGTGGCCCAGGTGGCGCCCGCCTTGGTGGAGCGTGGTGTGAAGGCGGGAGACGTGATCCGCGCCGCGGCGGCGGTGGCCGGCGGCGGAGGCGGCGGGCGAGACACGATGGCCCAGGCCGGCGGCCGAAACCCGGACAAGCTCGACGACGCGCTGAGCGCAGCGCGCGAGGCGATCGAGCGCTCGTTTACATAAGCTCCGTGCGAGTGCTCGCGCTCGACCATGGGGAGGCCCGCTGCGGCTGTGCCGTGTCCGATCCTTCGGGCACCTTGGCGACCCCCCTGCAGGTGGTGGAGCGGCCCGACACCCGCAAGGGCCTTGGCCGGGTGGCGAAGGTCGCCGAAGCGGTGGGAGCGGAGCTGGTGCTGGTCGGGCTGCCACTGACCCTGGCCGGGGGCCATGGGATGCAGGCCGACGCCGCGCGCGAGTTCGCCGACAGGCTTGCCCAGCGGGTGGGCGTGCCCGTGGAGATGTACGACGAGCGCCTGACAACCCGGATGGCGGAGGCCGCCGGCGGGTCGGCTCCGGCCGACTCCCGTGCCGCCGCCCATCTGCTCGAGAGCTACCTGGCCGCCCGTGCCGGGGGTTTCGCCTCGTGAAGCGCGAACGCACCCCCGAGGAGCGTGAGGAGGCGCGCCTCGCCCGGGAGGCCAAGCGGGCGGCCCGCGAGGGACGCGCGCCCCGCGTCGCCCCGCCCCCCACCGAGATGGCGCCGCCCGAGTTTCGGGACGAGCCCGAGCCGCTTCCGCCTGAGCCCGAGCCCGAGCCGGAGCCGCTTGAGCCCGAGCCGGAGCCCGAGCCGCTTCCGCCTGAGCCCGAGCCGGAGCCGCCTGAGCCCGAGCCGCTTCCGCCTGAGCCCGAGCCGGAGCCGCTTGAGCCCGAGCCGGAGCCCGAGCCGCTTCCGCCCGAGCCCGAGCCGCTTCCGCCCGAGCTTGAGCCGGAGCCACTTGAGCCGGAGCCGCTTGTGCCGGAGTCCGAGCCGGAGCTGGAGCCGCTTCCGCCCGAGCCGCTTCCGCCCGAGCCCGAGCCGGAGATAGATCCGGAGCCGGAGCCGCTTGCGCCGGAGCCCGAGCCGCCTCCGGAGCCTTCACCCGAAGCCGAACCCGAGCCACAGCCCGTCGCGACCACCGTAGAGCCCCCACAGCCGCCGCCTCCCTTCCCGGACGCCCCCCCCGGGCTGAAGGGCGACGGAGGACGGAGGCGGGCGCGGCGCTCGCGCCGTCGCTCCCCAGACCCGGCCGCCGGGGCCCGCAGCGCCGCCGCCGCCGAGGTGCTCGAGCGCCGGCGAGCGGCGGCCGGCGACGTGTCCCGAAAAAGGCGGCCGCTGCGATGGCTCGCCATGGCCGTGCTGGCCGTGATCGTGCTGGCCGTCGCCTGGGTGGGCTTGTCGCTCTTCCAGCCGTTCAAGGGAGACGGCGAAGCCTCCGTAGGAATTCGGATCCCGGAGGGCGCGAGCGTGAGCGACATCGCCGACCTGCTGGAGGAGCGGGGAGTGGTCTCGAGCGCGCTCTTCTTTCAGATCCGCGCCACGACGGCCGGCCGGCGGGACGACTTCAAGGCGGGGGCCTTCACCCTGAAGCGGGACATGTCCCTGACAGCGGCCATGGACGCGATCTCCAAGGGACCGCCGCCCGACGTCGTACGTGTAGTGGTGCCCGAGGGTCGCTCGCGCGGCGAGGTGTCCTCGATCGTGAGAAACAGTTTGCGTGGGAGCTATGCCGCCCTCACCCGCACATCGCCCCAGCTCGATCCGCGTTCCTACGGCGCCAAGAAAGGCGCCAGCCTGGAGGGCTTCCTGTTCCCCGCGACCTATGAGCTGAAGAAGGGCAAGCCCACTTCAGCACTCGTGGCAGCGCAGCTGAGCTCCTTCAAGCGCAACTTCCGCGGGATCGACCTGGGCGCCGCGAAGCGCCGAAACCTGAGCGCCTACGACATCCTCACCATCGCGTCGATGATCGACCGCGAGGCCGCCGTGGCCAAGGAGCGCCCGATGATCGCATCGGTGATCTACAACCGCCTGCGCAAGGGCATCCCGCTGGGCATCGACGCGACCATCCGCTTCGCCACGAACAACTGGACCAAGCCCCTGACCCAGTCGCAGCTGGCGATCGACTCCCCCTACAACACGCGCACCCGGCGGGGCCTGCCGCCGGGGCCGATCGGCAGCCCGGGGCTTTCGTCGATCCGCGCCGCCGCCAGCCCGGCGCGGACGAGCTTCCTCTTCTATGTGGTCAAGCCCGGCACCAGGGGTGAGCACGCCTTCTCCAGGACCGACGCGCAGTTCCAGCGCGACGTCGGGCGCTACAACCGCGAGCGCGCCAAGCGCGGCGGCCGCTCACCGACGAAGCCCTGATGGACCAGGCGCTGCTCGGCGTGGCCGGCTTCCCCGTCGGCCACAGCCGGTCGCCCGCGATGCACCGAGCCGCGCTGGCCGAGCTGGGCCTGGACTGGCGCTACGTGAAGGTGCCGCTGCCGCCCGAGCGGTTCGCCGAGGCCGTCCGAGCCCTGCCGCGTTCGGGCTTTCGCGGCCTCAACGTCACCGTGCCCCACAAGGAGGCGGCGCGGCGCCTGGCCGACGAGTCTGGCCCGGTGGTGGCGGCGATCGGTGCGGCCAACACGCTGACCTTCGCGCAGGACGGCTCGATCGCGGCCGACAACACCGACGCCCCCGGATTTCTCGCTGCCCTGGCAACCGATCCGCGGGGCCTGCGGGCCACGGTGCTCGGCGCGGGTGGTTCGGCGCGCGCGGTGGCCTGGGCGCTGGCCGATGCCGGGGCGCTGGTGTCCGTGTGGAATCGGACGCCGGAGCGTGGTCGCGCGCTGGCCGATGACCTCGGGGTGGAGTGGGCGGCCCGTCCGGCGGCGGGTGATCTGATGGTCAACTGCACCAGCGTCGGGCTCGGGCACGGTTCGCCCGACGATGCCGTCGACCGCCTCGGTCTCGCGGGCGTCGACCCGCCGGCCACGGTGGTCGACCTTGTCTACGGCGCGACTCCCACGCCGGTCGAGCGGTGGGCACGCTGCGCCGACGTTCGCTTCGTGCACGGGCTGGAGGTGCTCGTGCGCCAGGGGGCCCTCAGCCTCGAACGCTGGACAGGCCGCGAGGCTCCGGTGACGGTCATGCGGGGGGCTTTGGCGTGACCTCGGCCCCAGTAGGGGACTCAACCATTCGTCCGGTCTGTCGATACGGGGGCTATGGCAGTCTCCCGGCCATTCGTGCTCGCCCTGCTGGGCGCCGTTCTGGTAATCGCCACCTTCGCCTCCATGCGATCGGCCGGCGACCGCGCGCAGGCGGAGCGCAGCGCAGCCGCCCCCACCCTCACGCCCAAGCCCGGCCGGTCGTCGGTCACCGACGCTCCGGCGCTCAGGAAGGCCCCCCCGGCGAACGCTCCGCGATCGAAGGCCGCGCCGTCGAAGCCCGCGCCGCCGAAGACCGAGCCTGAGGGCCCGGCCGCCAAGCCGACCCCCACGTCCGGGGCCAAGAAGCCATCCGCGGCCACCGCCGGCGTGCCCCCCAAGGTGGCCAGGGCGCTGAAGTCGGAGAAGACCGTAGTGCTGTTCTTCCGTCAGCCCGGGGCCGACGACGACGCGACCGAGTCGGCCGTGCGCTCGCTGCGCGGCAGGAAGCGGGTGGCCGTCTTCTCGGACGGGATCGCCCACCTCGCGCGCTACCGGCTCGTCGTCACCGGCCTGGGCATCACCCAGGCCCCGTCCGTGGTCATCGTCGGCAAGAGCCGCAAGGCCGTACTGATCGAGGGCTTCGTGGACAAGGGGTCGCTCACCCAGCAGGTCCTCGACGCCCGATGAGCGAGGCGTCCTCACAGGCCGCCGGCAAGCCACGCGTCGACGCCACGGGGCTGACGCCCCCAACTCGCCGCACCGGCCCCTCGCGGTTCATCGCCGACGTGATCGTGGCGCTGGGGTATGTGGACCGCCAGCAGGCCGATGCGGCCGTTGCGGAGTCGCGCAAGCAGGGCAAGCGCACCGGCCAGCTTCTGATCGAGTCGGGCGCCCTCTCACGCGAGCAGCTGGCCCACGCCCTGGGCGAGCGCTTCGGCCTGGACTACGTGGACCTCGGCGTCTTCCAGCCGGACCTCGCCGCCGTGAACCTGATCAGCCCGCAGGCGGCCAAGCGCTTCGACGCGGTGCCGATCGGCTTCGACGAGTCCGGCACCCTGATCGTGGCCATGGCCGACCCGTCCAACGTCCTGGCCCTCGACGACCTGAAGCTGATGACCGGCCACGAGGTCCGCCCGGCAGTGGCCTCGTCCGAGGACATTGGCGGCCTGATCGCGCGCATGAGCCGCCTGGACGAGGCGGTGGCCAGCGCGATGGAGGGGGAGGACGATGAAGACCTCGCCCCGGTGACCGAGATCCGCGAGTCGGCCGAGGACGCGCCGGTGATCAAGCTGGTCAACTCGATCATCGGGCAGGCGGTGGAGGAGGGGGTCTCGGACATCCACCTGGAGCCCGACGGCCGCAACATGCGCGTGCGCTTTCGCGTGGACGGCTTGCTCTCGGAGACCACCACCATCCCCCGGCGCATGGTCGCCGGCGTGGTGTCGCGGATCAAGATCATGGGCGACCTAGACATCGCCGAGAAGCGGATCCCCCAGGACGGCCGCGTCGGCCTGACCGTGGAGAAGCGCCCGGTCGACGTGCGCATCGTGAGCATGCCCTCCGTGCACGGCGAGGGGATCGTCATGCGCCTGCTGGACAAGGGCCAGAAGATGCTGGATCTGGACACGCTGGGCATGGACGGTGACGGGCGGGCCCGGTTCGAGGGCGCCTTCCACAAGTCCCACGGGGCCGTGCTGGTGACCGGCCCCACGGGCTCGGGCAAGTCCACCACGCTGTACGCGGCGCTCACCGCGGTCAACTCAGTCGACAAGAACATCATCACGATCGAGGACCCGGTCGAGTACCAGCTGGCCGGTGTCAACCAGATGCAGGTGAACATGAAGTCGGGCCTGACCTTCGCCCGCGGCCTTCGCTCCATGCTGCGCGCCGACCCCGACATCATCATGGTGGGCGAGATCCGCGACGCCGAGACGGCCCGGATCGCCGTGGAGTCGGCCCTGACGGGCCACCTGGTGCTCTCCACGCTGCACACCAACGACGCGCCGTCGGCGATCTCGCGCCTGACCGAGATGGGCATCGAGCCGTTCCTGTCCGCCTCCGCACTCGACTGCATCGTGGCCCAGCGACTGGTCAGGACGCTGTGCGGGCACTGCCGCCGCCCAACCACCTTGAGCAGCTCGGCGCTCGAGGCGGCCGGCCTCCCCGCCCAGCGCGACGTGCAGGCCTATGAGCCGGTGGGCTGCAGCCGCTGCAACAACAGCGGCTACAAGGGTCGGCGAGGGGTGTACGAGGTCATGCGGGTCTCGGACGAGATCCGCCTGTTGACCGTGGAGCGGGCGTCGGCCGACGCGATCCGCGCCGTGGCCGTGCGCGAGGGCATGCGCCAGCTGCGCGACGACGCCTTCGACCGGGTGCGCCAGGGCGTCACCTCCATAGCCGAGATGGCAAGGGTCACGTGATGGCGCTCGCGCGCCGATAGGGGAGACGATGGAGATCGACTTCGCCGACATCCTGCTGGAGGTCCTGGAGACGGGGGCCTCGGACCTGCACCTGACCGCGGGCTCGCCGCCCATGCTGCGCAAGCGCGGCCAGCTCCACCCCATCGATGCGCCGGTGCTGGGTCCACAGGAGGTGCGGGAGATCGTCTATTCGATCCTCTCCAACGCCCAGCGCCAGAAGCTGGAGACCGATTGGCAGATCGACCTCGCCTACTCGATCCCCGGCAAGGCCCGCTTCCGCGTGAACGCCTACTTCCAGCGCGCCTCGATCGGGGCGGCCTTTCGCCTGATCCCCCAGGAGATGCCGGCGCTCGACGACCTGGGGCTGCCGCCGATCCTGCGCGACTTCACCAAGAAGCCGCGCGGCCTCGTGCTGGTCACCGGTCCCACGGGCTCGGGCAAGTCCACCACGCTCGCGGCCATGATCGACGTGATCAACCGAGAGCGCAGCGAGCACATCATGACCGTTGAGGACCCGATCGAGTTTCTGCACCGGCACAAGAAGTGCATCGTCAACCAGCGCGAGGTCGGGGCCGACGCCCAGAGCTTCGCGATGGCCCTGAAGGCAGCGCTGCGCCAGGACCCGGACGTGATCCTCGTGGGCGAGATGCGGGACCTGGAGACGATCTCCACCGCTCTCACCGCCGCGGAGACGGGCCACCTGGTCTTCGCCACCCTGCACACCCAGGACACCGCCCAGACCGTGGACCGCGTGGTCGACGTCTTTCCCCCGGCCCAGCAGCACCAGGTGCGGATGCAGCTGTCGATCGCCCTGCAGGGGATCGTGACCCAGCAGCTCCTGCCCTCCGCCGACGGCCAGGGCCGCATTTGCGCCGCCGAGGTGCTCGTGCCCACGCCCGCGGTGCGCAACCTGGTCCGCGAGGGCAAGACCCACCAGATCTACTCCACCCTGCAGACCGGTGGAAGCCACGGCATGCAGACCATGGATGCCGCGCTGGCCGACCTGGTGCGCCGGCACAAGATCAGCCGTGAGCTGGCCGAGAGCCGCTCTGGCGCTCCCGAGGAGCTGCGGCGCCTGATGGGCACCGTGCGGGTAGCCTGACATGGCCAACTTCGCCTTCAAGGCGCTTGACCTCGCGGGGGTCCCTACACACGGGAAGATCGAGGCGGGGGACAAGCAGGCCGTCTCCACCCAGCTGCGCTCCAAGGGCCTGATTGTCCTCGACATCGAGGAGCTCAAGGCCGCCAGCGCCGGGGACATCCTGGCCAACTTCAAGCGGGTCAAGTCCGCTGACCTGACGATCGCGACCCGGCAGCTCTCGGTGATGATCTCGTCGGGGATGTCGCTGCTGCGCGCGCTCTACGTACTCGAGGAGCAGACCGAGAACGACATGCTCAAGGAGGCGTTCGTCGAGGTCCGCAAGGACGTGGAGGCGGGCATCGCCCTATCCGAGGCGCTCGGCCGCCACCCCGACATCTTCAACGACCTCTACGTGGCCATGGTGGCGGCCGGCGAGACCGGCGGCATCCTGGAGCAGACGCTGGTGCGCGTCTCCGACCAGCTGGAGGCCGACGACGCGCTGCGCCGCCAGGTGCGCGCGGCGATGATCTATCCGTCGGTGATCGGGAGCTTCGCGCTGATCGTGCTGTTCGCGCTCGTCGCCTTCCTCGTGCCGGTCTTCGAAGGCGTGTTCAAGGACTTCGGCGGCGATCTCCCGATGATCACCAAGCTCACCGTCGCGATGTCGCACTTCGTGACCGGCAGGTGGTACCTGATGATCGCGGGGACCGCCCTCGCGGTGTACGGCTTCAGGCGCTGGAAGGCCACCGAGCGCGGTCGAATCCAGTGGGACACCTTCAAGCTGAGGATCCCGATGAAGATCGGGAGCATCGTGCAGAAGGTGGCGCTGGCCCGCTTCTCGCGCACGTTCTCCGCACTGATCGCGGCCGGCGTGCCCATGCTGGAGGCGATCGACATCACCGGTCGGACGTCGGGCAACCGCGTGATCGAGATGGCGATGGAGGACATGAGGGAGTCGGTCAAGGGCGGAGGCACGATCACCGCGCCGATGCGCAGGGCGCCCGCTGCCTTCCCGGTGATGGTCGCTCAGATGGTCGGCGTCGGCGAGGAGACCGGCGCGATCGAGACGATGCTCTCCAAGATCGCCGACTTCTACGAAGACCAGGTGGCGGCCGCCGTCAAGGCGCTCACATCGATCCTCGAGCCGATCATGATCATCGTGGTGGGCGGAATCGTCGGCTTCATCGTGATCGCCATGTACCTGCCGATGTTCAAGGTCTACGACCAGATCAAGTAGCGCGGCCCGTAACCGGAGCGCTCGAGCAGATGGTTCCCTCGACGACCTGCCCGTCGTCGCGCTGCGAGCCATCCTGGTAGCTTGCAAACTCGTTGAAGCTAGGCAAGGATAGGTCTACAAACTTGCAAAGCTCCCGACTCCGCAAGGAAGGGAACACGACAAATGAGTGCTGCGCCTGCCCAACTGGAGCCGCTCGGCAAGCACGTGCGACGCACCGCAAAGCCCAGCCCCGAGGCGTATGGCTCACGGAAGGCTAGGGGCGGCGGCTCATATTCGCCTTTCGTACCCGCCCCCATCGCCGAACGGCCGTTTCCTCTTGGCGATGGCGCAGCGGCGGCGGTGGCGCAGGCAACTCGGGCTCTAGCAACACTCGCCGGCACAATGCCGAAACTCACGTCGCTGGACGCGCTCGCGCGAAACGTGCTGCGCACCGAGAGCATGGCGTCTTCCCGCATCGAGGGTGTCCTCATCTCGCAGAAACGGCTCGCCCGCAACGCTCATGCAGTCAAGAGTGGCCGCGCCGGCGACCCCGCGGCGCTCGAAGTGCTCGGCAACGTCGAAGCCATGGAGAAAGCCATCGAAATCGGCGCCAGGGCCTCCGGCTTCACGGTCGGAGACATTGAGGAGATTCATCGGACGCTCTTGCGCTTCACCGAGCACAGCGCCATCGCTGGTGTCGTTCGCACCGAGCAGAACTGGATTGGCGGCAACGACTACAACCCCGTAGGAGCGGACTACGTACCGCCACCGCCTGAGTTTGTCCCCGAGCTCTTGGAAGACCTCAGCAGCTTCATCGCGCGCGACGTCCTGGCCCCTGTCGCGCAAGCGGCCATCGCGCATGCACAGTTCGAGAACATCCACCCGTTCGCGGATGGCAACGGGCGAACCGGCCGAGCTCTCGTCTACACCGTGCTGCGCCGGCGTGGCGAGACCGACGCGTTCATCCCACCAATGAGCCTTGTTCTGGCGAGTCAACCCAAGGCCTACGTGGGCGGTCTCAGCGCGTACAGCCAGGGGAATGTCGACCTGTGGTGCGAGCGCTTCGCAGACGCGACCACCCAGGCTGTCGAGGAAGCACAGTGGGTTGCGGAGGCAATCGGCGCCCTCGAAGAGCAGTGGCTCGCGCGCCTGGGGAAGCCACGGGCTGATTCTGCGGTTCGCGAGCTCGTCGGCCAACTGCCTGCGTATCCAGTCATCGACGCGGGGGTCGCAGAAGCGGTGACCGGCAAGTCCCACACCGCGGTGCACAACGCTCTGAACCAGATGGAGTCCGCGGGCATCCTCCAACCCCTCAACGAAAAGAAGTGGGGGCGCGCATGGGAGGCAGGTGAGCTGCTCCGACTCGTCACCGACTTCGAAGAACGAGTGAGCACCCCCCCGACGTAGTCCGGGTCCTGTGCCTCGGGATGATGGCGCTGAGGTGGCGGATCGCCTTCGCCCCCGTGGTGTACGTTGCGTATGCTCTGTACGCTATCTAGCCTTTCGAATGAGGACGGCCATGCCTGAGTCAGTGACCATCAGCCAGTTTCGGGAGAAGGCCGGCCCGTACTTCTCGGACGCGGTGCAGGGGCATCGGCCGCTGTTGATCACACGCGGGAGTGCGCCCGACCGGGGGTTGTTGATCGGCGAGAGCGAAGCGGTGGCGATGGTCCGAGATCGACGGTTCGCGCCGGAAGTGATGCGCGCGGAAGGCTCGGTCAGCGTGTGGCTGCCGGAGTTCTGCCTGTACGGTCAGGGCCCCAGCTACAGCGAGGCCCGGGAAGACCTTCTGGAAGAGGTCCGCGAGTACGTGGGCGAGTACCTCGGCAATGCTGCGGAGTATCTGGCGGCGCCGAATCGGGCCAAGCAGCTGGCCCATGTGCTCAAGGCTTACCTCGCCGACGCGCGCGGCGAGCTTGAAGCCGCCATCTTCCCTGGGCCGCCTGATGTCCAGGCTTCGGCTCCGCGGGAACGAGCGGCCTCGTAGTCGACGGGTCGTCCTGTGCCGATCCCGGACAAGAGGGACCTCAAGCGCTTCTGCGAGATCGACGGTTGGGAAGAGACCAACGCCAGGAGCCCGGACCAGTCTCGGTACAAGAAGACCCTCGACGACGGAGGCATCCTGAGGACCAAGGTCTCCCACGGACGTGGGTCCGTCTGCGGCGACAGTGCTCTGTGGCACAGGATTTGGCGCCACCAGCTGGAGCTTGAATCCGAAGATCAGTTCTGGGAGGTGCTCAGCTCCGGGGAGCCGGCACAGCGTGGGGAGCCGGAGCCCGCAGCCGGACAACCGGGCATGGCAGCCTGGCTCTTCGAGTATCTGATCCACCGGATCGAGATCTCCGAAGACGACGCCTTGGCTATGGGCGAGGAAGAGGCGATGAGGCTCTATCTGAAACACATTTCGCCGGACGATCCGCGGTGAGGATGCTGCGCGGCCGAGTCACCGCCTGAGAGAGGCCTGCGATTCGAAGCAGCTACCTTGGTAGTGCTGCACTAGGTGCTACACTGACTGTCCGTGCCGACGAAGCGACCCCGCCACACGATCACCGAGACCGGTGATGTCGCCATCGCCTTTCAGCGTGTGCGCGCCGCCGGGGCAGACCCCGAGCCCAAGCGCCTGGTCCTACTGGGTGCCCAAAAGCTGGTGGAGGACGTAGAACGACAGCACCAAGCAGAGGCTCGCCGGGCTGAGCTGCGCGAGCGGCTGCTCGCCCGGACACTCGGCGGCGCACTCAACACAGAGGCCGCACTAGACGCCCACGAGCGGGGATGGGCGCACTTCGGTGACGACATCGAGTGAAGCCGCACGGGACCCCGCAGGGTTCCTCGGCAATCAGCGCTATCTGATCGACAACTCGGTCTTTGGTCGAGTCGCTCACCCAGACGTCGCGCCGATCTGGCGGGAGGGCCTGAAGCGGCAGCTGTTCGTCACATGCAGCCCATTCGTTCTCGAAGCGCTGCAGTCGGCCGAGAGCGCTGAAGACGTTCAGGGCCTACGCGAAGAGCTGACCGAGGGTCTTCCGTACGTCGAGCCGGACAACCAGACCTGGGAGCTGGCCTTCAACGCCCAGCAGACGATGGCCGCCGTCTCTCCTGGCTGGCACCGGGCCTCGCCCGTCGACTTCCTCCTCGCCGTGATCGCCAAGCGCGAAGGTCTCACAGTTCTCCACTACGACTACGACTACGACAAGATCAAGGCGGACGGAGGCCTCGGCTTTGCGGCAAAGTGGATCGCTCCCGCCGAAAGCCTCGAGGGTGCCGGCCAGCAGCCGCAGGTCGTGCGGCAACTCAAGCGGGCCATCGCCCACCGGCTGCGCGCATTTCGCAGCCACGCCAACGAGGAACAAGCCCACCGCGACGTGGTGAGGGCCCTGGACGAGGCTCTGCGGGAGGCCCAAATACCACCGTTGCCTCCTCCGCCCGCGAGCTGACCGGCATGCTCCGGGCGAAGAGCGCCCGGCACCGCAGGGGGCCACGGCACCGGACGCATGGGGGGACGTTAGCTTAAGGGCGAAGTCGAATCACCAGGTGTCCCACGGTGCGCTCATCCGCGCCGCTGGCGGATGTGATCCGGACCGCGTGCCTGCCCGGCTCGGAGGCGAGGACATCGAAGCGGGCGGGGGTCAGTCGCTCGGCTGTCGCGGTCAACCCCAGCCCCTCGAGCTGCACCGTCGCCGATAGGTCCACCCGCACGCTGACCGACGCCGCTTGGCCGACCGACAAGCGCTTGGTCTCGGGTGCGCGAGTGGCGTCGAAGATGATCCTCTGCGCCCGGGCCGGACCGGCGGCAGGCTTGGCCGAGGGCCGGCTGGGGGGTGCGCTGGGAGCCGTGTCCTGTCGGCTGGGGGTCGACCTCGAGAGCGACGTGACCACCGCGGCGAGGCCGAGGACGATGGCGAAGAGCAGCAGTGCGCGTCTGAGCTCCACGCCGGAAACCTAGCCCGCTGAGGCTCTCTGGACCAATGGACGAGTCCTAAATCGCGTCAGGAGCTAAAGAAAAGCCGTCGCGGGCCGATGCAGGGATCAAGTCAGAGCCGGTGACAAAGGCAAATCCGCCGCGAGGCGGAGACGCAAAGTTCCAGGGCTCTCCATCGGGACTCAGATCCGAGGGGGAGCCGGCTGAACTGCCACCAACAAGGCGGCATGCGGACCGGGCCTGGCACCCCAGACCAATACCAGTCACCTCACAAGGAGGCAGACATGCCGCGGAAGATTCGTGAACGCATTCATTCGGAGGAGAGCGGCTTCACGCTGATCGAGCTCCTCGTAGTCGTCCTGATCATCGGCATCCTGGCCGCGATCGCCATCCCGGCGTTCCTGGGCCAGCGCCAGAAGGCCCAGGACTCAGCGGCCAAGTCGGCGTCGCGCAATGCCGCTTCGGCGGCGGAGGCGTTCGCCACCGACAAGGGGGGCGACTACTCGGCGATGACCATCGATGATCTGCAGACCATCGAACCGTCGCTCAAGGACACCACCGGCGTGAAGACCCCCACTACGCTCGTGGCTAAGGGGACGGACGGATACACCGTCAGCACGGTGTCGAAGTCCGACAAGATCTTCACCCTGACTCGCACCAGCGGCAACACGTTCCGCTGCAACACCGCGACGGCCTGCGCGACCAACACCTGGTAGTCAACCCCAACGCGGACGCACGACGGGCGGGCCATCGGGCCCGCCCGTCGTCGTCTGGGGCAGGCGCGGGCGCTACCGGCGCTCAAGGATCACGGCCCGCGCACCGATGCTTCGACCATGCTGGCCAAGGTTCGCGATCGCACGCACCGGGAGGAGTCCGGCTTCACGCTGATCGAAGTTCTCGTCGTCATCCTGATCATCGGCATCCTGGCCGCGATCGCCATCCCGGCCTTCCTCGGCCAGCGCGAGAAGGCGCGTGACACGAGCGCCAAGTCCGCGGTGCGCCAGGCGCGCAATGCGGCCGAGGTCTACGGTATAGATCACTCCAACAGCTACGAGGGCATGGACGAGGCAAAGCTCAAGGAGATCGAAGCGTCGCTCAACGACGCCACGGACTTGACCGTGAGCGACGCGACGGGCTCGGGCTACCGCGTGTCGGCCAAGGACCCCAGCGGCAGCCGCACCTTCGCCATCACCAAGACCGCAAGCTCGGTGCTGCGCTCCTGTACCCCTCAGGGCGGCGGATGCGTGACCACTGCCGCCGGCGTCAACGGCTGGTAGGAGGCTTGCTGCTCCTTATGCGCGGCGTCCACCGCGCCCCCAAGCGGTAAAGCTCGTCGCCGTTTCCGCCGAAAGGGTTGTCATGGCCTCGCGGTCCACGCTCGGCGACCAGCGCGGATTCACGATCATCGAGGTGCTCGTGGCCGCCACGCTGCTGGTGATCGGCGTGTTGGGCACCATGGCCATGGTCGACTCCTCCAACGCCGAGACTCGGCTGACCGGTGGGCGCGACGGAGCGACCAACCTGGCTCGCGAGGTGGTGGAGGGTGCGCGGTCGATCGGCTACGACCAGCTTCAGCAGGGCACGGGGCCGACCGGATTGGAGAGCAAGCTCCAAGCGCTTCCCGGCCTCGTAAGCACGTCGAGCACAAGCTGGACTGTCCAGCGGCGGGGGATTATGTACACGATCTCGGCGAAGCTCTGCTCCCAGGACGACCCCAAGGACGGGATTGGCCCTCATGCGCCGCCGGCGTACTGCGCCGAGCAGCCCATTACGTCGCCCGAGCCGCCCGACTCACAGCCCGAGGACTTCAAGCGGATCACCGTCACCGTCTCCTGGACGCGAAACTCGGGAACTCGAGACGTGACTCAAGCGGCCCTGATCGACAGCCCCGGGTCCAAGGGCCCGCGGGTCACCGCGCTGGTGGCCACGAATGCCTCGCCGGCCGTGGCGCCGAAGATCATCACCGCCGGCACGATGTCCGTGATCTTCCAGGCCACCACGCCCCCAGGTGTGGACAAGGTGATCTACTCGCTCGACGGGGTGGACAAGGGCACCCTCAGCGTGCCGCCCGCCAGAACCGACTGGACCTTCAGCATTCCCGTCCCGCTGCCGCCCGCCGCCAATGGTCTCTACGACGGCGGCTACGACGTCAGCGTCCGGGCAGTGGATGCGCGCGGCACGGTCGGACCGGACTTCACGATTCCGATGACCCTGATCCGATCGACACCAGCACGGCCGGCGGACCTGGCGGGCGGCCCCGACACGATCTATGTCGGTGGCGTGGCCAAGCCGGTGGTGGAGCTCGAATGGAAGGCCAATCCCGAGCGCAATGTCATCGGCTACCGGGTCTATGACCCCAACAACGCGGTTCTCCCCTGCCCTGATAGGACGAATCTCGGAGCGCAGGCCCCAGCCCTGCAGCTGTCGTGCGTCAATACGGCGGCCACCCCTGGCACGTACAAGGTCGTGGCGCTCTATCGCGACGCGTCGGATCCTCTTATGGTCAGCGAGGGTCAGCCGTCCACGGTCACCACCGACACGACCGTCCCCCGAGCCTTCTCCTTCAAGGACACGACTGCAGGGAACCTCACGAACTGCAGCCTCGCGAGCGCCAGGCGCGACATGGAGGAGGGCTTCCCCGGCCTGAGCTCCGAGGCCCTTTTCCCAGGCTCGGCCACCGGCTCGCCCCAGACGCTCAACCTCTGCTCTCCGCCGTTCACTGCTGGAGAGAAGCTGCGCGCCGGCTCCGCTGACATCAAGGTCTACTTCGACAACCTCGAGAAGACCAACAGGGACTGCGTCGTGAGCGGGCGACTGTTCAACAACGCGACACCCATCACGCCAGTACTGAGCACGACGATTCCGGGCTCCTCTCCGGTGACGACGATCGCCGGATCGATGGGCACCGTATCGGCGTTGACGTTCGCCGCCGGAGATCGATTGAACCTGCAGCTGTCCTGGGCGCCCAGCGTCGGGTGCGCGGCGACGCGGCTGCACTACGGGGGCACGGCCTACCCGTCGTCGTTGACCGTTTCCTCCGACAGGATCGGACCGCCCAATGCCCCGACGATGCTGCCGGCCACCACACTCCCCAACGGGAACACCCAGTTGAGCTGGTCGGCACCGGCGTATGGCAACCCGATCTCCTTCTACCGCATCTACCGCGACGGGTTCGACTACACCAACCGCCTCGACACCACGGGCGACGCGACCGAGACCACCTATGAGGACGACCCGGGCGGGGTAACCCACACGTACTACGTGACCGCGACCAGCGCCAAGCTCGCGGAGTCGCCGATGTCGGCGTCGGTGACCAAGTGAGCATCCGAGACGACGACGCGGGCTTCACGCTGATCGAGGTGATCGTGGCGATGGCGCTCTCCATGGTCGTGCTGGCCGCGACGCTCGGCGCCTTCGCGGGGTTCGCGCGAAGCAATCGCGCGGTCAGCGTCAAGAACGACGCGCAGCAGGACGTGCGGGCGGGGACCGACCAGCTCGCGCGGGAGCTGCGAAATGCGGTCAGCTCGCGTGTGCCGACGCCGACATCGACGCCGGTACCAATCGAGTTGAACGGCGAGTTCGATCTCATGTTCCAGACGGTGGCGCGCACCGGCGCCGGCAGCGCCAACAAGCTCAACGTCAAGCGCGTCCGCTACTGCCTGGACACCTCCACACCCAGCCGCGAGCGTCTGTACAAGCAGACCCAGCGCTGGATGGACACGGACCCACCACTCGCGCCTTCGATCGTGAGCTGCCCGGACCCTGCCTGGGATTCGTGGGATTCTGGGAAGCCTGCAGAGCTCGTGGCCGACAGGCTGGTCAACGGCCTGAGCCAGCCCGCCTTCAAGTTTGCCTACAGCCCGGGAAGCCCCGGAGCCCTCACCGACGTCACCGGGATCCAGACGAGCCTGTTCGTCAACCGGGAGCCGGCAAGCCCTCGCAACACCGCTGAGCTCACCAGCGCGGTGCGGCTGCGCAACACCAACCGCAGCCCGACCGCCGCCTTCAGCGTGACCCAGCAGAACGGCCACGTGCTGTTCAACGCCACCGCCTCCGTGGATCCCGAGGGAGACACGCTCAAATACGAATGGACGCGCGGCACCGACCCGACTGTCATCGGCACCAACGCCCGGCTGGACTACCAGGGCAGCCTCACCTCTGGCAGCAGCTACACCTTTACGCTCAAGGTGACCGACTCGGGCGGCCTCAGCAACCCGCGGTCACAGACGGTGACGATCCAGTGAGGGCGCGCCTTGCTCACCAGCGCGGATCGGCGCTTATCACCGCGGTGCTGCTGGTGGGGATCATGATGATCCTCGGGCTGGCCACCGCCTCGTACGTGGACGGCCAGCAGAGAGACTCGGGCAGCGAGCGGATGCGCGAGTCGGCGTTCAACGTGGCCGAGTCAGCGCTCGGGGCGCAGGTGTTCCAGCTCACCCACACCACCTGGCCCTCGGCCGCGCCGGCCGCCCTGGCCCCCTGGTGTGACCCTTCGTCGCCTTCGTCGGCGGTGCCGCCGCTGACTACGGAGCAGTTGAAGCGATGCCCGGATCCCATCAGCCTCGCGAAGAGCCACGACACCGCCGACTACGGCACCGCCGCATGCCCCGCAGGGGCGGCTGGTCCGTTGTGGACGACCGTCGTGCACGACGACTGGGACTCCGCCGCAGGTCCCACGGGAGAGCAGAAGTTCTACAGCGCCACCAACTCCGCCGGCCCGCAGCCGACGTGGGACAAGAACGGCAACGGCAGGATGTGGGTCAAGTCCACGGGCAGGGCCCGCTGCAAGGTGAGGACGCTCGTGACCGCCGTCCAGCAGGGGACCAGGGATCTGACCTTTCCGCACAACGCGCTGACCGCGAACTGGGTGGCCACGAGCAGCTCGGGCCGCAAGGTGATCATCGATACCCAGGGCACGAAGTCCGGCCAGACCTTCCCCGTGGTGGTTCGTTGCAGGGTGCCTGCTCCGTCTCCGTGCGCCAAGTACCAGGCGGGACAGATAGCGCCATCGCCTCCGACCGTCGACGCTGACGCCGGTTTCCCGAACGCCTCGCCGCTGGGCGATCTCCAGGCCTTCAAGGCTTACGCACAGCAGCAGAACACCTATTTCGGCCCGCAGTCCCCGGCCGGCACCTGTCCGCCGTCGCTGTCCGGCACCGCCGTCTACGTCGAGGACTTGACTCCCTGCAGCTACCCCCAGGACGCCAACAGCGCATCCGCCCCGGGCCACCTATACGTCGCCAATGGCACGCTGTCGCTCGGCGGCAACTCGCGCTTCTACGGGTTGATCTACATGGGCAACGGGCAGGGCTCCTCGGGCGCCGTGGTCACGGTTTCCGGCAACGCTCAGATCGTGGGGGCGGTGGCCATCGACGGTCCAGGCGGCCTGCAGGTCGGCTCGAGCAAGAAGAACTTCGTCTACGACGGCAGCGTGTTCGAGGGCTTCAAGGGTGTGGCCACCGTAACGCCGGCGCCGAACAGCTGGCGCGAGCTCGCCCCCGAGCTGGCCCCCGGCTCCTAGCTCCCGGTTAGCGGTTCGTCCAGCTGCATCCGAGCACCGTGCCAAGCTCAGCGCGATGACGGCGACGATGGTCGGTTTCGTGGGGCTGCTGGGCCTGATCGTCGGAAGCTTCCTGAACGTCGTGGTACATCGGGTCCCGCGGCACGAGTCGATCGTCTCGCCCGGCTCGCGGTGCCCTGGCTGCGGCACGCCGGTATCCCCGCTGGACAACGTCCCCGTGCTCTCGTGGCTAGTGCTGCGTGGCCGCTGCCGGCATTGCCATGAGCCGATCTCGGCCCGCTATCCGCTGCTCGAGCTGCTGACCGCGGCGGTCTTCGCCACGGTTGCCGCCGTGCGGGGCGTCGACGCCGACCTGATCCGTGTCCTGCCGTTCGCGGCGGCGCTGGTGGCCCTGGCCGCCATCGACCTCGAGCACCGTGTGCTGCCCAACCGGATTGTCGTGCCGCTGGCCGTCTTCGGGGTGGCGGCCGGGGCCCTGCTGGCCACCCCGAAGCTGCCCGAGCTGCTGATCGCCGGGGCGGGCGCCTTCGCGGCGCTGCTGGTGGTCGCGCTCATCCAGCCCCGGGGGATGGGGATGGGCGACGTCAAGCTGGCGGGTGCGGCGGGGCTCTTCCTGGGCCTGTCGGTCGTGCCCGCGCTGCTGCTGGCGTTCTTCACCGGCTCGGTGGTGGGGCTGGGCCTGATGGCCGTCGAGGGCGCGGCGGCGCGCAAGCGCGCCATCCCGTTCGGTCCCTTCCTGGCTCTCGGCTCTCTCCTGGCCCTTCTGGTGGGCCCGGAGCTGATCGACCTCTATTCGCAGACACTGCTCGACTGAGCTAAAGCCGCGGCCGGGGCGGACCGATAAGGGCAGAAGGTCAGTCCTTCCCCATGCCCTTCTCCCTCCGAAATCGCCCCTCCAGCGCGGTCGGCCTCGACATCGATGGCTCCTTCGTGGCTGCCGTCGCGGTCGACGGCAAGTCGATCACCGGCCTGGCCAGCGTGGAGCTCGCCCCGCGCGTGGCCACCGACGGCGAGGTCACCGATCCGGAGGCCCTGAGCGCCGCCATCAAGGACCTGTTTCGTACCCACGATCTTCCTCGTCGCGTCCGCCTCGGGGTGGCCAACCACCAGATCGTGGTTCGCCAGATGGAGATGCCGATGATCGAGGACCCGGCCCAGCGCGACGCGGCGGTGCGCTTCCAGGCAGCCGAGGCGATCGCGATGCCGCTCGAACAGGCCGTGCTGGACTATCAGCCGATCGGAGCCATCGAGGGCGATGACGGCCACGTGCGCCAGCGCCTGCTGGTGGTGGCGGCGCGCGAGTCGATGATCCGGCGCCTGGTGGACGCAGTCCGCGGAGCCGGGCTGAAGCCCGATGGAATCGACCTCAACGCCTTCGCGCTGGTGAGGATGCTGGGTGACAACGATCGCGAGGCGCTCGAGGTCGGCCACACGGCGCGGGTGATCTGTCACCTCGGGGGTGTGACCAACCTGGCGATCGCGGCTGGACCGGTCTGCCTGTTCACCCGCCCCCTCCAGACGGCCTGGAGCAGTGACGACGACGGCCTCGTGGACTCGCTGGCCGAGGAGATCAGGCTTTCGATCGACTTTCACATGGCCCAGCCCAACGCTCGTGCCGTGGACAGCGTGGTGCTGTCGGGCCCGGGCGCCACCGACGAGCGCGTGGCCAACGAGCTGGCCAGCCGCACCGGCCTCCCCGTGTCGGTGGGAGAGCCGCTCGGAGTCTTCGGCGACCACACGGTGCCCGTCGGCGACGATCCCGCCCGCTACACGGTGGCGGCCGGCCTCGCGCTGGGAGTCGAGCGGTGAGGGCGGTAAACCTGCTGCCGGAGGGCGACCGCGTCCGCGGTCCCGCCGCGGTGCCCGCCGGGTCCTCCCGCCTCGTCCTCGGCGTGCTCGGCGCCCTCGTGCTCGCGGTCCTGGTCCTGGTCCTCTCCCAGAATCAGATCACCAACCACAGGGCGGAGATCGTCTCGGCCGGCCAGGAGCAGAAGCAGGCTGAGCAGCGGGCGGCCCAGCTCGGCTCGTTCGGGGAGTTCTCGCAGATCAAGAAGACGCGCGTGACCTCGATCAGCACGCTGGCCGAGTCCCGCTTCGACTACGAGCGGCTGATGCGCGAGCTGGCGCGGGTGCTGCCCGGTGACACCTGGGTCACCGAGGTCGCCGCGTCCTCGACCGGCTCACCGGACGGCGCCGCGCCCGCCACCCCCGCCCCCGCGCCTTCGTCCGGGGCGCCGGCTCCCGCGCCTCCTTCGACTGGAACCCCCGCTCCCCCCTCGTCGGGGGCCTCTGCTCCTCCGTCGCCCGGGGCCCCCGCTGCCGCTTCCGGGGCCCCGACGGTCAAGATCGTGGGCTGCGCCAAGACCCAGTCCAAGGTGGCCGAGACGATGGTGCGCCTGCGAAACCTCCACCGCGTCGAGGACGTGGAGCTCACGGACTCGACCCGCCCGCCAAAGGCGTCCGCCTCGGGGGCGACCGGCTCGTCGGCTCCTGCCGCCGGGCCCACGGGCACGGGCTGCGGCAAGCGCTACGCCTTCGACGCCAAAGTGACGTTTGCCGCCGCCCCCGCGGCCGCCGGGCAGGGCGAGCCCGAGAAGCGCGTGCCGACCGTGCTGGGAGGCGGATCGTGAGCCTCAACGCCCGCGACAAGAAGATCCTGATGTTGCTGGTTCCTATCGCCGTCCTGGCGGGCTTCTGGTTCCTGCTCCTTTCCCCCAAGCGAGCCGAGTCCGCCCGTCTGGGCGAGCAGCTGACCGCGGTCGAGCAGAAGCGCGACGCCGCGGTGGCCAAGGCGGGGCAGCTGGAGGGGGCCCGCAACACCTACGCCGAGGACTACGCGACGGTCGTCCGCCTGGGCAAGGCGGTGCCCACCAGCCTGGACATGCCCAGTCTGCTGGTTCAGCTGGAATCGGCGGCCAAGGGAACGGGGATCGACTTCGACGGCGCCAAGGCCGGCGCCCGCACCAGCGACCCCGCCGCTGCCCCGGCTGCCGGCGGCGCGAGCGGCGCTCAGACCGGGCCGGGCAAGACCGCCGAGAACGCGAACAACGCGAAGGCCGGCGCCGACAGGAGCTCCGCCGCCGCAGGTGCGACGAGCGCCGGCGGGCCGTCGGCCTCGACTCCACCGACCTCGGGCCCCTCAGCAGCGACCGCCCCCGGCCTGGACAGCGTTCCGATCGACTTCACCTTCACCGGCAGCTTCACCGGGCTGGCCGACTTCCTTCACCGGATGAAGCGGTTCGTGCGTGTGGCCAACGACAAGATCAGCGTCAAGGGAAGGCTCATGACCATCGACAGCCTGGGCTTCAAGTCCACGACCTTCCCGACCATCGAAGCGTCGATTACGGCCACCGTCTACCTCTCGCCCAAGAGCGAGGGCGCCACGGCGGGTGCCACCGCGGCCGGTCCGCAGACCACTCCCACGTCATCGGCGCCCGCGCCGAGTCCCGCTCCGTCGGGGACTCCGGCCTCTACGCCGCCGGCCGGAGGGGGTGGGCAGTGAAGCCGCTCGCGCTCGGCGTGTTCGAGGACCTCAGACGCCGCAGGCTGCTTCCGGTGGCCATCCTTCTGCTGGTTGCGCTGGTGGCGGTACCCGTTCTGATGCTCAAGAAGGCCGACCCGGCGCCGGTCGGGACGTCCGTTCCCGCTGTTGCGGCGGGTACCGCGGACGGCCTGCCGAGCCCCAAGGAGGCGCTGGCGGGAGACAAGCCCCTGGTCAGCCTCGCCGTGCTGAAGCAGTCTTCCGATCTCGATTCGTTCGCGTCCAAGAACCCGTTCAAGCCGATGGAGCAGGTGAGCACCGGCGGCGCGGAGTCGGCGCCCGCGGTGGCACCGGCTCCGGTGGGGCCTGTCAACGGCAGCAATCCAACGGGCGCAGCCCCGATTGGCGCCGGCTCCCCGAGTGGCGGCTCGTTGCCCGGGCCCGTGGGTGGCGGCTCCCCCGGCGGCGGGGGCAGTCCGGGGGCCGGGT
>JAABUR0100001662.1_pt1 | contig 38642 bp, 46 predicted proteins | sample 5560091 | NCBI WGS metagenome assembly JAABUR01 (sample SAMN10711879, study PRJNA513375) | rock metagenome | isolation source: Antarctica rocks | place: Antarctica: Victoria Land, University Valley sud | reverse complement strand
GAGGGGGGACATGGGAAAATGGGAAGGGGTGTTGACGTGAGTTTTGAATGATGCATGAGAGTGGATGGGAGATGGGTCTGGGAGATTGGGAATGTTTTTCGTTTTCGTTTTGGGTTGGGTTGGGTTGGGTTGGTTCGGTTCGGTTTGGTTTGGTATGTCTTTCTTTTGTTGTTGGATGGGGATGATTTTGGGGGTGGATAGGAGGTGGATGGGGAGTTGAGAGGTAAGTAGGATTGGGTGTAGTGGAGAGGTATATAGCGGGGATTATACAAGCGCATGATGTTATGTTGTTTAAGATACGTACCCGACAAGCATTGAAGAAAAGGGAATCAGTAGGAGGGTAGTGGTCAAAGTCATATCAATAAGTGAAAGATAGCGTAGTTAGTAACAAAAGCGATGATATTTCTGATATGATCATTTGGGAACTGTTGTATTTTGCTAGAGCTAGAGCTAGAGCTCGAGCTCGAGCTGGGAAGTCGAGGTAGGGGGGCGCTTGCTGTGTTAGAGATCTGCTTTTGGGAGCTGTCATATTTGGACCCTTCGCTCTAGCTGTAGCTTTCCATAATCGTCCCGTCTCTCGCTTGCATGAGAAGATGCTTCGATTTTGTGATCTATGATTTGTGGTTTCTCTTGCCTCGCCACGGGATGCGGTGACATGTGGTTGTGCAAGTTTTGGACGTTGGCCCAACGCCATCCATGCATGAGGTAGCCGCTTCGAATCGTGAGAAAGATAAGCCTTGGAGAGTATGCACCCCTTTCCTCTCCTTTGATTCCCAAAGCTCTCGGAAAGTTTCCACTCCTTTCCTCTGTCTGCTCTCCTCTAAAATCCAAAACCGCCAGGGAATCCGGAAGCACCGCCCCTCTGTCTCGACCTCCCTCCTCCTGGCATCCCGCCCGACATGCCCGGCATGCCTCCCGTGCTGAACGAGAACCCGCCTCCACCGCCTCCGCCTTGGCCCATCATGTTGAAAAGCATCTCAGGGCTGATGTTCATCCCACCGCCCTGCATTGGAAATCCACCACCTTGTTGTGCGAACATCTCGTGCGGGTCAATGAGATCCTCCCCACTGTCATATCTCGCCCTCTTCTCTGGGTCCGACAAGGTCTCATAAGCTTCGCCTATATCTTTAAATCTCTCCGCGGCACTCTCATCATCGGGATTCTTGTCGGGATGATGCACGATTGCTAATTTGCGGTAGGCTTTCTTGATCTCATTGTCATTAGCGTCTTTCTCGACCCCAAGTATCTTGTAATAGTCTTTTTGCTTGCTCTTCTTGAGCTCGAGCTCGGCGTTACGGATGTCTTTGGCAACCGAAGGATCTTCTGGTGAAGACTCCTGGATGGATTTATATTCTCTCACAGCGGCCTCCCAGTCCCCTGATTCGCCAAGGGCGCGGGCTTTGGTTTTGCGAGCTTTGGTGTAGGACGGGTCAAGAGCAAGGGCACGGGTGCAGTCTGCGATGGCAGATTTGTACTCTTTCAGCTGCGGAATTGTCAGGATGGTCTAGTCTCGCTGATGGAGACTGGAAATTACCTTGATCGATGCCAAGGCCCTGTTTTGTAATATCTTCGAGTTGGTACCTTTGTTATTTGGATCCACCTCCAGAGCCTTGCTGTAAACATCAACAGCCTGCTTGTGTCGGCCTCCCTTATAAGCTGCATTGCCCTCTTCTTTCATGCGGTCAAGCTTCTGCACCATGCGCAAATACTTAACTCCATCCTTGAAATCTGGATCGCAGCTTAGAGCTTGTCGGAAATGTTGTAGGGCCTTCTCATTGTCCCCTTGTCCGTATAACGCTCTCCCTCTCAGCACTAATGCTTCTGGGTCTTGCCCGTTCTTCCGCAATAAAGACATCGCTACATTTTGTGCCTCGCCCAGTGCGTTAACGTTCCCCATCTTCAAGTAGGCTTCCCCGCGCATCAACTGCCACTTTCTTGGTCTCTGCGCACCAACACCTAGGCCGCGCTCTGCTTGGTCCAGTGCATGTATCACCATGGATCCTGAAGTGCCCTCCCTTATGGCATCCTCTGCTTGCTTAATGTGCATCTGCATGGACACAGCAGGTGCCTTGTCTTGTTGCGGAACTGCTTGGAATGATGAGATCTGATCGAGAACCTCAATCGCTTCCTTTGGCTGCCCTAGGCAAGTATATATTCGTGCCATCCGCATGAGGACTTTTGGATTCTTCGGTTCTATCTGGTCTGCGGTCTTGGAGTCTTCCAGTGCCTCTTCATATCGGTTCGCGGACATGAATGCAGCAGCTCGGTTTGAGAGGTAAGTGACTGATTGCGGTTCGACAGTGATGGCTGAAGATAGATAATCGAGGATTAGCGACGACTACTTTACAGAAAACAAAATTGCACAAACATGGAGCCGCTCACCTTTGGTATACTCTGCGATAGCTTTTGCGTAGTCTTTTGCCTTGAAGTATTTATTTCCAGTGGCCTTGCACGCCTCAGGATCGAAGGCGGGCTTCCGTGGCGGCGAAGCAACTTTGTGTGGAGGAGGAATAGGACTGTCATTGCCATTCATGTCCTCGTGACCAATTGCCCCATCGCCATCCCGCATTTCGACATCGTCGTCCGTAGGATTAGCTCCTGTGCTATCGCTGCTCGTGGACATGGCAGAGCGTCTACGCTCCCGCTCTTCTGGTGGGAGATTCAAGGGATGAGTGTCGACAGAGAATTTCTTGCGAAGGGTGTTAGATGGCCCAGAGCTCTTTCTACTCGGTCGCTGGTCTAGATAGCGTAAGGATTTTGTGGGCGAATGTGAATGTAAGTTGGGTGATTTGGTGGGGGAGCTGGACGCTGCTTTCCTTATTGATGGACGGGGTGGGGTCTTGCTGTTCTCCTTGGTGTCAGGCTCTACTTTCTTCTTTGGTGAGGATGAGGATGAGGATTTAGTGAAGAAGCCTCTCATGGATGACGAAGGTGCCGCCGGGGTAAGGACCAGCGGTGTTTTAGGTACTAGTCCTCACGGACGTTTCGTTTTCGTCGTGGGGGATCCCTGCGTCAAATTTTTGACACTGCGACCATTTGCTGAAAGTGTCAAAAAAGTTGAAGTTTCTCTAGAATTGATGATTTCTTTGACACATGCACTGTTTTCTCGTTGAATATTATCAGGTTAGAAAGAGGAAACCCATTCGTCGATGGCCGTCACTCGTCAGCATGGGCCAAGATTGCCAGCAGGGGTCGGTGGGATGGCGTGGAAGGTCTTCTCGAAGCTTCCAATCACATTTAATGTTAGGCAAACAACAACATGAGATTTCCTTTGATCGCTCCTGGAATAGGTAGCCTTTGATCCAAAGAAGTACTACGGTAGCACGAGTTGCTGGAAATTGTTTCATACTACAAACTGGTCACGCATCCACGGCCTCGCCATTTTGTGATGTCGTGACTTCGTGAGCCATTCGAAGGTCCCCTTACCGGTACCATTCCCATATCAACTCCAATAGCCATACCGTCGGCCGTTTGTTTCATAGCCCACCAGACTCCCCACCCAGCTTGACGCTGCCCGAAGTCTCATAGAACACCAATTTGCCCTCTCCTTCTCCTCTGATCGCTTCAATCGTCCTCTTCACCCATCTCTCCTTTCTGTCTTTAACAACCTTCAGTCCTTGCCAATCCAAGTCAATGCTACCACTCGACGTCGTCCCTTCGACGGTCCCTTGCCATTGTGCTGGATAAAACAGGGTCAAGCTGCCTGAACTACCACCATAGTATGCGTACAGTTTCTTCAAGGGTGCCGTTGGGTGCGAAAGCGACGAGTGAAGCGCGATGTCTATGCTACCGCTTGTGTCATGTACCTCGATGTCGGTACGAGAATCATTATGACCATAAGGATACAAATTTGCGGTGATCTGACCACTGATCGAGCGTAGAGATGTTCGCAGGCCGTGTAATATCACAGCATCAATGGCGCCACTCGAAATAGACATGGTCGTTTGATAGTCTCGATCTGGTACGGCGGCCGTAGAACAGGAAGCAACAATGGAGCCGCTGTTGGAGGTCACGCGCAGGACTGCAGGCTTCACGTTTGCCGTGGAGGCGTTTTTGGGATCAATCCTGATATGGATAGAGCCAGAGTTCGAGTGAACAGAGAGGAGATCGTAGAGAGGGTAGGAGCCGATGACAGAAGCGGAGTCTACGTCAATGGTCGTTTCTCTAGAGTATGTGGACCTTAGGTCGAACTTCGTTTTGGTCTCAACGACCCTTGACTCAGCATAGTCCAAGCCAGGATGGAAGACAACATCGAGTTTCTCTGAATTGATGTCCAAGTTTTCGAGTTTTGTCTTCAGGGGTATCCAGATGACTGCAGAAATATTTAGGCAGGGGGTGTAGTCTGCCGTGTCTGACAATATTCCCTCTCGCATCCCTTTTGGTGTTTTTACACGCAGGTTCGAGCCGTCTTTCTCGACACCGACATCCATTGTAAGTCGAGCATCAGAGCTGCGGATCTCCAGTTCGACCTGGATATCAGACCCAGTGGCTTCCACGGCATTTCGAACCTCGATGCTGCCTACTGTACGCAAATGGCCCAGATCTTTTACTGGGTAGTTCGGGAGCTCTTCAGATAGCTGAGTGAAAGCGAATCTTTTAGGATCCGTGTAGGTGAAGCTTAGACTTGTTGTGTGGACCCTCGAATGGCACGTCCCGACCTCAGAAACATCACCAAGCCACACAAAATCAACAACAGGGTCAGGCTGCTATAGCAATATCAGTAGCCCAGAAATAGTATGAATGAGACTAGCCTTACTGTGCTCCCTGGATCATTGAACATGAATCTGGAGATGAGTGTCGTACCAATAATGACAGTGACGGCAGAGAACAAGACCAATTTGATAATGTCTTTGACTGACGGTAGATAGTACTTCACACGATGCCATGAGGACCTCTTCGGTTCAGCAACGAGAATGTCATACTTTGGGAGAGCTGGGTTGTCCTCAATTTCTAGGAGCTTGTCATTTTCTTTGTCGAGAGGCCTCTTCTCGTCTGGCATATAGAAGGCTACGTGACCCATTATCACGTCGTCTGAGTACCCTCTTGCTCAAGATGTTCGAGTAGAAGCAGCAATCCGGAATGGGGGTGAGCAGTTAATTCAAGGCTCGGATACTATCCATAGGAAAGTTGGCGTTTTTGGTGGGAGTCTGGGTAAACACGGTTGTATAGCGGTTGCCTGGATGTCAGCTATGATATAATCAATCAGCCTTCAACCCCGCAAACGCTTACATGGTATCCAACGGGACTTTGATTCGTAGGCTTGATCCCTAGGAGTTCAAGGGTGCAGCGGGGTTGATCCTCTGAAAGGAGTATGAGCTTTAACGACACCTCAATCATCAAACGTAAAGAGGTTCATGGTCGTCAAGGCCCCCTACATGCACTGCTTTCAAAGTCGTATCGATACATATCAACATTCTCTTACATGTTGTGAAGACTTCGTGTCGCCTATGAGCATAGACTTGGTTTATTTTTCACATGTTTCTCTATCACGGTGCAAGGATCGAGATCTGATAACTTCCGTAACGCTCCGGTCCATGAACCCCATAGTATTCCAACCTACTCTTCACCCCTATCGAATTCCAATCCTCCTTCTAGTAAACAATGCACCGTCAATTGAGATTGCTAATGCCAGCTTAAGCCCATGACAATTAGATCATTCCAGTGTTCTTATCTCATTGGTTATACGGATTGGTGCTGGATGAACATGTCTTCTTGAATCAAATCAGTAGGGAAGATTGAGACTCTCCGGTTGTCGTTCCAAGGGCTGTGGACGGTATCTGCCACTACTCGGACGCCTCTGTGACCTCTGTGAGCTGGCTCTGGCTCTGTGTGGTTCAGTAGGATGGATGTAGCTTCCTCCGTTACCTCTACGTGCTAGCTCGAGAATCCAATAGTCCAAGAGTAAATTTGCAAAGGGGTAACCGTAATATGCCCGTGGAGATGCGAGGTATTGTACAATCCCATGACTATGCTGAACATGAAAACCTCTCTGTTCCTGCTACCGCTTACTCCCACCCTTCCAATCAGACATATGATCCAGGATGATTTGGGCCGCCTTCTCAGCACTATGCTGTCTCCCAATCGCCTCTACGAAATCTCCCTCCGGATCTACTTCCCAATCAGCTAACTTTCATCTTCTCCCCACCTCTGGACTAGCACTCACCCATCAGATAAAAGTAGATACTATGATCCACCAAGTAGTCCATCCCAGGCTTCGCCCCCTCTGGCGTGCTAAAATATACCCTATACTTCTTACACACATCCTTAATGCCCTCCCACGTTCCCGTCAAGCCCACGATGCCTGGATGGAATTCTGCAAGGTAGGATTTCAGAACGGACGGCGTGTCCCGCGCCGGGTCACACGTTATGAAGACGGGGAGAAGGGGTGATCTTTTAGGGGAGGAAGGGTCGACGAAGGAGAGGGTCGATATCTTGGAGCGGGTCGTAGAGGCAACGAGATCGATCATCCGTGCCATCTTGTCGAGTTCTTCTGGGCAGATGTCGGGACAGTGAGAGAAGCCGAAATATACCTAGAGATACAAGCCCCAGTCAGCAGTATCCTCACGAACGTAGCCTAGTGATATGTGCCCTAGAGAATGGTCAAGTGCGAAAGCCTCTTAACCTCATGGCACGACTTTTGTCCGCACACATGCCTGGCCTATCCGCAAGTCGTCCTGGCTTCATACTCAAAACCCCCATGCACCTGGATCACTCACTAAACTATATCCCCCTTTCATGTCTTCGTCCGTGAACTTTTTCCCCTCATGATCTATTAGATCAAACACTCCCCCAACCTTCGGCCTCCCAACACCTTTCGCGGCCTCGGCCACTCGTTGTCTATCCAATCTCGCCTTCTCATATCGGAAGTAAAATATCATACAGGCGCCCGCACTGAGGAAGATGATAGCAGAGCGGGCCGAGAAGGGCTAAGTCAATCTTAGGTCAGCTATGTCGCGGTAGAGAGGGGAGATTGGGTAGAGCTTACGCCACCGCGGACGCGAGCTTTGGCTTGCTCGACTGTTTTGAGGGCGCAGCGACGGGCCGTGGTGGTGAGAGGTCGGGAGCATGATGTTGTTGGCTTGGGGGCGTGGATGTGCAGGGTTGCTCGTGCATAGGTGGGCCCTCGGAGACAGCGTGCGACGTTAATGCTGGCATGGCGGACGGGACTTATGGAGTAACTATTCGAGAACGCAATCGCCCTTGGACTTAGAAATGACATCGCCATGTAACAGGGATGGAGGAGGATCTCGTATGAATATCTCGAATGTCTTGATTAGGTTTAGCACATTTTATGACATAAGGTAAGTGCTATTAGAAAGCTGGAGGTGGCTGTTCAACGGACTTATAGTCTAGTGATATATCAGGTAGATCATTGGTCATGATAGTCTACACTTTGGCAGGTACTGATGTGAAGATGTGGTAAGAGTCTAGGATTGGTCCTCACCATTCAAAACCTTTTAGCCACCAGAATATGGCGAATTACTTTTCTACAGACAAGCCCGTCACATTCCATCGATATGCGAAGAAACTTCAGTTTACACCTAGGCCCACTGAAGCATGAGATTCGCTCAGTTGTCCTCCGTCCGTTTTCCCTCGCTCAACGCCAATTACATTGGCAATGCCACAAGGACGTCAGTGAATCCCTCTGCTGTGCTGACTGGCCCTGCTTGGGCTCGTACGGCTTCTCTCGTCCTCCTCTAAGACGTCGCTTAAGCGCGTAGGATGATGATGTCTCGGCATAGCCTCCCAACCGGCGCCGAATCCGCTTCCAGAATAATCGGCCGGCGCATCTTGAGTCGCTTGGCGACCTGCAGCAGTCGCAGGACCTGATCCGTATTCGACACCACTCATACTAGAGCCATAGCTTCGACCGAACATACGTTCTCGCTCAAGCTGATCCCGAACGTCATACTCATCGCTATCCTCGGACCCAAGCCTCCGGCTTCCGGGGATTGGGTGGCCCTGAGCATCACGCCGAATCTCGCCGTTCTCATTGAGCTCGTAGTCCTCCTCGCTCAATGTATCTTCGACAGAAGGAACGTATGAGCGCTCGTCTGCCTCTGTGACATGGGGCTGGCCTTGGAGAGAGGTACCCTCGTGCTGATAAAAGGAAGAAATACCAGGCTGAGCCGTGGCTGAAGTAGATGCGTCAGGCCTATAATTCAGGTAAGTAGAAGTGGATCCAGATGAAGCAGCTGTGCTTCTGACAGGCTGGGAGTTTGTCAGATATGGTAATGAGGTTGTAGCGTCTCGGGCTGCTTGGACAGCGGCTCCGGATGTATTCGACGTCTGTCGGTAGGGATTGGTACTTGTTGTCGTAGTAGTGGTTATACGGTCGGTCTCCAAATATGTGCCCTGCGGTATATTGACGCGGCCTCCTTCAGTAAACGGATCAGTGTCTGTTTCGGACCTAGCTGCATCATACGTGGTATAGCCAGGCTCGTCTTCCATTGGACTATCGAGCTGCGCCCCTTGTACAGAGGTAAGACCAGAACTCGGTCCTTCCCGCGTTGATGGTCTGTGTGTGCTTCCTTGTCTGCTCGCGTCTTGTACCATCGGCACGACCTGAACACCGCCTACGATGGTTACCTGTCCTTGCTTGAGTGATATGGTGCGATCCCGCTCTTCTTGCTCCCTTCGACCGAGCTCATCCCAGGCTCTCCGTGCTTCTTTCTTAGCAATGTCTAATTCGCGTCTCCTCTCGTCGACCTGTCTTCCGGCAACGCCTTTGTCAGCGAGGGCTAAAGTCTTTTCCTTTTGCAACCTCCCAAGCGCCGCCTGAGCATCAGCAGCAGCTTGTTGTTCGATCCGTAATCTCTCTTCGAATTTGATTTGACTTTCACGAAACCGTTCTTGCTCAGCTCTGGTCTCGATGAACCATCTTTGAAACTTTCGCTCCGAGGAGGCTCGAAGGCGTTGCAATTCGACTACTGCATGGAACAGATTGGCTCCAGCAGCAGACAGATCTGTCACTTGCCGAGCCATTTGTTGATTGATAGTGTTCCCGTCGAGATCCTCCTTGTTCTGCTCCAGCCGACGTATCCAAAACGATGTAAGACCCTCCCAATGAGAAGAAAGCGTTTCCCACCGTTCAAAGGCATGAGGGAATGAAGAGGTGTTGGCACTTCGCGTTTGAGCGCCTCCAAGTGGATCTTGCGCAGGCTGTGATTGAGCGCCTGAAGCCTGCTCTTGCCGATCGACTTGGGGTTGAGAAGTGCCTGCGGTTGCATTCAAGGACGCGTTCTTGTATTCTCTTGACGTTTCCCGTGGATTAGTCGTCGCCGCTGCCGCTGAAACTACTCGCGGCGTTTGTCTAGGCTTTGTCTCCACTGGCCTAGGCTGACCTGTTGAAAGCGTTGCTCCTCGAGGTCTCGAACGGGGTTGTGGTATGCTGCTCTCATCTGCCAGGATCACTTCGGCCGTGTTGGAAGTCTTCTCCGTACGACTACCAGAAGGCACATTAGTCGGCGGTCGCATACTTGAGATTGCGTTTGCTCTGGTGCTGCTATCACTTTCACGATCTGCTGGCCTCCTCTCGCCGGTGTCTGACGAAGGCTCACCCCCTTGCCTCCTCGCACCGCTCGATCTTCGACGCGATGATCCCTCCGGAACAACGCCAGCAGCTACAACCCTTCTATCTTGTCCTATATTCTCTTCCCGTTGAAGCCGCCGTCGCTCTTCTTCGGCAAGTTCCCTTTGACGCCGTTCACTCTCTGCTTTTTTTTTAGCTTCCCGAGTCTGCCTGTCTCTCATGATGTCTGTTGGTGTACGGACACGATCACCACCAGCGTACGGTTGAGGTACTGGACCGGGAGCTCGAGAGCTGCCATTTTGTGTGCGCCCATTGCTCACGGCGCCGCCTACCAAATCCGACATTTGAGCGTTCAACTCGACGAAATCGGGTGTGAATTGCCTAGGCGTCGACTTGGGTTGAGCTTGTCCTTCAATGATGGGATATGTCCCCTCCGGATCTCCTCGTATAGCTTCAAGGGCGTATCGGATCGCGTTGGCTGTGTTTTTCGATATTCGCGTTGTCCTGCTGGGCCAGTATGAAGAAAGCCGATCAGGCGGGGACGATCTATGGGTGTCGGAGCTTTCAAGACGGTCACTTAGAGGGTGGAGCGGTGGGAGGACAGGCTCGGCGTATCGGGGTGGTGAGGTCTGCGAATTAGGAGAGGAGCAATTGGTGGGACTTTGTCGAGTCACAAGCCTTGGAGTCCGCCTAAGTGTACGAGTACTCTCCGATGAGCTTGAGGGTCTTGATTGAGAATGCCGAGATACTGATTGCTGACGCTGCTGGCGTTGCGCTGGTGTAAATGTTTCGTAAATGTCGTAGGGCTCGTCAATTGGTCTTCTGCTTTGTCGAGACAGCGCTGGTACTCGGGCTGAAGCTGTGGGAAGGTATGAAGACAATTTGGAGGTGGTTGTGTGGAAAATGCGGTCGTCTGAACGGCGCTGAGAAGCTTTGGAAGCTCTAAGCTATGCGGGCGCAATGGCACGCTGAGGGCGCATGAAGTAGCTAGGGATGCAGAAACTTGATGAGGGTCATGCAGACACTGAAAGTGCTGAGCAAGCCGTGTTTGAAGTGGTGGAGAAACTGGGATAATGGGGGGCTGGGTGGTGGAGGAGGTTGGGACGATCGCGCGGATCCAACCAGTCGAGGTGAATCAGAAGAACGGACTCGGGTAAGTCAGACTCAAGTATAGAATAGCTGCAGTCGCCCGTCCACTATTCTTTCGTGTTGGCCCAAAAATGATGTCCCAGAAGCTCAGACTGTTAGTGTTTGTCCTGATTCCACCGATTCCGACGGTCTGGTATGCGCTGAACCACGCTTTCTATCGCACCTGTACTTTGAGGAGAAGGCCACCCACTGGTGCCGAAACAAAGCACAGAGCTAGATGATCGCGCCCATGCTTTTGGAGCGCTGTCGAAAGAGTGTGGCGACCGCAATGGCTCTGACAAGTGAGGCTCTCACTGCATTCCTGGTCCAAAAGAGTGGAGCCGCATGCCCTTGACAGCTCTGAACCGGGTCGCGTGGCGGAGCCAATTCATATCACTTCGATGCATCGATCGGCCACAATGAAGTAGTAAATCTTGGATTGAATCCAAAGAACTTGTCATGATTCTTGCTTGACTTTGACGGGGCTGGACTATGTGCTGGCAAGTGCCATACTCGCTAACGCAGTGCCCTAACAGTACCATATCCGGCACAGCGAGGCTGAGCTTGCGTTAAACGTGGCCCCCACACTCTACATTTACAAGAACATAAAGTACACCATCTGTGATCATTACACCGTCCTCAAAAATGAGTTGCTTTTATGAAATGTGTTTGAAAAACATCTTGATCTTGTGAGCTCAATTGTGCAACCTGCTTATGGTCCCTTGAAGATGAGATAATTTACCATACAAATCGATCCCTATCTCTCGTCCGGTACTCATACTCCTGGATGACCCAAAGTACGGCACACTCATCCAATCACGATGTGCTATTATAGGAGTGCCGGATACAGCATCTTCTCTCATATACACCCTCGTCTCTAATGGTCGCTCAATCCTCTTTCGTGCGGACGAGCACTTCCCATAAGGGCCTTCCCCAGAGTGCTTTTTCCCCACAAAGGTCCCATATCGTGGGCTCCTGACACAGTAACAAATCACATCAGCTATCGTCAGCCATATCGTTAAGCTTGGTGCCCTTGCTGTGACAGATCTGTTCCTTCATTGGTGAATAGAGGATCTCATGCAGGTATGTCGCGGAACGCTGGAATGTCCCGTCTGCCACCCGCTGTAAGTTGTTTGGCTTCTGCAAGGTCTCCCCGGGTTATTATACCCATCAGCCATCCCTCCAACGCCACCTTTCCGTGATGGCATTCAGTTGACAACACCTCATTGCGATTTATCGTCTTTGTTTTCTTGGCACTTATGCTTCAGCGAAGGGAGCCTGTCCGTCTTTTATATGCGCTCCTTTGCAATGTCTTCACAATCCAATGCTTTTTCGTTTCACGACCAGCTTCTGGTGACCGATAACCCTTGCTTTCCTCTTCCTACAGACGATAGCTTGAACCGGTGTCGTGCCCCACCCCCGTCACCCATCCTCAGTCCACAACGTATATGCACACTCCGGGAAACCATGTCTGCTCAACAAGGCAACGTCACAACAAGTCAACGTGATGCCATCTCATGGGCAACCTGCCGCTCACGTGGAGTAACGTGTAATGGGTTCCACCAATCGGGTGGTCAGTGCCTGGACGGGAACAAGACTTGCGTATGGTCTGGAGATGCGTACGGGTATTCCTGTCCTTCGCCTTCCTACACCATGCTTACAGTCGATGAACAACTTGCAAAGCATGCAAAGAAACTATCCAAATGGCCAAGTCCAGCACATCAAGCATATATGAAGAGAAGGGCGCCATCTGTCGACTCTTCACCTTTGCACCAATGCTCTTTAGCAGATGCCGACTCTACCACACTCGCCGCATCAGGTTCTCCATCGCCAGAATCCAGTGACGCTGACATACTTCACCATAAAAGCATCGGCACCAAGACCAACATTCCACGAGCCTTCGTATCCAAGGAAGGAGAGAGCGGGAACAATTTGGCATGGTCGCAACCCACGACAGAAATCTCTCCTCCAACTTCGCCTACGTTGAGCGAATCTAGTCTGAGTTCTACTACACCTCTTTTCCCAAATAGGTTGCCCACAACATTCCACCACAGTAAGGCATCGAAGCATTGGATTCCAATCAAGAGCTGTCACATATCGCCACCTCTCTCGACAACCTCAATCGACGAATTGACCACAGTTGCCCGGGTTCACGGCAAACGAATCTCATTACCAATGGGAAGCGACTCAAGTATCGAGGCGAGAATTAGACCCTCAAGCATCTCCAGTATCAATGTAGCCATCAAGCCCAACTTACCAAACGATGCGCCGACCTCATCACTAGCCGAAGCACCTAATGCAAAGTCCAAGCCAAAGCATCATCACCACGCGAACCTTAGGAACCTCGAGAGCGGAAAGGCCGTAGCCGCGGATCCCTCGTCCGAATTCTCGGACGATGAAGACGATGTTGCATTTAAACGTCTAGGCAGGATATTTGGGAAATGTTTTGCAGGCCGAAAGGCTTAGATGTCTACTGAGGGCGGGAGTGCGGACAAAAGTTATTCTCGTCGTGTTTTGGTGGTGTTTTGACTCGGTGGTTCCGGGATCCAGGAATAAACAAGTATCCAGATATAATTCGTTGAGACAGCCTCCTGGTACGCGAATGGATGAAGACACAAATCGATATCAGATCGCTTTATTTCACTTTCATCGATCCACGACTCCTGCATCATCACCCACCCTCCCCGCTTCCCACTCACTGCCCTCAAATCTTCCAAGCTTGATACCCGCTCTCCCCATCTCTTCTCTGACCTTCTCGTACCAGATCTTCATAACGGGATGCTGCTCTGCCACCTCCCGAAACGTAGCCTCATCTCCCTCACTCGTGACCTCGTACGTCCATATGCCATCCTTATCCCAATACTCTTTCCCAAAAACCTTCTCAACTTTCAATTCTTCCCTTCCCTTCTTCAGTAGGGTTTCGAAGCGATCTTTTTCTCCGCTCTCGATGTGATAGGCACACCACAGTCCCTCCAACGCTCCGAGGATGTAGCCCACCCGCAGGCCAATGACGGCGCCGAGGGAGTATCCTTCGTCAAAACCGGGCTGGAGGGAGCGTGTCTTGGCGGTGGTGATCCCCGTGCGATAGCCGGCTGTTGCGTGGGTGGAGCGAAGGCGTGGTATGTCGGAAGGGATGCCGAGGTGAGTTGGGGTTGAGGGTGGGGAGTCGGAGAAGATGTCGGAGAGGTTGTTGTTGGTGTTGGTATGGGTGTTTGTAGCTTGAACGGGCGAAGAAGGCGACGGCGGGGTCGAAGGTGGTGTTTTGACCATGGCAAAGACGGGAACGACTTAATTGCTCTGATAAGTTCACCAGATTCGATTCAAGACCTCATTGGAGCCATCCGAGGATTAGCGTTGGGGGCTGCGGGACGATACCCCAAGCCATCCCTATTCTAATCCTTCCTGTCCGAGGATCATTCCGGAGTAGAGCCACCTTCCACCACTGTATTGAGGAATGTTCATGGAACCATTGGTTTGTGGATGCTTCAGAAGCGATAGACCTTTCAATCAGTTTTTCAAGATAACCGCCCCCAAAAGTCGTGTATCGCCCTCAATAGCCCATGCTTACGAACACGGCCGAAATGGGACGAACAGCGGATGATGGGTGACGAATTGGGCACATTGCTTCACACACTTACCCCGAAAAAGCATAATAACAATGTCGGAAACGCCACAATGCATCACGGCTCCCGCTCAAGAAAGCAGGCGCTCGCTGCAGACAAGGCAGGCTGCGAGCTTGCCTGTGCGGCGTAGGCACGGTGAACTCCATCATCCCATCGATTTCGCCCCTTGAACATCATCCTATTCTCCAAGGACTGCTACTATACGATGGCTTCCAACCATTCCTCCACCAAGTCTATACTCAAAAAGGCGTTGCATGTGGCCCATAACGCTGTCGACTTCGACAACCGCCAGAACTTTGGTGACGCTATTCGAGCGTACGGCGAATCCTGCGCACTACTGGGTCAGGTGATGAGAGTCAGTTTGGATGACGCAGATCGGACGAAGCTAGAAGCTGTTGTGAGTATCCTCCCTCAATATCACCACACGAGACTTAGGGATTGACCCTGGGTAGCGTACTTCCTATGTAAAACGAATCTATGAGCTCCAAGGCTATCGTGCCCCTTCTATGCATAAGCTGTGAAGGCCTCTCGAGAATATCATACCTGTCTAATCGGGACGTGGAGGTGAGGAAGAGCTTGGTGTTTTGGACGGAACTTACCAGGGAATATGCCATCCGTAGTGTACGGCTTGGCTGGCGCATAAGGGTCTTTGAAGGTGTTGGATGATGGATTGCTAGCCATTGTTTTATCAGGCTCTGGTTAGAGGCTAGACTGGCAGGGATAGCTGACGAGTCGACGAGAAGGTTACAGATCGCGTCCTGTTGCTGTGGGTCTACTTGATCTGTGCATCATCATCCGTAATATTGGCACATGACTTGACCCTACATTAAAGGTCTTCTTTTGAATAAGGTATAGTCATTTCAAATTAAATGATGGGGAAGATACACACGCTCTTTTGTACCACATCCGAGGTGAAGTTACTACGTACGCTATGAATTCTTCATATTTCTACACCTTGACTGCCCGTCCGCACATTCATCATGATCGCTGGATCCGCTCGCCTCATGATCTATTTCTCATGCCATCAACACCTCCTTTTTGCACGACAGATTTTACCTATCTCTTCTGAGATCGCTTGTCATGGTGAGTAAGCTCGAGTCCACAAGAGGGCGAAGCTCCTAACATTATGCACAATCATAGGCAGCAGAACTGTGCTCCATACGTCTTAATGGAAGCATATCCGCGAATCCAATTCCCACATCACAAGACCATGTTTCAGCGTTGCAAAAGGAATTGAGGCTGGAGAGACGTAAATACATGGAACTCGAAGACATATGCCGAGAACTCAACCAGGACAATGATCGGTATCTCCATATGGCTATGCAGCTTGAAGGGGTGGTCGAAAAACTCCTCGTAGCGCTATCTCTACCTACGCATTCGCTCTATGGGAGCTCCACTGCAGATTACAACGACCTCGTTCACTTCATCGATAACGAAACACCTCGGCTTACGACCCTCACAAGTGGACTTGACGTACTAGCTAGTCTGGCTGTGGGCCTCGACCGTTCGGTTGATATGTATAGAGGTCAAATTCAGACTCTGAAGGAGGATGTCAGCCGTCTAGAGACCGAGAATACAAGCATTAGGGACATCGAGTACCAAAATGCGGCACGGCACCAAAGTGCTCAGTCTCAATCGCAGTCGTTGAGCAACGAGGTCTCCGTCAAGGATACCACTATCATTGATCTTGATGACTCTGTTACTACTGGGATAGTTCAAACTTCGGTTTTTGGGGACAATATATTGCCAGTCGTGGCCTCCGCCGCTTCGGATCAAATACTGCCAAAATTAGCCAGCATTTCTCAATCACCAAAACAACAGAACTCTGACACGAGTTTGGAACCTCTGCGAAACAAGAGCGAAGTTTCTGCCCCCATGGGTGGATGGGAACGCCTCGAGCAGGATTCGTATTACCGAACGTCCGCGGCATTTAACATATGCGATGCTTCAACTAGTCCCAATAAAGTCCCACGCCATGAGATGCGGTGCGCCATTAGTGTTGACGGCCACCAGTTGGCAGGAAACCCATTCTTTCATCATCCGGGCTGGCAGATACATTTTAGCTCGCAGGCCCATGTTGAGCATCCCGTCATCATCCTCAGGTTCGGATTTGTCAGCGCTGGGTCTGGTAAAATGGGCAAAAACGAAAGGGTGAAAGGATTCCGCTTGATGTGGAAGCTTTGCCATGATGATTCCTTCAATGTTCAAGAGGTGAAACTTGTCGAGCCTCCTTCTCTCCGAGGTCTTCCTCATGCTCTGAATGAGCTGTGCGCCGATCGATCCGTCAAAGGGACACTATGGCTGGTCTCACTTGTCGGCAAATTTGATTCGCCTCCAGCTTACTCGTGCAGAATCTCGAAAAGGTTAGACGAAGATATGGCGACCAATCTCAAGACCTTGTTCCAACCAGGAAGCATCAAGCAGATAGACATATGGTTTCTCAACCCTCTAGGCGCCGGCTGGTGGGAGGGATCATTAAGCATGAGCGCGTTGATCGCCCTTCAAAGCCCACGTTGATGAGATCATCCCGTTAGTTGAGAATCTAAAAAGTTGGTAAGGAGCACACCACATGGCGCAGTGAGACATGAATACTGCATTGATCGCATTGCTGTACTTGAAGTAGACAGGGAAACTGGGAGTATGTGAGATGAAGATAGACCTTTTCTCTACTCGTGAACCAGGTCATCTACAAGAGACGTAGGATACGCATGAAAGCAGCGCGCTAAAGCAGCAATACTCAAACATTTCATGCCAGCATCGCTCTTTCCTAAGTCACCAACACATTTTTCTACAACTAGATATCTCACATTATGCTGCCTGATGGTATCGTTCTCAAACAATGCATCCGACTTGCACAGCAACATGATTGAAGGGACGACACTATTAGCGCGACGAAGTTTCCAGATTTATGGACCAGAACAACTCCTCCACGTCAGGGGCTGATGTCACCCTCCCTGGATCAGGAAGTCCTTATTTCCTTCAAGTCGCGAGATCCAGTCAGCCCAATCCTGTCACGCAGCTCTTGCAGCAGATATCAACACTACGTGATGAACTCAATCACGAGCGACAGCAACATGCAACTGAGCACGAGGAAACGCGAGACAAGTATGAGGCTGATCTTCAGCTACTTAGAGACGTGAAAGGCAATTTAGAGAAGAATCTTGAGCACATGCAAGAGAAGTACAAGGAAGAACTTACTGGTACATTGAAGAAGGTAGAGTACTTGGAAGGCGATTGGACAGCTTTGCAGACGCGTGTTGCTGAATTAAGGTCTGAGGTCGACACTCTTGGGGTCGCAGCTGCTGTGCGCCCCAGTTTGTCACTTGTTCCGCTGCAACGTGAGGACACGGTCGATAAGGTTGATGAACGCAGCGGTAGCAAAGTTCTATCTGACTGGCAATTGGAAAAGACCGAGCTTCTTCATCGTCACAAGGCACTAGAGGAAAAGCTTATAAATCAGAGAAGCGAATCCGCCCAGGTACTTCAAGAGACCCGGGATGGGCTGGGATCTATCATTGTGGAATTCAACGAGATCACAAAGAAGCTAGTAGATCGCAAAGCTGCACTCGAAGCTGTGCAAGCTTGTCAAGAGGTACGCTCCTCTTTGAACTGGATCTGATAGATGGCTTGTTAAAGGACATACTCCTTTGCTTGCTTGCCAAAAGAACTAAAGCTAACGTAAAAATGAAGAGTAAGGTCGACCACAACGCACCCCAGTCTATTTACTGGCAAGATGAAGCTAGCTCCAAGGATGTTTCGGCAGCACCGGAAACAACTCATGGTACAGGTACGACGGCAGCCGGCCACGAAAATTCGATGAGCGATGTGACTACGGACGCACACACCATCAGCACAACGACTGAAATGCCACACAAGCGGACTCGTTCAAAGCCATTAGACGACGAACACGACGCATCTTTGACGGGTCACCAGAGACGACGCACGGGCTTTGCTATTTACGTCGGAATAACGAATCCTACATGGCAAGCAGGAGCGACCTTGAGTACAGCTGAGAAGGGATTCGCATCAGCACAAGGAGACTTTCAAGACGCTCGTTCCTTGTCCCACGAAAATCGATCGAAGGCTATGTGGGGCGAAGGAAGGACTACACATGATAGGCAGTTTGCGCCAGGTCCTTACTTCTCTACAACAACGGTTCCCTTGGCGATAGCATCATCACAACAACAACAGGCATTGGTCTCCCTACCTCCAAGCCCTGCGAAGGACTCTTTTCGATGCTCAGAGGTAACTTCAGACTCTTCAGAAGATGGGAAACCTCCCTCCCAGGTCCTTCATCTCCGTTCTAATACACAGGGCCAGAGTCCATGGATAGTTCCTGTGGGGCCAAGAAAGTGGCGGCACTCTGCATTCCGGAAGGATAGATGATTGGCATAGCATATGGACTCGCACGATAACTTGAAGATGTGAGTTTGAGGCCCTGGTATTCTGTGGCCAAGGTAGACCAAACTTCTAGCCTGCCTTGCTCTCCTCTATTGGAACAGTATGGCAACTGGGCCTTGAATGATTCGTTGCTAGGGTATCAGCCTATGCCTAATCGCGAGCTGTATCAGCGATAGTATTCCAATGTATGTTTGTCAAGTCCCAAAAAGCGTCCTCAAGTGTGCTTGTCTTTGAATTATATCGTCTGCATCGGTTGATTTGAGATCGGCACTTGGCCTGAACGTTCGAGCTTTTTTGCGATCCGCGTGTCAGGTCAGGATCTTAGTAACGACCTAAAGTAAACACGGAAGGCGTCACTCTCTCGGCGGCTAGCGCCTCAACCTGTCATACTTGCTGTACGCACTAGCTGATGGGGCCTGCTAAATTGCAAGCAGCCATGCATGCGTGAGTCCGTCGATGGTAGCTGGCGGCGACTGGGATCTTCTGGCACTATCACGAGTGGAACCTTTTCCATCTTCGGTCTTCTACTGTTCCAAGAGTGTTATGCTGAGTGTGATCCCATTTCGCTACGAACGTGATCTCATACTCAATAGTCACCATATCCAGGATCATAGAAGCTACCATGCTCCGCCCTCATATGACCGTATGTCTCCGAACCCGTACCAAGACTTCTCTTACAGACCCAGCAGATATGTGCTCCACACGCTTTGCACTCGATGTGGTTGCAGCCTTCCGATTTCTGAATCGTGGACCCACACTTTGGGCAATCACTCGCACCATTCTCCTTCTTCCACTCCTCGAAAGCAACGTCGCCAAGCTGAACACTTTTGTGTTGGTCGCATGTGAGGCCTTCATGGGCGATGGCTCCGCATTTGGTGCAGATTGAGGTGAGACACGTGGAACAGGTATAAACTTCGGCATCATCGGACACTTCGTACACCTGATCGCAATCTGCAGTTGGACAGTATTGATAACTGCCTGGATGTGTACGGATATAGCGCGTGAAGGACCTCTCGAGCAGTTTGTCAAGTTGATCCCGAGTCAAAGCGGATTCTAGCTCACTAAACGAGATGATAGCTTGACAGCTCAGGCATCTAATGGGGATGTTTTTGTCGCCAGCTGAGAGGCATTGGTTCGCAAAGCATTCTCTATCGTACACATGCCCACACGGAGTTTTGTACACTTCCGTTATGTCACACCAACATACCACGCAGGCGAAGTGCTCCTGACCATGGCTTCTGGTATCAGTCGCTTGACCGGATTCTTCCTGGAGAACAGCCCGTGCCCAATCGGCATCGTCAGATGATCCGTGAATGGAAATTGTTTTCGGGCTCGTCATAACGTTAATACGAGCGGCGGCCTTACCAAGCTTTTCAACGATTTTTCGATACCCCGACTGATGTGTTGCTTCTGGAACCTTGCTATCTAAATCAATGTTGAACGTGGAGACCGCTAGATCATCAACAATTTTCAAGAGAGCAGATTCAACCATAGCTTTGTCTTCTTCATTTCCGTACAAGCTCAAGATAGATTTCCTGGCATTGCGATAAATGAAGACGTTGTGTTGTTTTCCAAGATCATTCAAATATGCCATTCCCTCTGGTTTTAGGAAGAGGTTATGCCAGATAAGGTCTTTCCCTCCTCTTGCCGTGTGCCCATTCAAGATCTTCTCTACTGACGCTTTGGCCTTCCCTACCTCTTGTGCCGAATCGGAAATGATATGAAGCGCCGTGAATCGGTGGGTTTTGTCGGCCGATGGATAGGATTTGATTTCCAAGTAATTGTTCGATCGAAATTTCCGTTGCACATTTTCAAGCTCCGACGAGATCGCAGAATACATCGAAGACAAGATCGAAAATTTCGCCTTGACTAAATGCGAGAGCAAAATCTTGGAGCCCCCCAGCTGAGGAAGCTTGTAGCCGTTAAACTCCGTGATTGCTTTTGCGGCTTGCTCCATTCTTGAGAATGTTGCGGTTGCCTTGATCTGGGCGCTTCTTGTACTTGAAGACATAGTCCAGGACTCAATATTTCCTTTGGAAGATAAGAGACGTTGTATTGCTTGAGCGATTGTCTCGCTACTGGAAGAATAGGAGCTCTCTCCGAAGGTCACGGCTCGAGCCTGACGTCCGCAAGCCTCTTTCATTGCCTTGGAGGTTGTTGATACGTCCAGATTACCTACTTTGACGTAGCACTGCCACGGCTTAGCCTTCTTGTTGACTGCCGTCTTGCAGGTCAGCGTTCTGTTTAGGACTTTAGTCTGGCTCAATTTCTGCGCAGCTTCCTCCATGGACTGCGATGACGTGAACTCGAGGGTTGCAATCTTAGAGGGCTGATACCACGAACAACTGACATTGCACATTTGTAAGCGACCAGTCGAGGCCGCAGCAGGTTCGATGCTAATGACGTTTCCACCAGGGCCGAATCTCACAAGAGCTCCACCTAGATCTCTGGCATTTGACTCGGTAGCCTTTGTGAGCTCTGCCTTTGGTACATCTTGGCTGTGTTGGCCAGACTTTGGTTCAGAGTGATCTTTTTCAGCCTGCGGTGGGATAAAGTCATGCGTTTCCTCCTCTTCAGCTGTGGCGTCATGCCGAAAGCGACACCTATCGCCATTCTTACATCCCCCAAGCTTATAGAAGCGACAGCTGATTTCAGCCAACGGATCAGGGAAAGACGACATATGTGTTATGGGAGGTCCTGTGGCACAAGTGTTAGAAGTTCTATTAGTTCGCACTATCTTTGGCGGACGCATGGGTGAATCAAGCTGCTCCTGGCTTCCCAGGTGAACATGCTGAAAGTAGCACTGGGCACCCCTTCCACATCCGCCCGGGGTAGAGAAGAATTTGCAGACAGGCATTGATATCCGACGCTGTGATGAAATATGGTACTGAAGGCTCAAGACCTGAGGTTTTCGTTGTAACTTGACATTCCTCAATACCCCCGCAGCTAGATGGCTTACGGAAATATTCCGATATCTCGGCTTGGCAGGGGATACTAAAACGGTATATCGGCGCCCCACCCTAGTCGCTGTCGCTCCTAGATTAGGGTGGGGCGCCGATTAGTGACCGTACAGTTCTGAGTAGGGCACGTCCACCACTTACATTATGCGTTTTTGTTGTCTCCCTGATTGACTCGGAAGAAGGTTCGGTCCTTGCCGCGCCCGGGTGTAGTGCTAAAACGTCGCCACGTTCCGACCCGCTGACCTCTTTCTCTTTGATCTCATCCGCCTGAATCAGAATGAGAGTGGTCCATTTTTATCAGGCTTTCAGGGTTACGCGCTCGTCTACCTAGCAACCAAACCTACTTTATAGGCTTCAGCATGGCCTCTGCAGATGAGCAGTTGAAGCGACTGACGGATCCGTCTTTGCTTGACAAGATCGACGGCCTACGTGAACTGAACATCAGTGAATACATTCCTTTACCCCAGGTGAGTAGCTCAGCCATTGAGAACGTGGATGCCGGCTGACATAAGTCTCGTGAAAGCTTGTGGTTGTAGGTGATCAGTCAAGCGGCAAATCTTCGGTTTTGGAAGGTCTCACAGACCTCCCTTTCCCACGCGATAATGGCCTCTGCACACGTTTCGCGACGCAGATTACCTTTCGTCGAGCCGAGAAGGCTAGTATCACGGTCTCGATCATCCCTTCACCTGCAGCGGATTCCGAAACGAAAGAGAAGCTCAGGGCTTTCAAGATTGACCATCTAACTTTACTCTCGGGCGACGAGTTCATCAGAGTACTTTCAAAGGTCAGACCAGCCTGCGTATACGTGCTGAAGGATAAATGACAATTGCAGGATAGGCATGCGATGCTATGGGCATTCCAGCGCCGGGTCAATCCCTAGCGCCTGGGCTGTCTACCTTCAGCGACGACATCCTCAAGATCGAACTGAGCGGCCCTTCGAGACAACATCTCAGTATTATCGACGTCCCTGGCATCTTCAGAACTCCAACCTACGGGGTTACGACCAAAGAAGACATGAATCTCGTACAAAGAATGGTCAAATCATACATCAAGGACTCCCGCACCATTATTTTAGCAGTCATTCCAGCTCCCGTGGACATAGCAACGCAAGAGATTCTTAGCATGGCCGAAGAAGCTGATCCACTGGGTCAGCGGACTCTGGGTGTCCTCACAAAGCCGGATCTCGTAGATCGAGGCGGCGAGGAGCACGTCATGGATCTCGTGCGTGGGATTAAAAACAAGCCCAACCTGGGTTATTGCATGGTTCGGAATCGAGGCCAGCAAGACAAGTCTCTGTCGACTTCCGATCGTCACGAGAAGGAGAAGCAGTTTTTCAATACCACGCCGTGGTCAACACTTGATAGAGAGCGTGTCGGCATCCCGGCTCTTCAGGATCGACTGCGCGAGCTACTCGTCGATATTGCCCGTCGAGAATTCTCCAATGTGAAACAAGAGGTAGACAAGAGGCTTTTAGATTGTGAACACAAGCTCAAGTCGTTGGGACCAGCCCGAGAGACCGATGATCAACAACGAACTTTTTTGCTTGACCTTGCTGCCAAATTCCAAGAGATAACCTCTCACGCTCTCGATGCCTATTACGGTCGAAGCTCACTGTTTGTAGATAATCCTTCACTTCGATTGGCTACACGAGTTGTTGATCTTAATACCGCCTTCTCAGATGATATGTGGTTAAAAGGTCATACTATGCAGTTCAGCAAATTCACGACGAGAGATGGCGATGAATCAGCCCCTGAGCCGCCAGATGATACGATCGTCGAGTCTCCGGACGACGCAGACCAAGCTGCGACCGTGGACACCTCCTATTCAACAAGTGAGACGGGTGAACCTGAGGATCCAAAATTTCCCGAACTGTCGGATGTCACCCAAGGCCCTTGGCGCTGCCCTGCTCCCCAACCAGATAATATTTTCGATTGGATTGAGTCGGCGTACCGAACATCAAGAGGATTTGAACTCGGTACTTTCGATCCATCTCTTCTTCCAATTATTTTCCAAGAACAATCGAAAAAATGGGACGGCCTTGCCCTCGCCTACATGAGCGATGTCATTCGGGTTGTCCACACCTTCACGAATGATCTTCTGTCAGCCCTCTGCCCAGATCGGCGCGTCCGGTCAAATCTATGGACACTTATCACGGACGAGCTCTTGGAACGATATGAGAAAGCAATGAGTCATACGCATTTCATACTCGATGTAGAGCGTAAAGGCACCCCGTTGACCACCAACCATTATTTCAACGACAATCTACAGAAAGCTTGAGTCGAGAGGTTGAAAAGTGCTCTGAAAGGTCAAGCTGTTGCGGTCAAGTTTGGCAACCAACATCGAGATATGGTGAATATGGATGCAATCGTCTCATCTGTCCAAATGGGCAACCTAGAGCACACGGTGGAAGACATCCACGCAATCCTCAAATCCTATTACAAAGTCGCTCGAAAACGCTTCGTTGACGTGGTCTGCATGCAGGCAGCAGACCACTTCCTCGTCACCGGCTCCGAGAGTCCTCTGAGGTTGCTTACACCCTCTTTCGTACATCGCTTGAGTTTGGATAGTCTGAATTTGATTGCTGGAGAGGATGTCATTTCGAAGAGGACAAGGAATGTCTTAATACACGAAATAAAATGTCTAAAAGCTGGAAAGAAGTTGCTCAAAGGTTGAATGGCAACACCTATAGGTGGTCAGTTCACGATGGCCAAGAACGAATTACGGACCAGCAGGGATCTCTCGGATTTCGAGAGCGGTGGAATTGTGGAGTGAATTATTTATGAATTGTAAGACAAGAACATCATGGCTGGTGTGGTGGACCATATTGGGTATACACCACAGCTCATGGTGCCGTATGGGGTCAATGTAGCGATACACGCTAAGAGCGGCCCGGAAAGGAGATTAGGACCAGGATCGTCCAAGATCCATCAATGCCAAGACAACACTTACCTGAGTGTGCTGCTTCTTTCTTTCGTCGCGATACTGCATGAATGACGCGTTGCACTATGTTGTACTGCTAGATGCCAGCAAGCCTTCAGCCAAGGAGGTACCTGCATGAAAGCCCGAATGCCACAGGGAAATAAGCCGCTTTAGAGTTATCCAGCGAAACGGTATTCAACATGCCAATATCATCTGCTGTCAGTACCCATGAAAATCTTTCCTACTCCTTCGTCAACGGGCAATTCGTCGCCGTACGAAAGATGGACACACCACCCTCTACTAAAGAAGTGTCCTCTGAAGAGGATGAGAATTCCGACGGTAGTTTGGAGATCATCCCAGAGACCATGAAGGCCTTGAGTCTTTTCCCGGTAAAGCCAGAGAATGCTTTGACTAGAGGTACGGATAGTGTATCACAGATTGCCAGCCCTTTCAGACCCAGTAAGCTCTTCTGCCTTATGTTCTTTCATGCAGGCTGCAAGCCGTTTGATGCAGTCCCTTTACTCTGTTTGCTTGTTCCTACAAGAAGCAATGTCATTGCACCTCTGAAGGTTGAGTGCTAATAAATCATAGAATTCATCAAGCCATCTTCCCAGAAAGCGAAGGTATCGAAGATGGCCTGGGATTCAGATCGCGACTACCACGAAAGCTTTTTTGCGACAGAAACTTCAACGAATACGGCCAATGAGGTCCACATTGAAGAGATCAAAACAACTCCACTCTTTTCTGCTGACGTGTTAGCGGAAACACTGAAGCAGAAGGCAGACTCTAGGACACAGATCACTGATATTCTACCACAATATGGATTGCTTGCCAAAGTTACCGAGACCTTCGATGATGCCGACGATTCCGTGAAACACCGTGACGACCTCGTCGATGCCTTTGGCGAACCGGTTAAAGCAGCAGATAAGCGAATGTTTGTCAATATGAACGCTCCATGGTCAGCATTCATCTGCGGATCGCAAGGCAGTGGCAAGAGCCATACACTATCCTGCATCTTAGAGAACGCTTTGATAACGTCAAACTTGGGGAAGCTACCTTACCCAATGGCTGGCATCGTCTTCCATTACGACAAGTTCACGGGATTTACGAGCACCCAGGTCTGCGAAGCAGCATACCTCGCCTCCTCGGGCATTCCGGTGAAAGTGCTCGTGTCGCCGAGTAATCGATGGCGCATGGAGCAAGCTTATGGGAATCTACCAGGATTCCCAAAGGATGCCAAGAAGCCCGTGGTAGTGCCTTTACTGCTTAACGAGAGACAGCTCAACGTAGAGAGGATGATGAAGCTCATGGCAGTCGATGAGAAGGATGGAAAGATGGCCCTGTACATGGAGGTAGGTCGCAGTCTTTAGCAACCCAAATGATTTATTGCATTTCAGGATGGAGCACCTGCGAGGATCATTTTCAGACTCTACATGAACTCAATTTGGCGAGGTTGCTAACAGCGAGACAGTCGGTTTGTAGGATTCTTCGGTCGATGGCCATGGCAAATCAGGGTAGACCCGGCCTAGACTTCGATCAATTCACCAAGAGACTTGAACTCGAAGCCTTGAATGACGGTCAGAAAGCTATGCTAAGTGCTCGCCTTCAGCTCCTCAAGAGCTTTCTCCATCTTCCAGGAAAGCCAGGCACAGCCACTGGGCATCACCAGAAGCCCCACTTTCCGGATACGAAAAAGGGGCGTGAGCAGGAGAGAAATTGGTGGGTGGAAGAGGATGCGAGAATGAGGGCAAAGATTGCCAAATCCAACATCTGGTCGTTTGAGCCTGGAACACTCACCATCGTCGATTTGAGCTGTCCGTTCGTGGACGAGGGCGCGGCTTGTGCAATGTTCAACATATCCTTAGCACTATTTTTGGAAGATAGGGAAAAGGCGGGACGCATCGTTGCTCTTGACGAAGCTCACAAGGTACGTCGACGAGTTCATCTGTGTCTCTCTCCCCAAATAATGCCTCTGAACTCTTCACAAGGCCAACACTGACTCTAGAGCCCCACCACGATCCTGAGATTCGTATGGTGCTGATCATTTGCAGTTCATGACCGCGACAGATTCAAGCTCCCAATTCACCGAAAGCCTTCTCTCCGTCATACGGCAGCAACGTCATCTGGCAACCCGTGTCATCATCGCAACGCAGGAACCCACAATCTCTCCAGCACTTCTGGATCTCAGCTCCATGACCATAGTCCATCGATTCACGTCGCCCAGCTGGCTCGCCACTCTCAGATCCCACTTGGCCGGTGTGTCCAGCGAAGGAGACGCATCGAAGCGTGATGTTGCTCGGATTTTCAAACAAATTGTTAATCTTGGCGCTGGGCAAGCTCTGCTCTTTTCGCCTTCGGCGATGCTAGGAGTGGAAGATGGACAGGCGACGGGATCGAGGATGAAGACGTTGGGCACGGGATATGTCAAGATACAGGTTCGGAAGAGGTTGACGGCCGATGGTGGGCGGAGTATATTGGCCACTTAATCCTCGAACTATCGTGCCGTCCACAGGGAGTTACTGGCGCCCACAAGGATCTATTTCTCGATATTGGCCGAGGGTCGGTCACCGGCATTCGAGCGTGCATGCATTGGAAAGATCACCCGGATGTATGAACAGAGATTCTAGTCTGATTTCCTGCTCATTTTCTTGTACTCATAGCGTGCATTGTAGAGAACAATCCCAACAAGTAGTCATTCATGATACTTATTCACATTCTTCCAACCCACTCAGCTCTTGCACTCCACGTATAGACGAGCGCGAGTCCTAAAAGAGGTGCAAGTTTATGTAATATTGAAACCAATAAGATCAAGGAAATACCTAGGGTATACAATACCATCTCATCTACCATACCCACTACCTACAACGTCATGAACCTCACTATCCCAACTCTTGCTACAGTAAAGTATCACAGAAATTAATACCTACAAGTGACATTCTCGTGCCAGCGTCGGATAGAAAATGCAGAGCAGTACGCAAGCCCATGCATCATGGCGGGATGAGCGAGGAGGAGAATACTAGTATTGGTTTGTGTGACCAGTATGCTCATGAATCACGACCTTCTACTAACCACAGGAGTCGTTCTATGTGGAAGATGTGTGGAAGATGTGATGAGTGGGCCGGAATCGTTGTCTGAAGATGGGGTTTAGGGATGCTAAGGAAGGAAAGGGATGAAGGTATTTCGAGTGCTGTGAGAGGGCTTGGTTTTGATATGGGTAGGTGCAGACTTATGTTTCTTTTGGAGATGCATTTGAGGAGGAAGGGGGTGATGGAAAAGTGTGAGGGATTTCGAGGCTGGGAGTTCGGGGTGAATGCTGAGGTGGGGAGGAGGAGTGTGGAAGTTTCTCAGTAAGGACTAAGATGATACAGGTCAATGCATGACGATTGAACGGCGTGATAATAAACATCAGGTAGTCTGAGTCATTCGCCTAAGCCCTCCCGCAAAGCAATCGAATCTTCGGATGAAATCCCCCTTTCCCCTCCCAACCGCCAGAAAACCAAAAATAAAAATGGGAGTTTAAATTCTGCCCTTCGGCTTAGCCACCCACGGCGGGGCTCGAACCCGCAGCCTCCAGATTAGAAGTCTGATGCGCTACCATTGCGCCACGCAGGCATTTGTAGATGCTTGAGACGTTATTGTAGTATATATTTTGTGATTCTGGGGAGGTTGTGGGTGGATTTTGTGGATTTTCGGGTAGATAAGATAAGGGACTTGGCAATATCGGTGATACCGGGGTTTGATTGGCTAGAGCGACTGGTTTCGCAGAGTTTTTTTTCACGTGATTGAAGTTCATCTTTGTTTACAGTATGGTCTTTCTTTCTTCACATTTGCGCAGGGCGTCGTATCAAAATGAATCCCGTTGGATATAGATTTTTATTATGCAAAAGCTAGCACATGATCTAAATTACGAGGATCGGCTTGGAGTCATACCCTGGGAGTGATTGCTGAAGAATATTACCGCGAGCTTTAAGAAGGAGACGATTCAGCTCGTCAATATCAATGAAAGGGTATCTCTTGAAAGCATGCCATCGTCATACAAGTCCTTAAATCGCCATGACATCGTTGAAAGCTTTGAGGTTAGCAGATCGAGAGCATATTAGGCGCCACTGCCTGGGAACCATGTCTGCCCCATGTCCGTATAATGGTTGGGTTGTCCAATTCCAGCCATATCGTTGGAAGCGGGGAACATCTCATCGTAAGGAGCTGGTGCTGACGTGGTCGGCATATGGCTATATGACCAATTCATGGCGTTGATTTGATCGTATGAGGCGAACAAACTAGCTTGATACGGCGTGGAGGAGGAGAAGTCGTAATGGAGTTGGGGTTGGTATAGTCCAGGGCCCCCCTGAAGATCCCTCATATCCTGCATTTTTTCGAAGCTTTCGATTGGGTTGATGCCACCCATACCGACGACGCCGTCCGGCTGGTAACCTGAAGCGTCTTTGGCCTCTCTTCCAACCTTTGGTGCGACTTGACGCAGCAGCTCATTGCAAATAACAAAGGCGCGCCGCGCAGCCTCATCTACTGCTGACATGCTTCGTAACCATTCCAAAGCTTTCGTTCCAGCGGCAAAGACTTCCTCGACTTCGTTAGGCATGTGCGCCGCACGGAATGAGAGCTCCAGCATCAATACCGCAGCCGCCTGCATCAGGTAATGTACGAGACACCACCATGGAGCCACCTTATAGAGGCCAAGAGCGTTTGGTACATCGGGAAGCAGGTCAAGCATACCTCGTGCTGCGTGCACACATTTGCCTGCAGTCTCACGGTTGAAACTTTTAGCTTTATCAGATTCATCCGGAATTCTTCGGTCGATTCGGCATAGACAAGGACGGTTGATGATGGTCAGCGTACTGTAGTAGGAGAATCCAAGGTTCATGCGTTGTCGCACGAACTGCTTGTCTCGCTGTTTCTTTGCAAAGTCGAAGAGAGGTGGCAGACTTTGCCGCCAATGTTCCAGGTGAGAATTCAGGTTGTTGATGTTAACTTGCACCTGAGCCCAAGACTCCGACATGGCACAACCACGGTATAGGCGATCCAGGACCTCATTAGTGAGCGTGCTGAGTCTGATTTGATACCTAAAAGCGAAAGCGTTGCACAGTGGAGTATCTTGCCATCGATCCTCTAACGAGTATTGGGATGCCGCTGGGGAGAGTGAGGACCCTGGTGTATTCCTGTTCCTTGACGGCTGGGTACTCGAGCCTGGGGTGGGTAAAGCAGGGTCGCTTGGCCTTGACTCTTGGCTGGGCCAACGCTTGAACATTTGGATGGCTTCAGGGCTTTGCGTCCGGGAGCCCAGAAAGGTATCTTCCTCCATAGGAAGCGGCAAAGGCGCTGTGCAGTCCTTGTCAGCGAACGAAGCGGGACGTCCTGTCATGACGGTGAGGATGCTTTCGGTCCAGCAGAGAGCCCACCAGACACGGTTCCTGATCTCTTTGGAGGCATCAGAAACGTCCTTGCTCTCATTCCGCAGATTGAGGCCGAGGGTGGAAGCATAACGGATAGCGATCCCACTGACAGTCCACGACCTGAGTGACGTTAGTTCTGGGAGTGACCGAACAACACAGCTTTGGCATTGTACCTACCTATTTACCTGACCAATCGACATCAAATAGAATGCCATCAACCCTGTGATCTGGACTTTTTGTAGTTCTGCATGGCCCAATATAGCGTCCGCATTGAAACCAAGCATTCGAGCACGGGTGAAGTAGACCAAATGGTCGTCTGAGTCTCCACACCATTCAGCTTGGACCAGGTGAGATTGTTTGGCTCCAATAGCGAAGATCATATTCAGAATAGCCAGCCAGTTCTGATTTGGCCTTCTCCGGTCAGGATTCTCAAAGTAAGCATTGTACTGTTGCATGAATGTGTTCTTGCCAATGATTGGAAAAGAAGGGTGGATTGTTTCTAGGTAGCTCTGGAACAAAGCATCGGCTGTACTTTTGATTGGGACTTCGAAAGGTTCGATTTGCTCATAGACGTTTATGCTCAGATCGTCGCAGTGATAAGATGAAGTATTGATTGGAGCGAGATTATCATTATCGTGCGCCTGAGAGGCTGACGAGCCATCCTCACCGATTGGGCTATCCTCATTGTCATCTGAGCCATGGGATGCTGTTTCCTGCTTAAGCTTTTGGATCCACGTCAGCTCGGAATTCTTGCCGTAGAAGCCAGTTGCTTTGGTTATTGCATCTCGATTGATGTCCTCGCGGATACAATCCATCGGCCCGTTAGAGCCCACACGAGCCGAGACTTTGTGTTCGCCAGCTGGTTCCGACTCCCTGGTCCTTCCCCTTGGGCTGATGGTCGCTTGCAAATCATCGTCTTCTGACGAAGATGATGCCTGTTGTTGGTGTCAGTGTCAGGGTGCGTAATGATAGCATCCAATGTACCTTGTCCAAAGCTTTCCGTATTAAGTCTTGGTCCGGTCCTGCTGCACGCAAGCTCAGCTCTTCTAGCAATTGCTCGTAGTCTTCAACCCTGCTGGCAAGGCTACCAAGCTGTCTGAGTTTCATTGAGTCAGCTTGGGAAGAACGTCTTTGTATATTGGACATCACGCTTACTTTCTCGTCCTGTCGCGTTTCCCATCCATATACACACAAGTGAGCTTGAAGTCTTGGCAGTGCTGGCAAACCGGCCGCTCTCCACTACACTTTGTTTTCCTATGGCGGCATGGTTCGCATGCATGGGCAACACGGTTCTTATCGCCAAATAGCGTTGCCTTCGCGGATGACTGGCCCTCGCTTGGGCGGCGCAAGCGAGGAATCGCTACCTTTGGCGCATTTGGCACACCTGCACTACTCAACTGAGGAGTGGGAGACACCAACGGAGAGTGATTGTAGTCCTTCGTAGGATACGCGGGTGTGGACAAGTGCGCATATTGATTTGAGACGGAAGGATTCGAGGCAGTGATATTTTGCTTTCCTAGCTTGGTAGATGCTGATTTCTTCATATTGCTAACCTCCCTTCAGTCTCACGGACGATCTCCGCTACTTCCTGCGTGACCTCCTTCTCTTATTATGGTAGCAGCAAAACCAAATGGTAGCCTTCTTTCGCGGTATTGACTCGTCAATGTCTCGAATGAGTCAAACGATCTGTCCACATGAGGGCAGGCTGGGACATGTGTTGTGACTGATATAGTAGAGATTCATCACAGTCATGTTGCGATCCTCCAATGCTTCGTTAGATTCTAAAGAGTATCAGGACGCTAAATGGTGGAATTGGTGTGAATGATCGTGGACGTCAAGCGTCGACGACTGGCGTTCTTAGGGAGGCAAGTTGATGCCAAGTCCTGGACATGACGCGAGATAAAGTAATGACCAAACAGCCGTCGAGAATTCGAAAATTGAGATGAGCCGCTTGTCCCAATGATCTCCCCTGTTATTCGCTCCTCGCCGCTACTGCCCAGCTGCATGTGAGGGAGGCGACACAGGTGGATTTATGACGAATACGCATGCCGCGCAACTGATTGTATGCTGCGTTCTGGGGATGGCTAATGGAAAAGATCCCTGGTAGCCTCTCGAGATACAATCGCCGAGTCTCACGCAGGTTGTCTCGTCGTTGACCACTGCTTCGACTCAATTGGCAGTCAGAGGATGTGCGTGCGACCTGATTTGGCAAAGAGGTTCAGTATCTCGGCTATCGAAGCGCAGATCAACGTTTTGACACGGAGAAGAAAGAAGCTTACTTTTAGCGTACTATTCTCTTCCAGCGGACATTCCTCCGGCATCGGTTTTCCATCTTTTCCATTTTTCCAATTTTCCACTATTCTCCAGGGTAGTCGATCTAAATTGCCATGTTGTTATGTCAGCTGCTATTTCCTTTTCTATATATGTTGTCATCTTATCAGAGCCCACCTTACATCAATCAAAGGGAATAGCTCTTCCTTCCACGTAGTCTCTATTAATTCCCGTGGTCTTTCGAGCCCAAAAGTAGAACAAGCTTGGGGCAAATTGATCCGCTTCATTGAACGTGGATCGTCCCTTATCATGTATGCGTGATCGCTCGAACTCTCTGTTGCGTAAATCTCATGTTTATGATGATGAATGTTGGCTTGGGAAGCGTGTAGAACTTGGCTCTTTTGACGGCCGAGCTCGGATTGTCGCATCCGTATGGCCCAAGTCCTCTTTGTAATTTCATACATATCATGTTCCCCGTCTTGATACTCGAAAGCCGGGGCCTCGTACATATACGTGGAACAAGGTGACCTGCCCACCAATTCGCAGACGGGGCATAAGGCAGAGGGCAGCGGAAAAGGTGACATCGCTATAGGGTTTCTGGGTACTTGAGCTCGGCAGAATGGCAGCTTCATCAGCGTCTGCTACTTGCGACGAATCGTCTTACTTCGACGGAAAAGCCCCGCCTGAAAGTTTGGACAGTCATATCAAACTCGCCAAGGCTTTCATTGGATTTCATGATGGGTCCGACAGAAACGTTGTATTAGTTACGTCCGGAGGTACTACTGTTCCTCTCGAAAATCAGACGGTACGATTCATCGATAATTTCTCCGCTGGCACTCGTGGAGCTACATCTGCTGAATACTTCTTGGACGCCGGATACGCTGTCATATTTCTACACCGTCAATTTTCCCTGCTACCATATTCTCGGCATTACAGTCACTCTACCAACTGCTTTCTAGATTACATGCGAGAAGGCCAAAAAGGTGAGGTGGTGGTGAATCCAGAGTATCAGGAGAAGATGCTCGGTGTGTTACGGAAGTACAATGCGGCGAGGGAAGAAAACAAGCTTTTGTTGCTTCCTTTCACGACCATCACAGAGTACCTTTGGCAGCTCAAGGACATTGCTACGAATATGAGGCCACTCGGTCCAAGAGCACTTTTCTATCTGGCTGCTGCCGTCTCAGACTTCTTTATACCTCAGGATCGTATCGCAGAGCACAAAATTCAATCTTCAGCGATAAACCATACAGCGGCCAACGGTGCTTCAACGCAAGGGAAAAAGCTCATGATTGACCTAGACCCTGTGCCCAAGTTTTTGAAAAGCCTAGTTGATGGCTGGGCGCCAAATGGCATGATAGTCAGTTTCAAGCTTGAGACCGACTCATCAATACTTGTCCTCAAAGCGCAGCAAGCCCTTGAAAAGTACTCACATCACCTTGTCATCGGTAACTTGCTCTCAACGAGGAAGTGGGAGGTAGTGTTCGTTGCACCAGGTAGAGAAGAGCGATGGATCAGAGTACCAGTGCACAGGAGGGTCAAGAGCATTTCCGGCAAGAGACCGAGTATCGCTGCCGCCAAGGATGGCAATCTGGCCGAACAAGAATGGATGAGTGGAGAGCCTGAACTGGAGATTGAGTCTCTGATCGTACCAGAAGTCACTCGATTGCATCAGAAATTCATTCAGAAGATTCAAGAATTTACGGAAGAGGATCATGAGGATATGTTAGCAAAAGCATTGGCGTGGGCCGAGTTTGGAGGTGCAGAATAGGTAGGGTACTATTGTACAAAGATTAGGATTACCTGGCGGCAGTGTCAGGAGCAACGGTCATTCAACTATTCTGAATAGTTACTCGACCCGAATTGCATTGCCTTTGCGGCAATTCGATTGAATTCAAAGCCAAAACCTCCTTCAAGCGCCTGTAACGCAAATTGGATGGCGGTAACGACCAGCGCATGCTGCTGCAGGGGTTAATCGAGGGGTATAACGCAAAGCGAAAGGGACAGTACAAGGATATTCACTCCTTGTTGCTTCGAATCGAGATGCCTTTGTCAAGCGGTACGTCTTTCGCCGTCCTTCCTCAGATTTGCAGCCATGCGTCCATCAGGACTCGGTAATTAAAATCCATCAAATGTAACGCTTCTGCTCGACAATTTTATGCGCCACACTTGCCTCACAGAAGGAAGAATCGACGAGTGCTGTACGGCTGATACCAACCCAGCCTACCTACTCTATCCATCAGAATCTTACACGGTATCAGCATCACCAAATGTCCTGTAGCTGCTGGAGACAGGTGATGTTGCTGCATTGGATTCCTCCCATGGGTGCTACGGATGAAGGAATTGCTATAGCCGACTCTAATGTGCCTGTGACATTATACATAAAGACGGGGGACGATAATTCCGGCGTCTGAAGCTGCCAGCCTCAGTGCGAACGAGACCCTCTAAGCGACGATATAAACTCAAATCCTTCTCGGCGAATATGGCTTCCAACGGTCGGTCTTCACAGAACAAAATTCTCGAGGTATCCACCTTGTTATTGGCCCTTCTTGTGTTATCATTAACGAATAGACGTTCTGATGCAGCCTCAATGAGTATACTAGATGGCTTTACACCGAATGCACGGAACCAATTCTCTGCTTTATTGCGTAATTCTACGTTTTCGCACGAAGACATTGCTCATACTTAGGCTCACTTTACAAATAAACCGAAAGCGAAAAAAACGCAGAAGCAAGATGTGTACCACATCTTGCTTCTGTAGAGAAAGTGTCGTTCTTCCGACATCTACGTATTCTGATATTCACACCTGAAACTTCGCAGGCGTCATTACCGTACCCTGAAATTTCAGGCGAAGAACAGATGCGATTGCAGTTCCCATATCCCGGTACGAACCTTCCGATTTTAAGTTTCCCATATCACCCTGAGAGCGCTTACATTTCCCCAAGAAACAAAGACGGTCGAAGTGAACGTGATAGAAGCGCTTCCTGGCTTTGATAGCGGAACCTTTAACGCTTTCGTAGCCTGCATTCGAGCACATTATGCATTCTGAAATGGTCTAGGAAGGCAAGATCACAAGTGGGTTTGGAACCATTATTTTTCAGTCTGTTCCAGTCTTACGACATGCATGCTCAGCGTCTTTCAAGGACCTTTCAAGTCGGATGTTGCTGGGGAATGAGAGGTCAGGTATTGCGCTATCCCAACGTGTTTCTGTTGGAATATACAAGGACCGAGTGAAGGTGACATAGGCCGAGCTCAACTACAGTTTCACAGCATCTTGATTTCTACGACCATGCGAATACTTCCACACAAACATCAAAGTCCATTAGCATTATGGCAAGTACCATCACTTTTCATTAAACAATGATACCATTCATTCGATACTTTCACAAGCTCAAGCTGTCCAAAAGCTACATGATCGATTCTCACGTGTGACAAGCCCCTTGTTTCAAGAATTGCTATTTTGAGGCCCATATTAGGTCCGTTGCGCTGCAGGTATCGTACAGCAAAAGCAAGACCTTGTCTCCAACTCAAACCATACTCTTCACAATCCTCCCAGACTCCCGAAAACAAGAGTCTAGCAACTGAAAAGACCTCCTCATCGACCCAAACGATTACCAGTGCGCATCATCCCAAGACCAAGCATCTCGTTCCCGTCATCCTGAAAACCGAACACCATGTCCTCCATGCCACCTCCTCGAGGAGGTCTTGTAAAAGGCGACTACGTCTTGATATCCGGCGTATGGTTCGAAATGATGAATTCCGCACCTCAACGACGACCCTCGGCCGCAGAAAGATCCTTATCCGACTTCAGCACCAACAACAGAACCCCATTCAGGGATGGTAGAGCCAGTGCGAATAGCGAGATGGAGAGCAGAAGTCGTGATCGGAGCGCGCATAGTTATATCTCGGTGAAGCGAGATGATCAGGTTATCAAGCCGAGACCGACGCAAACGCGATCTGATACAGCGACATCTGTTATATGTTCGAGTAATCAGGTGCTGAAGAGTCGAATGCCCATTGAAGGTGGGAAAGTCACGAGCGCTGCCCGAGACCGCGACGTGAAGAATTATGCGTCGTTGGGGAACGACCAAAAGATACAGATATCCAAGCCTGAATATCCCACAGCTGTCTCAACATCCACATCCACATCCACATCATCATCCCGCACCAGCGAAAAGGAAAAAGAAATAGCAGAGGAAAATAGCAAAGCCAGCGTTCCGCACCACGTTGCGAACAACTACAGAAATCAACGCGAGTATAGCGACGCCGTCGACAGCATTCAGCACCAGAAACAAAAACAAAGGCCAGACGCATCACTTCCTCCCCGTCCGCGTAATAAACTGCGGAAGGAGCGGAAAGGGATGAGGGATGGAAGCGAGGGTTGTGGTCGTGGGTGTGAAGGCGGTAAGGGACCTGGGTTGGTTATGCCATGAACGCAGATCCGTACACTCGTGGAAGAGTTGGCTTTTGAGATGATAGAGGATAGATTCTTGTTCTTGTTTCGAGAGAAGAAGGGACGGCTGCGTTGGTGGGGGTGGGGTGTAATGGATGGATGGATGGATGCTGTCTAGTAGTGATAGATACCGCACTGGTCGCGTCCTGGACAATTTTCTTCCCTTCTCGCATTCGATATTATATACTGTATGTATTGTGGGGGGAAAGAACTCTTCGGCGTGCTGAATAAGCTTCTTCCACTCGGATTTGTTTTGTTGCCTCAGTACCTCAGACGTGCCATTGCCCCATTGGCCAGCAAATTAGTCGCTAAGCCTATTCGGGCTAGCAGGGCTGACTATGCAACAGGAGGGCGGCACGTCTGAGTGCAAAACCCTGTAATTTTGTCAGATATCCAGTTTTTTGGTGACGCGCCATACAAATTTTTCGCTTATCAATGAAATTCATCAACATTCAACTTCACGACGTAATAGCATAGAATTCTACTATATAAATACTAGCTGCATTAATACCCCGATCGTACTCTTACTTCTTCTGATTCTAACTAGCCTACCTTCAGCCTAATCCGCCCCCGATAACCCGACCGTAACGCTGTCGCCGTCCATTGACTCCTAAAATTCCAAAAATCCTGGTAGCTAGCCAGCGACAACGGTAGTACCCTTGCTCTAGTTTTTTGCTGTCGGTACGTCGCATAGGCTATATAACCTACCGGAGCAATGTTATTGAATAGGTAGGGTACTTGATGTAGGTAAACTTGGTACTGTGGCTGTTTTGGTGGAAGCGGTTGCGGAGCGATAAGGCGCGACAGGGCTAAATCAGCCTATAGATACGCTATTAGCTTATTTCACGTCTTACTAGGGTTCTAGATACAGATACCTTACTCCGTACGTACCCCGTAGTAAATAATACCGATGTTGTTGATGTGCTGTTGATAATAAGGAGTTTATCAGCAAAGAAACAAATGTTTGCGCTCAGACGTGTTACCGCCCAGCTGCGTAGTCAGCATCGCTAACCCGAAGGGGCTTGGCGCCCGGCTTGGAACACGACTGAGGGACTGAGGCAATTGTTTTGGCACGAATAAAATCTTGGCAGCCTGAGGGTTTTCCTTGGTCTTTGGAGGTGGATTATTGCTTGGGTATGTCGTTCCAGCTTTTCATGTTCGTGTTCGTGTTCGTGTTCGAGGTCGAGGTCGAGGTCGAGGAGATGATTGAGTTTAGTGTAGACGATATAGTTTCCGATAGAATATATACAGCCAGTCAGTAACCATCCGATCTCCATCCTATCCACTAGCCTCTCCTCTCCCTCTCCCTCTCCTCTTGGTATGGTATATTGCGAGCGGAGCTTTCATCCATGCATCCAGACTCAGGAGGCCCCGAGTAGGCCGCGAATCGATATCAGAGTCCATCCATCGAAATCCATCACAAACATATCATAAGATTGTGTTTTTTGTGTTTGTGATTGTGATAGATCCAGCCATTTCCAGCCAACAAACAAACAAACAAACAGGCAATATCAATCACCATGGTCTCCACCACGGCTTCTCGCTCCTATCCTTATTCAAATAATGCTCTTCGGCGGTTGTGGTTGTGAATTCCATCCCTTGTCTCTTATGCTCGTCACCGCCGCTTGACTTGGTCTCGTGCACCGCCCCCATACCCTCTCCGTCCTGTTTCCGCTTTTCGTCCCTCGGCTCCTGCAAAGCCTCATCCTGTCTCCGCTTTCCCTTCCTCGGCTCCTGCAAAGCCTCATCCCGCCTCCTCCTCTCCTCCCTCGCCCTCTCAACAACCCCATCCCTCCCCCCCACAACCCCAACAATCCACTCCGCCAACCCCTCCTCTTCCTCCCTCCCCTCTTTACCCCCCACATCCACATCCCCATCCCCCTCCCCCCTCTTCCCCCTCCCCAGCCTCCCCCTCAACTCCTCCCACCCCGAAACGTCAAACCCCCACCC
>JAABUR0100001661.1_pt1 | contig 38663 bp, 51 predicted proteins | sample 5560091 | NCBI WGS metagenome assembly JAABUR01 (sample SAMN10711879, study PRJNA513375) | rock metagenome | isolation source: Antarctica rocks | place: Antarctica: Victoria Land, University Valley sud | reverse complement strand
TCTTGCGCTAGTCGGTGTTGGGAAGCACCGGTGTAGAATTCAAAACCCGGGTATTGATTACCTTGGTTATTGATTGACGGCGCAGGGACCGTGGAAGGCTGGCTACCTGATGTGAAACCTCTGAAACGAAGATAAAGCGGGCTTGCGCGTAGACTTGACTCGTGAAGCTGTCCGGCTTGGGACAAAAGAGTAGGTACGTACCCACGCACACCATGGAAATGGATTATGTACTATGGAGGCTGGTAGACCGGTAGGCGATGGATTGAATTCCCTCCAATAGAGCACCACTCAGGCTCCAAGTCAATGGGAATTTAAAAAAAATCAAATTAATTTCAAACATTTCATTGTTGACGTTAGGGCTTGGCCCTGAGGGGCCCTGACTAAATCAAATTCGATCGATCTGTCAGAGCCGGGCGGCTTCGGGTACGGCCGCGCCTATGAATATGACCTGGATTTGCAGCTCAAAATGCTACCACCACCACCGGTACCGGGTCTTTCGAAACTGGCCATCAGTCGCTTACCCATCCTCGACCCACCGTCTCTACCAACCCCCAAAGAACCCTCTGATAATCCATACGAGCCAGCGCTCGAACTCCGGATCCGCCATGTCCGACATCAACGAGCTCTTCAAGTCCATCAAGGATGCCATGCCCGCCTCGCTCCGAGATAACGCCTGGTACATAGTCGCTGTCAGCCAAACCCCCGTTCCACCCGTCTCCGACAATTGAAGCTGACCAAGCGCGCCCTCACAGGCCTCCTCCCTCGTCGCCTGCGGAAAACCAGAAGAACTCTCAACCCTCTACTCCCACCTCACCGGCCACGAAACCTCGTCGCTAAAACGAGAGCGCATCTCGAAACGCCTCGGAGACGTGTTGATGAAAGAATGGACCCTCGTCGGCATCCCGCTCGTCATCACCGCCGTCGCCGCGCTTGCGAAAGCGGAGGAAGGAAAGGGGCTCAAAGGAAGCCTGTGGTCGACCAAGTACGCTCCCTACCCCTCCTTTCGCGCGAGAACCCCTCGCATCATCACACACCCCACCACTAACCCACCCTTGCCCCCCGGCGCAGACAAAACACGCAATTAACCCCCCAAATCTCCACCCGCGGCTCCGCCTTCCTCCAAACCCTCTACGCGCAAAACCTCGCCCCGATCTTCTCCTCCTGGGGCTCGCACGCCCCGGACTTCGAATGGCTCGAGCGATCCATCATCTACGGGCTCTTCCTCTCCGACCACAGCATCTTGAACCCTGTCGAGGCCGAGCTGGTTACGCTGTGCAGTATCATGTGCCAGGGCTTGAGGGCGCCGACGATGTGGCATTTGAGGGGGACGAGGAGGTTGGGGGTTAGCAGGGAGGAGGTCGAGTCGGTGCAGGGGGCTGTGGAGGCGGTGGCGAGGTGGGCCGGGAGGAGTACGGAGAGGTGGGCGAGGGTGGGGGATGTGGAGGGGGAGGTTTGAAGGCGAGGGAGGGGTGGGAGAGCGCTGCTGGATGAATGATGGCTAGATGATATGTAGAGATGACCCACTTTTAGACTTACGATTATGCTTACGAATGGATTCTAGCGTGGGTGCGTTGCAGCAGTTAGCGAATCATTCCTACCCATACCTTTGTTTCCCACACCAGAAATTCGAACAACAGAGGACTCTGAATCCTTTTCTGATACCTATTCCTCTACCCTAATGGAACCCAGATCAAGCCTACCAAGTAGCAAAGAACGCAAAAAAACCCTCTCTCCGGCGGAATGAGAAATGGCTAGTGATTCATTCTCCAAGCAGGAGGCCTGGGGGGGAGATGATCATACTCTTGTCTAGCGGTTCTCGAAAAGGCGTGTCTGTCTGTCTGTCTGGCTATTCTTTTTTGATTCAGCAATTTTAATGCGCGTTTTGTGGTGGTGGTGCGGAGCTGACCGAATGAACGCATTGAGATGGTAGGACGTAGATGCAATTGTTCATTCAGCGTGCTCGTATAAGCGGGTTTTTTTTAACTGCGATTTTATTTGGAAACTGTACGTGTTTTCAGATATACTTGTTGTTGGTATACATTTCGTTGGTTTTCCAAACCACGAAGAGAAAGTCCCGACGATGGAAATTGCAGACCCATCCCCCCCATCACAAACACTGGCCCTGAGGATCAAACCCGGAAAATGGTCTCTCCGAGAGCAGCAGAAGATGATGCTCGGCTTCATGTTTGTTGCGTCTTTGACTTTCAACCATAGCATGCCTCAGCAAGCTCTGGCCTTTTCGGATACGTTTTGATCTCGTAATCGACTTCCTGAACTGGCTAGTGGCAGGGTTTGCTTTACGATAGTAGAAATAGCTACTCTTGGTGGTGTGGCTATGGTAGAGTAGTAGAAAGGTAGTGCCCTAGTTCTAGCTTGCTCAACTCTTCCAGCGACGATTTGGATAGAGTGGGTTTGAGGGCTGTTGAATCCATTTGGTCTTCGCTAGCTTGAAGCCGAAGGAGAACAGTAGCGGGTTTATAATCGGCTCTCCCAAGACGGTACTAAGGCGACTGCCAAATCATGGAGTTAGTTGTATGGTGGATCCAATCCTCATTCTAGATGGTATGAAGTGGTCACGCAACCCGTACCCTGTGGTCGCTTGAACATTTGGATTGGTGTATTTAACTTGATTGGTTCCTTATTACTTAGATCACCAGAGTTCATTCGATTCCGTGCAGGCCTTCTGTCGCCAGCGGATCCTCGCCACCGAGCCAGCCGAACTCTTCGTCCGAAGCAACGTCTCCGTCCTCGGATTGGCTGTCAGCAATGCCATCACGTTTGCGTTTGAGTGAAGGAGCAGGTAGGAGGGGGGATTTGTTGCTGGCATGCTCTTGATTGAGGTTGGTTTCTTGGAGACCGTGCTGGGATTGTCAGTAGCCCCATATTGTCGTTCGTATATTAATTTCTCACCTCTTCGATTGTGAACGATGTGACTTTTCCAAGTCCTTCGTAAGATATACCGCCAGCCTTGACGACTCCGGTAAACCTCACTCCAGGAACAAACTCTCCTTTGCTGGGCCCTTCGGCTGTCTGGAATACCCAATCTCGGAAAAGGACAACGCGAGTACTAATGCCAGCATCCCACGCTGTGCTCGCCATCGCCGGATGAAGCACCGCACCCGTCTCTGCACTTATCCTTGTAGTTGTCTGGCTTACCAGTAGGATAGCAATGTTTCTCGTAGCTGCGAGCTTGCCGATTTTATTGATAAAGTCGCCCATCACCGCCCAGCGCCTGCTTGCTGCCCATTGAATGGCGTCGTTTTTCTTTGCGCCGGGACTTTTCTTGGCATCAACGGTTTCCAGGGCTTTCGGGAAAGCAAGGGAGAACAGGGTGGAGATATCGTCAATTATTACGAGGCTGGTTTTGGGGGGCGGGAAAGATGGAGATGGATGGGTTAGGAGTGCTAAAAGGTGTGGGAGGGTTGGGGTGTGGTAGTGATGGAAATTTTCTAGCAGAGATTCTAGTGGCTTCCCCGGAGATTGATATGGTGAATCTGTGTTTCTGGGTGCTGCTGAACTGGACAAATTGTCTTTGAATCTAGGACCAGACAGGGTATAAGACGTATCTATGGTACTGTCATTCAATCATTATTGTTTGCACGATGCGATCGATAGCGGAGGAAAAACTGACCGATCCAGACAGCAAGGTCTTCTGATTGAAGAGCATTTACGGCAACCTGCATACTGATTTCGGACAAAGAGTTAGACATTTCTATAAATGAAGCTCGTTTGCCGCTCAGAAACAGCATATATACATATATATTATATAACTTATATTATCATATAGGAAACGGCTGAACGAGAAAAATAATAAATCGAGGGGGCCACCTACGCAAAAGCAGTCTTGCCGATACCAGGAGGCCCGTAGATTTCAGTGACTTGACCACGCGTTAGTCCTCCTGGTACAATACCCGCTGGAGAGGCTGATTGATGGTCTTGTAGACAGGCATCAAGGTTTCTCATTCCGGTAGAAATGAGTTGCTTGGGTGCTGAAGTGAGGTTCTGAAGAGCTTCGGAGGCAGAAAGAGTTGGGAGACGATCTTTCAACAGTCAGCTTTAGCAATTCATGATCAAGGAAAGATCAGCATACGTGGAGATGAGGAAGAAAAGTTGGTAATATCTACTTCACTCATGATGAAGGATTGATTTTGATTCTAACGCGTCGGAAAAGACTGATACCCGAGGTTAAACCAAGTCGAGCGTATTTTGATCGTTGTGCCTGCGCCGACATCGACTTTTTCCAGTTGCTACCACAAGTCTGATGTCCATAAAGCTGTCCGGAAATGGTGAAATAATGTTGCTCAGCTACTGGAGGTCAGGGATCGTTGCGCCAAAAATTTACGGAAGTTTTACGCGAGGTACGAAACGAAGACAGTGACAGGAATGTTGTTTACCCAGCATATTCATTCTCTTTGTTAAAATTATGGCTGTCCTTTCTTCCTTGTTACATGGCAATCATAGATCTTTCGGATTCAGCAGGCAGGATACGATAACCAACAACTCCACCTGCTAACTCGAGATATCAACTACCGCAACTATGGCATCCGTTCTCTTCAGAGCGACTGGACTACACAAATATATCCCTCAAGTCAATTCCGTGACCGGCTACATTACAGTGGTCAGCTGCTGCTTTATACCCGCTTTGATATACTTGTTCTTTCACGTCTACAGCCTCAACGATCAACGAGTTCAGCCCAGAGGATGCAGAAAGCTTGGCTTGAGGATACCAAGCAACGTTACAGATGAGCATGATCCGCAATATGCCAAAGGTCTGCGTCAACCTCTGGACGGCCAGAAAGAGATAGCTCGAGTCAAGAGTTTATGGATATATCCTGTCAAGAGCACGAAAGGGGTTGAGCTGAATCGCGGAGAGGTTGTCAGCACAGGCTTCGAGTATGACCGCCACTTCTCCTTTGCGGATCTTAAAAGCAAGTTTCCCATGTCAACCGTCGATCCAACGCCAAAGGAAGGAATTCACACCTGGACTTTCCTCACCCAGAGACAATCTCCAAAATTGGCAAGGGTGAAGACAGAAATATGGGTACCTGATACCTCGTCGCCTACATACTCTCGCCACGAACCTAATGTCCAGAGCGGTGGAGTATTGATTATACGATACCCTTGGATTCGGGAGGGGGTTTGGGGACGTCTAGATCAATTGGCCACTCTTATTGGCAGGGAACCGCATCACTCGGTCTCAATTCCCTACAATCCTACCCCGGAGCAGATCCAAGCCAACGGCTACACTATGGATGTGATGAAGATATGGAGAGATTTTTCGAACTCGCTTTGCATAGGCACCACGGAACCACCCAGTCCGAGCCGATATCTTGAAGAACTACGGTACTTCTTAGGGGTTGCAAACCCTCTTGCACTGTTCAGAATCCAGACGGATGACCCGAGACGGGTTTACCGTAACGCGCCCAAGCAAGATGAGATTGGGTATCAGCCAGTTGTGGGCTTTGCTGACTCTTATCCATTACACATCCTTAATCTCGCCAGTGTACATGATGTGCGTGCACACCTTCCTAAAGGCACCCCGAAGCTCAGCATCTTACAATTCCGGGGGAACATCATCATGACCGGACCAGTAGCGTATGCTGAGGATTCGTGGAAGCGGATTAAAATTGGGGACTACGAATACTACGTTACCAGCCGTACTGGCCGTTGCAAATTGCCCAATGTGAATCAAATCACTGGCATAGCAAACGATGCTGAACCAGACAAGACCCTCAGAAGCTTCCGTTGCATTGACGGGGGAGCACCGAAGGTTGCTTGCCTTGGAATGATGCTGGTGCCTGTGGACCAAAACTGTGTGATCAAGGTTGGAGATGCCATCGAGCTGTTGGAGACTGGGGAACATTTCTACCTCAAACTGTGAAGGCTTAGACACCACAGATTTTGAATTTGGATAAGAGCGTCGATCCATATCTTGGTTACTCAGTTTCTTCTCCGACGTTCTGTACTTTGGATACCCCTAATAATTAGAATTTGAAAAGTTCTTATACATGACTTCTCCCTACCTAATCTGACTCCAGGCCCGCTTTCTCGGTTCCTCATGTCAGCATTCGATCGATTCGACTCCTTATTCCCATGTATCGACCCTCCCCAATAATCAACCTAGTAAGTACGTACCACTGAGCAAGACAGAGTATGGTGAGTTGGAATCTCAAGTTATTTAGACAGGTCTCGGCTCAGGGATGGTCGAACGCCAGATCTTGGCAACAAGCAGGAAGCTCCTCTGCGACTTATAATGGGTGAGGGGATGAGATAATTCCCTTCCCCCGAGTCTTGCTCTTCACGCTCAAGACCTCGCATCAAACGTTTTATTTGTCTTTCAAGATGTTCCGTCTTCAAGATTAAATTGTGCAGGAAGTTGAAGGTATAGCACATAGCCTTTAAGATAGGTACCTTTCAATCCTCTGTAACGACTGTAATCGTAAAATGTGGTGTCTCGGTTCTCCACCGCATGCAATTCAGCATTGCGGACCTAACTCCGCTCGCCCTATGAATGCGGTCATTACACCCGGGTCTTCTCGTTCCGGGAACTCCCTTGCTATCAACCTAAACCTTCGACATCAGAAAGAAGTAAACTCTGCTTTTACTTCACACTTTGATGAACGTGCTTTGCTTATTGCCTCGAACTGATATCATCCCGCCAAAATGAATGAGAGGTGATAGCAGAGGTGCTCTCCTGAGGTGGATAAGAGTCAAGGTCCTGCAATCATCCGCCTGGGTCCGACATACTTTCCTACCTTCAGGTTTGGAACCAAGAGCATCCGAATGCTCCGAGCGCTTCTTTAAAAACCCGCTTGAAGATCCAGAAGAAGGCCGTATCATTCATCCAAGACTCTCAATCAACCCACTATTTGACAGATACCTCACAAAATCAACCAAAACCTCTCAACCATAACCATGCCAACCAACCGCCCCTTCTTCGCCAACTTCTTCGCCGCCTTCCGTGCCCACTCCGCCATAGCCAAAGCCTCTGCCTCGAATTCTGCTAGCACCGGTTCTACGACCTCATCAGCATCACAATTCCCTACATCGCTCTCCTCCACCGCCGCCCGCGCTATATCAACAACCGCGACGAACAAATCAGCTCCGACCGCAGGAGCCACGACTGCCGCCGTTCAAGCCGCCCAGTCTCATCTCTCCCACCACGCCCGCTCCCCGCCATCCGCCCGCTCGCCTCCACCCTCCTCAACCTACTCGCCCACCGCACGCTCGCCCCCGGCATCATCAAATTTCCACCAGCATCGCCAACCACAAAGAAGGGGCAGCGATAGTAGCAGTGATGGGGGTTTCAGAGATGTGCTGGGAGGGGAGAAATGGTATGTGGGCGGGCGAACGGCTCAGGGGGAGGAGAGGTTCTATAGGCTGGGAATGGTGAGGAAGGAGAGGAGTTGTGATAGAGGCAGTTTGGATAGGTTGAGCTTGTGAGTGGGACGAGGTGGTATATTGCTTAGATGTAAATATGGGACAGGTTAATGGGGCTAAAATTTGGCGTTCGGGGACGGGGAAAATATATCAGGTGCTCTAGGGGATATCGAGGACTAGGCTCATCGGTATCATTATTCATGTATGTTATGGAGGATATCTCGAGCCGCCTGCGGGATTGGTGTAGCTACACTGAAGACTCAACTCAGCTCCCATTCACAATTGGTCGTTTGGCGCTAGTGCTTTCCTTTCAAAGTGAGCTCATTGACGTCCCTGGGCTCCTATTGTCGCTGTTGCTAGTGAGCCCCCTGGCTGAAACTTCGATGTTCAACTTGTTATTGATGGTATTGTTTGCTGTGCTAGTGGGCCCCTGGCCGAGTTTTGATGTTCAGTTTGCCATTGATGTTAACACAAGCTATTGAGCTGACAATAGGAAATATGAAACGTATAGCAAAACCATTGTATTGAGAAGCGTGCCTGAGCGTCGAGGGTGGTAGGGACCTACTATATCAACCTCAAATATTCCTCCATAATTTCTTCTTTCCTTCCTTTCAACCCAGCACCTTTTTCTTGACAGCTACACATACCTTTCTTGACAGCTACACACCTTTCTTGACAGCAATACCTACAAAATCAGCTACAGCAACAGCACCTACAGCTTCTTCTTCTTCTACTTCTTTTTATCCAAGCTTACTTCTTCTTTCTACCCAAACCTTCTCATCACCACTTCGTTTAGCCCATCATGCTTGTCCCCGCGCCTCTCATCGGTGTCGCCATCTCGGCTTTTTACGCCCTCTTCTTTTGTATCCGTAACCCGGAGACCGGCCTGGTGCCGTTTCCTTTCGACTGGATCGCCAATATGAACATCAACGCCATCATCCCCTCCCCATCTCCGCGCACCCCTCCAGCTCCCGACTTCGTCGACCCGGTTTTGTGGGCTTCTCCAACACCAACACCAACACCATCACCATCACCATCACCATTGGACCCTGGCGATTTCGCCAACTCGACTGCTGGCAGCGAGGAACAGGCACCACCGGACCAATCTTCTCCATTCTTTGAGGCGCCTAGGGCGATTTTCAACTTCTGGACCGATTTCCTGGCAACAGTCTTCCTGGTTTTGAACGACTTCTACAAGATGCATCCTGGGCTCCTGGAGATCATCCGACAACAAGAAAAAGACATGGAAGCACTAAGACTCGAATTCGAAAAGGCCGATGAGAGAGCCAGAAAAGCGCACCAAGCCCGTGCGAAAATCCTTCACGCCATGTTGCGAAAGTCGAACCAAGACCGCAAGAAACATGCCAAGGGCATTGAAAAGAAGATGGAAAAGCTGGAAGAAGACAACCGCCAGAAAGAAGACCGGATCAACGATTTGATCCAGCAACTGGCCCAGCGACCCATCCTTCCACCTCCACCACCTCCTCCTCCGCCTCCTCCACCTCCTCCTACTCCTCTTCCACCACCACCACCGGGCCCCCTACCCACTCCTCCACCTCGCCAACAACACTTCCTCCCAGCTCGCCCTCCTCCCCAACAACACCAACTTCCACCTCGACCTCCTCCTCCTCCCTCTCAGCCGCTCCGCCCCACCGCGGCTCCCTATACTCCAGGGAACAACATCGACATTCGGCAATACCAGGCGCAGAGCTACTGGAACAACCACTGGCAGCATCAGCGTCGTTACTAGGTGTTTTTGTTGGGTTTTAGATAGTAGCAGATACCTTGCTTTACCTTTAGCTTAGTCTGATAGAAAATCAATCTCATGACTAAGCTGACCTTATGTCGCTAAGCTTTCTTATTGGCTCAATCCAACTTCAACCTTTGCTTCTGTGTTCAAAGCTGTGATATCTCACCTCTACGTACCTCTCCTTCTTCCCAAACCCGTCTAAGATACTCCTCACAATGGTAGCTCTGCTCCCATCTTTCCCCCTTCAATAGCAGTCCGATCACTAACCCTCCATCCCACCGCAGGTCCAAGGACAACACGGCATTGCACCGTGGACACAGAAACCAAACTACGAGACCTACAAATCCCCATATGGACCTGCGTATGTCGCAGCACTGCATTGAAGAGGGGTTCAAAAAAGTAGAAACAGAAGCTGACTCGCCGGGCGGACCTATAGCTACAGAATACAACCCAACTTCCACGGCATTGGCCCCGGGCGAGCGATGAAATTGTACGGATCCCCCTCCTTCCTCGAGATACGTCTCTCCACATCCCCACAATAGCCCCAGCTTCGACGCAACCCCCAGCCTGCCCAACAACCCCCCATGGGCCCCCACACTTTCCTGCCCCTCCCCCTCAAACTTCTTTACCCCCCCAGATCACTAACATATCCCCCAACAGCGGCATAACCGCCGCATCCTTCGGCGCGGTCGCTGGCATTTTCGCCCTCTTCTTTTTCGACGAGGTCCCCAAGGTCCGAAGAGACATAATGCAGAAACTCCCGGTTGTGGGCGATTACTTCGTGAGGGAGGTGCCGCCGGAGGATAATGTGAGTGGCTTTGACGGTTGTCGATATTATCCGGGGGCGTTAGTGACTGATGTGGTTCGCCTTCTCTAGCCGTTTTAGACAATTTCCTCGGGTTGGGCAAAAGGGGCTTCCGGGGTAAATGAGGCGGGAGCATGGCAGTTGGAGTGTACTTTTTGAGTGTACTATAAAGCTCAAGCGGCATTTCATGTTTGGCGGCTTGAGCCGCTGTGCCTGCAACGGAAATTCTATGCTTTTCCTCAATGTCCGCCATGCAGACCTCAGACCTTTCCCAAAACCATTTGCTGCATATTAGTCGCGAAGCATCCTCATCCGTAGACTACGAGAAATTCATCTAGAACTAACTATATTGGGTATCACATCTACAAAAATCTCTCCCTCGCTAAATCCCCACTTATTTCAAACGCAAAACGCCCCCCTCGAGTCCAAAAAAACCTCGAAACCTTACCAATCAACCGCCCACCCATTCTCCCTCAAAAACTCCTCACACGCCTGCTTCAACCCCAGATTCGGCCTCACATCCTCTATCCCCAACGGCTCCCTCGTCAACGGATCCGTCCCGCTCCGCTTCAAATGCTCCAGCATCGTCACCCGATCATACGACTGCCCCGTCTTCGTCACCACAGGGTCATGCATCACGCCAAACGAAATACTATCAATCAAATAATCCGGCACCTCGCGCCGCCGCAAGTTCGTCGGGTCCGCCGCCGCAAACACAGACTGCAGTTCCTCGATCTTGGCCGCCGTGGACGCCTCCACCGCCGCGCGCTCGTCCCAACCGTCCGCCTCGCTGAGCGCACCCGACGCCACGCGCGTGCTGAGCATCGAGACGTCGTATGTCGCGACCGTGCGCAGGCCGTCCTCGAGCTCGGCTAGCAGCTCGCTCCGCCGCCGCACCCGCTCCCGCTCCTGCTGCTCCCACCGCTCCTTCTTCGCTTGCAGCACGAGTGTCGACACGGCGCTCGTGCTCGGGCTGCCGGTGCGCAGACACTCGTCGTAGGCGGTGAGGGCGCTGGCGAGGGCTTCGTTGGGGTGGCGGAGGGCGAGCTGGGCGGAGGCGAGCAGGTAGTGGCCTTTTAGGTTTTCTTTGGGGGCGAGGGCGAGGGAGGCGAGGCAGTCGTCGATGCAGGCGTCGTGGTGGGCGAGTTTGAGGCGGGCCATGGCGCGGTTGGTGTGAAGTTTTGGGTTGGAAGGGTCTTTTTGGAGGGCGTGAGTGTAGAGGGTTTCGGCGAGGGTGTAATTGCCTTGTTGGAATTGGCTGTTCCGGGAGGGGGATGTTAGCGAAAGAGTCTTGATGGGGGAGTGGCGGGCTTTCTTACGAGTTCCCTTCCTCCTTCAACGCGATCGCTTTAGCAGCCATGGTGGGGAAGGACGGGCTCGGTGATACTGGCTTTGAATCTTTCGCTTTCTTCTTTAGTGGTTGTGGATTTGGAAATGGACAGATGGGCTGAACTTGAGAGTTGCGCCACCCGATCAGGGCGGCGGTTAGCAACAAAGGGAGGGTGAGCGAGAGGATGAGGTGGCCTCGGTTGTAGGGCATTTCGGGCGGCATTATTACCAATTCACGGCGTTTTGCGGCTGAATGGGGTTTCCATGGGTTTCTAAGGACCGTCTAATTCATCATTGTGAAGATGGAATTCAGGTAGAGGTGTGAGATTTGGTTCTCTAGGGTTGGGCTGCATGTTTCTCCTTGCTGCATATTTGGTTACACAACAATTTCCAGACAATCGCGACAACTGAAGCCTAGAAAGCCTCTAGGCTACGCTTTTCTGATTTCACGTCTCATTTCCCACTACGTCTCCTCTCAACTTTCACACTTACTTCATTCCAAGATCTCTCCTCCATTCGCCTTCCACCTACCATCTACCCTCACCATACCAGTTCCCCCCAAACCATGCCCACACCCACCCCAACCCCAATTCAGCTTTCCATCCCTCCCACCCTCTCCCACCTTCGCATCCCCCTCTCCGACTTCCTCACCTACAACCCCCCCTACCACTGCCTCGCCGTCGGCGCTTGCATTTTCTTCCCCCCTCCCTCCTACCACCAGCAAACCCCATCACCCCCGCGCCTGCTCTTGATCCAACGCGCATCCACCGAACGCGGCTTCCCAAACCTCTGGGAGATCCCCGGCGGGTCCTCTGAGGAGTCGGATCCGACGGTGCTGCATTCGGTTGCGCGAGAGGTGTTTGAGGAGACGGGGTTGTTGGTGTGCAAGTTCAAAGCGTTGGTGGGGGAGGGCGTGGAGTTTAGTACTGGGACGTTTGACAACGTCGAGACATGGCTGAAGTTGGCTTTTGAGGTTGAGGTGGTGGAGATCCCGCAGCAGGGTCTTGCATCTACGGCAAACGCTGCTGCGTTGAAGCTCGATGAGATTGCTATCACCTTAGATCCAGAGGAGCATCAGCAATTCGCATGGGCGACGGAAGAGGAGGTTCGACGGACCGGGCCGGGAGCGTATCAGATCACCACGGAAGCGCAGCGCGAGGTGATGTTGCAGGCATTTGCGCTGCGGAGTGCGAGGAATCAGCAATTCTTGCCGCTGACAGATAGGTCTGTGGTGGAGACTAAATGAGGGTTTAAAGGGAGGGGGGAAATGATTAACAGAAGGGAAGAAGAAGCCTTTGCAAGGTGGCACTGAGCTTTTGAGAATTGCTGCAGGTTGAAGCCATTTTCGCGGTGGTGTAAAAAGGCAGTCTCGGGAAGGTGGTTGGTCTATGGCAAACCCTCGATTGGGAATTGGCGTCAGTGACCAGCCAGAGAGGCCTAAACCATCAATGAAGACATTTGGCTTATTAGAGTTCAGCTACCAACCCTAGACTTGGATTTTATTAAATTGTTGAGATCGACTCAATCAATCTGAAGACATCACCCGTTTTCAACTCGCAGCAGTCACAGTGGATATTATGTATGCAGTGACAGGCAAATCAGGCTTCCAAACCCCTTATTCTCATGTCCCCAATGGATGGGTTTCGATGTGAACGTGTTTTAAGCTCTTCGTCTCGTCTGGTGCATGCTCCCAGCCAATCATCATTACCTCCGTTTATACATTCCCTACAGCTCCCTCATACACATCTCACTTTGTACAATCCGATTCCTATCGCGGGCTTCCCCTTGCTTCCGTTCTCTTCACCCTACTTACTTACGTCTTTCTCGGCCCTGTCTTCTCAAGCTCCTCCCTCATCTCCTCTTTAATTCTCGTAATCGTCCCTACACCCCCATATACCAACTACGATCATCATCATTGTCAGCCCATAACTCCTCGCTCACCCCATTATCAGAGTAAATTTGGATACTTACAGCAGTATAAACCATCGCCACGCTCGCCCCCGCGTCCAAGATCTCGAGCGCTTGCTTCCCGTTCGTGATACCGCCTGTTGCAAATATGACTTTCCTCTTCTGTGGTACTTGTGAAAGTGCTGAGACGGTCTGAGACGGTGAAGCCGTTGCTTGTGGTGGTGAAGGGATTGCTTGTGATGGTGAAGGGGTTGCTTGTGATGGTAAAGAGGTTGCTTGTGATGGTGATGTAGACTCAGCATGCGCAGGAGGCAGCTGGTCTATATGCGTGGATGATGAAAGTGCGGGAGAAGCGTTGGAGTCGACTGTCTCTGGGGAGAAAGGGTTATTACGTGCTGGAAGGCGAATAAGAGGTTGGGATTTGGAGGCTTTCTCTGCTTCTGGGGTTTCGGGTTTGAGGTTTGCAGAGTCGCGGGTGGCCGTTGCATCTATTTTAGTGGATATATCTGTTTCTAAGTTATGCGGTGCTGGTTGATCTGGAGGTGTTGTTGATGGTAACTGAGGTTTACTGGTTTCTTCCGTTGCGGGAGGTTGGAATGGCTTGTGCCCTGCCCCTTCGTCGAGCTTTTGTCTATACCTCTTGACCAGAGCCAAAGTCCTTCCAAAAAGCTGCGGGCCAGAGTATCCTCCCTGCTCCAGCATCGCCGCCACCTCTTTAGGAGGCAAATCGTATCCTATGGGCGATGGGTCTGGTCTTTGGGTCGTCGTATTACCCACAATCACTCCATCGACTCCTGACTCCCATACCGCGTTACAGATGCCCGAGACTTGTTCTTCGGAGTCCTCGTCTGGACTGACTTTTACCATGATCGCGGGTTTTGACTTTCGATTTACCCCTTTCGCTGCTTCGACCACTCCGGTCAGGATGTTTGTTAGAGGCTCGACTTTCTGTAGGCCCCTTAGCCCTGGGGTATTGGGGCTTGATACATTAACGGTAATTATCTGTCGATGATTGTCAGTAGATTCCGTGAGCGAAAACCGATCGTCTTTACATCGGCGTATTTCGCCAAAGCCTCCACACAGTACACATAGTCTGCCTTGACAGCTTCTATATCATCATCGGGCGTAGCCTTATTCTTCGCGACCTGGACGGCCATCAATTTCCCTTCTGTCAGTGACCCTGGAGGAACGCCAGCTTCGCCATCTAGGATCATTTGTTCAGCGTCCTCATCAATGCCGAAGCCATTTGCGTAGGCATACTCTCTGACTCGCTGGCGTAATCGCATAGCTACATCATCGCAGCCTTCGGAGTTGAGTCCGTAGCGGTTGATAAAAGCATTCTGGGAGGAGATACGGAATACTCGGCTGAGAAGGCGGATGTCAACGCTTCGGGAATTGTTATGTCATTGGAAGTGGCTCACGGTTTAGGGTTGCCATCTTGGGGGTGTTTTGTGGTGCCCCCAATCTCAATGACTGCAGGCCCAAGCCCAAGAAGGGGTGAAGGGATCTCAGCATGCTTGTCGATGCCAGCGCTGGTTCCTATGGGATTCGCGATAGCATGCCCAAAGATCTAGTCGTACACCGTTAGCCCTCTGCTCAAATATTACAGAATGCCTGGCAGATCCACCTCACCTCCACCTGTAGATCCCCCGCACCATCTGGATTCCCCCTTTCTCTAGGGTGTACACCAAAACCATAAAGGCCCTTCAGCGCCTTGACACCAGCCTCATGAGCCTCCTCCGCATCATCGTATATCCAGCGTAACAAGGGAACAACAACCCATTGATGTACACCCGCTCGTGTGTCCGTAAAGTAATAATATCCGAAGACTAACAAAAGGCCAATGGTTGTACCTAGAAGGCTAAATTTTGTCCGCGTAACCAAGGAGCGAGCATCGCCTGCAAATTCTTGAGAGGTGGAAGCAAAACGTCTGTTGAGAGGAGCCGCAAGCTGTGTCTGAATTGGCTGTCGTACTCTAGGATTCCTTATCTTCAAGCTGATTTGAGGAAGATGCCTGGCACTACAGGGCTTGCATGTGGTGTGCAAAGCCAATTGAGTAGCCCTAGGTGCGAGCGATCGGTACGAGACCGCCATATTGGGCTGCTACTGCTTCTGTAGGAGTCGAGAACCGATTCTTGTTACTCCGTACAACGCTGTGTATCGAAAATGAATATTACCGAGAGGAATGACGTCTAAGGCTCGCTTAAGAAAGCCCGCGCTATACCTGTTCCTGATGGTGATCTTGAAGTCATCTGGTTGCGGGTTGCAAGATTAAAGACATCTGGCGCTATTACAATCTATGTCTACATAGACAAGACTTCTGATCCATCAAGCATTTGTGTTGTTGGATAGCCGAAATGGATAAATCTCCCGGTGTCAACAAACCAGTTTGGATTGTTAAAGTAGCCTAGAGGAAGAAGATCTAGTGATATGTCATACAATAAGGCATGAAAGCCTCTGTCCCACCCAGAGCACCGGAGTAGACGATGCACCCCTAGTCATATCATCGCAGCATTTCTATATGTTTACTTTTGTCTTTCTCTTTTTTATCTATACCTGTATGCTTTGTTTCCTCATCTATCGTGTTCTTCGTAGCGAGCGCTATGCAAGAAAAAGCAACAGCCTAAGCCTTTATAGTAATGCAATGGATTTTAACGATACCCCCAAGAACGTAAAACTGGGGTCTATACTTTTGTTTGCAGATACGGAGCGTAATCTGGAGCCAATGAGAACGGAAGATTTGAAAAGTCTGGCTCGGACTTAACAGGCTGATGAGATTGTTCAATACCGGATTGAAATTGGTGGTTGCTAAGTTCGCATTGTGAACCTGATGGAAATAGCCAATCGAGATCGTTCCTGTGCCCCTGCGATGATCCCACGATCTGGGGCAGAGATCCGCTAGGATAACCTGAACCGGTTGGTGCTCTACTGGTCCCGTTGAGGTCCAGCGATGGCCCATTCGAAGCGTGGTTGAAATTACCATCAGATGAGAATTGATTTGGGCGAGAGTCCTGTGAATATGGATAGGGTGTTGCTGCACCACTGGTAGTGACTGAATCAGGAGTGATATGCCCTGTCGGATTTGGGAAGCCTGAAGCATCAAAGCCAGACGATGTTGGTACTCCGGACGGTCCTCTATTGCTAGTGTTCTGAGGGTTGCTGGCCTGCTGAACATTAGTGGTTTGAGATATGGTGGATGGTAAGCCATGATTCTCTCCGGAATATATTGACTGGCCGAGATGTAGATTGCTTAGGCCCAAAGAACTCTGAGAATTACTCGCCGAGAAGCCTGAAGCCTGTGCGGTTTGGCCTGGAACCATCCTGTTAGCACTACCCGGAACGGCCGTGTCTTCAGCAGGCTCGAGCTTCGCTTTTCTGTTCGCCCTTGAATGAGTCAAATGGCTTGCACCTGACGGATTACCTCTGCGTACAGAACACTTCTGAAAATGACGCTTGAGGATGTCACTTCGCGAGAAGGTATCCTTGCATAGTCCACACGAGTATGGTCTAACACCAGTATCTAGCCATTTGTTAGCAAATCAACTGAGCTGAGAGCAATCTCGAACTTACGTCGCAGCAGATGGCGCTTTAGGTGCTTGGCATGCTGATAATTTTTCGTACAGTATGGGCAAGGGAACTTCCCTTCTGCATCTTTCGGAGGGTTGGTCGCAGGCTTTGGGCCTGTGAGTGTTCCATTTCCAATGGCTGGTGGGCGTCCCACAGCACTTGGGAGTACGCCCCTTCGACCTTGTGAGCCAACTACATGAGTGGGCTGAGGCTCACGGTTGCTTTGTAGAGGGATCGAGCTCGATATAGACATTCCTTTCGGGTAGGAAGATAGTTGAGGTTGTTCATGTAGGCCACCAGCGGGCATTGGCCTCAACTCTGGGCGCCGCGTCGGAAGAGGAATGGAAGGATTATATGTCTGGTACGCTTGCGTAGGTGAGGGCTGAGAAGAATATGTCTGTGAAGACTGGAAAGACCGCGTAGGCTGGGCGTAGGGATTCTGTTGGCCGGTGTAGGAAGGCATAACGGTTGGTGCGTATACCGGAAACGTTGCAGCATGGCTGACAGTGGGAGCGTTCGCAGGTGCGAAGGACGGCTGGGGTGCTTGTGTTCTCTGTCCGAAAGGATCATTGCCAAAGCCATGGGTGCAGCTCTGGGACTGTAGTGAAGGTAAAGTTTGGGAGTTCGATAACGATGGCTGGGGAAGTTGATATGATGGTGGATTGGATGATGAAGGCGTCGACAATTGTCGATTTGGCGGAAGGCTTGGTGCATATACTACACCAGAAGGAAATTGAGGTTCCATAATGGAAGCGAGCGGATGAAGAAGAAAAATCTATAAGAGTATTTATGTCTTCATTAAAAATTGGAATATGGCCGTGGTCATAAGGCAATCGAACAACCCTCTCGAACTCTTGAAATGCTACGCTAATCGATAGACATAGCACAGACGAATGTGACGGTCGATACGATTACGGACTAACCTGGTCCGGAAGGATAGAAAGAACACAGAGCTCAAGAAGCATACGGTGGATGGTAGGCCAGAGGGAGGCCCCCAATGTATATCGACGACGACGACCTCTGTAAACAGCAGCGCCGGTTGAAGGAAATGCCCAGGCACCACCTCGAAGCCGTCGGTCGAGTCTGTCGATGGGAGTGTGGACTGCAGTGGGCCGATGATGCGGCTCTGTTGAAGATCTAATCGACGAGTCCCACTAAATAACCGCAGGTGGAATCGGGATCTGGTGGATCACACGGCCTGACGAGTAATTTGGCTGAAACAGATAGCCAGAGTTGGCTTGGTGGGTGCCCGGTAGGGTCTAGCAAATGTTGCACGCGGATCCAGACAGACAGATACCTTAACAATCCAATACCACACACGCGCCGAAGGAGAACCGTTAGATGTCCAATTAGGGATAGAGTGGGGGAGGGGGGGGGGGTTTGGGGGGGATGTTTGGGTATGGGAATTAAAGACTTTGGATGTTTGTAGAGGGACGAAGAGCGAGAGAGATTGATCGGTAAGGTGAGGTTATGAGGTACCTAAGGTAGGTCGCCCTAGGCATTTCTGGTCTCAGGCTTACATGATAGGTGGTGATGGTCCAATAGCAAGAGAGGGGCAATTGCTCCAGTGATGAAAACTACGCAGAGCGTAAATCGCATGTACCGAGCAATCGTAATCGTCAGAAATGCCGAATAGGTAGCGAGAAGGGGGTGACGACGAGGCTTGGCCCAATAATCGATAATTAGGTATTGAGTGAAGTCTTTGCCGCAACGCGTGTACATACCTGGGATCTGGATCTTCCCTCCGCCCCGAATGCTTTTCTGGAATTAGGCTAGAAAGCGTTGCCGGTGGCGATCCTCAAGTTTACCCGCCTACTATCTAATTATAAACAGCTTTCGATCAACTGCCTCTCTCATATCAAAGGAGCAGGTCTGTTTCCATGGGAATGCTATGATTGTGCTATTAGTTCTATATATCAACGGCTAACCACCCAGCTCCTAGGCTTCGTCCCGTCCAAAGTATTTGTTAGGTCATTGGCTATCCCAATCTCTTCGATCCCATGCCGAGAGGGAATATTACTCCAGCTGGCGTGAGTGAGTGTCTTCTCCTAGCAGTAGGGAACAAAAAGGCTCTCAAAGCCTTCTCTTAATGCCTGTTGAATCGACCGTTTGCATATCGCCTAAATTCACATTCTTCTTGCGCTCGCATGCTCGATAGGTTGCCGCCGGAGATACTGGTCAACACCATTTTCTGGACTGGATATAATCTTGCTTTTCACTATAACAGCCTGAAGTAACAGATAGGTAGTGACTTAAAAGCGACCTAAAGCGGCTAATGCAAATAAGTTGACATGAGCTGTTATTCCAGATTTCATTGATGAAGCTGTTTTGATGAGCGCGGACAAGAGAGAGCATAGAAGGCGAAAGAGATATGTACAAACCCACGCCATACAATTTTATGAAGAAAAGCACAACCTCGTTAGATCAACCAAGCGCGATGTCGTACACAATTTGTATGTCGCTTAGACGAGCTTTAAGTTCTTAAAATAGGCAGAAATCGATCTATTCACACAAAGCACTCGTGCGACACATACACTTATTATGGCAGACGGACGCTGTTGGATTTGAGGCGTGTAAGATAGCAATAATCGACCATCTTTGTTGGACTTACTGCCACTGCTAGCTGAAGTGGAACAGCGGTTTTTGGCAGAGAATTCGGCGAGAACATCAATCCCTGCAGGGGTGAGAGTGAGCGGTATAGTGGACTGTTGTACCGGAGTAACGTGTTTATTTATACAAAGCGGTTGTTCATTTGTTCGGAGGTTCCTGAGTCCCAGGGGTATGCTGGTCCCTTCCAAAATACTCCCATTGGCCTTGCGGTGGCTTCTCTTCCAGCTCTTCCCATCTATATCGAGCGTCAAAGGTAATGTCAACCAAAGGGCTCGAAAGCGGTGACTCTGGCAGTCGATGGGGTAGTACGTACACCTTTGACTCCAGCATCGTATCAACTAGCTTCAGCTCACCCTCCGCAACCTGTATCACCTCTTCAATCAAACCTGCTGCGATCTGATTCTCCATTTCACTGATTCTGCGGGAAAGTACATTAGCTTATGATAGCAACCTAAGTCGTGGAGACTGGCGGGAAGCAAAACGTACTGCGAAGCTTCCAACGGCGGCTCTGGATCCCAAGTGACTGTAGTTGCATCATCTGCTGGGTCATCCTGTGCGACGAGTCGCTGGTGCGACCTCTCAGAGCGACTTCTCGATCCTTCCAACGTTGGCGTTGCCACTTTTTCTCCGTCCCACTCCTCTTCTCGCTCATCTTCTTCCTGCTGCACCGCAGTCGTGACAAAAGCCCCCCCGTTATGCTCGGCGACACTCTGTGGGCTTCCTTCGGGCATATCAAAGACCCGGGGGTTCTTCTCAACCAGTTCCGCTGCCCTCTGGGCCCATGCTTCGTATCCTTCAGGCTTGATCGATTCGACAACCTTTAATCGGTGATTCGTAAGTGCTTCTGCAGATTGGCGGTAGACCGAGTGTTCGGGGAAGGCCTTGAGTTTGTCGAGGGTCGAGCTGTAGATGTACAGTAATGTAGACCTTGGAGCGGGATGTGTGAAGAGTCCAGTAAGACCTGTTGGGTTACCAGCTTCTAGATAGCGGCCATGCTTGACTGCCGCAAGCAATCTGAATGCTGGCCTCATTTTTGCGACTCTCAAGCGAGCTACAATGGCAGTCTTTTACTAACACGGCATTGACTGACGTTAAGGACTACAGCTATTCTGTTATGCGCATATTGTGGCCTGACAGCTTCAAAACAGCGAGAATGGGGCACCGTAGCCGAGGGCCAGGGGGCAACCTTCTGAGTAGCGTCAATCATGCGGGATACCGCGCCGCATGATCCGCATCTATCAACTTTCCTCCTCTTAGGTAGCCGTACCTGATCGCGTAAAGCCCACTCATCAAGTTTCGCAGCTTGTTGAATTATCTTAAGCAGGACGTTTACATTCAATCAGTTGGCTGGTACAACATCCCAGTTCGCCACACTTGATCCACATCGATATCCGACAGCGGCAATTCAGAAGAGGGACATAACCTCTGGACCCCCCTAGACTTCCATCTGCTGTATCATTGAGCGACGACATTCAAAGTTACTGCGCATCGTGCCCACTGTAAAACCTTTACTTGGTTGTCACAATCTGACTTGGGCTGCCGGAGCCCCCGTATTCGTTGCTCACAATGCGTTCATTCGTTCCTCGAGCGTTCCTTTCCCTCCTTCTCTTATCACCATGCCTCGCAACACCAGCTGGGGATCCGCAACACAAACTTAATACCGTCGAGGATGTCTTGTCAGAAACGAAGGCCGCAGCACTTGATGCAGGAGCGGCAGCTGGAGCTACAAACAGTGAAGCCCTTTCCGGTGATTCCACGCTTTTCAATGGCTTAGAAGTGCCGCCAATGAAGGAGATAAATGGCGAGAAATTCGACGAGGAGACGAAGAATGGCTACTGGTACGCCCACATGTGGCATATATGTGGCCTTGGTCTGCACTACTAGAGGTTAAGTGGCGGTGCTGATGTGGTACTATGCAGGTTTGTAAAGCACTACTCGCCGTATTGTGCTCATTGCCATGCAATAGCCCCAACTTGGCAAACCCTATACGAATTCTACTATGTAAGTGATTCCAAGAATAGTTTGTGGAGAAACTACAAGCCTGACTTGATGATAGACTTCAAAGCCTTTAGCATCCGGAAAACCATCTACCGCTCAATCCCAAGCGAACACATTCCACAGGTACTACGACTTCAATTTCGCCTCTGTGGACTGTATTCGGTATGGCGACGCATGCAGTGATCGAAAGGTCACGGCCTTCCCAACATTTTTACTCTACAAAAATTCGAAATTTGTAAAGAAGTTTGAAGGAAAACGAGAGATGACGGGCTTGAGCGCATTTGTTGAAGAGATTCTAGAATCAATTCGTCCTGGATCGAGATCAAAAGATGGTTTGACCCTACCGGAGCCAGGGGAGAACTCCACCGAATCAGAGACTCATCCTGAGGTAGTTGGAGATAAATCTGTGGACACTAAGGATGGGAAAGCTGCACTAAAGGGTACCGGAACAGCATCCGCGGTTGAAGAGACTCCAACTGGAAAATCTAAGTTGAAGGCTACAAAGGCCTCAAAGCCGGCCAAGCCAACTGCAATACCAAACCCCTTGGGAACTTCTCTCGCTCTATCACAAGAAAGCTTTCAAAAGCTCGTTACCAACACGCAAGATCCATGGTTCGTAAAGTTCTACGCACCATGGTGTCATCATTGTCAAGCCCTGGCACCAAATTGGCTCCAAATGTCGAAAGAACTGCAAGGCAAACTTAACGTCGGCGAGGTGAACTGCGATGTGGAAGTGCGACTTTGCAAAGATGTCCGTGTGAAAGGCTACCCGACGATACATTTCTTCCGGGGTGGCGAGCGTGTCGAATACGATGGCTTGCGAGGACTCGGTGATCTTGTCAGCTACGCAAAGAAGGCCTTGGATATTGGCGGCGGAGTGACGTATGTGGATGCAGCAGCTTTCAAAGCAATGGAAGAGACTGAAGAAGTCATTTTTCTCTATTTCTATGACCATGCTACCACCACCGAAGACTTCGAGGCTTTAGAGCGATTGACTCTAAGCTTAATTGGCCATGCGAAGCTTGTCAAAACGGATAGTCCTGTGCTGGCCGACAGATTCAAGATCTCGACATGGCCAAGACTGCTAGTTACGAGAGATGGCAGACCTAGCTATTACAACGCTCTTGCACCAAAGGACATGCGTGATTTCAGACAGGTGTTAAATTGGATGAAGTCCGTCTGGCTACCAATAGTTCCGGAACTCACATCCTCTAATTCCCGTGAAATTATGAGTGGAAAATTTGTGGTTCTTGGCATACTTTCCCGAGAGAGAGCCGATGAGTTCGTTCTGGACAAGCGTGAGATCAAAAATGCTGCCCTGGATTGGATGGAAAAGCAGACGCAAGCATTTCGGCTAGAAAGACAAGAATTGAGAGATGCGAAGCAGTTACGCCTAGAAGAAGCAGAAGATAGAAATGATCAAAGGGCTATTCGAGCTGCCAAGAGCATAGAAATCAACATCAGCGAGGATGACAAGAAACAAGTAGGTTTCGCTTGGGTAGACGGCGTTTTCTGGGAACGCTGGATCCGGACAACCTATGGTATCAACGTTCAGAATGACGGTGAAAGAGTCATTATCAACGATGAAGATGTAAGTAAATTAACCTCGATTGGTTTCCTTGAAATCACTATCTTACAGCTATAGAACCGCCGCTACTGGGACACTACCATATCTGGCGCCTTCATCGTCCCGTCCCGTACCTCTATCCTCGAGACCATCCCCAAGGTCGTCTCCAACCCCCCCAAAATCTCCCCCAAATCTAGCACCGGCGCCCTCCAGCAGGTGTTCTTCCAGGCCCGTGGTGCGTCGACTGGTCACCCATGGGTGTCTTTTGGGTTCTTGATTGGAATTGTGGTTGGTGGCGCGCTGTGGGGTAAGGGGTATATACGGAGGACGAAGGGTGGGACTGGGGGATTCTTTCAGTTGGATGGGAAGGAGGGGATGTTGAATGGTGGGGGCCCTTATGGGAAAGTGGATTAGTTATCCTGACGCAGAAGGATTGGTCTCTGAAGGGTTAAAAGGGAGCAGCGACTCTGAGATTGGTGTTTGTTCGGCGCAAGGCGCCCTGGGAGATGTTTTCATGACGTTTGGTCGACTCTGAATGCTCTATCTATATGCCACCATAGTAACCCAAATAATCAGCCATTACGCAAAGCTTCTGGTTCCGATCATTCAATATATTTTCACATCATATGGTGTTCGTAACGTAAAACGCAGGGATTATTCTTCAAATTCCAAGACCTCCACTGCAGCGCTCAACTTACAAGATCTGCGATCTTTAATCACAGCTGCTCAATTCCCAACCAGCGATTACATCCTTCATAATTTGCTGAATCGCAGCGCCAATATTCCCAACCTCCAACCCCCTCTACCATCCCTCGATCTCCACCCCATCCATCCCACCCCAAATGTCCGACTCCCCTCCCCAAACCCTCAACATCCCCTCTCTATTCATCTTCCTCGCCCTCACCTTCCTCGCTATCCGCTACTTCTTCTTCTCCCCCCTCTCTTCCGCCTCCTCGCGGCCTCGCGGCCGCCACATCGATCCCGCGCAGATCGAGCAGATATCGCAGATGTTCCCGCAGGTGGGGAGGAGGGAGATTGTGTGGGATTTGCAGCGGAATGGGGGCAGTGTGCAGGCGACGACGGAGAGATTGTTAGGGGGCGGGGGGTTGGAGGTGGTGAGTTTGGGGTTTTACAATCTAGGGGAGGATGTGCGGAAGAAGGGGTGCCCCCGTCTGTGGATGAGAGTGCAAGAGGGTTCAAAAAGAGGAAAGGGAGGTTGTTTATGTGCTAACTATGGTCTCGTAGCCTCCACCGTCGTTCCAGCCAGTTCTACCGCCCTTGACGGCGTCTACGCGTTCTACGTCGCCAGAAAACAAACCGACGCACCCGGATCTGATAACGAGATACAACCTTGCGTCGAGGATAGGAGAGCCGTCGGCGGGCAGGGATGGGGAGGCAGCGACGGCGCCATTGTGGAGTAGTAATAAGAATGAGCGGCAGGCGCTTTTGCAGCGGAGGAGGGAGGAGATGGTGCTGAATGCGAGGAGGAAGATGGAGGAGAAGGAAAGGGAGAGGAGGGGTGGGTGATGTGGAGGGGGCAAGGGGCGAGTGAAAGGGGCGTGTAGGGGTTTCTGTTTGGGATGGCAGGGAAGATGGTGGGAGGAGATTGTACAAAGGGTCGGGAAGAGGGGCGCCGGTTTGTTGGGGTATCAAGATCATTCTGTGTACGGGCGTTTCGAAGAGATAACCTCTCCTCGTCACCCTCACTTATATCTACACTCTTCACCCCCAATTCGACTCAATCTTCGCTTACCTGCCCGTTTTCACTCAACGAACACACCCATTCCCCCAAGAACGTCGATATCCCGCCCATGCCCTCACCTACGCACATGCAGCCCCCTTCCCTGTATATACAAAACCCCTTTCCCTCACAACTTCGACCCTTCCCCCGCCCCCGTCTCCGGATTCACCTTCCCATGCTCACACGTCGCAACCACCACCCCATCGCGAACCCTCCTCATGACCCCCCTCAACTGCGCTATCCCCCACACCCCCAATTAGCCTCAGTTCTCCCCCCAAAACAAAAACAAAACCTCCCTACGCAAAAACTCACCCAACCTCCTCCCAACCCTGACTACCCCCCCCTCAACCACCACCTCCTCCCCCGCCCCCACCCTCTCCAGAAGCACCACATCCAACGTCCGACTCACCCCCGTCCACTCCCACCACCCCTTCCGCCTCACCAGCGCCAGCGCCAGCGACGTGCTGAGGTCGAGAATCGTCGCTGTGGCGCCGCCGTGGAGGTTACCTGCGCCGTTGCAGAGGGTCGGGGGAATGGTGAGCGTGAGCGTAATTGTGGGGCTGGGCGTGAGGGTGGCGGAGGTGAGGTGTAGGAGGGGGAGGATGGGGGTGTCGTAGGTGTGGGAGCAGAGGGATTGGAGCTGGGTAAGGAAAGTTTGGACGGTGGTTTTGGGGTCGGAGAGGACGGCCATCCTCGTGGGGAATGGGCTGGGGCGATGGTTGTTTTGGAGAAGAGAGGAATTTGAAGACTTGAAAGAAGGGGGTTTTGATGACTGAGGGTAAAAATAGCGCTGGAGGTCAGGAAGATAGGTAGAAAACGCTCAAAAGTATCTCTTACGGCAACAAGGAAAGCCAAACCACTATGAACAGCAGCTTTAGGGTATCAGGTAGCCCGACAGGATACAATTGCAGGTATGGCGCACAATTACCTATGCGAGAACAGAAAATTGGAAGATTTATGGAAGTTGATCTGAGCCGAGGTTGTTGCGGAGAAGCTTACGCAATCGACTCAGCCGGTTGTTTCCCTTAAACTCCCCTACCTCATGCCAAAGCGATAAAACCTCCGTATGTCAGCAAGGAGTACATGTTACAATGGAAATACCATAACCATCCCTGAGTAAACTTCCCTGGCCAGATGAGCTCCTCGATGCTCCCACGTCCATCCTAATACCAAACGCCGCCGTCCTATCCAACAAACCAAAATGTCCTATCTGAGATCCGCCGGTGTCAATGCCTGCACCACACTCGTGCCCTCACTAAACCTCGTCCTAAAAATCCGATTCGCGTTCTGAAACATACCATCCTTCAGACTGACAACGATAAACTGACTCCCCTTAAACCTTGTCTTTATCAAACGTCCGATATTCTGCGTATGCGATAGATCAAGCGCGGCGTCGACTTCATCCAGGATGTACATGGGAGCGGGTTTGAACTGGAGCAGGGCCATGATGAGGGAGAGGGCGATGAGCGATCTGGTTGTTTGGGGTTAGTGAAGGCTGTGAGGGAGAAAGTGGGAGTGAAATTACCGTTGACCACCAGACAGCTCGTTGAGAGACTGCTTCCAGATCTTCCCTAGGCTGACCTTGACTTCTAAGCCATCCGAGATCTGCTTGCCCTCGGGTGGGTCGAGCTTTGCAAAACTACCGGGTAGAAGCTCCGCAAATATTTGGCCAAAATCGCCGTTGACCTTTGACCAGGTCTTATGTAGAGCTTCCTTCTTGTATTCATCGAGAGTGACGATGGTCTCCTCGATTTTCCGTTTGTCTCTAATTACCGTCTTCATCATATTCTTCAGCGCCGCCTCCTTCTTCTCCACACTATCAATCATATTCATGACCCTAGGATTGATCTTCTTCTTCATGCCTTGGAAGCGCTCTGTAAGGTTTCGCAGTGACGACTTGCATTCTGCGATATTCTGGCCTTTGAAGTCGTAAGTGGTATTGGCGCGGCCGAAGCTCTCCTTTTCGTCGGCAATCCATTCGTGTTCTTTTTCCATTTGAGCCAGCATCTGTCCGGCGCCTTGTTGCTCCTTGTGAAATCTCTCAATTTGGTGAGCGAGCTTTTGCATCTCGAGGCTCTCTTCGGTAGTGCGAGATGCTTTGGATCTGGAAGCATCTTCTAATGATCGAAGCTCTTCATCGAAACCTGTAAGCTTTGCTCGCTCGTCGTCGAGACGCGCTTGGGCTATGTCGGAAGCATCCTACATCCTTGTTAGCAAGTTGTTGAAATCGGGATGTCTTCTGAAAAGACCTTGGCTTGTTTTTGCTCCTGCTGCAGAGCCTGGATTTCTGCTTCTTGCGCTTTCAATGTAGAATCAACTTCGACCAGTTGTTCTTGAGCCGCACCAATATCTGCACCCGCCTGCTCAGCCTCCAGCCTTGCACTCTGCAGCTCTTTCTGTAGATTCTTTACAGATATCGAGTTCCTCGACTGGCTCTTCTTGAGCTTTTCCACCGACGACTGGAGTTCGGCTAATTTGTCATCTTTGTTGTCACTGAAGTCACTAATATCCTTCTCGATCCTTTTGATATCTTTCGAAGCTTCGCTATGTCGTGCCTTGGCGTCTGCAATGTCATTTTTGAGTTGCTCGATATTGGCCTTCATCTCCTCCACAGCTTGTATGATCTAGCCAGATGTTAAAAACCAAAGTAAAGAGATTGGGTAAACACTAACCGATGATGATGAGTTGCCACCTATTTGCTCCTCAGTCAGCTTAATTTCATGCGACTTAAGGTCAAGCTCTTGTTTGGTCTTGCGGGCGGCGTCTAGCTTCTTCTTCTCCTTGGCCATTGAAGCCTGCAACTCGTTCAGTTCAGTTTCCCGCAGAGTCATCTCCTTCGAGATCTCATTGAGCTTCTGCAATGTTACAAGGACGCCGCTAGAATTTGGCGAGCTTCCACCAGATAATGACCCGGACGGGTCATACACATCGCCTTCGAGGGTTATACTCTTCATTCGCACCGCAGGGTCAAAGGTTACACACTTTGCTGTCTCTGCATCTTCACAGATAAGAGTAGAGCCGAATACGTATTCCATCGCTGCAGACACCTCATCATCGTAACCAATCAAGGATAAAGCAAGGTCGACCTTTCCAGGAGCAAGCTTCTGTGCCGCGCCTATCTTCTCCGCAGAAGCTCGGAAGGCTGAAATTTTGTTTAATGGGATAATGGTTACTCTCTTCCTCAGCTTGCCGCTTTGAAGCAGTTGTGTGCCAATCTCTGCCGAGTCTACGACCACGTTATACAGCCGACCCCCTGCACAGATTTCAAGCGCGGTGCCAGCTTGACTTTTCTCTTTATCCAGGGCAAAAAGCTGTGCTACAAGGCCTTTCACCTTGGACCGATCGAAGTCTGGTGATGGATCACTGTAGCTGAAATCAATATTGGCAACTTTCCGCTTCATGGTATCAGCTTTCTCTCGAAGATTCCTTATTTGCTTCTGGATCGATGACTCTTGCTGGTACATTGAGTCTTCCTTCCCCGGGTCGAAGCCAAGCTTGCCCAACTCCGATTCCAGTTTCTTGGCCTGAGCTCGGAGACCTTCCAGATCCTTAAGCAGACTGGAGTTCTGCTCTTTCGCTTTCTTCGCTCGAGGCTCGTCCTCCTTAATTCTCTTCTCCATGTGGGAAATCTTGAGCTTGGCCTGTTCTTGTTCGGTAGCTGCGGCGCTGGCTCGGTTGCGCGCGTCTTGCAGTTGCCCTTGATACCCATTCTCCTGGCCTTCTCTTGACGCAACTCCTGTCTGTAATGTTTGCAACAACTCCTCCTTCTGTTCAACCTCGGCCGTCTGCTTATCCATGTCAGCCTTGGCCGTGTCATACTGCGCCTGTAGCTTCTCGTAGATCTTGCTCTTTTGTTGGACCTGAGCTTCGAGCTCGTTCACAGACTTCTGGACACCCTTTCTCCGTTCTACCTCCTCCGTCATGCTGGCGTTCTTGAGGTCAAGAACTGTTTCGAGGCGGACAAGCTCCTCCGAATGAGCTTTAACCTCTTCTTCCAAGGCTTGGAATTTCCCTCCCTTCCGTAACTCCTTTTCCCTCGCAGCCTTTACCTTCTTCACATCGTCCTCCAAATGCGCAATTTCACTCTTCAGTCTTTTCGCCGAATCTTCCAAGTCCACCGCTTTCCTCTTCTTCGAATCCAAATCGCTAGCTGATTGCTTGAGTTTCTCCTTATTCTTCAAATAGTCATGCGCAACCACCAGCCTCGTTAGCCTCTCCAAATCACTCTGCGTCTGCTGGAAATCTAAAAACGCCCTCTTCTCCGTTCTCAGTTTTTCCAGCTTCGGTTCAATTTCATCTTTCAGCAATTCGGTTATCTCCTGCACCTTCATCTCTTTCTTTGCCATTGTCTTAAACGCTCTATCCCTCCTATCCTCAAACATACGCGTTCCAGCCGCTTCTTCAATCATAGCTAGTATTTCCACTGGTTTCATGTTCAACACCTTCGTGATGCGGCCTTGCATAATGAGAAAGTTCGGGTTGTTGATATTCAGCTGTACGGACTGAAAGAGGTTCTGCACCGTTTGCTGTTGCGCACGGTGGCCATTGATGAGGTATTTGCTCGTACCGCCTAGCACGATCTGTCTTGTAACGGAGATCTGACCGTATTCCTCGAACCCAATGGGCGACTTCTTCTTGTCGCGGTTGTCAAACACAATGGTTACACTGGCTTTGGTCACGCCGGCTTGACCACGCTTGTAAATCAAATCCTACAGAGTAAGATACACTTAGCATACTGTAAGACTACAGCTTGATGATCGGACTCGCATACCTGTATATTCTGCGCCCGCACAGTACTCATACTCGTAATACCCAAACAGAAACATATCGCATCGAGGATGTTCGACTTTCCACTCCCGTTAAGGCCTGTAATCGAATTGAAGCTCTCATCCCAGCCGCTGATAACGGTACGGACAGCATAGGACTTGAAGCCGTCGATTACGATCTCTACGACCCTCATGTTGGCGGCGGTTGTCGAGATTCAGGTGTACAAATGACGCGCTCTGTTTGTTGACACCTGAATGCTGAACGGAAGTATTCCGCGGATGTTAAGGCGCTACCGCTCAGCCCTATTACTACGGCGGTATCTCCGCCTAGCAAGATTTGCTCTTCTCAACCAAATCTTTTGATAGGAAAATGCAAGTATCCTATCAAATTTGTGCCATGAAGGCTGCACGCATGATTGTGTGTATCCCCCAAACGGAAACATGTAATTCATAGACTCATGAACGAAACGCCCTTTACTCCTCACCAACCAAATTAGTACCTTCCCGCAGCCCCTCTACAACGAGCTCTTCGCCCTTTGCGCGCCGGTAAATATCTCTCACATCGTCTGCAAGATACATTAGTTAAAAAGCCAAGCGCTTCACGAGGAAGAAATGTACCTGTGGTTGTCTCAAAGTGGCTCGTTGCGTCGTAACTCTTCGAGATGAAGATGTTGTCATTCATACCACTCTCCAGTGGTTCATAGAGTGGTATTGGAGCGCCCATGAATTTCTCCTCAATCTTGCCGAGCCTTTCGAAGCCGGGCTGGAGTTCGAGATGGTGGTTACTCGAGTTTTCGGCTATTGTGGAAACGATAGCGATGTAGTACCCTTTCGGACAGACGTTGTGCGCGGAAGATACGATTGCGATATAGATGTCTATGATAATCAGCTAGAGAAGGAGCGCCGAAAAAATGAAGACATACCGTTCTTTCGACCGACTTGCGATTGAGGGATGATCAGTTGAGCAGAGTCACTGTTATCGGTATTTGCAACCGGATGTGTCAAGATACAGATAGCCTTCAACAAGTGGGCAACGACCTGGACTTTCCCAGGGAAGTATGAAGGATCCGCAAGTATCTTTTTGGTTTTCGTCGTGAACTTCATGCCCTCGCTCTCATCCCCTCTTTCCCGCATCGTCGCTCTAATACCCGACACTTTGTTTCCATCATAGAGGATCTCATCAATGTTGGTATTGAGCATGTAAGTACCACCATAGATCGCCGACAGACGGGCAAAGCCTTGTGGCAGCTCACCAAGACCATACAGCGGGTAGATGTAGGGGGATTTTCCATACCGTGCCATTGAGTTGACGTACAGCCTTATTCTTATGACAGTCTCTTTTGCGGCTCCTTTTTGATTCATGTACTCGTCCGTTTGGTATAAGGCCATTGAGTGACCGATAAAATCGCGGGTAGAAGGTTCAAGCCCATACTTATCATATACCTCTTTCATTGTGCATTGGTTGAGATTAAGTCCTTACCTAAGAGTCAGCCAGGAGTGATATTTCAGCACAACACCCACAACATACCTCCGTAACTTGCAGGGTCGTCCTCTTTGAATGCTCCGACCCACTCCAAGAACCTCTTCGCCCTCCTCTTTTCAAATAGACCCATCAAGGGAGACCGCAATGCCTCGCCCGCATCTGACGGGACCTTCGCAACCGTAGCCTTGACGCCACTTCCTTGCTGTACGTAGCTACCCGCTATTTGTTTGAACTCCAGGTACCTTGTAACATCCGTCGAGACCAGAATGTTCGTCAACTCGCCATTGGACATCAACAGCTTAGGTACAAGGTCAATATTCCAGTCGTTGGCTCGCCCGTACTTCTTCCATGGCTCTTCCCCTTTTGTGTAGTTGCCATATTTCTTGAAGAGCTACTGCTTGTCAGTGGGCTCGTCTTCTTATTCTTTGATGATGCGTACAGATTCAATATTAACCGACGCAGCTTCACTAGAAACCGTTAGCCATGGGTGTCTAAAAACACGCTGACTGAAATACAAACCCTCCGTAGTGGTCGTTACGGTCGATGTGGAGTACCTTCTTGCCCTTGACGCTCATGACACTGACCACATATACATCAGTGCCAGCTCAGAGGGCTCTTGGTTGTACAGATGCCTTACCCGGACAAGACGCATTCTGTCAAGCCTACACAGCTGTCAGCTGAAGTCGTACGGTAGTGGGGGCAATGTCTACCAGTTCCCAGAACCACAACGTCATATTCAGGCGCGATCTCATCCATGGTGATAAAAAAGATCACTAGGCCACGAGACGATTAGGACGCGCTCGACAAACGCAAAAGTTTGCAGGAGATTTGGGGTTCTATAGTAGTGGATTGAAATGTCGAGAGCGTACATCGATACCGGTATGACGATTATTTGGGCGATCCCATTCTGGTCAAGGCTCGCGTAAGGCTCGCGTAAGATTTGGATGTTAGTGTTCGAGTATCTACAATGCTACGACGATCTAAGTACGTCCTTCTATAGTTCAAAATTGAAAAGACGGCTTCGGCGTCATCGTTCCTTGACTGGACTTCACATACGCCAACCTTCAACTCTATGGCCTACTATTGTGAAAAGGTAGTAGAATTCCATATTTGTGAAGTGCAACCATAATATTCTACATGGTCAAGTGTAGTTATATACAAGAACCTCATATTCGCAGACTCCGGAATAGCAAATCTGTAAAAGCTATTCCAAAGAAATAGCAGCGCAGAGCCGCGAATGCTGGTGAGGCTGGAACTGCCGTGCAATCTATTTCTTCGGACTGTTTTGAGCAGCATTATGAAAGTTTTCTTGTTGAAACAGGAAGCAACCGGTTTCGTTGGAAGAATGGATCATCAAGCTGTGGCTGTCACTAACTTGGGCTGCGGTTCTCGTGCCTCTGCTTCGCTTTCCGTCAATTCTTCCTACATATCATTAGCATTTACCATCCACAGAGATTTCGGCACCATCATACTTCTAGGACCTGGGGTAAATATGCCGGAACATCCCTTTCCGCTGCATCCAGGTTTACTTCCGGGTCGTTTCTGGCCACCTTGCGAGCCTCTTCCCATGCGTACCATCTCTCCGTAAGGGTATGCTTAATTGACCGCATCGTCCGTCGAATCTGGGATAAGTAGATTAGGGATCATTTCATACACGGTTCGATAGCCGGAAAAGCGGCCTAGAAGTGGATGACGAAGAGAATACTGACTGTCTTATCTCTGGATTTGATCTCTGAGTCGCTGCCTGCTTCTACCCTATTCAACTCGTGTTTCTCTGTTGCCAGCCGGTTGCGTTCTTTACAGCAGACCCACCACAAGGAATGTAGATCTTCCCATGATTTGTTCCTTAGCTCCTCAACAGACCATTGCCGCCCTTGGAAACAACACCGTCAGCTGTGCACATACAACTTTTGGATTGGTGCTTCCGTACCATATTTGCTATACTCTCTCGAAGTACCATAAGGCTTCCTGTCTTTATTAAAGAAATCCCAGAGCCCATGGTTTTCATCAACAGCAATCTTTGACCGCTTCTTCGGATCCAGTACTGGCTCCGGCAATGGCTCCTTTGACATACTAACAGGATATCTGAGACCAGTTCTGCGTAGCGCCGATACACCTCGATCGGGATTTCCATCTCGTCTCCGCCGTTGCCATACCGGGGGGGACGAGGAAAAGTGTGACCTTTGCTTAGGACTAGCTTCTAGTAGTGGAGCAAGGAATATCGGAGGCAAACAAGTCCCTCTACTAGCTGTTGAGAGTAAAGCCCGGTTTGAGCCTATCTTCAAGCATTGCGACATGTTGCCCACAACGCGGGTTTATGACAATAGAGGCAAGAAATTACCTAGGGGAACGTCGAAGATGCAGAGGGCTCAATGCACGGACCACCATCCTTAGCCGCTCCCGTTCTTAGTCGCTAACCTCACATGCATCCAACAACTCGAGCAAGCGTGACTTGGTACGTATTTGTTTCCAACTCACCTTCTCATTACACGGAAAGAATGATCCATTAAACGTTAGAAATTGGAAGGCGACCATGAATCGCACAGGTAAGTCTAAATTCCCTCGAAGGCCATCCTTCAGTGTCCCGGAATCCGCAACTTGGCCATTCAGCGCTCCACATGGGCTCTGCACGAGAGTTGCTACAGAACTCTGTGGATAGCTTGAAAAAACAATCAGCCCATAGGACACAGATCTCCAGAATAGTCCAGCCCTTTGTCTCCGTTTTTGGTGGCCTTATAAGACTCTCGACTTCGCCCGAGGAGCTCAGACCAGAGGAATCCCTTGTGACCGTAGCGCCTCTTTTGAAGCAGGTGGCAGGGAAATTTACCAGACCACTAGCACTTCCTGATGTCTCAATTAATCAAGGGGCTTCAACACTCAGGCTCATACCTATAGGGCCTTCTGCTACCTATGCTGGAGTGGTTGCGGGACCAAGAACCGGTACAGAGGCTGATCCGTCATTACGTCAATTAGGCCCTGCTCCGCAGCCATTACGGGCTTTTCCTGGCTTCCCAGGTCAGCGAGCGCCTCAAAACCAGAATGCACCGCTGGGTACAGGAAGACTACAAACTACCAAACTTGGTGCGAGTTTCGCAATGCTTACTAGAGTGAGGCTGTATGAGACTGACAGGAAATCAAGGCAATGGAACGAGTTGGGGTTTTGGCCTAACAACGAACGGTGCGCCAGGGCTTCCGAATGCTCAGTCAAGACAAAGTGGTGCGCCCACTAGCAGTTTTGCGCAAACTATTGGTGGTTCTCAACCTTCTACACCTCTTGACCTATCGTAAGTCTATGCTAGGAATTTCCAGGAAGATTCATATAGCAGACCACATAACGATATGCTAAATCCGAAGTTGCTAATCGATCACGTAGTGAGTTCCCTTCTTTGTCTGGTACATCTCAACCGCAGTATCAAAATCCTGGGCAAGCCGTCTGGGCAAACGCAAACCAACGCGCCGTACAGCATACGCCTGTACAGAGGCCTCAGCAACAGCATAATGTTAACCAGCCAGCCTCTGCTCAAATACAACAGCAAAGTCAGCCAACGCAAGACTCCTTGCAGCAGAATTCCGATGATCTGTTCTCAACCGCCTCTCATTTTCCTAGCAGTATAGACGATTATCGCCACGGCGGACAAGGTGGAGTGGGTCAACTTTCTGGTTCCAGCCAGCCTCAGACAGGCAACATTGAAGAATTCCCACCGCTTGGAAGAAATGGTAACGAGGAGAGTGAGCAAGATCGACGAGGTAGTCTGATGCAAAATGCTGCTTTTGGAGGATTTTCGAATGCAGACGCTTTCACGCTGCCACAAACATCTACGCAGACACGTCAGGGACTGCCGAACGCTCCAAATAACCAAGGGGACAACCATCGACCGTCTGTCTTAGTTGATAGAATTCTCTCCCCTAGTACTTTGGGTTTCGGAGGCAAGTCCTGCAACATTCACTCAATAACCTAGACAAGCTAACAAGCTTCTTTCAGCTGCATCGTCTACTCGGTCACCAGCTGATTCTGCCAGGCAGGGCCCGACAGCGAATTTAGAGTTCGATAAAGCGGTAAATGCGTTTGCCAGCAGCTGTTCTGGATGATGTACTGAAATTCATGCCAGGCTCAACCTGCAAGCAGACTAAACCAAAATTCTAACAATAACATCGGATCCTTGCTCGCTAATTTCCACGAAACACAGCCCACACCCCAACAGCTGATCTCTCAGCCCCAACAACAACCTATGCGCTTACAACAGGATTACAATGCCAGACTTGCGGACTCGCCTGGCGCGACACACGCAGCAGAACAAACACCTTTAAATCAAATGAGCGCACTTGAACGATTTGGTCTTCCCGGTCTACTCGCAACAGTCAGGAGTGAGAACCCAGATGTTGCAAGTCTTGCTATTGGCCAAGATCTAACTCAACTGGGACTAAACCTCAATTCACCCGAGTGAGTGAGACTGCTTTCAAGTGTATCATCACTGACAATTCAGAAAAGACCTATATGGCCTACTTTTTCCGGGCCCTTCGCAGAATCGGGTTCGAGACCGATGCAGCCCGATTTTCATCTACCTGATTGCTACACCGTAGATAACGTCCACAGAGTGAGGGAAAAGATCCCCGGTTTCTCTGATGAGACATTGTTTTGGATATTCTACACCCAACCAAGGGATATTATGCAAGAACTTGCTGCTACAGAGCTGTAAGTTTCTATCATGGCATCTAAGAGAACTTGTACTGACGCAAATAGAACGAATCGCAATTGGAGATACCATAAGGAACTCATGATGTGGCTGACGAAGGACAACAACTTTGCAGAACCCATACCGATAAGCCCCGAAGCAGAAAAGGGCAGCTATGTCTTCTTTAACCATCAAACGTGGCAGAGGGCAAGGGTGAGCTCGGCACTATTAAACATTCTTCACGAGTCCTGACACCAAGAGCAGTCAGATTTTGTCTTACATTACGATAGCCTGGATAGCCATATTCCTATTGTGCGCACTAATGCGCAAGGCATGTCCTAGTGCAGGCTTGCCAACACAATGTGAACGATGTTTCCATCTTCTCTAAAACCACAAGTGAGTCTTACCAAGGAGCTACGGCGCTTATGGCGGAACTATGGCAAGCGTTGCTTGGCCACGCAATCTATTTTAGGTGTGTATGCTTCAATGGTAATGCTATTGTAGCACTTGTGGATGTCTACAATTCTTTCATATGCCTTTCTCACCGAGGTGTGGCTCGCCGATCAAAACACAATACATCACAGAAATGGTGCACGCTTGATGTACGACTGACTATTGTCCCAAACGGACTTCCTATAATACATAAATTCAATGGACATCACAGGCTAATCATGTTCTGGCATGACTCGCGCAATGCCTGTGGCTAATACCTAATTACCGGCTTCTCCGATCCCCTTCTGGTTCGTGATCTAGTCGGTTGAGCAGTCAACCAGAGCGAGAGTTTGGGGACCTGCTCCCACTGTTGCTCCTATTGCTCCTATGCTTCAACACTTAGATCATTGGTCTGAAGATGCGCAGTGTGGCTGTACTATTTTTAATTTTTGGAGGCCCTTTTTGCCGGTTGGTAGCCAAAGGATTGGCGTAGGGTAATGGACTGCAATAGGTTTATGCAGGTAGATAGCACTGCCTGTTGTGCTCCCGAAGCAGAGTCGACCTTTAAAAACACCTCGATGATTTGTGTTCTGTTTTTTTCCTCTGCAATTTAGATGACTCATTTGTTTCTACTCAAAGATGTTCGCAATGCGACGGCAGGCTTCCTCCTGCTCTTATCTTCCTCTACAATTACTCGGCACTCGTGTTATAGGTAACGCTAAGTTAGACTATGGCCTTGTTATAACCACTAATCCTTCTCTTGTAGGGTCCTTGTCTACTATCACTCGGAGGACATGCGGTGATTGCGAATTCAATGTCCACTCCGCTACTACAACAGTCACTACAAGTTCTGAAGTCGCTGAGCTAGTGTCGGTTCAAGTTGGAGTGGACTTCTTCAATCCTATAACAACTTTCCCCAGCCTCTAATATTCACTAACAACAAGGATTTCAATTGGCTGCACAGTGTCGTGCGGACCAGGAGGTCGTACTTGTCATCGTGGGATGTGCGTTCCAGAAGGTCTCGGTGGCTTTGAACGAGTGTATCTGATACGTTTGCACTACTGTTAGCGACAAGCACAGATGAAGAAAGTAAGAGAAAGCAACAGCAACGAAGCAGCGAAGAGAGATCCGGTACACTGAATAAAACCCCCCTAAATACAACCCATCATCGAAGCAAAAGGGGATCCCTATACCCCTCTTTTACACAAGGCCAACAATTCCAGTAACAACCCTCCTTATCCCAGTAACGAAAGATCCAGAAACACTTCCGATCATAACCAGACTCCCGAGAATGGAACGATCTTCCCACGCAATCACCTATCACACGCTCCCCAAACGCGTACAAAAGAACAGCCCATACAAAGGAGCTGAAACCACAAAGCCACGGAGTACTCGGAACTACCACCTTTATTGCCTCCTTCAGAGGCCTTTGACGATATGCGGAGCACTCAGGGAACGCGCTCTATGAAAGAAGATGAAGGGTGTTATGAGGTGATGAGAGAAAAAACCAACCACGCTGTTCCCAAAAAGGACTCTACTTTTGGCCCCAATGCTGTCGCCCTCGCTTCTATGCTCTTTGCTCTTTGCTGCTGGAACCACATTTAGTGCTTTTCCTTTACTACCCAAACAAAAATCAATTCCTTTTGTTTCCTGGCCCCATATATCTTGTAAGCGGCAGATAGAACGCTGAAACTCTTGTTCATATCGATATGGGACCCCTTTTGTGCTTGTGGCCGTAATTAGTCGCCCCGGGGGGGGTGCAATTGAAATCGACACTCCTCTGCTTCTTGCAAAGGCTGTTATTGTTGTTCTGTGTGTTGAAATTGAAGATCTTGTTCAGACGAGGAAAGGCATACCACGATTATAGAGCACAGAAATGCCAGAATCACGCGATATACATATCCACACAAAAATCCAACAAACCCCAACATCTATACACACGGCGGCTCGAGCTGCTTTGCAACCCCTACACCACCACCCCCTACCAAAAACCCCCAGAAAGAGAAATTCCTATCGTCTTTTCTCAAACTACCCGCAATCCCAGCCATCCCAACCCCGCACGCTTCAAAGAATACTTGATGGCATAGGTGCTGTCTGTGGTACCATGGTGCCGTTGAGGCGAATGCGCGTGTCGTGGTGCGTAGCGCCTTTGGCTTTGCAGAGACACGTATCTGGGAATTGAAATAAAATGGGTGCAGGGGTGGGGGAGGGAGAGAAGGAGGGATGAGGGGAAGTTGGAATGGGGGTTTATGGGGTGAGGTGTTAGAGTGGGAAAGAGAAGGAAACCCGAAACAACAATAACAACAACAACTGTACGCAGTTGATCGACTTTAGGACCACGGCTCTGGTCGGTGTATATGAACCACGCGCAAAAGGTGGGTTGCGTGGGAAAGCTGGGGATGTGTACCTTGAAACGGGTAGCAGCATATTGTTAGCCATGGTGAATTTCTTAGCAAATCAAATCCAGACCCAGTAATCACCAGTTTTTTTGCTTCATCAAACCCACTAGGCTTTAGGTATCCGTAACGAAAAAAGACTTCTCTACTTCCCATCCCTGACCTTGAACCGATAGGTATCCTTCCGATCCAAATAAACCACCTTATCGCTCAACCCAGCCTCCTCAACCGCCTTTTTGAAATCCGAGAGCGGGGAGA
>JAABUR0100001660.1_pt1 | contig 38686 bp, 48 predicted proteins | sample 5560091 | NCBI WGS metagenome assembly JAABUR01 (sample SAMN10711879, study PRJNA513375) | rock metagenome | isolation source: Antarctica rocks | place: Antarctica: Victoria Land, University Valley sud | reverse complement strand
CCGGGTCATGTTCGAGCCGTGCTGATGCACCCGGCTGACGGTGGAGTCGATCGACAGCTGCCAGTCCAACTGGCCGGCGTCGTCGGCCTTGACCAGCAGCGCCTGCAGGACCTGATCCCAGGTGCCGCCCTTGCTGAAGCGGGCGTGGCGCTTCCACACCGTCTGATACGGACCGAACCCGGCGGGCAGGTCCCGCCACGGACAGCCCGTCCGGTAGCGGAACAAGATGCCCTCCACCACCTGCCGGTGATCCCGAAAGGGCCTGCTCGCCTTACCCTTCGAGCTCGGCAGCAACGGCTCGATCAACGCCCACTGCGCATCGGTCAGAACTCGCTCACGTGACATGCACCCCGACCATCTCCCACCAACCACGCTCAAGTAGGGAGCATGCCCTAGCTCGTCGGTCGGGAACCGGTAGCCCAGCGTCGGGTCGTCTGCGTGGATCTCGTGCAGGACGTTGATCGCGTACGCGTAGTCCCCAGGCCCGATGGGACACCGAGTCTTTGATCCACTTGTAGCACCCCTGGGTAGACAGCTCCAGTAGGCTGCGCGCCGCCACGACCGGTGCCGTGACGGGGGTGCCAGCCGCGGCCATCTCACGGACGAGAGGGAAAACTATTTCCCCGCCAAGTTCGCCTGGGACAGGTACGCCGCCGCCCGACGCAACACCTCATTCTCCAGCAACCGGACCCGCCTGTCCGCCTCCCGCAGCTGCTTTCGGTCCCCCTCCTCGCGGCCAAGACGGGCGCCGTCGACGACGTCTGCGGCCTTCAACCAGTTGTGCAGGCAGCCTCGGAGATCCCGAAGTCCTTCGCGATCGCCTTCAGCCGAGCCCCGCCCTTGCGGTCCACTGCCACGACATCGTCGCGGTACTCCTTCGGATACGGCTTCGGCATGACCAGCATCCTTCCAGCGAGGACAGACCCTCACAGGTCAGGTTTCAACCAAATTCTGGGCAGACCCATACACGCCCTGGTGGATGATTGGGCTGCAGTGCTTCGCGAAAGGAAGCGTACAGCTTAGAGCCGCCGGATTTGGGAATGTAGGTGATCCCCAGCTTACGCTGGGGTCAAGATCTACGGTCACGATGCAGCACTTGTTTTCGCACGCTTTGCGCTACGCCCGACCAACACGAACTGACAGAATTGAGCGTTCCGAGTCAACGATCGGGCCGCTCGTATCGCCAGCAAGACTGCTGGTGACGCGCTCGCTTCGTACGACTGTCCGAAGGGGTTGATCCCCTCGACTCGATCCACCTCGAAACCACTCGTTTCAAAAAGCTCGATCATGGTTGCTCTGGTAAAGAAGCGCAGGTGAGTGCGATCCAAACTACCGTCGTCTTGGTAATCCCAACGGCCACGTAGCAGTTGGACTAATACCGGAGCGAACTGAATGTTCGGCAGCGACGCGAGTATCTGACCGCCGGGAGCAAGGAAGTTATGGGCCTCGACGAGAACGCTCCATGGGTCGACAGTGTGCTCGAGCACGTCGTTAAAGGTGATCAACTCAAAACGACCAGCGTCGACCGGCATATCGTCGGGGAAGTAGCCACAGTGCACCTCATCAAAGCCTGCACTTGCGGCTAACTGGGCCTGGGAAGATACCGCTTCGATTCCGACGAGTCTTGCGTTTGGCCCAAGATGCTGACGCAGAGTTCCCCCCCATCCTCCAGCCGCACAGCCGACGTCGAGAACAGACGTCGCCTGAGGGATAAAATCAATGAGTTCCTCGCGGGGGTGCTCGGGGTAGCTCGCACTCTGGGGCACTTGCATCGTGCTACTCCGTTCTAATCGTTCTGTGCGGCATACGGCCGCTGAAAAAAGATGAATGCTCCAAGAAATCCCGAATGCTCGGTAAGCTGGACGTGAATGGCGTTTACTTCCCCCCGGGTCTGGACGGCCCGTACGACGTTGCCTAAGTCGTAAAGATTCATCTGCATCATCGGGGTCCTCAAGGGGCGACCGCGGACAATGTTGACCGCCCAGTGCAGAGGTGGAAACAGTAAGCGTATCCGACGAAATGCTCGTGAGCCACGCGAAAGTTCACTACCGTAGGTCACATGGAAGGCGCCAACGCCGCCTGGCTCAATTCGGTCGATAAGCTGACCGAGAAGCCGCATTCCCCGCCGAAGTGGGACGTGCTGCAGCACGACGTAGGAATGCACGAGGCTGTACAATCCGGTCGCCTCAGTCAATTCGTCGTCCGACTCGAGGAACGCGACGTTATCTACATCAAAGTGAGCGGCATTAACGCGTGCCTCTTTCAGCATGGAGGCGGAGATGTCCATGCCGTCCACCCCTTGAGCGTGCCGGGCAAAGGGAATGGCTAGGCGGCCGACACCACACCCGAAGTCCAGCACCCTATTTACGACGAATTCCGGGTTGACGACGCGGAAAATTAGGTCCAATAATTGCACCACGTGGGCATCGCCAGTAGAAAAGAAGGCAGCGCGAGATTCATCGGTCATACGATCCGCTAGATAGCGAGGATCTGTGAGCACCCCGTAATACGGATTTTGATCGCCATATCGTTTCCAGACACGATCCGTGCTCAAGCTCACGCGTGACAAGAAAAAAAACGGCCTGATCACAGTTTGAATTGTAGCATCCTGGCGCCGACGGCAACCGGCTCATCACCCCCCAGGCCCTCGGCGAAGTCGGCTGAGGGGTCGTTGACCTGTGGTTCTGTTGCCCTGTAACCGGGGTGTCGTGTGGGGCGGGTGTGGCCCATCGGGCTTGAGTGGTGGTTCTCACACAACGACTCGCGCTGAGGACCACACTCGCCGATGAGGGCTCTTCGCGATTCGAGGTGAGAGCGTGGCGTTGAGGTAGAAGGACTCGTGACCCATTCAGACTGGCTGGTGTTAAGACACCCAGTCGAAGGGCCACGAGCGTGGATGTCACTACTTCTGTTCTGTTCGACCTGCCGGGATTCGTTGTGGTCGAGCGTGTCGAGCTCGAGGACGGGGACCGCAGGGTCTTGATCATGCAGGTCGCTGTCGAGCACCGCTGTCCGCGCTGCGGGGTGCTGGTCGGCGGCACGCCCTATGACGTGCGCGAGTCGCGGATCACGGACGTACCGTTCGCGGAGCGGGCGCTGGTGGTGATCTGGCGTAAGCGCCGCTACCGGTGCCTCGCACGGTCGTGCCGGCAGAAGCTGTCCGTCGAGCGCAGCAGCGAGATCGCACCGCGACGGCGTAGCAGCGAGCGGTTGCGCCGCGTGTTGGCGCGCGCTGATGGCCAGTGCCGGGCCTACTCGCAGGTGGCGGCCTCATATCAGGTGTCGTGGTGGCTGGTCAACGACGTCGCCGCTCGAACCGCGGGAGCGTTGCCGGTCGAGCCGCCGCCGGTGCGCTGGCTCGGCATTGGTGAGACCAGCACCCTACGGCCCCGCCGCCACCACGATCCCGTGACTGGGTCGTGGTGGCGCGAAGAGCCGTGGATGACGAGCCTGATGAACCTCCACACGGCCTCAGGTCGGGCGATCCTCGGCCTCACGCCGGGCCGCTCGTCCACGTCGGTCTGTACTCGCGCGCGAGCAGGCCTGGCGGGACGGGATCGAGGTCGTGGCGATCGACCTCTCCGCGGCCTATGCCTGCGCGGTGCGCCAGGCGTTGCCGCGGCCGACGATCGTGGTCGATCAGTTCCACCTGGACCGCGTCGCCAACGACATGCTCACCAAGGTCGGCAGACGGGTCGCCTGGGACAACCGCGACCGTCGTAGCCGTCGTCGCCGGCTCGTGGAACCCCGAATGGGCCAACCGGCGCCGGCTGCTGACCGCCAGGGAACGCCTCTCCCCGCCGCGGTTCGCCATGATGTGGAACGCGGTGTCCGACGCTGATTTATCCGGGCAGATCCTGGCCGCCTACATCGCCAAAGAACACCTGCGAGCACTGCTCGCCCTAGCCCGCCGCAGACCGACCCGGGACATGATCAGCACCGCCAGGTACCGATTCGCCGCCTGGTGCGCCGTGTTCGCCAGCATCCCAGAAATCGTGACCCTGGCCGAGACGATCGAGACCTGGTAGCCCGAGATCGAGGCGTTCCTGCGACTGAACATCACCAACGCCCGGACCGAGGGCTCGAACAGGACGATCAAGCAGATCAAGCGTCTCGGCTGCGGGCTCGCCAACCAAGCCAACTACGCACGCGTCTCCTCGCTTACGCGACCGCACGGGACGCGGCGTGACCAGCCAGCACAACGTCACCGCTCACCCGGAACCACGGAGAGCCGGTATGACCGCCGCCGTAAGCGGGCACGAAACCTCTCTTCCCCAAGCCTGGATCACGCCGGAAAGACTGCACTCCTGGCGCTTGCAGGCCCTTCAAGAGGTAGCCGCTGGGCTTACTCCATCCGCCTTCTCGTGTCTATCGCCTCCCGGGTGCGAGGTTCAGGCAGACGGAGCGCGATGGTCACCATTATGAGGTCGAAGGCGCCGGTTAGTGCCACCGCCCAGAAAAATGCATCGCGGCTAATAACCGCCCCGATGACGAACGTCAACGGAATTAGAACCGCGTCGACGCGACGCAGCATGAACAGGCGCGAGCTTGCGCGCCGAGCTCGGATCCCCGACTGCGCAACGATGAAGCACAGAATGAAAGCGGTGTAGACCACCATGGGCGGGAGAGCGGCACGCGCGGTCGGCCAGCTGGCACCCAGAAGCCCCTCTCCGATCTGAGGAGGAAGCGAGTAAAACGGGATTGCAGCAAGAGCCAACAACCCGATCAGCCACAACTGAGTGCGGAGCACGGTCGAGCGTACTGTAATCGGAGTGCGGCTCATCCGCGGTAATAGGAACTGCAACAGTCCCGAGGTTAGTATGCTCAGCGGACCTAGGACAAGCAACGCTCCTCGAGCTGCACCGACGGCGTCGGCGCCTACAATGGCCACGGCGAGGTAAAAACCCAGTTGAAGGCCGAACGCGCCGACGAATGTTTCACCGGCCGCGGGTGCGCCGAGCTGCAACACTCGGCTGAAACTTGCCGCTTCCTCCTGGCCCGTAAGCGTTGGCGACCGTCTTAAGAAAAGCACGACCAGAATCACGGTTCCTAAAAGGGCGCCAACTATCCAAATCAGGGCTGGCGGTAGGGCAATCCGCCATCCAACGTAGCGTGGCGCTAGCCAGGAGGCCATTACCAGCACCCATAGGACGTCAGCTATGAGTGCCCACAACTGGCGCCCTGCAGCGATCGCGAACCAGCGTGCGAGGTCTTGGACGAGGAGTGCTGGTAGGCCGACCAGCACGATGAGTGTGTTCGCGCCATGTAGTACCCCGATCAGCGGGAAGACCAGAAGGCCAACAATACCGCCCAAGCATCCGAGCGCTGCGGCCGTACCAATTAGCCGCAGGCAGACCACGCGCGGAAGCCACTGGCCGGTGGTGTTCGAGATGACCGTATAGGGCTCGGACAGGAGAGACCGCGAGACGGTCAGCAGCGCACTGTAAAGCATCACACAGATGGTGAAGCTACCGAAGTCTTGCGGGGTGTCCGCTCGGGCGACCGCGATCATCAATAGAAAATTGGACAATGCCGACGCACCTTGATCGGCTATGCCAATCGCGGCACCCACGCGCAACTTCACAGGCCGCGCACCCACAAGCTCTGTAACTTGAACCGTGACAGCCCGTGCATGAGGATCCGCTGTAGTACCGGGTAATTCCAGCGTCGCAGGAAGAGATCACGGGACGTTGCCGCGTTGCGGTAGCGAGAACTCGTCCGTGCATCGCTCCCCCCGGAAGTGTGGACGACGATAACGGCGTCGTCCGTCGCCACTCCGAGCCCAGCATAGTGCAGACGCAAGCACAGGTCCGTATCCTCCCAGTACATGAAGTAACGCTCGTCGAATCCTCCAAGGTGCTCGAAGGTCTCGCGTCGCATCATGAATGCTGCACCGGTACGCCACTCTCGACGTTCCTGAACCCCGCCCCACCTCCGCGGGAAATAACCCGCCGCGTCGGTCTGGACCGCCCCGTGACGATCCTGGATCAGGGGCGCGGCCAAGCCGATCTCAGGATTTCTGTCCAGATAGTCAGCTAATGCTGATAACTGTCCGCGGTGCACTAGGAGGTCGCTGTTTAGTGCCAAAACGTAGGCCGATTGAGTGCAACCGACACCGAGGTTCACTCCCGCGCCGTAGCCCTGGCGAATGGGCGCCTTCACAATCTTGGCCCGCTCGGGCAACGGCTCGATTGTGTACCCCGGATCACCGGTGTTGTCGACGACGAGAACCTCCGTGAGCTGGGTGTCCTCAACCAGACAAGCCGCCAACGCTACTGTGTCCTGGGCAGAGTAGTAATCCACGATTACTGCGCAGATTCCGACGCCATCAGGCACGGGGGTTCCTGCCGATAACCTGGTACCGCAGGACCGAGTAGATTAGCAACGCTATAAGCAATTGCGGTACGGAGTTTGCGAGATCATCGCGGAGTAGCGGGTAGGCGCTTGCGTACACCATCACTAGAACACCAACGCCGTATCCACTAATGGTGCTGGGGCGGTCGACGACCCGGACGATGATGAACATGACCGTCGACCAGGCAAGCAGTGTAATAATCACGCCGAAATTCAAAAGGAGCACCCCGACAGCGGTGGGGGCGATGTTATATCCAGCTGCGTAGCTGTTAGGCGCAGTGATCTTCGTGAACCGGACCGCGGTGTTGTCCGGCTTCGCCGGAAACAACCGTCGAGGTATGAATCGCGCCAGCGCCGGAATGAACAGGGTACTACCGTGAAATCGAGGCGGGGCCGATGACCCGAGTGCGAAGTCGACAACTTCGACGGGCGAAAACTCGCTCTTTAAGACTATTGAACTCGCACCTCCGCCGCCAGTCAGCGCCTGCTCCCGGAGCGTGCCGATGCCAACGCCAAGTCCGAACACCAGCGCGAATGTCATCAACGCCAGCAGGAGCCTGCTTGCAACGGAGTCGCGCGCCACTGGTTTGCCACGGGTGAACGTGCGGACCAGCAACAATGCGATTGCCGAAAATAGAATCTCGCTTCGGCTCAGGCCGATAATTGGTAGACCTATGCCGAGCAGAAGCATCGGTCTCCACGCCAACTTTGCGCCGGCAGTCTGTACTGTGATGGAGACGTGAAGGGCGATTACGATCATTCCGAGCACGCCCGTGGCCAAAGAGACGATCTGCTGGCCGGACAGGCCCTTGCTGGCGTATGTCTGGATATCGGCCGCGAGGCCAGCGCCGGATAAGTATTCGCTCAGCCCGATCTGCGCCACCTGCAGCACGTTGACGGCTAGCCCGAACCAGATCGTCACTTTCAAGAGTCGGACCGAGCGGGCAAAAGCCTGCTGCCCGAAGACCTGCCCATCAGCGACTCTGCGCCGTCCGCGCGCCGAGCGCTGGCGACCAGCAACAGCGCCCACGAGACTTGCCACGGCCAGCGATGCTCCGAATGACTGAACCGTCGGCGCGCCAGCTACCGTGATGACGGTGGAGCCCACCTCGAGGAGCAAAAAATTGTAGGCGAGCGCGATGTTCGCGAGCGCGAGCGGCCGCAAAATATCCACTGCGAGAAGGCTTGCCACAGCGGCGATCAGGACGCCTAGCCCTATGTCGATCAGCAGCGCCGACGCCACGACACCGGTGATTGATGTCCAGCGTAGGAGTCCAGCAAACGAAACCCCAGGCGCAAGCATCTCCTCGCGTCGGTAAGCGCTTGGTTGGGCACCCCCACCGCCCGCCATGACGCTATTCATTGACACCACCAAGGAGGGGCAGAAGCAACTGCAGCCAGCGCTGCCGGACCCGAGCAGGGCGGTAGTCGGTTAGCACCTCGGCGCGTCTGTCGGCGGACGGTGGGCACTCCATCACTCGCTCAATGGCATCGGCCCAACTGGCCGCGTCGCGAGGCAGCACGACAACACCCGCCTTGTCGCTCGTAGAAAGGTTTATGCCGCGATTTGCGCGCGGAGTCATCACAAGTGGTGTTTGGCAGGCATAGGCGTGAAGCACCTTGGTCTGGACACCGCTGCCAAGCCGAAGGGGCACCACCACGGCGCCGGCGACGCGCATCAAGTCCTGCAGATCCGGCACGTTCGCCTTCACGGTCGCCCCAGCTCCACGGCACAGCTCTACCAACCCAGGCTTCGGACTTCGACCAGCGATGACAATTTGGCTAGGCGACCAGCCTTTCGCCACGAGTGCAGGGACCAGCTCGCTGACCACCCATCTTGCTGCCTCGTCGTTGGGCCGGTAAAACAAGCTGCCAGGGAACAACACAGTTCGGTCTGCCTTACGCGCAGTGGGGCCGGATTCTGTGTCAACCTCGATGACCACCGTCTCAACTCCGGGCCCAATGGTCGCCGCCTCTTCGTCGGAGACCGCAGTGGCCAGTGCACCGTCCCGGCTCACCGCCGACTCCCAGCGCTCGAACCGCCGGGCTTCCATTCGCCAAAGGGCTCGCGTAAGCCAGTTACCATCGCCCGCAGATACGCGGGCATTTTCGGCCATAGAGTCGACGAAGTCGGTGACGTAGGGGTGCGGCCTGTTGACCGGGACAACCCGTGAGGTCACATAAATAGGTAGTTCGCCCGACTCGCAGGTGATGCCTCGTCTCGCCAAAGCCATGTGCACCATAAGGACTTGGAGCGGCCGTCCGGTAATGAGGAATTGCGGCACTAGGCCAGCCAGCCGTAAAAGGCCGACGGGACCCCGGAATAGCTCTCGCAGGCTCTCGGTGGGGCCGATCAGCGCGCTGTATCGCGCATCGATTCCGCCAATCGCGAATGCGGCCGCGATACTTGCCACTCGACGAGCATCACCGGTCCCCTCTTGATGGGCTGAACGTACCGATATCACGTGCGGGCGTAATCGCACGGTCACGAGGCGACCTCTCGGTATAGTTCTGCATAACGGGCAGCCACGTCGGACCACGTTGGTCGGCCTGACAACGCATTGTGGACCGGCCCATTAGCCACGGCAGCGGCAAGGCTTGATGCGAACGCGTCTGCCGATGCCGCACGTGCGGGGAAGACGTGTCGGCCCAAAGGTTCCTGCGGAATGTCGGCTCCTTCGTCGTATACGACGGGGGTGCCCACCTCGCCAGCTTCCAAGATGGGCAGACCGTACCCTTCCCAGGCGGACGGGTAGAGGAGGCAGGCAGCGCGACTGAGCATGCGGTCCAACATCCCTCGGTCAGGGTCGGGCTCGATTCGGACCGCTTGGTGTGTCGTCAGCGCCAGGTGCTCGGGAGACAGGCCGGCGCGCCCCGCGATGACCAGTGGCAACGCATCCTTGCGCGCCCGCGCGGCGTACTGGACGTAGGCTCGGATCCCGAGATCGACCCGCTTGCGCGGGTCTCCAGAACCGCCAAACATCATCACATGGGTACGCGGCCCGTCCCAAACCGGGAGATCTCGATAGCCATGCGGGATCACCTCAATGTTGCGCGCCGGGAGGCCAAGCCTGGTCACCAGAGAGTCTGCGGTGCGAGAAGTGATCGCCACCACTTTGGCGCGTCGGCGCAGTAGTCCTGGCACCAGAAGGGCCTCGAGCATACGGCCCTTGCGACTATGGGAGCCGAGCATCATCAAGTCGTGCACCGTAACTAGAGTCTGCGGGCTCGGCTGAAGAGGACAGGTGTTGCCGAAGTAATGCACCATTGCGGCGCGACGAGTTCGGGGATCCAAACGTGGGTCGAGGTCAAGAAATCCACTACGCAAGACCGTGTCGAGCTTGCCGCGCGGGGTCCAGCCATGTGCCGAACGGTTCACGGTGACCGTGCTGTCCGGCCGTTGGGCCAGCGCCTGCTCGAGCCGTTCGATTGCGCTGGCGATGCCTAGTCCTCGCACCGCCATACGAGCATCTATGAACACCCTTGTCACGCCAGCTCCTCCTCGGCAAGGTTTGCACCGAGGGCCCGCCACCCTTCTTCACCAACAACCGGCCGCCAGCCCTGGAAGTCTAGCCAGCCTGGCTGCTGTCGCTGGCCCCACCACATCATTTCAAGCCGGCGCCGTACACCCGGCAGAAAACCGTGCCGCCGCTCCACGGCCTTGAACACCGACAGTGCCGCCCGCGCGGCTCCTTCGGGAAGGTGCGCGGGCTCTCGCTCACCGAGCAGTTGCAGCAGCTTGGTACAGGTGAGCCCCTCCCAGGGTTGGAGTACGACATCGGGTAAAGCGCCTGGATAAAGGGTGGTGAACGCGATCGCGTCAGCTACGTTGCCCAACAAGACCTGGGGGGTGGCGCCCGTGCCGAGCCCTGCGACGCTCGCTAGCGGGGACCGGGCGAAGCGCACCAAGGACCGGGTCACCGGACGATCGGCAGCTTGGACTGAGGTCGGCCGGAAGCAGATCACCTCGGGCCGGGGCCCGGCAAGGTCCGTATTGCCGAGCAGGAATTGTTCGCCAAGCGCCTTGGATGCACTGTAAGCGCTGAACGGCGCAATGCGCTTAGACTCGTCCAACACTCCGTTGCCCTGAACCGCCGATGACGAGACATGTACCAAGCGGGCAACGCCAGCCTTGGCGCACGCCCGGAGCAGGAGCAACGGCAGCATCGCGTTCGCTTCCGTGAGGGCGGACTGGTCGACGCCGAGGGCAGCGGCAAGTCCAGCAGCGTTCACGACGACTGGCACCGCGCTAAGTCGCTCAGCGAGTTTCGAAACCAAGCTGGAGTCGGGCGCGACATCGAGAACGTCACTCCGCCTTGACATGTCCGCTCGCACCCTCGGGGCCCGCACTTGAATCGGTTCGCAGCCGTGTTCGCGCAGGGCATCGACGACGGCCGCCCCCACAGTGCCGGTGGCACCGAGTACAGCGACCGGCTTGGACGAGCCGTTCATTAAGAACACCGCATGCTTCGCATAGCAAGTTCATGCAGTGCTAGGTAGAGAACGAGAACGACCGCCACGCTCACAAGCCCGACTGTCGCGGAATGACGACCGATGACCGCTGACGCTACGAGTAGCAGGTTGAATAGAGCGACGAAACAGCGAAGGGTGGCATGGCTGACCCACCAGCGTCGACGAATTGGTAAATCTGCTCGTGATGTGCCAACATGACGGGTCGCAGCCCGACTAGCCGGTGCAACTCTGCCATACCCATGTCGAGCACGTAAATCTCGAACGGTGCGATAACGACCGACGTGGGAATCCCGGCGGGAAGGCCACAGGCGGCCAAGACGAAACCGGCGGGACCCGCATGTTGGGGGTGCCCACGGTCGCGGCCGGGCCGGTTGTTGTCCTTGCAGTACACGATCCCGGTCTTGCTCGGATGCAGGCTCAGGCCGACCTGTGTCATCCGCGTGGCGATCCCGGCCAGCACCTCTTGGGACAGGGCTTCGCTCTCGCCGTGCACCACGACGTCGTCGGCATAGCGCTGGAACATCACACCGGGGTGGGTTCGGGTCAGCCACAGGTCGAACGCGTAGTGCATGAAGCGTAGTGCATGAAGCGTAGTGCATGAATAGCTTCGGCAGCACCGGCGACGCCGCGGACCCTTGCGGGGTTTCGCAACACCGCGCCTTCGGCGACCCGTCGGGCGTCTGACTGGGCGCAGCGAGCCACCGCTCCACGTACAGCACCACAAACGTGGCGTCGGTGTGTGCCTCGACCGTCTTGACGACAAGGTCCCAGGAGAAGGTGTCGAAGAACTTCCGGATGTCCAGATCGATTACCCAGTCGTATCTCCAGCACGTGCCCGGCAGGCCCCGACCGCGTCCAGTGCCGAGCGCTTGGGCCGGTAGCGGTAGAAATCCGGGTGGAAGATCGGTTCGACTTTGCCGAGGCGCTGGCGGAATGCCCCCGGGGAGTGCAGAAAAATCTACTGCTGGATCGTACCACTGCGTAAGCATACCGAATCGCAATGGTCAGCCCCCTGTTCTCAGATTTAATGCGTGCATGAGCCGCACCGCATTGAGGTAGAAAATCGACCCGCCCGCAGCTGCAGCGATACCAACTGCGGGCAGAATGACCCACGCCACCGTGATGACGATCGACATGGTGATCATTCCGAGTGCCACTGCCGCGTGCGAGTAACCCAGTGGACCGCTGATGTGCTGGTATACGTGGTCTCGGTGCGCCTCCATCAGAGGTGCGTGAGAGCGCAACCTCCGCAAGAGCGTGCAGGCGGTGTCGACGAGATAAAGGGTCAAAGGCGCGGCGACCAGGACCAGGTCTCCTGACGTCGCACCGGCATAAATCACGCCGGCGGCGATTAGGCCGCCGAAAAGGTAGCTTCCCGAGTCTCCCAGGAACATCGTCGCACGAGGGAAGTTGGTTGGCAGAAACCCCAAGGCGCACCCGATGCAAAGAGCCCCGAGAAAGGCCAGGGCTAATGTTTGATGAAGAAGACCCGCCCAGAGGGCAATCATACCCCACCAGCCGACGTGCAAGCCGGTAATGCCATTGATTCCGTCCATGAAGTTGACCACATTGACTACCAACGGGACAATCGCTGTCCCCCCTACCGCCCACCACACACCTCCGGCTGCGCTACCAATGGCAGCACCCGCAATCATTTGCGCTAGCAGCCGGGGGATAGCTGGAAGGCTGTGCCGGTCATCCCTGTACCCGACAGCGCACAGACCGACCGCGGCAATTACGGCCGTCCATGGAGGGTGTATATCCGCGAGAAGCAGGCCTACCAGAAGAGCAGCCGCCACCCCGACAAGGCATGCCAGACCACCGCCCCGCGGAGTCACCAACGTGTGTGAGGACCGATGGTTTGGTTTGTCGAGGACACCGTTACGAATCATAGATCGGCGTACGAGAGGCGACGAAACCAGCGTTGCCCCGAAGCTAACTAGAACTGTCACCAACATCTAATTCCCTGGTTCGGTAGCGTTGCACCGGGCGCCCGCTGCACCGACGGCGTGCTCGCGCATCCGGCGGGCTGCGTCGTCGTGACTACGGGGAGGGTGCAGACATAAGTCGTCGGCAGTTAGTCGGGCCACCGGTACGCTGGAGACCAGCTCGTGGTCGGTGAGCCTGCCGTGCTCGCCGGCCGAGAACAGCGCCTCGGAGAGCTTCTCGCCCGGCCGCAGCCCGGTGTGGGCAATGCGCACGTCGCTTCGGCCGGACAGCCGGATCAAGGTGCGGGCCACGTCCACGATCTTCACCTGCTCGCCCATGTCCAGCACCATCACCTCGCCGTCGGAGCCGATGGCCGCGGACTGCAGCACCAGCTGGCAGGCCTCGGGGATGAGCATGAAGAATCGCTCGACGTCCGGGTGCGTCACCGTCACCGGCCCGCCCCGGGCGATCTGGGCGGTGAAGGCCGGCACCACCGACCCGCGCGAGCCGAGCACGTTGCCGAAGCGGACGCTGACGAAGCGCCCGAGGCTGCGCCGGGCGTAGTCCGCGGTGAGCCGCTCCGCGATCCGCTTGCTGTAGCCCAGCACGCAGGTAGGGCTGGCCGCCTTGTCGGTGGAGATGTAGACGAAGGTGCCCACCCCGGCCCGCTCCGCCGCGGCCAGCACGTTGAGGGTGCCCAGCACGTTGGTCTTCCACGCCTCCAGCGGGTAGCGCTCCAGCAGCGGCAGGTGCTTGAGGGCGGCGGCGTGGAACACCACCTCGGGCCGGTGGCCAGGAACACCTCGTCCAGCGCGCCGGAGTCCAGGATGTCCGCCAGCAGCACGTCGTCGTCGAGCAACCCGTGCCCGGACAGGGTGAGCTGGGTGGCGTGCAGGGCGGACTCGTCCCGGTCCAGCAGCAGCAGCTTCGCCGGGCCGAACTCGGCGATCTGCCGGCGCAGCTCGGACCCGATGGACCCCCCGGCCCCGGTGACCAGCACCGTGCGGCCGGAGATCTGCCCCGCGATGGCGTCCTGGTCGAGCTGCACGGGCCGCCGGGCCAGCAGGTCCTCCAGCTGCACATCCCGCAGGTCACCGGTGGTGGGCCGCCCGTCGATCAGCTCGCTGAGCGGAGGCAGCACCATGGTGTTAAGGCCCAGCGCCTCCGCCTGCTCGGTGAGCTCGCGGATCAGCGCGGCTTCGGCGTTGGGGAGGGCAACGACGAGGTCGGTGGCCCGCTGCGCGCCGGCCACCGCGGCGAGGTCGCGCCGCGTGCCGCGGACCCGCACCCCGTCGATCCGCAGCCGGGCCTTGGCACGGTCGTCGTCCAGCAGGGCGTCCGGGACGAACGGGCCGTCCACGTCGAGGACGATGTTGCGCATCAGCTGGCGGCCGGCGTTGCCGGCGCCGAACAAGATGACCCGCCGCTCCCCGTCGCGGGCTCCGCGCTGCTGGTTGCGCGCGGCCCGCACGGCGAAGCGCGCGGAGTACATGGCCAGCAAGGCCAGCGCCGCCGAGGACACCGGCACGCTGCGCGGCACCATCACCGGCTGCGCCACCAGCGACCAGGCGAACAGGCCCAGCCCCACGATCGCCACCGTGCGCCCGAGGTCCATGATCTCCTCGAAGGACCCTCGCTGGTGGCCCACCGCGTAGGGCCCAAACAGCCCACCGACCACGAGCTGGGCCACGACGGCCACCCCGGCGAAGACCAGCGTGGGTTCCATCGCGACCTGGCCGAGGCGGAAGTCGAAGCGCATCCACGAGGCCAGCCCGATCGCGATGCCCCAGATCCCCGCGTCGGTCGAGGCCCATGCCCATCGGACGAGCAGCTCCCGGCGTCCCCACTGTGCCGCCACCACGTTGGACCCCCCAGGATGAGTGAACCCGCCCCCACGATATTGTGACACATCGCGTTGAGCGGTCACCTGTGCCGTGCTCGCGGGCACGGGGTGAGCCCCCTGCCCGTCGCGATGCCGGACAGGGTGTAGCGGCCGGTGCGTCGTCTTCGCCGGGGCCGACTCCAGGGCGGCCGCGGTGACCGCGGCAGCAACCTGAAGCGTGCGGAGCCAGTTGCGCCCAGGCTGAGGGCCGCCACCCAGTATCGTCCCCAGTGGTGGCCAGGGAAGGCGAGATCTGCACGTCTCCGCGCAACAGTGAGGTGGACAGCGTGGAGATCAGGGACTACCTGCGGGCGCGGTGGCGGTAAATCGCCGTCACAGCCGCGCTCGCCGTGGCCGGCACGGCGCTGACCACCCGCTCTACGCGGCGAGCACCCAGCTCTTCGTCACGACCACCTGTTCAGCAGACAACAGCGCCGCGGCGTACCAGGGCAACTTGTTCTCGCAGCAACGGGTCACGTCGTACTCCGAGCTCATTGAGGGTACCCAGGTGGCCCAGCGCGTGGTGGACGAGCTCGGCCTGCAGAGCTCCGCCGCCGCCATCGCTAGTAGCTCCGCCGCCATCGCTAGTGCAGTGTCTCAGTGGTCCCTAACACCGTGATCCTCAACGTCACGGTGACGGACCTCTTGGCAACGCGTGACCGCGACATCGCCGACGCGCTCTCCACCCAGTTCACCGGGCTCGTCACTGAGCTGGAGACGCCCACAGGGGGCACCGTGGCCGCGGGACCTTCCCGACTGCGGGCCTCACCCCCGGCGCGTACACCGCGACCGTGACGGACAAGACGCGCATCGTCGATGTCGAGGAAGGCTTCGATTTCCTAGGTTTCAATATCCGCCGCTACCCCAACGGCAAGCTGCTCATCAAACCAAGCAAGGCAGCCGTGCAACGAATCCGCAGCAGGCTCGCCGCCGAGGTCAAGGCTCTGCACGGGGCCAACGCCGAAGCGGTGATCACCGCCTGAACCCCGTGATCCGGGGCTGGGCAGCCTATTGCCGGGTCGTCGGCCGAGACCCGGCCGCCGTCGTGCTCGCGGCGCACGAGGCACTGGACCACCCGCCGCCGGCCCGCCGGCCGCCGCTGTGGGACGGTCAAGCCGGCGAGCGCATCGCCGACGTCCTGCTGGCCCCGGCCCCTCCCGGCGGTCGGCGACGTCCTACGGACGTCGAGACCTGACGCCGGCCGGGTCGATCTCGATGCGGTGCCCGCTCGTCACAGTCGCCTGTTGAAGGGCTGCCAGTACTTCGGCGTGTGGCGCCCAGGGGTCCAGCTCGAGCGCGAGCACCGGGTCGAGGGGGGGCACGTCCACCTGGGAGACCAGCGGGTGGCTGGGGCGCCGGTCGATCTCGTCGCTCGCCAGGAGATCCTCGTGCAGCTTCTCGCCGGGCCGCAGGCCGGTGTAGACAACCTCGATCGGCCGCGGTGCTTGCTCGATCAGGCGGCGCGCGACGTCAGCGATCAGCACTGGCTTGCCCATGTCGAGCACGAGCGCCTGGCCGTCCTCGCCGTGCGCGGCTGCCTGGATGACCAGCTGCGCCGCCTCCTGCACGGTCATGAAGAAGCGGGTGACGTCGGGGTCGGTGACGGTGACCGGGCCGCCGGCCTCGATCTGAGCGCTGAACGCGGCCAGCACCGAGCCGCGGCTGCCCAGCACGTTGCCGAACCGCACCGACAGGTAGCGGCCGTCAGCCTCCACCGCCACATGCGCGGTCAGCCGCTCCGCGATCCGCTTGGAGTACCCGAGCACGCTGATGGGGTCGGCCGCCTTGTCGGTGGAGATGTTGACGAACCGCTCCACCCCGACCGCCTTGGCCGCTTCGAGGACCGTCAGCGTCCCCCAGATGTTGCTCTTGATCGACTCGCCCGGGAACCGCTCCAACAAGGTCAGGTGCTTGAGCGCGGCGGCGTGGAACACCACCTGCGGTCGGCGTTCTTCGAAGATCTTGTTGAGGTGGTCGATGTCGCGGATGTCGGCCAGGACGAGCTCGTCGCCGTCCAGCAGTGCCCGGCCCGAGATCGCTAGCTGCACGGCATGAAGGGCCGACTCGTCCCGGTCCAGCATGATCAGCTCGGCCGGGGCGTAGTTGGAGATCTGGGCGCACAACTCCGACCCGATCGAGCCGCCAGCCCCGGTGACCAGCACCCGCTTGCCGGTGAGATAGCCAGCAATGCTGCCCAGGTCGAGCACGATCTGCCGCCGGCCGAGCAGGTCGGTCAGGTCGATGTCGCGGATGTCCTCCACGCCGACGCGGCCATCGAGCAGCTCGCCCACCGCGGGAAGCACCTTGGTGGCAAGCCTGGCCTGCGCCGCCAGGTCACTGACGTCGCGAACCAAAGCGGCATCTGCGCTGGGCACGGCGAGCAGGACGGTGCGCACGCCGGTGCGCTGCGCGACGCTGCCAAGATCCGCCCGGCTTCCCAGGACTGCGACCCCGCGCAGGTGCAGGTTGCGCTTGCGCGGGTCGTCGTCAAGCAACCCAACCGGCAGGTAGCGGCTGGTCGGGTCGCGCAGCATCGCGGCGATGGCCTGGTCGGCACCCTCCCCGGCGCCGAACAGCAGGATGGGCTCGGCCTCGCCCTTGGGCCGCAGCCGCCGGTCCCGGTAGAGGCGCCAGGCGTAACGGGCCCCGGCGGCGAGCACGAAGGCTCCGATACCGGCGGCCGGCGGCACGCTTCTGGGGACCAGGTACTCCCCGATCCAGACGGTGTTGACCAGCGTGATGGCCACGGTGGTGAAGCTGACAGTCACCAGAACGCCGGCCACCTCTTCGAACGAGCCGAATCTGTAGCGGCCACGGTAGAGGTGGCGGATGGAGCCGATAGTCAGCTGCAGCACGACGGCCAGCAAGGCGATCTGTACCAGGCCGTCATAGAAGAGCCGTCCAGCGCCGAAGTCGTAGCGGACTGCGTTCGCGACCCAAAGGCCGACGACCCACGCGGCCGAGTCGGCCAGCGCCTGCAACGGCAGGCGAAGTTGCATCAGGCGAGCGCGCCGAGACTCCCGCATGTCGCTCCCCCTACTGGCGTCGTCCCGCTCGCCCGGGAGATGACGGTGCCGGCGTGCCGCTTGAGGTCTTGCTTCGGGCGCCGTCCTCGTTCCTGCCGCACGGTGCGAGCGAGCGGTTGGCCTGGGGAAGGCGCGCTACTGCAGGTGGAGTCTACGGCCTGGGCGCAACTGCGCGGAAGTTTGCCCTGAACTGCGCTGAACGCTCCACCCGTCAAGCCGCGGCCGCGCCGTGCAGCGCCGGCGCGGATCGTCGAGAGAGACGCTGCCGCCGTCCGCGTCCCCTGCCGTGGCACGCTCGAACCGGAAAGACGTGACGTCGTGGGACACGCGGGCCCACTCTGCCCTATCGTTCCCCGGCCTGTCACCCCCCTTCGAACTAGTTCACGCCACCGATACGAACTAGCCCCCCGCCGGACAGGCTCCCGCCAACCGACCGTTGGCGTACCGCTCGCTGCAGCCAGGCGTTCGGCGGGTATAGGCAGCCCAACAGCCCAGTTCTGTCCCGATCATGCGGTGTGGGGCGCTGTTGGTGCCCGTGAGCACCCGGACCAGGTCGTCGCCCCGGAGGGCTCGGCGGATCTGGCGTCCGCGACGAGCCGGTGTCAGACGGCAACCACCTCGAGCAGACCGTCGGCGCCCTTCAGATCAGCGGGGTTACGGGTGTAGAGCCGGGCTGAGTGCGCGTGAGCGGTGGCGGCGATGAGCAGGTCCATCGCGCGGACACGGGGCTGTCGGCCGGCCGCCACGACCGCTGCGGCCAAGTGACTGTAGCTGGCGGCGACGGCGTCGCCGACGGGCAGCGCGGTGAAGGTCCGCTGCAGGACCGACAGCCGGCGCAGCCGCTCCGCGCGCACCAGCGGCTCGTCCGTCACGAGCACACCGAAATGCAGTTCGGCGAGCGTCGCTGCACTGATCGCCAGCTCCCCGTCCAGCGGACCGACGTCGGTGGCGAGGACCACACTCGTATCGAGCACCGCTCTCACGCCGACGCCCACGGGTCTTGGACGTCCTGATCGAGCTGGTCGCGGTCGTGCAGCCAGGTCGGGTCGTTCGGACCGCTGAAGAGCTCGGTCAGGTCGGTCCACTGGCGCCATACCCGAGGCGTCACGGCGACCAGGCGTGCCGTGGGCCGGCCAGCAACGGTGATCGTGACCTCCTCCCCGGCTTCGACGCGGCGGACGAGTTCCGACGCCTCCCGCAGTGTCCTCCCCTTCTGGACCAGAGTCTTCAGATCTGGATCGTCGCGCACCGGGGTGTGCCCGCCCTGCGCGGCCGGTTGCGGGCAGGTGACGTCACGGGGAACGCCACCTCGACGGCGAGTGCGCGGTCGGCTCCGGCCACCCTCCGAACACAGTCACGACGGGCGGCCAGGCGTGCATCTCTCGCAAGGCGAATGGCCCGGATGGGGCACGAGAGGCAACGGAGCCGGTCAGGGGCGGGAGCGCGTACCGTGCGCGGTAGCAGTCGGTGGACGGTCGCGGCGAGAAGGCGCTTGGCCGCGACCAGGCGGTCGGCAGCGACGTGCTGATCGCGCGTCGACGTCGGCACGGGCGGCAGAGGGTCGGCTCACCATCAGAGAATGATCCGGGCCAACTGGACGGATGCGTCATTCGCTGTCGTGAGCCGCCGTCAGCCGTCCGCAAGAACCATGCGCCGGACGATTTCGTCGAACCCCACCGTCCGCGTCCAGCCCAGCACCGTCGTGGCCCGGCTCGCGTCGCCCCGGGTGTCCTGCGTTTCGACCGGTCGCAGGAAGTCGGTGTCGACTTCCACCAGGTGCTCCCAGTCGATAATGCCCACGGCGGCGAAGGCCGCGTCGACGAACTCCCGCACGCTGTGGTTGGTGCCGGTAGCGAGCACGTAGTCACCCGGCTCGGTATGCCGGGCTGCGCGGACCATGCCGTCGACGTAGTCCGGTGCCCAGCCCCAGTCCCGTCGGACGTCCAACGCCCCCAGGATGAGGAGGTGTTGCTCCCCCCGGGCGATGGCGGCGACCCCGCTGGTGATCTTGCGCGTGACGAAGGTGACGGGCCGGCGGGGCGACTCGTGGTTGTAGAGGATGCACGAGCTGGAGTGCAGGCCCAGCCCGCGGTACACCCCCACCAACTGATGGGCGTAGGCCTTCGCTGCGCCGTAGGGGTTCGTCGGCGCCAGCGGCGTCCGCTCCGTCTGGGGTGACTCGGTGGCGTTGCCGAAGATCTCCGCGCTCGATGCCTGCACCACGCGCACCGGCCCGCCGGCCCGCTGCTGCAACTCCCAGCACGACTGCAGCAGCACCGCGACGGCCACCGCGTTGATCTCCGCGGTGAGCACCGGCTGTTCCCACGACTGGGCTACCGAGGACAATCCGGCCAGGTTATACACCTCGTCCGGGGCGACCTCGGCGACCAGCGCGGCCAGGCGCGCGCTGTTACGCAGGTCAAGCTGGTGCACCTGCGCTTCTGCCAGCCACGGATGCCCCTCAGCTGCGTCCTCGGCTACCACGGCGTGCAGTTCGGCGCCCTCCGACACCAGGCGCTCGCACAGGTAGCTCCCGTCCTGCCCGGTGGCCCCGGTGACCAGGGCTACCGTCACCCGGTGCTCCGATTGAGTGCGCGTTGTTCGGTGATGTCGTTGTCGACCATCCCGTGCACCAGGTCGGTGAAGGCGACCTGCGGCGTCCAGCCCAGGGTGGTGCGGGCCTTGCTCGGGTCGCCGATGAGGAGGTCGACCTCGGCGGGGCGGTAGAAGGCGGGGTTCTGGGTCACCAGGGGGGCCCAGTCGGTGATGCCGACCCGGGTGAACGCGAGATCGAGGAAGTCGCGGATGGAGTGGGTTTCCCCGGTGGCGATGACGTAGTCGTCGGCGATGTCTTGCTGCAACATGAGCCACATGGCGTTCACGTAGTCCCCGGCGTAGCCCCAGTCGCGTTGCGCGTCGAGGTTGCCTAGCACCAGGCCATCCTGCAGCCCCAGGGAGATGCGAGCCACGGCCTGGCTGATCTTGCGGGTGACGAACTCTGGGCCGCGCCGGGGGGATTCGTGGTTGAACAGAATCCCCGAGCTGGCGTGCATGCCATAGGACTCGCGGTAGTTGATGGTCATGTAATGGCCGAAGACCTTCGCGACCCCGTAGGGGGAGCGGGGCCACAGCAGGGTCGACTCCCGCTGCGGCACATCCTGCACCTTGCCGAACATCTCGCTGCTGGAGGCCTGGTAGAAGCGGGCGGGGCTGCCGGTGGTGTTGGAGTGCAGGCGGAGGGCTTCCAGGATGTTCAGGACACCCTTGGCGGTGACCTCGGTGGTGATGTGCGCGTTCTCCCAGGAGTACGCCACGAAGGAGATGGCCCCGAGGTTGTACACCTCGTCGGGTTGGGCGGAGTGCAGGGCGCGGAGCAGGCTGGAGAAGTCGGTGAGGTCCCCGGTGAGGATCTGCACTCCTGGCACGGTGCGCCGCACCAGCTCGAGCCTGGGGTTGTTCTGCCCCCGGACGAGCCCGAACACCTCATACCCCTTGGCCAGTAGCAGCTCCGACAGGTACAACCCGTCCTGGCCGGTGATACCCGTGATCAACGCGCGGGGCATTAAGGAACCTCCTCTTCGTCGAGCTCATCGAGATGGGCAGCGGGCAAACCCTATCGGGTCGGCTCAGCGTGGCCCGGGCCTGCAGTGCGGTGCTGAGCGGCGCGGAGGTCGCCGGCCGATCGCATCAGCCATTGCTGACCTGCCTCGATCGAACACGGGACGTGCTGCCATAGGCGCACGCGCGTGCTACAGTTTTTGCATGCGTACGACCGTGGAGTTCGGCGCCGAGGCGACCCGCGCCATCGAGCAGCTGCGCGGCGAGCGCGGGTTGGGCGTGTCCGAGGCTGTGAACGAGCTCGTCCGCCGAGGACTGCTGCCACGTCCTACCGAGCGCCACTTCCGCCAGCGCACTGCGCAGCTGGGCCTGCGGGTCGACGTGTCGAATGTCGCCGAAGCTCTGGATGCCCTTGAGGGCCCGGCATCGCGGTGATGCTCGTCGACGCGAACATCCTGCTCTACGCCGTCGACGAGCAAGCGGCGCAGCATCCCCGCGCCAAGGCATGGCTGGAGGAGGCGCTGAACGGGCCGTATCGCATCGGCTTGCCGTGGCAGTCGCTGACGGCGTTCGTCCGGATCTCGACGCATCCGCGCGCCCTCGCGCGACCCCTACGCGCCGCCGAGGCGTGGGGCTACGTGCAGGACTGGCTGGACGCCCCAGTGGTGTGGGTTCCGGCGGCGGGGCCAGGGCACCGGGAGCTGCTGGGTCAGCTGATCTGCGATCTCGACCTGCGCGGCAACCTCGTCAGCGATGCCATCCTCGCTGCGCTGTGCCTCGAGAACGGACTGACGATCGTCACCGCGGACTCCGACTTCGCCCGCTTCCGGGGCGTTCGGTGGCTCAACCCCGTGCAGGGCTGATTGTGGTGCGTCCGCCGTCGGATGGCTGCAGGGGCGCCGCATTCGTGTGATCCAGCGTGCCCGCCACCCACCTCGACACCCCCGCCACGGTCGGCGCCTTCAACCTCCTCGGCGCACCGATCGCACTCACTCTCAAGTACAGAGAACTCCGCCACGCCCAACTGAGAAACCCCTGCTCAAAGCTGCCCCCCTCGCTCAAGATCACGAAACTTCGGTCTAGAGTCGCCACAGTCAGCCCAAGGAGACCGGGAGCACCACACACGAGGGCGAAGGAAGCTAACTCCGTGGAGATGCAGCATTACATCCGCGCGCTGCGCGCCCGCTGGCGGCTAGTCGTCGTCAACGTTCGTCCCTACCGTGCCGGCCGCCTTGGGTGCCTCGCTGCTGACGACGCCGCTGTACGCCGCCTCGACCGAGCTGTTCGTCTCCACCACCGGCACGTGCGATGCGGCCAACGCCTCTCCGAAGGCACGGTGCCCTACCAGTGGAACCCGCCGATCACCGAATCGGACGACCCGGTGAACGTCAACGGTGCCGCCAAACGGCGCCTGAACCGTTGACTCCGGAGGGCTCCGCCCACCCGCCCGCGGTGCGTCGGGTGCGCCGCCGCCGTACCCAGCAGCCGAAACCCCGCAGGCGGGTGCTCCGCCGACAGGTGCTGACCGCCAGCGGGGTGCTCGTCCTGGCGCTGCTGGGGCTCGGGGTGTGGCTGGGCGTCTCCGCCGTGCACGCCGAGTCGGACCTGCGGGCGGCCAGTAGCTACGCCGAGCGGGCCAAGGCAGCCCTGCGCAGCGGTGACGTGGCCACGGCCAAACGCGAGGTCGACGGTGCGACCCTGAGCGCCGCCGCGGCCCGCTCGCGCACCGCGTCGTTGCCCTGGACGGTGGTGGGTGCTGTGCCGCTGCTCGGGCAGCCGGTGGTGGCGGTTCGCAACATCACGGTGGCTGTGGACGACCTGGCCCAGCAGGTGCTGCAGCCCACCGCCAACGCCGGTGGCGCGTTGACCCCGGGTGTCCTGCTGCCCAAGGGCGGGCAGGTCGACCTGGCTGCCCTCGGCACCGCCCGGGTGCCGCTGCAACAGGCCGCGACGGCGGCGCAGGCGCTCGCCGCCCGGGTGCACAGCCTGCCGTCGGCCGGGTGGGTGCCGATGGTCGACGATGCCCGCGACACCCTGCGCGGACAGGTTGACCAGCTCGCCGGCCTGCTCGGCACCGCGAGCACGGCGGCGACGCTGCTGCCGCCGATGCTCGGGGGGGACGCACCGCGCCACTACTTCGTCGCGTTCCAAACCAACGCCGAGGCCAGGGGCACCGGCGGCCTGGTGGGCGGTTACGGCATCCTCACCGCAGACAAGGGCAAAGTGAGCCTGGACACCGTAGCCAGCAACCGGGAGCTGGAGAGCACGGGGTTCCGGCCAATCGACCTGGGGGCCGACTTCGCTGCCAGCTACTCGGGTTACGGCAGCACTACGTACTGGCAGAGCAGCAACATCAGTGCCCACTTCCCCTACGCCGCTCAGGTCTGGATGTCGCTGTGGCAGCAGCAGAGTGGACAGCAGCTCGACGGTGCGATCGGCACCGACCCGGTGGCTCTGGGTTACCTCCTGGGCGCCGTGGGCCCCGTCACGCTCGGCGACGGCGAGGTGGTGAACGCGGACAACGTGGTGCAGCTGACCGAATCACAGAACTACGCCCGGTTCACCGACGACAAGCAACGCAAGGCCTACCTGCAGTCGATCGCCGGGGCGGTGGTGGCCAAGACAACCAGCGGCGGGGGTACCTCCACCACTGGCCTGCTCACCGCGCTGGGCCGCGCCGCGGGAGAGGGCAGGCTCGCCGTGTACAGCGGCGTGCCCGGCGAGCAGCAGGTGCTGGCTGGCACACCACTCGGCCGGCTTGTGCCAGACACCCCGGCGCCCTACGCCGGGTTGGTGGTGAACAACGCCGCCGGCAACAAACTCGACTACTACCTGGGGCGCTCGATCAGCTACTCGGCCGGTGACTGCTCCGCTGCAACTCGCACCTCGACCGTCACTGCGACCCTAAGCAACGGCGCCCCCACCTCAGGGCTACCCGCGTACGTCACGTCGCGCTCCGACCGCGGTGCCATGGGTGCGCCGGGCACCAATCGCCTGCTGGTGTCGCTGTACGCCACCGCGGGTGCGCAACTGACGTCGGTGACGGTGGACGGCGTGCCCACCACCGCGACCGCAGCTGCTGAGCTGGGCCACCCGGTGTTCACCGTCAACCTGCTGAGCCCGCCGAGTGGCACCCAGGTGCTGCAGTTCCAACTGATCGAGCCCACCGCCGCGGGCGTCGCCCAGGTACCCGTGCAGCCGCTGGTGCTCCCGATGGACGTCCGCGTCGACGTGCCCGACTGCGCCGCCTCCCGGCGCACCGGTGCCCGCTGACGAGCGATGGAGCCGCCCCGGCCGCAGCTACTTCACCCGATGGGGAGAAGAGTGGTCTCCCAGTACAGGGTGATGGCGTGCTACCTTGCTCCTGTCGTCGCCACACGGCTACGTCATTAGTCCTCTCACGAGACCCTGGGGGCCGTCATGGCTGCGCTTCGTCCACTTCGACTTGTGATCACGGCCATCGTCGCCGTCGCCGCGGCCTTCCTGCTCTCTGGCACTGCCTCAGCCCAGGGCACCTACCCACCGAGCCAACCGACGGTCAGTGCGAGCGCGACCACGGTCGTCGAGGGGAACTCGCTCACGGTCACCGCCTCCGGGCTCACCCCCGGCGACCAGGTGACGGCCACCGTCACCCCGGGAGGGACCTCCCTGGGCACCAAGACCGTCGGCGTGAACGGTGTCGTGTCGTTCACGTTCAGCACCGCCGGTTTCGGGCCCGGTAACTTCACCGTCAAGCTCACCTCGCCCCTGGGCGTGTCACTGTCCGTTCCCTTCACGGTGACCTCGGCTTCTCCGGCCGCCTTCGCCTCCGGGCCGCAGCCCAGTGGAGGGTCGAGTGGCATCGCCACCGGTTCGGGAAGCTCTGGTCTGGCCTTCACCGGTGCCGCCGCCGTGATCCCGATCTCGATCGCCGGTCTGGCCCTCGTCGGCCTCGGCGCCGGGGCGGTCATCGTGTCCCGTCGTCGCCAGTCGGGTGCCGCGAGCTGAGGCTCGGCCCCGCAACGGCTCGAATTCCGCAGATCGGCCCCCACCGCTTCGGCAGTGGGGGCCGATCTGCGTCAGGGTGCGGGACCTGCGCGCCGGACTTCGATCTGGCACTGCGCCTCAGCGCGGTCGGACGGCACGCAGACGACAGCATGGAGCAGGCGACCCTGGATTGCGGGCGTCCGGCTCTTGGTCAAGCATCTTGACCAAGTCTGGCCTGTGCGCGTACCGTCGCCCTCGTGGTGACGGTGGGTGTGGGTGAGGCCAAAACCCAGCTTTCGCGTTTGCTGCGCGCGGTCGAGCAGGGCGACGAGGTGGTCATTCAGCGGGACGGGCACCCGGTCGCGAGGTTGGTGCCTGCCGTGCCCGGCGGCCGGCGGTTCGGCCAGTTCACTGGCGTCCTGCACGTGCCCGAGGATTTCGACGACCCGCTCCCGGATGCGGTACTCGGCTTGTCCGAGTGAGGTTTCTGCTCGACACGCACGTCTGGCTGTGGCTGCTCGGCGACGTCGACCGGCTGCCGGCCGATGTCGTCGCGGCGCTGTCAGACGCCGACGAGCTCGTGTTGTCGGCCACCTCCGTTTGGGAAGTCGCGATCAAGCACGGGCTGGGCAAGCTCCCGCTCCCTGTCCCCCTCGTCGAACTGGTTTCCACCTCCTACGGCGGCGCCGGCATGCGGCCCTTGCCGGTCGAGGCAAAGCACGCCGTGGCGGTCGGCGACCTGCCGGGCTTGCACCGCGACCCGTTCGACCGGCTGCTGGTCGCGCAGACTCGCGTCGAGGGTCTGACCTTGGTCACCACTGACCCCCAGGTCCAGGCCTACGACGTGTCGGTGCTCGCGGTGTGACTCGACGTGTTCAGCAGCGATGACCGGAGCTGCTCAGGCGGGATAAGCCGCCCCGGCTTGAGGTGGCGCCAAGGCCACGGCAGGCTCGGCATGTGACGGCGCTCGCGAGCCCAACAGGCTTGAGGCGCACGCCTTGGGGGGGCGATCGACGGGCGGGCGAGCTCGAGCGCAGACTGTGCGGCGTCCGCGACGAGCCGGTGTCAGACGGCAACCACCTCGAGCAGACCGTCGGCGCCCTTCAGATCAGCGGGGTTGCGGGTGTAGAGCCGGGCAGAGTGCGTGTGAGCGGTGGCGGCGATGAGCAGGTCCATCGCGCGGACACGGGGCTGTCGGCCGGCTGCCACGACCGCTGCGGCCAAGTGGCCGTAGCTGGCGGCGACGGCGTCGTCGACGGGTAGCGCGGTGAAGGTCCGCTGCAGGACCGACAGCCGGCGCAGCCGCTCCGCGCGCACCAGCGGCTCGTTCGTCACGAGCACACCGAAGTGCAGTTCGGCGAGCGTCGCTGCACTGATCGCCAGCTCCCCGTCCAGCGGACCGACGTCGGTGGCGAGGACCACACTCGTGTCGAGCACCGCTCTCATGCCGACGCCCACGGGTCTCGGACGTCCTGATCGAGCTGGTTTCGGTCATGGGGCCAGGTTGGGTCGTTCGGACCGCTGAAGAGTTCGGTCAGGTCGGTCCACTGTCGCCATACCCGAGGCGTCACGGCGACGAGGCGTGCCGCGGGCCGGCCAGCAACGGTGATGGTGACTTCCTCCCCGGCTTCGACGCGGCGGACTAGTTCCGACGCCTGCTGCCGCAGCTCCCGCAGACCGACGACTGTCATGCCGGTGAAGGTAGCACAAATGCTACTGTCGGGTGGCGGTTGCTTACACCACGAGTTCACGCAGCCGCTGCACGTCGGCGCTGAGCCGGTCCAGAGCGGCGGCGACCGACTCGTCGTTCTTCGCCGCCAGGCCGGCGAGGACCCAGCCGCGCACCAGGGCCGAGACGGGCACGCCCAGCCGGCTGGCCAGTGTCTCGACTGCCTCGGCGTCCTCAGGCAGCAGCCTGGTGGCCACAGTGACGGACTTGTTCGGTTTCGTGGCCACGGCGCCGGCCGGCATCGGCTCGTCCCGGGTCGCGTCAGCCTCGGCGGCGACCTCCGCAATGAGGTGCTGGCTGTCCGTGCTCATGAAGGCTTTCCTTCCCGATAGGTGCGGCGGTCGGTGGCGTTGGCTCGCCAGCCGTTGGCTCCCCACCACGCTCCCGCTTCGTCCTCGCGCTGGACGAGGATGACCACCAGAACCGCAGTGGCCGTCGGCGAGTAGCCGAGCACCCGTGCGCTGGCACCGGACCTGCTCTTGGGATCCGGGTGGAACAGCAGTGCATCGGGATCGCTCAGCGCCTCGTTGGCCTCCCCGACCCCAATCTGATGGTGGGCGTGCATGTGCTCAGCGCCGTAGGACCGATCAACGGCCAGGGTCACTGCGCAAGTTTACAATCGTAAGCAGTGTACGTCGAGGCCCCGCGTTGACTCACCAGAAGTTCGCGCGTAGGGGTAGTCGTTGACTCACTCAACGCCGCCAAGGCCTACCGGCTGCTCGCCTCGATCTACGCCGACGCTGAACGTATGCGACGTTCTGGGGCTCGCCGACGGCGTTGGTGGCCGGCGTGCGCCGAGAAGTCAGGGGTGGTTGAGCTAATTGACCCGGCCAGGGGCTGCAGACCGACCAGTCGCTCACCGTCGATCGCTGCTGGCTCGTGATAAGAACTTGGAATGCGTTCTGCATTAACTAGGAGGTAATCTACATTCATGACGTCACTGCTTCAGATCAGGAACGTGCCGGACGAGGCGCGTCGGGCGCTCAAGGCGCGGGCCGCCGCTCGTGGCGAGTCACTGAACGCCTACCTGTTGAACCTGCTCAACCGCGAGGTCGCCCGGCCAACCGTCGCCGAGGTGCTCGACCGCGCAGCTCTTCGCAGCGAGCGGGCGACTGCTTCCGCCGTCGATGCGCTCGACGAGGCACGAGCACAGCGCGAGCAGCACCTGCATCAGCACTCCTCGACGTGATCGTCGTGGACAGCGCTGCGGTGGTTGACGCGCTCACCGGCGCCGCCGGCACCGACGAGCTGCGCACTCATCTCGCCGCCGAGGACCTGCACGCACCAGGCCTGGTGGACTTCGAGGTCGTCTCAGCGCTGCGGGGGCTCACCCTGCGGGGGCAGCTGAGCCCGACTCGGGCACAGGACGTCTTGACCGACTTCGAGGCCCTGCCTTTGCAGCGCTGGCCATCGGCCGATGCCTTGCGACGCCGCGCCTTCCAACTCAGAGACAATGTCTCGGCCTACGACGCCGCCTACATCGCCCTGGCCGAGGCACTGGACTGCATCCTCGTGACGCGCGACAGGCGGCTGGCACGCTCGAGCGGGCACGCCGCCCGGATCCAGGTCCGGTGACCGATCGACCCTTTGCGTCCATACTCGGTGACGACCTCCTCGCGCCAGCGCTCGGCGCTGGCGCGTTGACTCAGAAAGTTCCGTCGACGGTGAAGCCGTCGGATACGACGGCGGTGGCCAGCAGGCTTGGCTGCGCGCCCAGGCGCCCGAGCGAGGTGGCGGTCAGCGGCGCATGCTCGAAGAACGCCAGGTTGGCAGAGCACTGCGGCGTCGTCCGTGGGCGGTAGACGATGCCGTGGCAGCGCTGGCCGTACCAGCGGTGGACCAGGTCGGCGAGCTGCTGGCAGGACGTCCAGACATCGGGTGCGCGTGCACTGTTGATCTGGTCGTCGAGGCCAAGCACGTCCAGGGTGCGGTCGGTGCGCAGGTCCAGGACATGCAGCCGTCCGGTCCGCTGCATCAGCGTCAGGTCCAGCGCGTCCGCCGACACGATGCGGCCATCGGCGTCGAAGCGCTCGCGCATGGCGACGCGCTGGGCGTTGCCGGCGTAGCGGACCCGGAACGTGGCGGTGGGAGAGTCGGAGCGGTGACGTGGCTGACCGAACGCCGTCCAGTTCCACCGCCGCGAATCCTGGCTGTCCAGCCGATACCAGCTGCCACGAATCGTGCGCAGCCACAGCCCGAATCGCGCCAGGGGGTGGACCGTCGCTGTGGACAACTCACCACCGGTACTCACTATCCGTTTGCCGCGACCGCTGGGCTACGGCGCCCAAGCCTCAACCGGGTCGACAGCGCTCAACCAGCCAGCCCCGCCGTCGCCGCTGTCGCTGTCACGGCCAGCCCATTTCGCACGAGCAGCCGGTCGGCACTCACCAAGGGGCACTGCAATGCCTGGGCGGCGGCGGCCCAGCTCGCGTCGTAGTAGGTCAACCCATGCCGTTCGCCGAGGTCGGCCGCCGCGTCGAGCCATGACGGCCGCATGTGCAGGAGGGGGCCGCAGAGAGTCAGCAAGAGCCTGACCTGGGCGGCGATGACGAGCGCAGGCAGCCCGAGCGGCCGAAGGAGCACGTTGCCCAACTCGTAGACGGCGAGGTCGAGGACAAGCAGCCGTTCTTGGCCGGCGCGGTGGGCTCGGAGCAGCGCGCGCGCCTGCTCAACTTCGGACTCGCCATCCTCGTGGAACCATTTCAACAGCACCGAAGTATCGACGAGCAGGGTCACCGCTCGCGCTCGGCCCGGATGAGGTCAGCAGCCTCGAAGGCGCCGACGGCTCGCATCGACAACCGAACACGACCTAGTGCGGCGTCGACCTCCGCCGCGTCCACCTGCTGAAGCTCACGCCGAACGGCCATGGCCAGCAGCGCGCTGCGGCTGGTGCCGCGACGGGCCGCTTCGCGGTCGACATCGTCGAGCAGGTCTGGCGGAATCGAAACCATCACCTTGGGCATCCCTAGACGATAGCCACGTGTACTGCCGCACGCCACGACCCGCGTTGACTCACCAAAGATGCGCGCCTGTCGCGCTGGTGAGTGGCCGACCGGTATGTCCTGGGGAACGACTCACGATGGGCCAGCGGCAGGCAGTAGCGGCGCGACTGCCGGGGAGCGCGGCTGGTCAGCGAGGCAGCGTCGCGCGCGAGTAGTTGCTCGACGTAGCTGTCCAGCCAAGCTGATCGCGCCGGACCGCCTGCGCGTCACGGTGCTGCACAACCCGTCCGCCCCGCCAATTGTTGCACATGCTAGTGTATGCACATGTTGTCGCACCGGGTGCACCTGCTGCTCGACGACGAGCGATACGAGCGGATCGCCTCGGCGGCCCGGGCCCGCAAGGTCTCGGCGGCGACGGTGATCAGGGAGGCCATCGACCGTGGGCTGCCCCCCGACGCCGAGCGCCGGCGCCGGGCCGTCGATGACCTGCTTGCTGCCGGGCCGATGGACGTCCCGGCCGACCCGGCCGACCTCAAGGCCGAGATCTCCGACATGCACGACCGCCGGGTGCCGTGATCATCTTCGACACCACGGTCTTGGCTTACGCCGTCGGCACCGATCACCCGTTGCGGGGGCCCTGCGTGCGGCTGATCGAGGCCCTCGGAGCCGACCGCATCGCCGCGACCACCACACCGGAGGTGATTCAGGAGTTTGCGCACATCCGCAGCCGGCGACGCCCGCGGTCGGATGCGGCCGCCCGCGCCCGTTCCTACCAGGTGGCGCTGGCGCCGCTGACCGTCACGACCGCCGACCACCTGGCCGCCGGCCTGGGCCTGTTCGCCCGGCAGGACCGACTCGGGTCCTTCGACGCGGTGCTCGCGGCCGTTGCCCTCGACCTCGACGCCGAGCTCGTCTCCGCCGATACCGCGTTCGGGGACGTCGAGGGCCTGCGGCACGTGGTTCCCGACCAAGCGGGCGTCGACCGGCTCCTCGGCGCCTGAGGGCTAGCCCGAAGTGCGGTTCGCCGTCTACGCCCGCGAGCGGCTGGACAATCTGGCGCCCCCGCTTCGCAACCCACCCCATGACCACGACCGTCGTCGAGCTGGTACCGAGCGGCCGCCTCGAAGCCGTGCCGGCGAACCCAGCCTCGGCAGCCACCCGGCTCGCCCACGGTTTCCGGACGCCCGCGAGACTCAGAGCCCACGAGACGGTCGCCTCGTAGGAGTCACGGTGACGGCCGGCTGTTAGCGCGCCGACGTCGAGTCAGCACGGCGTCGCCGCCGTACGCTCACCCGGTGGGCTTGTATGACGACGTGTACGCAGCCTTCGCGGAGGCGGACGTCCCGTACGTCATTGTCGGCGGGATGGCGGTGGTCCTGAGCGGACACGTGCGCGCGACAGTCGACCTGGACGTCATCGTCGACCTGAATCCTGAACCGGCGCTGCGCGCGATGCACGCACTCCAGCGCCTGGGGCTACTACCCCGAGTGCCGATCGACCCCGCGGACTTCGCCGACCCCGCGATCCGCGACGACTGGATCCGCACCAAGCACATGCAGGTCCTGTCCTTCTTTGACCCCCAGCACGTCGCGCGCGAGGTCGACGTGGTCGTTGCCCATCCCATCGACTTCGACGTCTTGTCCGCCGCCGCCGTGCACATGGACGTCGGCGGACTCACGGTCCCGGTCGCGTCCCTGCAACACCTCATCGACCTGAAGCGCGCAGCAGGGCGACCGCGCGACCTCGAAGACATCAAAGCTCTGCAGGTCCTCCTCGAGGCGGAGCACGATCATGGCCGGTGACGGCTGGGAACGGGCGACATTCGCGGGCACGGAAACGGCGCAGGCCGAGGTGATCGCCAAGCTCACCCCCGCCGCCCGGGTGGTCCTGCTCGAACAGCTCCTCGAGGCCGCTGCCGCCAGCGGAGCACTGCGGCAGGCTCGCGAGCACAAGCAGCGCGCGCTCGACGCGGTGTGGGGGTGTCACCGCGCGCAGGTGCATCCGAAGGATCGGGGTGCGTGAGCCGCAGTTCTACGCCCGCCCACTACCTGGCCACGGTCTGCCCCTCGCCCGGTGGGCCGGACAGCCGACCGCCCTGCGTTCGGACCTCACCCGGCCGAAGCACGACGGCTGCACACCACCGGGCGCAGGGGCACCTGGCCGAGGCCGGGGCGGGGGTGCTCGCTGTGCGGACGTCTTCCCTCGCTGCTTTATCCACAACAGGCACAAGATTGTCGTCAAACTTTGTGTCTGTTGTGGATACGGGCTAACCTGTTCTCATGCGCTCCGCCGTCGCCGATGAGATCAACCAAGCGGAGACCGCGGCGCTCCTGACCACCGGAGAGGCGGCTCGCCTGCTGGGAACCTCCCGTCAGCACGTCGTGGACCTGTGCAACCGCGGTGACCTGCCCTACGTCCTCGTCGGCGCGCATCGACGGGTCACCCGTCATGACGTCGAGGTGCTGCGCCACGGGTCGGCGCGGTTGACCCGAGACCAGCTGCGCAGCTTGTGGCTGTCGCACGCGGTGGCAGCCCGACTGGTCGAGGACCCTGTTGGCGTACTCGCGCGGGGCCGCCGCAACCTCACCGCGATGCAGGCCAGATCCGCCCGAGGCGAGGCGAAGCTGTGGCTGCAGCAGTGGGCACAACTGCTGGACGGTCCGGTCGAGGACGTCCTGGAGGCGCTGACCTCCCGTTCACCACGCTCACGCGAGCTGCGCCAGAACAGCCCGTTCGCCGGGGTGTTGACCGAGCAGCAGCGCCAGCTGGTTCTTCGGGGCCTGTCGGCTGTCCCCCGCGCCGTGCGGGGGTAGGGCGGTGCGCCGCGCCGAACTTGCCCACGTCCTGCGCGCTGCCTGCCGGATCACTGGCGACAGCCGAGGTCTGGGGCTACGCGGGAGGCTCTTGGCGCGGATCGAACTCCTCGGCGTCGTCATCACCGGCCGCGGCATCAGGGTCCGGGTGGTCGATCGTGCTGCCGGCCTGCTGCGCAGCCGCCTTGGCGTCGTCGATCGCCTGCTGGGACCGTTGCAGGGGCTCCTCGCTGGTCATGCGGCCGAGGTTACCGCCCGACGCCGCGACCGTTACAGCGACCGCTCAAGCCGCAGCCGCAGCCCGTCGACCAGCGCCACCAGGGCCAGCTCGACGGTGTCGGAGTCCACGTTGGGGCGCCCCACCAGCCGATGCGCGGATCCCAGGTTGGGGTAGCGCCCGGCGTACACACCCGGATCGGCGCTGAAGCCCGCGGTGACCGACCCCGAGGCCGCGCCCATCACCAGGAACTTCACCGCCGCAGCGATCTCGGTGGCCTCCCGGGGGCTCCACCCGGCGCCGATCAGGCCACCGTGCACGGTGTCGATCCGGCGCAGGGCAGCGTCGGAGCGGCCGGGGGAGTACACGAACAGCGGGGCCAGCGCGGGGTGCTCGGCCAGCGCAGCATGGTAGGTCCGGCCCCAGCGCAACAGCGCCTCGTCCCAGTTCTTCACCTCGAACCAGGACGTGTCGGCACCGGCGCCGACCTGCTCCACCAGCGCAGCCAGCAGCTCGTCCTTGCTGGCCACGTGGTGATACAGCGACGGGGCCTGCACACCCAACTCGGTGGCCAGCCGGCGCATGGACAGCGCGGGCAGGCCCTCGGCGTCGATCAGCTCGAGGGCGGTGTCGATCACCCGTTGGGGGTTGACGTCCCGCACACCCCACAGCGTAACCTAACGGTGTTAGGCTCGAAAGGAAATGAGCCCGTAATCCAGCACGAGGAGGTGCGGCGTGGACCTCACGTTGTCGCAGGAGCACCAGGCCCTGCAGGAGTCGGCGGCCGCGTTCGTCGACAAAGAGGTCGTGCCGCACGCCTCGGCGTGGGACCGCGCCGAGGAGGTCGACCGCGACATCGTCGGCAAGCTCGGCGCCGCGGGGCTGCTGGGGCTCGGCGTACCAGAAGAGCTCGGCGGCTCCGGCGGGGACATGTTCGCCTACTGCCTGGCCATCGAAGAACTCGGCCGCGGTGACCAGGCGATCCGGGGCATCGTCAGCGTGTCGCTGGGTCTGGTGGCCAAGAGCATCGTCAAGTACGGCACCCCCGACCAACAGCAGCAGTGGCTGCCCGGGCTGTGCTCCGGGGAACAGTTGGCGTGCTTCGGCCTGACCGAGCCGGGCACCGGCTCCGACGCGGGTGCGCTGCGCACCAAGGCGGTCCGCGACGGTGAGGACTGGGTCATCACCGGCTCCAAGCAGTTCATCACCAACGGCAACTGGGCCGATCTCGCCCTGATCCTGGCGCGCACCGGCGGTGACGGGGCGCGGGGCGTCAGCGCGTTCCTGGTCCCCACCAACGCATCCGGGTTCGCCACCACCAAGATCTCCGACAAGCTGGGCCTGCGCGGACAGGACACCGCCGCCCTGCACCTGGACTCCGTGCGGGTGCCGGGCAGTGCGTTGCTCGGCGAGGAGGGCCGCGGCTTCACCGTGGCGATGACGGCGCTGGACCGGGGCCGGGCGTCCATCGCCGCCTCCGCCGTCGGGTTGTCGACCGCGTGCCTGGATGCCGCGCTGGACTACGCGGGCAGCCGCGAGCAGTTCGGCCGCAAGATCGCCGGCTTCCAACTGATCCAGCAGCTGCTGGTGGAGACGCAGGTGGAGCGCGACGCCGCCCGGCTGCTGGTGTGGCGCGCCGCTGACCTGGCCGATCACGACCAGCCGTTCCGCGCCGAGGCCTCGGCCGCCAAGTTCTACGCCGCGGAGGCCGCCGTCCGCGCCGCCAACCGCTGCCTGCAGGTGTTCGGCGGGTACGGCTTCGTCGAGGAGTACCCACTGGCGAAATACCTGCGCGACGCCCGGGTCCTGACCCTGTACGAGGGCACCACCCAGGTGCAGACCTTGCTGCTCGGCCGCGCACTGACCGGTATCAGCGCGTTCAACTGACTGATCTGAAAGGAACACCGACCATGGTCGACTTCGCCATCTCCGAGGACGAACGCGCGATGCGTGAGGTCGTCCGCACCTTCGTGGAGCGTGAACTGATCCCGCTGGAAAGCGAGATCATGAAGCGCGGCCGCGAGGGTGGGCGCGCCGCCGTCACCGACGACGAGATGCGCGAACTGCAGCGCAAGGGAAAGAAGTTCGACCTGTGGGGGCTGAACACCCCCGAGGAGTACGGCGGCCTCGACCTGCCCGCGATGAGCCGCGCGCTGGTGGAAATGGAACTCGGCCGAAGCTTCGTGTGGTTTCGCCCCGGCGGGGAGACCGACAACATCCTGTTCCACTGCAACGCCGAGCAAGCCGAGACCTACCTCAAGCCCGCCATCTCCGGGGAGCGCAACTCCTGCTTCGCCATCACCGAGCCCGGTGCCGGCTCCGACGCGGCGAACATCCGCACCTCGGCCAAGCAGGACGGCGACGACTGGGTGATCAACGGGGAGAAGGTGTACATCACCGGGGGCAACTCCTCGGACTTCATCATCTGCATCGCCGTCACCGACTCCGACAAGCGCGCCAAGGGCGGCTTCACCGCGTTCCTGGTGGACCGGGAGATGGGCTACACCACCTCGCCGATCGAGACCATGGGCTCGGCCCGGCCGGCCACCATCAACCTGGACAACGTGCGGGTGCCCGGGCGCAACGTGCTCGGTGAGGTCGGTCAGGGTTGGGACTTGGCGATGAGCTGGATCGGCAAGGGCCGCTACCTGATCCCCTCCCGGGCGGTCGGCGGCGCGGAGCGGCTGCTGGGCATGGCCATCCAGCAGGCCAACGACCGGACCACCTTCGGCAAGCCGATCGGCACCAACCAGGCGGTGGCCTGGCAGATCGCCGACTCCGAGGTGGAACTGGAAGCCGCGCGCTGGCTGGTGCTCAAGGCAGCGTGGAACGTCGACCAGGACATCGACCCCCGCCACGACAGTGCCATCGCCAAGCTGTACGGCACCAACATGATCAACCGGGTGGTGGACCGGGTCATGCAGATCCACGGTGGCATGGGCTACACCAAGGAGATGCCCATCGAGCAGTGGTACCGCGACGTGCGGCTGTGGCGCATCTTCGAGGGCACCGACGAGATGCAGCGGTTGATCATCAGCCGCGACCTGCTCCGCGGGTTCACCAAGGTCGGCCAGTCACTGGGCTGACATCGACGCACGCCAGCGACCGCGTCCGTAACCATCTCCGGACGCGGTCGTTCTCCCCGCTAAGGGCGCCAGCAGGCGCGCTTCGTCGAGGGGAGTGCATCGTGGTCGTCAACACCCGATCAGCCGAATACACCCGAATCGGACATAACCGTAGCATGCTGCGCCGAGGGGTGGTCGCCGCGACTGCGGTCTCCCTCGTCGCGGGCCTGGTCGCCAGCGGCTCCGCCGGGGCCGCTACCCCCGCAGCCGGCAGCGTCAGCGACGCGTCGCGCACCGCGACGTGGACCGCGGGGCCGTTCGCCGTCCCGAACACCACCGGCGCTGCCGGGCCGCCGATGTGCTCGGCCGCGACACCGTGTGACGACTACACCCTGAACGTGTCGACACCAGCCGGGTACGGCGCCGCGCACCAGCTGAAGGTCTCGGTGGACTGGACGATCGCCGCCGCGGACTTCGACATCTACCTGCTGGACGCCGCGGGTAACACCATCTCCAGTGCGGCGTCCTCGGCCAAGCCGGAGATCATGCTGGTGCCCCCGACCAGCGGCAAGTACACCGTGCGCGTGGTGCCCTACGCCCCGCTCGGTGACTCCATCACCGGCACGGCGACCCTGACCGACGTCCCGGCGCCGCCCGCCCCGTCCACCGCGACGGCGCCGACGTTCACCAACTACACCCCGCCTGAGTCGTTCAAGGACGCCCACAACGCCGGCGAGCCCTCCATCGGATTCAACGTCAAGACCGGTGCCGCGCTGTACCAGGCGTACCGCTCCACGTACAAGGCCACGTTCAACGACGCCACCACCCCCGCGACGGCCACCTGGTCCGACGTGAGCGCGAAGGTGGCGAACGGGTGTCCGCAGGGCAGCACCACCTCGCTCGACCCGATCCTGTACACCGACCGCCAGACCGGTCGCACGTTCGAGTCCCAACTGGCCGGCAAAGCGGCACTGACCTGCTACACCGACAACGACGGGGCGACCTGGGCGCCGACCACCGGCAACAGCCCGCTGCTCTCCGGCGTCGACCACCAGACCATGGGCGGTGGTCCCTACCCGGCCGGCCAGCTCGGCAGCCTTCCCACCACGGCCTACCCCAACGCGGTCTACTACTGCAGCCAGGACATCGCCGACGCCAACTGCGCGGCCAGCCGCGACGGTGGCGTGACCTACGGCCCGGCTGTTCCGATGTACAACCTGACGGAGTGCGGTGGCCTGCACGGGCACGTCAAGGTCGCACCTGATGGCACCGTGTACGTGCCCAACAAGGGCTGCGGTGGCAACCAGGCCGTCGCGGTCAGCGAGGACGCCGGGCTGACCTGGGCGGTGCGCAAGAACCCGGCCAGCACCCCGGGCAGCAGCGACCCCAGCGTCGGAGTGGGCTCCAACGGCACGGTGTACATGGGCTACCAGGCCGCGGACGGCTCAGCCCGCGTCGCGACCAGCACCGACAAGGGCAAGACCTGGAGCAACGACCAGAACGTCGGCGGGCAGCTCGGCGTGGTCAACAGCGTGTTCCCGGCCGTGGTCGCCGGCGACGACAACCGGGCATCCTTCGCCTACCTGGGCAGCACCACACCCGGCAACTCCCAGGACGCGGCCACGTTCACCGGCGTCTGGCACCTGTACATCTCCACCACCTACGACGGTGGGAAGAGCTGGACCACCACCGACGCCACCCCGACCGACCCCGTCCAGCGCGGATCCATCTGCACCGGCGGCACGACCTGCGGCAAGGACCGCAACCTGCTCGACTTCACGGACATCACGTTGGACGGCACCGGTCGCGTCCTGGTCGGTTATGCCGACGGGTGCACGGGTGCCTGCGCCACGGGCGGTCCGCAGAACTACGACTCGCTGGCCACCATCGCCCGCCAGTCCACCGGGGCCACCCTGCTGTCGGCCTTCGACCCGACCTCGCCGGTGGTGAAGTCGCACGGGAAGAAGGCACGCGGCGATTCCCGCAGCGATCGGAACGACCAGGAGTGAGCAGACGTCCGATCAGCGCCGCGGTCCTCGGGGCCGCGGCGCTGATCGGTGCCGCCGGGTGCAGCGGCGCGCCACCGGCTGCCTCGGCCTCCACCAGCTCGGCCACCAGCAGCTCGGCCACCAGCAGCTCGGCCACCACCAGCTCGTGCTCGGCCACCGGCAGTGCCAGTCCGCCGGCCGGGTTCCCGTCGTCGCTGCCGTTACCGGCGGGCACCGTGTTGACCTCGAGCGAGACCCGCTCGGGTCAACGACTGGTCGTGAACGGCACGGCTCCGCGGGATTTCTCTGCCGTACTGGCCGAGCTGCAGGCGGCCTACCCGGCCGCGGGCTTCCCGTTGTCCGGTGGTGAGGTGGAGAAGGACAAGGGCGACGCGGAGTCGAACTTCGCCGGCAATGGCTACACCGGACGCTGGTCCTTGCGCGGGATCACCGGCTGCGCGGCGACCACCGTCAGCCTCGTCGTGCAGAAGACCGGCTGAGTGGTCAGGTCCCGACCCCGCACGTGCGGGAGGCCAGCGTCGTGGCCGCGCTCCGGTACGGTGGCGGCGCATTCCTGAGCGGTCTTCACCGCCCTGCCGTCGACCCCGGAGCCCCTGCGATGAGAAGCCCTGTGTCAACCCGTCAGTTGTTGATCTTGGGTGAGACGCTGCAGTGCGCGGTGTTTGGTGGGGTCGTAGGTCGTGTTGTCCTGCCAGCAGTGCCAGATGATGGTGAGCCAGGCGC
>JAABUR0100001659.1_pt1 | contig 38699 bp, 34 predicted proteins | sample 5560091 | NCBI WGS metagenome assembly JAABUR01 (sample SAMN10711879, study PRJNA513375) | rock metagenome | isolation source: Antarctica rocks | place: Antarctica: Victoria Land, University Valley sud | reverse complement strand
TCATCAGACTTTGAAGATCTTCATGAAAAACAAACAGTTGAGTCGATGACAAGTCAACTATCTGAACATTCTGTTGAAGTTCAACTTTCAGATCATCTTTAGATCAGGCAAAATGAATACTAAAGTCGATGCTCTAACTTGAATGTCTCTAGCGAACGTCTCTGAATCAGCTCAACGGCTTGAAGATCGTTTTCAGACTATTCTGACTCTCGATAGAGTCGATGTTCTACTCGTTGAATCGAAAGCAAATCTCTATCAGCGAGTGTGTATGATCAATCAAATGAATGAGCTCTGCGACGAATATAGGCAAGCTATGAACGAGAACAAGCTCAAATTTCATATCACTAAATTAAAGAACTGCGAAATCATTGACAGCGTTCTCTTTAGAAAAGACTTACTGTGAGTTCTCAAGAATATGCATACGAAACTGCTACAAGAAGTGCATGATCAATCTTCAATCTTTCACTTCGACAATAAACGAATCATCGACCTAGTTCAGCGTTTCTACTATTGATCAGGTCATTGAGCTACTATTCGACAATACATTCGAAACTGTCATGCTTGTCAGCGAAGCAAAGCTTCTAGAGATAGCATCAATGAACTTCATCATTCTCTTTCGATTTCACAGAAACGCTGAAAAGATATAGCTATGAACTTCATCACTGAACTATCTCTGTCAGAAGGCTATAACGTCATTTGCACAATCATATGTCGTCTCATCAAAGAACGTCACTATGTTTTCTGTCATTGAGAAGATGATGACATTTCAGTCGAAGAAACGATTTGAATCATGCTATGAAACGTCTATTGACTGCATGATCTACTCAGTTCTATTGTTTCGAACAGAGACTTTCAATTCATATCGACTATGTGAAAGAGTCTTTGCAAGCGACTGAGAATCACAGCTAGTCTATTCACAGTCTATCATTCGAAGATCGACAATCAGACGAAACGAGTCAATCAAGACGTTGAACGCGAACTTAGAATCTACTGCAATTACATGCAGAACGACTGAGTCAAATGAATATCTATGATGAAATTCAGCGACAATTTCAATATCTTCTCGATCATCTCAATGACTTCTTTCTACTTCAATAAAGAATTTCACTCTCGAATGAGTTTCAATTCAGATACGACTGACTATGAAACAACTTGTGAACGACTTGAAGCTAGAAAAGCAGATGATATTGTCATTCAAATGAAAGAGCTACTGAGCTTCGATCGTCAACAATTGAAAAAGACGAAGCTGATCATTGAAGTTCAGATCAATAAACATAAACGAGACGTCATTTATGAAGTAGATGACTGAGTTTGACTATCTTTCAGAAACGTCAAGACAACGAGACTCTGCAAAAATTTGAAAGACAAACAACTAGAATTGTATCAGATCACTGTCAAAGCGAAGATCTTCTATCATCTTCGTCTATCAGTCAGCATGAAGCATCTGCATTCAATGTTCAACTCGAAGCTACTGCGATCGTATTCAGAAGATCTTCTATCAGAACAGCATGCAGAATCTCTCAGATTCATCATTATTGATGATGATGATGATGAACACTGAAAGATAGATGACATTCTGAACTTCAGACGCTATCGAGATTGAATACAGTACAAGGTCAAATGAAAAGATCTAGATAGAGACAATGAATAATACTATGTTGATAAAGATGAATTCGATGACTTCGAGAAAGTTTTGAACGAATTTCATGCGCTATACTCAAGAAAGTCACGCTAGTATCGAAATAACTCAATAAGAAAGCAAGCAAACGAGCGACATTCATGCGAACATGAATTTTCGAAGAGAAAAGTAATGTTACGAGCGTATCAAGACTGAATAAAACTAGTCAGTGTCTCTAGCTCAGATCTGACTCAGCCTCTATTTTCTTTCATCAACATTTCTTTGTTCAACATCATCTTTCTTTCTACATCACATTCTACTCGTGTCACAAACACATTTTCTTCAAGCTTAGCGCAGTCTCTGAATATTACTTAAATAGAAGCTTTTGTACTCATCTTCTTCTGTATTCTTAATATTCAGTTATAGCTATCTCTAAAGATCAAGCACTATTCAATTCTGACTTTCGCTGATTGACTCATCTAGGCACAATTCTGACACTTTCTACTGAGCTTTTCACTGAGCTATCTACTAAGCTATTGACTGAGCTTTCTACTGAGCTTCTCATCGAGCTTTTCATCAAGCTTCTCATCAAGCTTTCAACTGAGCTTCTCATCAAGCTTCTCATTGAGCTTTCGATTAAGCTTTCTAGTGAGCTTTCAATCAATCTTTCTATCAATCTTTTTATTGATCTTTCTACTGAACTATCTACTGAGCTATTTACTGAGCTATTTACTGAACTATTGATTGAGCTTTTTATTGATCTTTCAATCGAGCTTTCTACTGATCTCTCTATCGATCTTTCTACTAATCTCTCTATCGATCTTTCTACTGATCTTTCTACTGATCTTTTTATCAATCTTTCTACTGATCTTTCTACTGAGTTATCTACTGATCACTTTACTGAGCTATTTACTGATCATTCTACTGATCACTTTACTGATCATTCTACTGATCATTCTACTGATCATTCTACTGATCATTCTACTGATCATTTTACTCATCACTTTACTCATCATTTAAGAATCAAATTTAATTCTGTTGAGCATCAAACATGATTCTATCGTACACTCTTCATGACTTTCTTCATGACTTTTTACATGACTTTCTACATGACTTCTCATCAAGCTTAAATTGCTTTGCAATCAAGAATCAAATTTGTTCTTTATTGAGCATTAAATATAACTTTATTGAACATTCTACATGACTCTCTATTGAACATTCTACATGACTTTCTATCTCATTAGTTTATTCATTAACTTTCTCATTGACTTTCTCATTTACTTTCTCATTGACTTTTTCAGCACATATATTAAACTGTGTAAATAACTATTATTTAATTAGTCAAATTAATCATTAATTAATCAATTATATGAGCGCAATAATTATTCAATCATTAATTCAATATTTGATTGCTAATAAACAAAATGCGCAAATATTGAAGAAGTTAACAAAAGAGATAAAATCGATATTAGCTGAGTGCACAGCTAAGTTAGCTAAGTGACAGCTAATAATCAACTAATAACTGAGAGAATCAGCTAATTTCAATCATTAGCTGACATATGAGATTAACAGCTAACTCAGAAAAAGTCGGCAAAAATCAGCTAATATCAACTTTTTTCGTCTTATGATTTTGTCAATGTAATTCAAGAAGACGTGAAAATACAGTTGAGACGTAAGTGATTAGTTCTTGCTGCGACAATTTCAACTAGTAACAGCATCGCAATAGTGCAGTATCACAGAAGTCAGTAAAAGCAATGATGAGAAAAATATAGAAAATACATTGCAGATGTTCACATCATCTTGACACAAAGATTGCATCTGTTCAACAAGATGATAAAGATGCAAAATAATTTTCAGAAAGTTGAAAGTATTCTTGTCATTTACATCAGAATCAAATGCATAAATCTGAATGCTTATCTGTACTTCAGAAATGTTTCAGATGCAGATAGCATGCAATGCAACTGCAACTGAGATCATCAAATGATGAAACATGTATTTATGCATTGCTTAAACTGATTACATCTGCGATCAAGAATGTTATAAAACATTGACTTCTTGAACTATCAAATAATCATTATTATCATGAAGAGTCTCAGAGCAGCTGCAAGAATGATGATGAAAACAAAGCTTTTAAAACAATTTAAAGTGATTGAGTCACTCATTCTTTAACGTGCAATCAACGTGAACTAATTTGATACATAGTTTCATAATAATAGTTTCAACTGCGTGAAGCAGTTGTATAAACAGCGAGTGATTTTCTATCTCAGAGAGTTTTGTTCACTCAATATAAATAGCATAAAGTCTTTCATGAGTTGACTTAATCAATGTCACAAGAATGTATGAATTTATTATTATTATTATTATTATTAAGATTTCATCTGCTGAGATGAAGATTATACAGTTGCTTTATGTTGTTCAACTCAACTCGTTGAATTTCAATGTAAGTTGATGATATTGTTTTTATTCAATGAAGAACTATCATTCTTTAATTTGAAACTTGATACTGATATTGAGTTATTAAAAGTTAAAGCTGAAATGTGAGATTTATCTGAAGCTGACATCAACATGTCATTCTCTTGAGTTTGCATCTTGTCATTCAACTTTCGTTGCTTTGAATATAATAATTCAGAACTTTCATCATTCTCTGTAAAAAATCACTTATCATTAATTTGTTGTTTATACACATACTTTAATGACTTACTATAATGCAATGTTTAATCAGCTAATGTAATGCTTATTGTATCTTTCTTTGAATGATTGAATCTTGATCACTTTTGAGAAAAATATAAGAGTGTATGAGTCTTGTTCATGAGATCTTTACTCTTATTAGTTCGCTGTGAATATACACTCTTCACAAATTTATCAGATTTCGCTGCATTGTTTGCTGAATCAACATTATTCTTCATTGTACTCAGAACAACTGTGTCATTTGCATCACTTTCTTTCATGTTAATGACTGCTGACTGCTTCTGAACATGAGTAAATACTATGTTATCTGCTGAGTCAATATTATTTTTTGTTGTACTCAGAACAACTGTGTTATTCGCATTACTTTCTTTCATGTTAATGACTGCTGACTGCTTCTGAATATGAGTAAATGTTACATTGTTAATCGAGTTTACATTATTCTTTGTTGTAAACAAAACAGCTGTGTTATTTGCAATGCTTTCTTTCATGTTAATGACTGCTGACTGCTGATGAATATAAGTAAAGTTTATTCAATTTTGCTTTATGAAATCTAAACTTCTTGTCAATCTTTATTAATATACATGATTTATCAAATTATCAATTGTTGTTTCATGCTTGATTAATAATGTGTTGATCTCATTTCTTTGAATTATCACTTTATTAGTTTTTTCGCTTTTTTTAACATTGATGAATCTCATATGCTCTTGACAAGAAGCTGAGATTGATGAAGCATTGTTTGTAAGTTTTACACTGATCATTAGTTCGCTATTTACATATATATGTTTCTGATTTATCAGAATATGATGTAACGCAAGTCACATTAAAGCGAGCAGCATGATTAAATTCATTCAAGACATCACGTAAAACAGCTCAAAGAGTTTTGTCTGAATTTATTTTCAAGATCTCGACATTTATAATGTAAATGATAGTGTTCATCTCAATGTAACTGATGTCATCTTTGAGAATTTCAATTCACATCTGAAACAAAACATTATGAAATAAATCTTCGTCATCATGTAAATCATGATCAAGTACATTTTCAATTGAAGTCATGCTCATATTCAAGATCTCTCTCAAAGTGATCAGATTTAAGTATGAACTTATCATCATATGAAGTTCAAAGTTTTCAAGTGTTTTGTTAAATAACATGACTTCTTATGACTGCAAAAACTCAAATGCAGATGAAACTCATTGAATTTTTACAATCTTGCATGTAATGATGAGTGATTAATTATTTGAAAATAATATATATATTTTTTATTTCTTCATTAAGTGCATGCAGTCTATGACTATGATATTGTTTAAACGCTGTGCATATGTTAAATTACATGTATCTTGATTAAAGTTGTTGCTTTATATCTTCTCATTGATCAATCACATTCATAGTTTGTGCAAACAAGTGCTTTCAATCAAACAACTTCTTTCTTTCATGCTCTTGTTTTCTCGTTTCTTCATGTTCTTCTCATATTATTCTTTCGTTCTCAATAATCATTTTCTTGTCACAATTCAAGTACTTTTCAAGTACTTTAACATTGTGATTCTTTCAATCTTGATGATAAATAACATTAATATAATGTTCATGTTTTTGAACTGTGCTTTTGCTTTAAGCTGTAACTGTTCTGCTCTATAATGTTTGCAGTTCAGTAATAAGTGCTTTAACGTTTGTCTTGCCTTGCATATTTCATAGCATTTGTTCAAATTATTCTCTGATAATTGATGCAAATAGCTTTTAAAATAGTCATGTTTCATTTTTAACTGTATAAACGTTGAAAACGTTAATCTGTTTATTTTTTGAAGCTTTTTTAATGATCTGTAACTCAGATTCACTCTTGCTGTATGCTTCTGATACTGATTTTCTTTTTTGATGCTGTTATTTCATGCAATTAGTCATTGCTTTTTTATCTCTTTGTTTATTTGCTTTTTGATGAAGCTCATGATTGTTCTTTTTCTGATGTCGATTGTTAATCTTTTTCGTGCTGCGTCTTTGATTAATTGATTCACTGCTTCGTTTTTAATGATGTTTTTATGACTTGATACTCATTGTATGCATATATGACATTGATTTTGTTGCAGATTGATTGAATTTTGTCATATGTTATTGAATAACTTTAAGTTGACATTGCTTTTTGCTTTTAGTCTTTGCAGCATCATTTGACTATCTGTGTACACTCAAATTTCGTTGTTTTCAGATGTTTATTAAAAATATGTTGCATACATTGCATGCAACATACATAAAATATGATCTTTATGCTGATTTTTTCTTAGCAAGAAATATTCTTTCTTGTTGCAGATTCACAGTTTAAGATGAGTGAAATCTTTTACTGCTCAAATTTCAACAGTTTACTTCTTAAGCATGAGTTGCAAACATTTCATCAATGATATGCATGCATATTGCAGTTGATTTCTTCTTTAATTACATCAACATATGTTACTGTTCTTTCAAGCTATATAAATGATGTTTTCAACTAAAGATTGACTTTATCATTAAGACATTTGAGAGTCAAAGTTTAGTGAAAAGATGAGATTCTTAAGATCAACAATCATCATCATTGTATATCACATCTTACAGACACTCACTTTGCTTATAAAATGTGTGACTCATTTATTTCATTTTATTTGTAGAGATCTTTCTCATGCAGATTAATCATGTTTTGCAAAGATGTTCATATGTTACACTTCTAATCAGACAGCGTAGTTCAATCATTCTTTATTAATTCACTTATGTTTCTCTTCTTTTAACGAAGTTTTCTCATCAGCATATCACTTATGTATAGAATGTTTGTATCTGAACGTCTGTTAAATGATATTAATGAAATTCTTAAGTTTGCTCATATTAAACTTAACAAGTCTCATGAGTTGCTTATGTTGTAGTAACAGACATGCAGTCTTAACAAAATCTATACATAGTTAACACATAAATTTAAAGAATGTTCATGATTTAAGTTCTTTTTGCTAATCACTCTCAACAGATCAAACATGAAAGTGTTCTGTTTCGATTTTTATCATCATGATAACAAGATACTGAATTGAATGATTTTCATAAGCGATTTTTCTTGTAGTTCTGCGTTCTATTTAATTTTCTCATTTGCATGCAGATTGCTTTATAACATGCGCATTAAAATTATTGAAGTCTGCATGATCATGAAAACTCTGCATGTGATCAATGCACAATACTTCATCATCATGCAATGCTTTAATGTTATTCAAACTTTTGATAATCTTTAAACTTTACTGTAGCTAAACAGTAAATTTGTAGTCAGCATTGCATACAGATGAGTTTCATTGCTGATTAAAAATAATATAAAACTAGTTTGTATATAAATGAAAAGTGTGTTGATCTTTTTGACGTGTCTCTGTTTAAAGCATCTCTTGTTAAAAAGCAATCATTGAACTATAACAATTAAACTGCTGATAATATAATTTACTTCAAAGTCATTGAACATAAGCAAATTAACATTGTACAGAAACAATGTTTATTTCTTCTCAATAATAGTTGACTTTTTGTGAAATTTAATATGCTTGAGTGTAGACATGTACTTTTCAAGTCATTGCTCAGCTTTATTTGTTAAATTCTTCAACTGATATTTATTGATGTCTAAAATTCTAAGAATCTTTGTCATGTTTTTGAAAGTTGAACACTCATCATCAAGTTGAGAATTTTGATATCTGATAGTGATATTCTTTTTGAGACGTAAGCTAGTCATTATGATGAGTCAATAAAATCAGTTCAATAAAAATAAATAATAATGATGAAATATGAATGCTACTATTTAACTATGTAAGATGAGTTAACATGATAAACTAAACACGTACTTAACTAATGTTAAATATGCAGATTTAATCAACTGAGATTAAGTTCAACGAACATATCTTAATCTTGATGATAATGCTCATTAAAAGAAACATATGATTAAATCATGATTTTATGTAATTATGAAAGTAACTTGAAAGACTCACATTAAATATGATAATCAGATGAATGAAAGATTAAGTTGTATTAAGTACATGTAGTGAATGTGATACTGTAAAAGCTGAAACATAGTAAATTTACTTTAGTTCACATTGAAGATTTGCACTTATATGATGCGCATAATAACTTAAAGAATAAAATAGTTTATTATTGATTGAAGTGTATTGTATTTGCAAGTTGTTATATCTGTATTTCAGTGTATATTACACAGTGATCAATGTTTCAATCTCTTTGACAGACTTGAACTAGCAGCAGATAAAGAATTTAAACTTTGAAAAAGAATGTCATTTTCTATAAAACATGTTTATCAATTGATGAATACTGCTTCTTGATCAGATTTATTTTCTTGCAATGCTTGCTTTTCTGCAAGATTTGTTGCTTGATTTTTGCTTGCATCTCAATGATGCTTTTGCTCTTTTGCAAGATTGCTGCAGAAGTTTCATTCATGTTTTGATGATGCTTTTGCTCTTCTGAAGAGTTTATTGCTTAATTTTCGCTTATGTTCTAATGATGCTTTTGCTTTTCTGAGAGATTTGTTGCTTGATCTTCACTTATGTTCTGATGATGCTTTTACTCTTTTATGAAGTTTGCTGCAGAAGCTTCATTTACATTCTAATGATGCTTTTGCTCTTCTGAAAGATTTATTGCTTAATCTTTGCTTGCATTCTGATGATGTTCTTGCTTTTCTGAGAAATTTGTTGCTTAATCTTCGCTCATGTATTAAACTTTATTTTCATTTCATTATAACTTTTACTCTTGAAATTGACGCTTTATTTTCATGAAATTGATGAATTCTTGTTAACTAAAGTATTTTTCATAAACTTCATTGATCAAGAACAGATTTTGAACATGTTGTATCATATATAAATTGCAAGCGTAATTGTGCTAAAGTTCATTATAGTTACATAATACAACAAATAAGTCACAAGCATGATTACAGATAGTCAGAAGATAATTGAGTTGAAACATGAAGTCAAGTTTTCTGATTTTCATTATATATAAAATGATGACAGAAGCTTTTTCATCTTGAAAAGAATTAATTATGTACACTTTAACATTTCAAACTTTTAAGTTTGAAACTAAGCTTCTTTTTAATAGTTAAACTTATGTAGTATATTTTGTAAAAATAACAATGTTCTTGATAAATATCTTGATTTCAGCATAAATCTTGACTAGCTCAATTGCTATAATGACTTCAATCTTATTTTGCTTAAACTGAAATGCATTGATTCTTATATTGATTTCATTGATATTAAGAAATATTAATGATCATTCTATTTTGCAAAAATCAGTAATGAAACTCATCTGTACATGATGCTGACTACAAATCTACTATTTAGCTACAGTAGAGTTTAAAATTATCAAAAGTTTGAATGATATTAAAGTGTTGCATAATAATGAAGCGCTGTGTATTGATCACATGCAGAGTTTTCATAATTACATAAACTTTAATAATCTCAATGTGCATGTTATAAGCAATCTGCATGCAGATGAGAAAGTCAAATAGAATGCAGAACTATGAGAAAAATCGTTTATGAAAATCATTCAATTCAGTATCTTGTCATTGCAATGATAAGAACTAAGACAGAATATTCTTGTATTTAATTTGTTGAGAATGATTAGCAAAAAGAACTTAAATCATGAACATTCTTTAAATTTACATGCTAACTATGTATAAATCTTGTTAAGACTGCGTGTTTATTACTACAACATGAACAACTCACAAAACTCATTAAGTTTAACATGAATAAATTTGAGAATCTTATTAATATTATTTAACAGACGTTCAGATACAGACATTTTATATGTAAGTGATACATTGATGAGAAGACTTCATTAAAAGAAGAGAGATACAAGTAAGTTAATAAAGAATGATTGAACTACATTGTTTGATTAAAAGTGTAGCATATGAACATTTCTGCAAAACATGATCAATCTGCATGAGAAAAATCTTTACAAATAACATGAAACAGATGAGTTGCACATTTTACAAGCAAAGTGAGCATCTGCAAGATGTAATATACAATAATGATGATTATCAATTTCAAGAATTTCATTTCTTCATTGAGTTTTGACTCTTGAATGTCTTGATAATAAAATTAATCTCTAGTCAAAAACATTATTTATATAGCTTAAGAAAACAATAGTGTATGTTGATGTGATTAAAGAAGAAATTGACTGTGATATACATATGTATCGCTGATGAAACATCTGCAACTCATGCTTAAAAAGTAAATTGTCAAAATTTAAGCAGTGAAAAATTTCACTCATCTTGAACTGTAAATTTGCAACAAGAAAAACTATTTCTTGCTAAGAAGAAAATCAGCATAAAAATTGTGTCTTATGTATGTTGCATGCAACATATGCAACATATTTTTGATAGATTTGAATGACATTGAAACGCTGCATGATGATGAAGTGTTGTGCATTGATCACATGCAGAGTTTTCACGATCATGCAAACTTTAATAATCTCAATGTGCATGTTATAAGCAATCTGCATGCAGATGAGAAAGTCAAATAAAATGCAGAACTACAAGAGAAATCACTTATGAAAATCATTCAATTCAGTATCTTATTATCATGATGATGAGAACTGAGACAGAACATTCTTGTGTTTGATTTGTTGAAAGTGATTAGCAGAAAGAACTTAAATCACGAACATTCTTTAAATTTACATGCTAACTATGTATAAATCTTGTTAAGATTGCATGTTTGTTACTACAACATAAGTAACTTACAAGACTTGTTAAGTTCAACATGAGTAAACTCAAGAGTTTCATTAATATCATTTAACAAATGTTCAAATACAAACATTTTATATATGAAAGATACATTGATGAGAAAACTTTATTAAGAGAAGAGAAACATAAGTGAGTTAATAAAGAATGATTGAACTATATTGTTTGATTAAAAGTGTAGCATATAAACATTTTTGCAAGATACAATTGATTTGCATGAGAAAGATCTTTACAAATAACATGAAATAAATGAGTTGCATATTTAACAAGTAAAGTGAGCATTTGCGAAGCATGATATACAATAACGATGACTGTTGATCTTAAGAATCTCATTTCTTCACTGAATTCTGATTCTTGAATGTTTTAATGATAGAATCAATTTCTAGTCAAAAACATCATCTGTATAGTTCAAAAAAACAGTAGCATATGTTGATGTGATTAAAGAAGAAATTGACTGCAATATGCATGCATATTGCAGATGAAATGTTTGCAACTTATGCTTAAGAAGTAAACTGTTGAAATTTGAGCAGTGAAAGATTTTATTCATCTTGAACTGTAAATCTGTCACAAGAAAACTCTTTGAGTAATCTTTCAAGTTTAAGAGAAAAATCAGCATAAAGATTGTGCTTTATGTATGTTGCATGCAATATATATAACATATTTTCGATAGATTTGAAGAATTGCAACTACAAGTGATTAAAGAAGTAGTGATTCATCAACTGCGCTGATACATTGAAACATTTTCACTCACATCAACGTTGCAAACGATAAAATGATGAAAAGATACTGAGTAAAATAGTCAATTCAAATGTTAAGTCTTGAGTTCATGATTATATGTGATCAAAGAAGTAGTGACTCGTTGACTGCATTGATATATTAAAGAGACTTGATGAGCTAAACTTCTGTACTTATAGCGACAAGTCATGCATCTATTTACGTGAATGATTGAAAGCGCAAAAGAATAATCAAAATGCATTCTTTATTATTGATTAAAGCTAAGCATTAAACGACTGCAATTGCACATCTATATCATGAATTATCAACGTTTACGTGACACAAAACAAGAGCAAAATAAAGTTATTTGATACAATTACACTTTATTTTCTCATCATACACATCTTTCTTTCACGCATATTTTCTTGCTCAATGAATGATAATCATCAAGCAAAGAACACAGTTTTAACATTACAATCACAAGCATCACGAGTGCAAAGAATCATGATCTTCATGATCGAAGATTGAAACATCATTGTATAGAATATCATCAATAAAAAGCAGAGCAAGAACGATGCATTGCAAAGAAACAGCACAGACACGCAGTAAAAGTTTACTTGAGCATCATGTGCTGAATAGAAGCTATAGATTCATTACTGAGTACATAGTCTCAGCGTTATTGTTTCGACGACGTGTAGTCGCTGTGTAGTCGACGAGCGATTTTCTTTCTCAGAGAATTTTGTTTATTCAATACATATAACATAGTGTTTCTCATGAATCGATTCAATATCAATGTTACAAAAGTGTATAAAATAAATCAAATCAAATCTATTTTGCAAAAGCTCTTCAATATAATGATTGTGATAGTCATATTGAGTTGAAGTGAAGAATTGACTGAAAATTGCATCTGAACTTTGTATCAAACAGTGAATACAATGTCATCTATGATGAAAATTGCGCGATACTGTTCAGTAAGAAGCATATGAAAGTATTCAAGCATAATCAGATGTTTGAATAAATTTCTGTTTATATAATGTGCAAAGCAATTGTTCTTGATATCTTCTTTCATTAATTGAAGTTGCTCATCATTATTGAACATATGCATTGAATTATTGCTGTGAGTCATAACAATAAAGATTTTTGCAATCTCAACTTTCATGACTTTCTGAACAACAGTATGATCTTCTTTGAATTTTTTTAGCATAGTAGTGTTGAAGTTGATCAGCATGCAAACAATAACACTCACGTCATGCTTAAAAATATTCACACTTAGCTTAATCTTAATGTGCTGAAAGAATTCTTAATCTTTTATGTTGAGAGTTTTTCTCATCTTGATTCTTTGAAAGTACAAGCAGAACGTCTTAATAACAGCGTCACGCTCAGTCTTATTGTTCATTCTATTGAGCTTAACATTGATAATTCTCTGAAACATATAATGTTCAAATTCGTGATCTTGCTTTGAAGATTAACAAGTGACATAAAAGTTAAGATCTTTATAATTTACATCAAGTGAATTATCATCGCTCTTGATATTTTCATGAATCACATCAACTTCTTTATTATTAATTTGTACAATTGAAGAATCTTGTGTCTTATGTTACTTGTCACTCTGTTCATTCTATTCATTCTAAGATTGCGTCTTATTCATCAAATAATCACTCAAATTCGTGACTTTTAAAAGCAGAGTGTTAAGACTGATTTGATACAATTTGTATTAACAATTTTTAATGTCATGTAAAGTTTTTTTGCTTTGATCAATAATTCAATGTGTCAGCTAATTATAAAAGATATCAGATAACTTGTAAAAAACATTTCATCATCATTAAGCAAGATTATTGTTTACTGAGTGAGATGCATGACTGTTTTGAGTGATTATCTGACGTTCAATAAACTGCAAGTGAAAATGAATGATCTTTTTATTTATCAGCATAATGTTTTTGTTTTTCAGTCATTGAAGCTGTTCATTTAGTTTAAGAATGAATGTATTAGCTGTGTTGTTGAATGAGTTCAACACTTTAACTTTCTTGCTCAGCTTTAAAAGTAGCATTGTGATAATGACATTCATTAGTATCTTCTTGATCTCAAAGAGTCTCTTGATAAGATTAAAATCATTGAAAAGATTCTGAAGATATTACATAATTAACATTTGAGACTTATTCAGCTCAATATCTCACTCAGCAAAAGTAGTTGAAAGATTCAAGTCTTTAAAGAGAGTTAATGTGAATTTAATACGAAGATTCTAACTCAGTATAATATCGCGAAAACAATTGTTATATTCATAATTTCTCTCATCAATATGAACAGAATTAAGAATTCTGATTGTCATTATTTTGATTCTGTCAAGCTTGTTAAACATGATTAAATGAACTGAAATCATGTTTGATGCATCAAAAAACAATACTGAAGTACTTGTTTATTATTATTCTGTCACTTACATTTATGAAGATCAAATGTTGACTTCAACTCAATTGAACTTCAATCTGTCTTAATGAGAAAGCAATGAAGAGTTATGCTCATATTTATTATGTTGAAGAAAATAAACAACTTGACAAGAATGATAACAGTTTATTTGTCATCATTGATCTGCATTTCAAAGTAATTCTTTGAGTCAAATTAATAGTTAAAGCAATTGAAAAAACACAGCAAATCAACATACTTCTTGTCTGTTTTCATGAATGTGATGAGTACATACAACTTGCAAAGCAATGTCTGAGTCTTTGCAATCAGTGCTCGCTGTATCTTCATTAACTGTAGTCTAAAGAAATCTTCAATAAGTTAGCACTTTTTATCATTATAATAAGTGCATTAATATGATAGATAGATAGTTGAACAATTCTTCTTTGAAGTCACTTGTTTTACTTAAATAATATGCTTGTGATTTTTAAACTGACTGAATCACATGTTAAATGTTGAAAAGTCTCTCTTTATTTTAATGTTACTGTTGAATTTTCAATACTGATTCAGAAATGTATTTCATTTAATCATTGAGATGAAGATCTTCAGCTTAACTGTGTAATCTTCTGACAAATTGAAAACTTCTTTGAGTATATTCTTTATATTCTGAAGAATTGATGAACTTTCATGATTCTCAAGCAGAATTAACTAAGTATAAGTTGAAATTAATCTAAAGATAAATTTAAGAAGAATTATTCATTCATCTTGATGTACATTCTTGATCTTTGAATCATTGATGTTGTATATGAAAAACATGAATTTGAAAAAAGAAGTATGCAACAAAAACATGTTTAAATAGTTTATAATGATAATGTTGTAAATGTCAGAATTTGAATGTAAGTAAAAGACTCAGTTATGTAAGTTGTCGTGAACAGAAAGATAATTCTTGAATAATAATGATGTGACTTGATGTAATTTAATGTCAAAGTGAATGTTGAATTTTTAGTTTATTAAGATCTTTATCACAATCTTGCAAGTAATGTAAAGATTTTCATTTAAAGAATCAAATGCATCAATTGCTAATTTGACTACTTCATTGATTTCAAAAACAATCTTGACTTAAAAAAATGACAGATTTAATGCTTTAATGTTCAGCTAAATTTGCTTTCTGCATTATTTTCTCATCATCTGAAATGAGAATAGTGCAATTATCATTCTCAAGCTTTATTGCTTAAGATGTGTAATACATGACATTAGTCATTGCATCTTTATTTATCAATGTTGCTTTGAACTTTTCTTTGAACATTATGATGAGATGTTTGTTGAAAGATGTAAAATAATGATGTAAGATGATATTAAGTTGTTGAATGTAAAAAAGCAATAAGAAGCAGTGAGATTGTAAAATGTACAATGAATGAAATAAAATTGCAAAATGTTAAATTCTAGACTGATGTAAATCTAAATTGAATGATTGATTTTAACAGTTGCAGCTTAAATTAAGATTGTTATCTGATTGTGATGAAAGATAGAAAGTGAGATAATGTTGCAGAATGTAGAATTGTCAACTGATGTAAGTTGAAGTTGAAAGATTGATTTTAATAATTGCAGCTTAAATTGCGATTGTTATTTAATTATGATGAAAGATAGAAAGTAAAATAATGTTGTAGAATGTAGAATTCAAGACTAATGTAAGTTGAAGTTGAAAGATTGATCTTAATAATTACAGCTTAAATAAAGATTATTATTTAATTGTGATGAAAGATAAAAAGTCTTTAAGATGAAAATGATTTTGATTTAACTATTATAATGTCTTGAAAGTTGAGTTTCTTAAAAAAGCATACACTTGAATAAAGTGAGTAAAATCTCATTGATGAATTGTATTCTTTTATTAAATATAACTAAAATGATACAAGTGTTGATCTCAATTTTGATATAATAATTATCTTTCATTCATAAAATAACAAAGTTGTTATTTATCTTTTATTAAATCATGCTTATTTACACTGTATTCTTCACTATATTCAAGCTAATAATATAAAAGAAATGATACAGTGAATATAGTTTGCTTTTTTATCGCTTATCATATTTTACTTTGAGACATGAGTAAACAAGCTGCATCATAAATATTTAAGTCACATCTTCATTAATCTGCATATTCTTCATGTTAAGTCTTTCTGCAATGATCATTTGTTGACTTTCATGACTACACTGAAAACGTTCTTTGAGATGAATAAATCAATTCATAGTAAAAATACAATATATATCTTTGTAATTTAATCAAAATCTGTCAAGATAATCAGTCATTTATATTAAATTGAGATTTTCTTTATTTAAAAAGCATAATTGATCATCTTTTAGCATCATAATGTCTGTTAACAAAATCAGTATTATATTGCAAGTCATAATGCTTTCAAATGAATCTGTCTGATCAGTGATGAAACTCATCTGTATATGATGCTGACTACAAATCTACTGTTTAACTACAGTAAAGTTTAAAGATTATCAAAAGTTTGAATGACATTGAAGCGTTGCATGATGATGAAGCGTTGTGCATTGATCACATGCAGAGTTTTCGTGATCACGCAAACTTTAATAATCTCAATGTGCATGTTATAAAACAATTTGCATGCAAATGAGAAAATCAAATAAAATGCAAAACTACAAGAGAAATCACTTATGAAAATTATTTGATTCAGTATCTTGTTATCATAATGACAAGAACTGAGACAGAATATTCTCATGTTTAATTTATTGAAAATGATTAGCAGAAAGAACTTGAATCACAAACATTCTTTAAATTTACATGCTAACTATGTATAAATCTTGTTAAGACTGTATGTTTGTTATTACAACATGAACAACTCACAAAACTCATTAAGTTTGACATAAGTAAACTCAAGAGTTTCATTAATATCATTTAACAAATATTCAGACACAAACATTTTATATATAAGCAATATGTTGATGAGAAGACTTTGCTAAAAGAAGAGAAACACAAGCGAATTAATAAAGAATGATTGAACTACGCTGTCTGATTAAAAGTGTAGCATATGAACATTTTTGTAAAACATGATCAATCTGCATGAGAAAAATCTTTACAAATAACATGAAACAAATGAGTTGCATGTTTAACAAGCGAAGTGAGTATCTGCAAAGCATGATATACAATAATAATGATTGTTAATCTTAAGAATTTCATTTCATTTCTTCACTGAACTCTGACTCTTGAATGTCTTGATGATAAAATTAATCTCTAGTTGAAAACATTGTTTGTATAGCTCAAGAAAACAATAATGTGTATTGATGTGATTAAAGAAAAAATTGACTATGATATGCATGCATATTGCAAATGAAACATCTACATCTCATGCTTAAGAAGTAAACTGTTGAAATCTGAGCAGTGAAAAATCTTGTTCATCTTGAACTGTGAATCTGTTACAAGAAAACTTTCTAAAAGTAACTTTTTGAATCTAAGAAGAAAATCAGCATAAAAGTTGTGCTTTATGTATGTTGCATGCAATGTATACAACATATTTTCAATAGATCTTGTTAAGACTGCATGTTTATTACTACAACATAAGTAACTTACAAGACTTGTTAAGTTTAACATGAGAAAACTCAAGAGTTTCATTAATATCATTTAATAAACATTCAAATTGTAATTGTAATTCATACACTCTTGTGACATTGATTTAGACTCAACTCATGAGAGACTCTATGCTACTTATATCGAGTGAACAAAACTCTCTGAGAAAGAAAATCACTCGTCGTCTATACGACTGCTTCGCGCAGTCGAAACAATGAGATTGACACTGTGTTATCAAGTAATGAATCTATAGCTTCTATTCAGCGCGTGACGCTCGAGTAAACTCTTGATGAGAGTGTCTGTGCTGTTTGATTATGACGCATCGTCTTTGCTCTGCTCTTCATTGATGATATTCTATACAACGATGTTTCGGTTTGATTCTTGATTCGAAGACGAAAGACGTTTTCTTTGCATTCGTGATGCTCGTGATTGTAACGTACGTAAAGCTGTGTTCTCTTACTCAATGATTGTCATTTATTGAGCAGAGAAATATGTGATGAAAGAGAGACGCACATGATGAGAAGATAGAGTGTGATTGTACTGAGTAATTCTTTCCTTCTCTTGATTTGACTTGTGTCACGTAGACGTTGAATGAACTGTTAGTATAGACGTGCGATCGCAATCGTTCGATGTTTGACTCTGATCAATGAAAGAGAATACGTTCTGATTGTTCTCTTGAGCTCTCGATTTTCCACGTGAATAGATGAATGACTTGACGTTAAGTAAAGAAGGTGAGCTCAAGCTCTCTCAGTATATCAGCGTGATCGACAAGTCACTACTTCTTCGAGCACTGTAGTCACGCCTCTCAATACTTGAAATGACTATTCTATCTGATATCTTTTCATTAATTACTCGACGACACTATCGATGTGATGAAGATGTTTCAATATCGACGCAGTCAACGAGTTGCAAATTCTTTGATCACTTGTAGTCACAACTTGCAGACTCTTCATCTGAGTTGTCTTTTTCACTAGTAGTATCTTTTCATCTCTTACTGACATCGACATATCATTAATCTTCTTCGTAGATCGATTGTGACTGTTAGAGAAAATGTTGTCGCGTGGGTGAAAACTCTGCACGATGACTTTTCTGATCACGCAACGTTCTAACATCGTTCAAACTGCATCGAATTGAGATTTCTTGACTCTTTTGACTTCTATTCGAACACAGAATAGAATCAAAAGATTCGTAGTCAACATCACGTACAGATGAATCTCGTTGCCAGTCAATAAACATTCAAACATAAACATTTTATATGTAAGTAATATATTAACAAGAAGACTTCATTAAAAGAAAAGAGATACAAGTGAGTTAGTAAAGAATGATTGAACTACACTGTCTGATTAAAAGTGTAGCATATAAACATCTTTGCAAAACATGATTGATCTGCATAAGAAAGATCTTTACAAATAATGCAAAACAGATGAGTTACACATTTAACAAGTGAAGTGAGCATCTGCAAGACATGATATACAATGATGATGATTATCAATCTTAAGAATCTCACTTTTTCACTGAGTTTTGACTCTTGAATGTCTTGATAATAAAGTCAATCTTTAGTTAAAGACATTATTTGTATAGTTTGAGAAAACAATAGCATATGTTGATGTGATTAAAGAAGAAATCAACTGCAATATGCATGCATATTGCAGATGAAATGTTTGCAACTCATGTTTAAGAAGTAAACTGTCAAGATTTGAATAATGAAAGATCTTGTTCATCTTAAACTGTAAATCTATTATAAGAAAACTCTTTAAAAGTAACTTCTTGAATCTAAAAGAGAAATCAGCATAAAGATCATGCTTTATATATGTTGCATGCAATGTATACAACATATTTTTGATAAATGTAACTGAATACAAAACTACAATGAAATTTGCATCTTCGTCAAATAGAAGCAAATCACGTCATCAAGATGCTGATGCTTAGTTGACTTGAAATCTTCATCTGAAAAGCTACATTTGCAAAAGCAAGACAAATATACTCAGTAATGATAAAATCAAGAATGACGTTCAAAGCATTGATATAACATTAACGTAATAAAGAAGAAAGATTGTTGAGTATGAAACGAAGATTAGAAACTCTTCAAAATCAAGCGTTGCATCATGTGATCAACATTTTCAGAAAAGTAAACATTAAAACGCTGAAAGTCAAAGCATACACATTCTCGCTACATGTTCATCTGAACAAGCTACAGAATTAAATATGTTATGAAATGTCAACTTCACGAACTATTGAATCATCATCTCAATCACGAAGAATCTTAAGACAACAGCAAAAATGATGATGAAAATGAAGCTGCTGAAGCAGTTTAGAATGACAAGAACACTCATTCTCTAACGTGCAATCATTGCGAACAAATTTAATACATAGTCTCAGTTTTATTGTCTTGACTGCGTGTAGCAGTTGTATAAACAGCGAGCGATTTTCTACCTCAGAGAGTTTTGTTCACTCAACACACATAGCATAAAGTTTTTCATGAGTCAATCTAATCAATGTCACAAGAATGTATGAATTTATTATTATTATTATTATTATGAATCTGTCTGTCACTTTCATTGTTGCAATTCATGAGAATGTGATAGTAAGTGCTTTTATAAGAGCATCATGAATCACAGCAATTTATTTATTGTCAGTAAGCAGATCAATTATGTAGTTCAATCAAGATGTGTTGCATTTACTTATTTAATGATTGCATAACTTTCATATTACTATTAATTGCTGTTAAAAATGTTGAAAATAAAAAATAATACTGTTATCTTTGTGATTAGTAATCTTTGCATTGATTCAACGCTAGTGAATGAGTATTTACTCTTTACTTACTTCTTTTCTTTCTTCTTCATTTTGTATGTTCAATTTACTAGATAGTGATTGACAATGAAATTCATTTATACATGATGTTAACTACAAATCTTTTGATTCTATTCTGTGTTTAAATAAAAGTCAGAAGAGTTAAGAGATTTCAATTTGATGCAGTTTAAATGATGTTAAAAAGGTTGCATGATCAGAAAAGTCATCATGCAAAGTTTTCATCTATGTGACAACATCTTTTCTAACAGTTACAATTGATCTACGAAGAAGATTAATGATATATTGATGTCAGTAAAAGATGAAAAGATACTACTAGTGAAATAAACAATTCAAAATAAGAGTTTGCAAGTTGTGATTACAAGTAATTAAAGAATTTGTAATTCATTAACTGCATTAATATCAAAACATTTTCATTACATTAATAATATTGTTGAGTAATTGATGAAAAGAGTTAGCAATGAAACTCATTTGTATGCAATGCTGATTACAAATCTACTGTTTAGCTACAGTAAAGTCTAAAGATTATCAAAAGTTTGAATGACATTGAAGCGTTGCATGATGATGAAGCGCTGTGCATTGATTGCATGCAGAGTTTTCGTGATTGCACAGACTTTGATAATCTCAATGCACATGTTATAAGCAATCTGCATGCAAATGAGAAAATCAAATAGAATGCAAAACTACGAGAAAAATCACTTATGAAAATCATTCAATTCAGTATTTTGTCATCATGATGATAAGAACTGAAACAGAATATTCTCATGTTTGATCTGTTAAGAATAATTAGCAGAAAGAACTTAAATCATGAACATTTTTTAAATTTACATGTTAACTATGTATAAATATTGTTAAGACTGCATGTCTGTTACTACAACATAAGCAACTCATGAGACTCATTAAGTTTGACACAAGCAAACTCAAGAATCTCATTAATATTGTTTAACAAATGTTTAAATACAGACATTTTATACATGAATGATATGCTGATGAGAAGACTTCATTAAGAGAAAAGAAACATAAGTGAATTAGTAAAGAATGATTGAACTATGCTGTCTGATTAAAAGTGTAACATATGAACATTTTTGCAAAATATGATCAATTTGCATGAGAAAAATCTTTACAGATAACATAAAATAAATGAGTTGCACATCTTATAAGCAAAGTGAGCATCTGCAAGACGTGATATACAATGATGATGATTATCAATTTTAAGAATTTTACTTCTTCACTGAGCTTTGATTCTTGAATGTCTTGATGATAAAATCAATCTTTAGTCAAAGATATCATTTGTATAGTTTGAAAAAACAATAGTGCATGTTAATATGATTAAAGAAGAAATTAACTGCAATATGCATGTGTATTGCAGATAAAATGTCTGCAACTCATGCTTAAGAAGTAAACTGTCAAAATCTGAGCAATGAGAGATTTTATTCATCTTGAACTATGAATTTGCTGCAAGAAAACATCTCTCACTAAGAAGAAAATCAGCATAGAGATTGTGTCTTATGTATGTTGCATGCAACGTATGCAACATATTTTCAATAAATGAAACAGATGAGTTGCACATTTAATAAGCGAAGTGAGCATTTGCAAGACGTAATATACAATGATAACAATTGTTGATCTTGAGAATCTCATTTCTTCATTGAGTTCTGACTCTTGAATATCTTGATGATAGAATCAACTTTTAGTTGAAGACATTGTTTATATAACTTGAGAAAACAGTAGTGTGTATCAATGTGATTAAAGAAGAAATTGACTGTGATATGCATGCATATCACAGATGAAACATCTGCAACTCATGTTTAAAAAGTAAACTATCAAAATCTGAGTAGTGAGAAATCTTGTTCATCTTAAACTGTGAATCTGTTGCAAGAAAACTCTTTGAGTAATTTCTTAAGTCTAAGAGAAAAATCAGCATAAAGATCATGCTTTATGTATGTTGCATGCAACGTATACAACATATTTTCAATAGACAATGATGAACAAAAGAGTGTGCAAAGTTATCAAGATACTACAGAAAATCATTGAGAAATTTATTTTCTTGACAAAGTTGTTAAGTTGAGCAAAGAACTTCTGAAATTCAAACTGCTCAAAGATAGTAATGAAATCAAGATGATTGCAAATCATATGAAAAATACAGAATACATTAGATGCATGAAATGAATATTTGAAACATAATGATCATAAAAACAAGATTATTCAACAAGCAAAGCGCGCACATTTTAGATCACAAATGCATGAGCTGAGCGATGCATTTAAGTTGATATGATGCTTTGCAAAATAAGTCAAAATCGAAAGTCAGCTATTTAAAAAACTTTCTCAGTTTTCATTATTAAAGTGAAGTAACACTGATCAAATGACAATGATATTCAAGAAAAAAATCGAGATATTGCAAGAAAAATTCTTCTTCTCATCTTTTCAAACAAACATCAGCAACATTGCAAACTCATTTATACTTTTGACAATGTCATCTGATTTACACATTTTAAAAGATGAAGTAAGATAAACAATTAAAAGAATAAAAGTAAACAAAGCATTAAATGTTTTAAACATTTTAAACAAAGCGCTGCAGACAGATCTTGCAGAACTGATCTTGATATTAATGAGTTTATTCAATGCATGTGTAATAATTGTAATTGTAATTGTAATTGTAATTGTAATTCATACATTCTTGTGACATCGATTTAGACTCAACTCATGAGAGACTCTATGCTACTTATATTGAGTGAACAAAACTCTCTGAGAAAGAAAATCACTCGTCGTCTATACGACTGCTTCGCGCAGCCGAAACAATGAGATTGACACTGTGTTATCAAGTAATGAATCTATAGCTTCTATTCAGCGCGTGACGCTCGAGTAAATTCTTGATGAGAGTGTCTGTGCTGTTTGATTATGACGCATCGTCTTTGCTCTGCTCTTCATTGACGATATTCTATACAACGATGTCTCGATTCAATTCTCGATTCGATTCTCGATTCGAAGACGAAAGACGTTTTCTTTGCATTCGTGATGCTCGTGATTGTAACGTACGTAGAGCTGTGTTCTCTTACTCAATGATTGTCATTCATTGAGCAGAGAAATATGTGATGAAAGAGAGGCGCACATGATGAGAAGATAGAGTGTGATTGTACTGAGTAATTCTTTTCTTCTCTTGATTTGACTTGTGTCACGTAGACGTTGAATGAATTGTTAGTATAGACGTGCGATCGCAATCGTTCGATGTTTGACTTTGATCAATGAAAGAGAATGCGTTCTGATCGTTCTCTTGAGCTCTCGATTTTCCACGTGAATAGATGAATGACTTGACGTTAAGTAAAGAAGGTGAGCTCAAGCTCTCTCAGTATATCAGCGTGATCGACGAGTCACTACTTCTTCGAGCACTGTAGTCACGTCTCTCAATACTTGAAACAACTATTCTATCTAATATCTTTTCATCAATTACTCGACGACACTGTCAATGTGATGAAGATGTTTCGATATCGACGCAGTTGACGAGTCGCAAATTCTTCAATCACTTGTAGTCACAACTCGCAGACTCTTCATCTGAATTGTCTTTTTCACTAGTAGTATCTTTTCATCTCTTACTGACATTGACATGTCATTAATCTTCTTCGTAGATTGATTGTGACTGTTAGAAGAGATGTTGTCGCGTGAGTGAAAACTCTGCACGACGACTTTTCTGATCACGCAACGTTCTAACATTATTTGAACTGCGTTGAATTGAGATTTCTTGACTCTTTTGACTTCTATTCAAACACAGAATAGAATCAAAAGATTCGTAGTTGACATCACATACAGATGAATCTCGTTGTCAGCTCTGCATGTGTAATATACAAATATCATTCAAAGCAGTTTAAAAAGACTCAACTGATAGTATTATATAAATCAAAGAAGAGCAATTATACTGATTCAAAGACATATTGACTCATTGCTTTGCTTGATATTATAGAAAAAGCTCTGAAGTTGATCATGATTAAAAGACTGAGTGATATAGCTGAGACTTATCATATGCTATCTGATGCTCAAATGAAAGTGAGATGCAAGTGATTCATGATTTTAACATTAAATCTACTAGTAGATCAGATTCACATGATATAAGATTGTAAAATCAAATACATAGTGTTCATGTTAAATTTAGACATCATCGAAGTGTTTAATTAAGTCTTGCACATCAGACTTCTGCATACTTTGAAAATGAAAAGAACTTCAGACTACATAGTTAAATGAGCATGCAGCTTTCTTAAAAATCAAGAAACATTGCTGAGATTCAACAAGCAAACGAGTGACATGTGTAAAATAAACATAAACATATCACAGAAGTTTCTCATTTCATCGATTTTCTTTCTATTCTTCAATGCAAGTCTGATTGAGAAGTGTAAAGCATTGAAAATTAAGATTGAAATGCTTGACTTTGTAAATAATATTAACATTCTAGCATATGATAGATTCATTGAAGAAATTTGCAAAACATTGAGCAGAATGCACAATGTTTACACAAAATAAACTTGCATTCATGACGTAACATTTGCATCAGAAAAGTTTAAATTTATGCACTTCATCAGAAAATCAAAAAGATTTGACATGATGATTAGCATATAAATAGAAAGCTCAGTTATTAAGTTGAAATCAGATGTGCAAGTTTTGAAAGTACAACTGAACATGAAATTGCAATGAGACATGCATCTTTGTCAAATCAAAGTGAATCACATTACATGAATGCTAGCACTTAGTCAACTTGAAGTCTTTACATGAAGAGCAATCTTCACAAAAGTAAAACAGATATACTCAGCAGTAGTAAGATCGAAAATTGCATTCAAAGCATCAGTTTAACATCAGCGAGAAAAAGAGAAAGAATTGTCAGACAAAGAATGCAGACTTAAAACACTACAGAATCAGACTCTGCATCACATTGCAAAGATGTTTAAAAGAGTAAGTATTGAGACTCTGAAAGCAGAAATGTACACAAGCTCGCTGCATGTTCATTTGAACATGCTGCAAGACAAGATCACATTATGCAGTTAAATCAATAATTGTATGCAGAAAATTAAACAAGCATGCAAACTGATACGCGCTCATCTGATGAGTGTTAATTGCATCATCTCTCACTTTCTTGTCATCAAGAAAGTGATGCTTCTGAACAATTCAATTCAAGAAGATGCAAAAATACAGTCAAAATGCAAGTGATTAACTTTCGCTGCAATGATTTCAACTAATGACAGCATTGCAATAACGCAGTATCACAGAAGTCAGTGAAAGCAATGATGAGAAAAATATAGAAAATGCATTGCAGATGTTCACGTCACTTTGACATAAAAATCACATCTGTTCAACAAGATGATAAAGATGCAAAATGATTTTTAGAAGATTAAAAGCACTTTCATCACTTACATTAAAATTGAATGCATAGATTTGAATGCTTATCTGCACTTCAGAAACATTTCAGATGCAGATAGCATGCAATGCAACTGCAACTGAGATCATAAGATGACAAAACATGTATTCATGCATTGCTTGAACTGATTGCATCTGCGATCAAGAATGTTATAAAACGTCGACTTTTTAAACTATTGAATAATCATCACTATCACGAAGAGTCTCAAAGCAGTCGCAAGAATGATGATGAAAACGAAGCTTCTAAAGCAATTTAAAGTGACTGAATCATTCATTCTTTAACATGCAATCAATGTGAACTAATTTGATACATAGTTTCATAATGATAGTTTCAAATGCATGAAGCAGTTGTATAAACAGCGAGTGATTTTCTATCTCAGAGAGTTTTGTTCACTCAATATAAATAGCATAGAGTTTCTCATGAGTTGACTTAATCGATGTCACAAAAGTGTATGAATTTATTATTATTATTAATTGATGAAAAGATATTAGATAAAATAGTTGTTTCAAATAATGAGTCTGAAAGTCATGATTACAATGCTCAAAGAAGTAATGACTTGTTGATCACGTTGATATATTGAAAAAACTTGAACTCATCTTCTTTACTTGACATCAGATCATACATTTATCTACGTAAAAAATCAAGAGTTCATGAAAATGATCAAAATGCATTCTTTACTATTGATTAAAATCATGCATTGAACGATTGCAATTGCACATTTATACTAACAATCTATTTAACATTTACATAACATAAGTCAAATCAAGAGCAGAATAGAATTATTTAATACAATCATACTTTATCTTTTCATCATGCACATCTTTCTTTTATCACATATTTCTCTGCTCAATGAATGACAATCATTAAGCAAAAGAACACAGTTTTCAACATTATAATTATGAACATCACAAGTGCAAAGAAAACATCTTTTATCTTCAAATTGAGAATTGAATCAAAACATTATTTGTATAGAATATTATCAATGAAGAGCAGAGTAAAGATGATGCATCATAATTAAACAGCACAGACACTCTCATCAAGAGTTTACTCAAGCATCACACATTGAATAGAAGCTATAGATTTATTACTGATAACATAATGTCAATCTTATTGTTTCAACGACGTAAAGTCATCATGTAGTCGACGAGTGATTTTCTCTCTCAAAGTGTTTTGTTCATTTGATATACATAGCATAGTTTCTTTTATAAGTTGAATCTAAATCAATGTCACAAGAATGTATGAATTCAAATCAAATCAAATTAAATCAAATCTATTAAATAGTTTAATATATATTTATATGTTTATCTGCTCTCTTGTTCTCATATATCAAAAGATTATGAGTTTGAGTTAGCGCTATTATTGCTATTGCAAAAAATAACAAAGAGCAGAAGTATTGAACTCACTGTCATCAAAATCAATGAAGATTTCTTCTATTAATCTTCATTTTCTTCATATCTCAATCATCATACAACAATAAAAGATTCAAATAATTATTAATTTTCTAAGTTAAAGAAAAGTGAGAATTACAAGTTATGAAAGATAAATATAATCAGTATTTTGAAAGTCAAAGATCTCAGATGAATCATCTTAAGAAAGCTGAAGAAATCAATAATTTCAAATTCTGAATTCAAGACAGCAGTTAAAAAGAAGTACATCAGTACTATTCTTAATTAAAAAGACAAGAATGACAAAGTCTGCAATGTGATTATCTTCAGCATTAAACAAAGACTCAGAACACATATAGTTAAAATAGAAGACATCATTAAGATGTGATTTATTCTGAAGACTCAATATGAGCAGTTGAACTTAATCACTCTATATTTGATGATCAAAGAACTTACTCAATCGAAGCAATTAAATTTCAATTTTATACAGAACTATGCTGACTCACTTAAATGAGCTGTTATTAAGTGTTTAAACATCAATAATGCAATAGCATTCTGAATGCTTAATAATCTATTTCTTCTAGATTTCAACGAAAGTCTAGAATTGTACATTTTCAACTTGATACAAAGCATCAAGATCAAGAAAATCGACTTATTCATAAAGAATATAATCATTACTTTAGTTGATTACAATAAAGATTAAATGATGAGAAGAGTTTCAGTTTCAAAAGCATGATAGCTCAGTTTGATGATAAGAAGTCAAAATTTAAGAACTTTTAAAAGAGTTCAAATAAACAATGTTTTTATTGCAAGCAATTGAGTTACAGACAAAAGAATTGCTGATATTTATATTTTAAGCTTCGTTCAGAAGAATAAAAGTCTAGTCAGAAAAAGAAGAAACTGATCATTAACTTCAAAGCTAAAATAGTCAGAACTATGAAAATCTTCTTCGTCTGTTAAGCAGACAGTCATATCAACGTCTGATGAATAAACATCAAAGCTGAGAATCATGTCTGCTACAATGAGAACTTGTTTGATAAACAGTCATACTGAAAGATCATTGATAACAGCATTGTTACTGCAAATAATAAAGCAGTAGTCATTGTTGAAAAAGATTCAATTATGATCAACATTTTGTTAAATAATCAATCAATTAAAATTCAACTGATCAATGTTTATCTGTCATGATATCAGATCATCATCTCAGTTCAGAGCATAAAATATATCGTCAACTCGATCTAATATCATTGATATCTTAGAAAGTCTTGATTTATTGAATTAAGTCATTAATCTAGTCATCATCATCTTAATTTAGTTACATCAAAATCTGTTTCCTGTTTTTGCAATCTTAAATCATAAAACTGCTGCTCAGTTCTGACATTACTTGATTCATGTATATAAAAGTTGAGTTCTCATTCTTTTCTTTCATTTCTTGTCTTTCATCTTGTACATTATCTGATGTATTGTTCTGTATCTAGTTCAAGTAATATAATAATCAATTCTTTATATTGATAGAATCTTTAATTCAGTCTAGTTTCTGACATTACAAAAGATCTACACTTTCTGCAACGTTTTTATATGTTGAAATCTCGTCTAGTTATTCTTTCGCTTAAATGAAGTCATCTCACAATTTCTTGATCAACGATGAGCGTGCTGTTGAACAGTTCACTCAAAGTATGATCAAAAATTCAGTTGAGATCTTTCGCGCAATGCAAGAGCTTCAAAATCAAGTTCAACAACATAATATTATCATCTCATTCTCATTCATCATTTTCAGTTCTTTCGTTTATATAGAATTGAATTCTCAGTCTCTTGCAATGATAGCTTAGATCGTTGCACAAATCTTGAACAATTAATCTTCTTTCATCGTTCACTCTTCTGCAAATTCTGTCGCTGTCATCATTGCTTCTAGATTCAAGAAGCTTCTCAACATATTTGAGTATGAGAAGAACAAAGATCAATTGAATGCATGAGAGCAGAGTCTGATACAGCGCATGAACGTGAACGATGATCGTTATTTCTCTCATCAAGTCAAGATTATTTATGTCAAGTCACGACTCATCATAAATAAGAAGACTCACAATCTAATGAGTCAATATCGAGTCAATGATCTTTGTATCATTCTCATCTTTGCAAATTAACGACATAAGTTGCATCATTGTTGCAACAATTCTTTCAAGTTGAAAAATGCTCAACTATATCTTCGTGAAACTCTGAAGCAAGACACAGATAGCTTTGTTGACTACTACAATCTCTTTTATCAAAAGAAAGAATGTTTCTTGATGAAAAACTTCTTGTTGATTGACTGCATGAAATGCAATGTCAGTTATGTTACTTAAGTCATCATTTTCTTCTGATGAAATCTTAATGAGACTCAATCATTCATCTTTCATCAATGAGTTCAAGCATTCTTCGAAATCGACGAAGAGCTTCAACAGCTTAAGCATTATCAATCTTGCTTCATCGTCTTCTTCTTTGTTTTGCTCGTCAAAGTCAAGAATGTCTTTGCATCAACTAGTAATTCTCTGAGTTCTAGAATTATCACTTCTGTAACTGTTGTTTCAACAGTATTCTCATCTCTTTCTCTCTCGTTTATCGATGAGTCAATAAATCTAAGCTTTGTCATTATCATCGTTCAAGATAAGACTTTAATTGTTTCTGTGATTAAGAAAATCTGCAACAAGTGAAAGCTGTGCTACTACTGCAAGTTGCAACATTTGAGCAAAATCACTAAAGAATGCTCAAATAAGAAGCTTTTCACTTTGCATATCATAGACGTCGACAACAGCGATGTCATCAGCATAAATGAAGAAGTCTTGTTGTATTCAAAAAAAGTTTAGTCTCTGAGCTAAGTCACGTTCAGAAATCTGTATACATATCATCTTGTTTACTAGCATCAATCTTTTCATCTTCACTTCAATCATATAGAAAGTTTTTCGCTAAATCTGTCTTGAAACTCTTTGAATTCGATTCAATATTCAAAGATAGTTACATGATAGTATTCTGTATTCTTCGTCAAGCTCAATCTAAAGTTTCTGCTCTCGCTTTAATTAACAGTGATGTCTTTGCTTATATCTTTATGAATAAATCATTCACGCAACAACATCGTCTTTTCTTGCATCTGTTAACTCATTCTCGCAGACTTTGAGAATTTGATGATCAAGTCGCTTTAATTGATGACATTACTCATGTTGTTGAGTTCACAATGATTCTCGATGAACATGTCAAAAAACTATTCTTCTATGTTACTGAATTAAATCAGTATCTCATCATCATGAGTCTTTCATCACTTCATCATCACTTCATGTACATCAATTTTGAACACAATACTCTTGTCTTGTTCTCACTCTTCTGTCTTAGTCATTGTTGTCAATTTCTCGTCAAGATTTATAATCTCAATCGATCAGAAGAAAATCTCTTGTTCGAAGCTAAAGAAGTAGCTTCAACTCAGTTCACTCATAAGAAGCAATTCAATCTTCAGTTCACTTTTAAAGAGCAATTCAGTTCACGAATTATTCAAGAAGAATCATTCAGTTCTCAGTTTACTCTTAAGAAGCAATTCAATTCTCAGTTCGCTCTTAAAAAGCAATTTAGTTCACGAATTATTCAAGAAGAATCATTCAGTACTCAGCTCACTTACGAAAAGCAATTTAGCTCTCAATTTGCTCAGAAGAAGCAACTCAGTTTCTCGTCTGTTCACAAGAAACAAATCTCGTTCAGTTTCGTTCATCATCTAGAACAAGAAACTTCTAGTCGTATTCTTTAAGTCATTCAAAAAGAATACTTTTCTAAAATCAAGTGTCACAATTTTTTCTCTTTTAAAACTTCTAATGTCTTTCAAGCAGATTAATGCAATCAATCTTTTACACAACTTGACATAGTTGAGTTGAAAACTTGATGCTTTGATCGAGCTACTTGTGACAAAAACATTGAAGTATTTAGCATTATTCTAAAGAAAATTGATGACTTTCTGAATCTTGATTCAGTCTCGTCTAATGAATCAAAGTCACATGACACGACTTTGTCAGCTCAGTCTTTGTCTCGCTTCAAGAATAGCATTATGCTAAAGATCACAGTCAAAGTCTTCATCAAATGAAAAAGAAAATTCATTTGACTACATTCACGACTCAAGAAGATCTTGAAATCTATTGACAAAGCAAGAACGTCAATTCAGTCACAATTCTTTTGCTCAGATACTTTGAGTTTCTAGACATCTTCTTCAAGAAGAACGTCAATATCTTGTCTTCACATTAAGCTTATGATCATGTTATACATCTTAAAGAAGATGCTCAATTCTCAGTCTTCGCTTTGTACAACATGAGTCATGATGAAATTCTAGAACTTCAACGTTATCTAGATGAGAATCTGAGCAAAGAATTCATTCAAGTCAGTCGCTTTCAGACGATTGCTTCTGTTCTCTTTGTCAAGAAACTCAAAGAAGAACTTTGCTTCTGCGTGAACTATTGAGATCTGAACGCTATCATCATCAAAAATTGATATTCTTTGTCTCTGATTTCAGAAACGCTAAATCATCTAAGTCGAGTCAAAATCTTTATCAAGCTTAATATTATCTTCGCGTTCAATCGTCTTTGAATTAAAGAAGAAGACAAAGCTTTCATCGTTTTTCACACTCGATTTGAATTATTTAAGTATCTAGTCATGCTTTTTGATTTATGCAATAAGCTTATCTTGTTTTAGAAGTATATCAACAATACTCTTTGTAAGCATTTAAATAAGTTCTATATCGCTTATCTGAATGATATCTTGATTTATTCAAACAATGAACTCAAGCACAAGATTCATGTCAAACTCATTCTGTGAAAGCTGCAAGAAGCAAATCTTCAGATGAATATAATCAAATGCAAGTTTCATGTCACTCAAGTTTCGTATCTAAAATTGATAATCATCATCAAAGAGATCAAGATGAACTCATTCAAGATAAACATCATTGTCAACTGACTTACGTTGATCAACGTTAAAGACGTTTAGAGTTTTCTAGATTTCACGAACTTCTATAGAAGATTTATCTACGACTATAGCAGAATAGCTAATTCACTCACTCATCTCATCAGAAAGATTGAACTCTTTGTCTGATTTCAGAAATGTCAGAAGATATTCAACATTCTTAAGAAAGTGTTCACTTTTGATGTTATTCTACATTACTACAATTCAGATCACAAGATTGTGATAGAAATCAATGCTTCAAACTATGTGTTTAAAAATATTCTCTTTCAATACAATGAGAACGAAGTTCTTCATTCAGTCGCTTACTTTTTCAAGAAGCATAATTCAGTCGAGTGTAACTACGAAATCTACAATAAAGAACTCATGATCATTGTTCATACATTTGAAGAATGATGCTTAGAGCTTGAAGACTTTATCTGTTTTGTTGAGATGATTATAAATCACAAAAATCTTGAGTATTTCATGTCAATTAAGCAGTTGAGTCGTCATCAAGCTCATTGAAGTGAGTTTCTGTCTAGATTCAACTATCACATTACATATTATCTCGACAAGATCGACGATAAATTGAATGCTTTGACACGTCGCTCAGAAGATCTTTCTAAGAAGAGAAATACATTCAATTCTTGACATCAATATCAACATCAGACAATTCTGAAAATTCATGTTTTAGATTTCAAGATTGTTGAGAATCTCATCTTAGATTCAGTTCAGTTACATTTGTTCTCAGTTTCTTCACTGACTTTAGCTTTCATGAATTTAGAAGTCAAAGAATTCAACGTTGAAAATGTTAAATCTCAGCTAGATCAAGACATTTTGAATCTTGATGAAGATTCTGCTGATACTTTCACTCAGACACTGTGAAAACAAGTTGAAGTCAATGACACGTTTGCAGCTCAGATAATTGAAGCGCTTTGCAGTGAAGCACGTCATCATAACAAGATTTCTCTAGTTAAGTGTGAAGAACACAAGAATCATCTGTACTTTCAAGAGAGAAGATATGTATTCAACTTTGATAAACTACGTCTTTGTATTATTCAGCTCACTTACAACAATGTTGTTGATGATTATTCAGAAAGAGTCAAGAGCTATGAACTGATCAGTTGAATCTATTGATGACTCAACATATATAAGTATGTTCAGCGCTTCGTATGAAACTGTCACATGTGTACATGTTTCAAGCTCTTTAAACAATGAACTCAAGAATGATTGTGTTCTCTTTCAGTTCTTGAACGTCGTTGATGTGATATCTTCATGAACTATGTAAATTCTTTATCGCTCAGTATCTTCATGAGTATCACATATAAATATGTGCTAGTCTTTGTTGATCATCTTAGCAAAATGAGACATTTAGTTCTCATCATCTCTATGAAAGTTGAAGAAGCTATCAACAGCTTCTATGCTCATGTTTGAAAACATCATGATTTACTCAAGTTCTTTGTGTCTGATCAAGACACACAATTCGTCTTCAATGTCTGAAAGCACATATGTAAGATGCTGAAGATAAACATCAAGTTATTCACAATATATCATCTTGAGATCAATGATCAAATCAAGAGATTCAATGCTGTCATGAAGCATTATCTTCAAGTCTATGTCAACTACATGCAAGATGACTGAGCTAAGTGACTTTTCAAAGTTGAATTCGCGATCAACAACACATTTTCATTAATTACTTTAGCATTCTTCTTCTTGATCAATACAAGTCAGAACTCATGTTTAGACTTTGAGCTTTTCAAATCTCTGTCAGAGAATCTTATGTCTCAAGCTTGAAACAAGTTAATCAATGTTAAAAAGTTCATCAAGAAGATGAGAGAACTGACTGATCATTTACATGATAAGATGCTCATAGCTCAAGTCATTTATGAGTTCAATGTCAATCTCTTTCATCGTTCTTGTTTTAGATACTTCGTTGAAGATGAAGTCTGACTGAATGCTTGCAATCTCAGCATCGCTCATCTTGCTGTCAAGTTAAATGATCATAACGTTAAACTCTTCAAGATCAAGCGTGTCTTTGAGCAAAATTCTCTGATCATCAAGTTAGATCTTTCAGCATTTATGAAAGTTCACTCAGTCTTTCATGCTACTTTTTTGAGTCACATCGCAAATGAATCTCTTTTGAGTCAACGTCAGAAATCTTAAGAACTCATCATCATTGAAAACGACGAAAGATTCTGATATGTAAACAGCATACTAAACTTCAAGCATGATAAACGCTACAATTCATCTTTGCTCAAGTATTACATTGATTAAGAAGATCACTTTTCTACTTGAAAATCTTTTAATCTTCTAGATAACTGTGAGCAAGCACTTGATGAATTTCATCTCGTCAACTCTGTCGTCAAAGAATCACACGTAATATCATGTACAATGTCTTAATGTCAATGTCAAGAACTTTAAGTTCAATATTCATCATTAATTCAGCTCAGACATCTTGCTCAGATGTATTCTTGTTTCGTCAGTGCTTCATCACTATAAAATGCGTCTTGCTGTATCTTATCTCATCTCGTCTTGTCTAGTTTCAGTTCTCGTCATTGTCTTTAATTCTTTCTCATCTCATCTCACTCTTGTCTTGTCTCGTCTACATCTCATCTTGTTTAGTTTCAATTCTCATCTCATCTTATTCTCTTCATTGTTTCGCAGAAGCTCAGTCTTTAAGAGAAAAGCTACTGTCATGATGTCAGATCATCATCTCAGCTCAAAGCATAAAATATATCGTCAATTCGATCTAATATCATTGATATCTTAGAAAGTCTTGATTCATTGAACTAAGTCATTAATCTAGTCATCATTATTTTAATTTAGTCACATCAAAATTTGTTTTGTGTCTTTGCAATCTTAAGTCATAAAACTGCTGCTCAGTTCTGACATTACTCAATTCATGTATATAGAAGTTGAGTTCTCATTCTTTTCTTTCGTTTCTTGTCTTTCATCTTGTACATTATCTAATGTATTGTTCTGTATCTAGTTCAAGTAATATAATAATCAATTCTCTATATTGATAGAATCTCTAGTTCAGCCTAGTTTCTGACATTATCACTGTTCAGAACTACATTATACTTTGATGTCAGTTGATCAAATGAAAGTCAAAGAGTATACATGTAGTATAAAGAACAACAGATTTCAATTTATGAATTCAAAAAGTGTCATTGTTCTCACTGACTTAAGAAATGAAGAGAAAGTTTATTTCATGAATACATCATTCATTTTCTCAAAATCAATCATTCTGACAAGCAGTTCAGAATCAGTCAAGACGTCATGACATCAATGATATAAAAGATTAGCTCATTTAAATATGACAGATGTCAAACGTCTGATTAACATGAGCATCAACATTGATGTAAATTTGACAAATAGTTTAGAAAACAAGAAATCTTCAGAAATGATATGTGAGATCTGTGTCATAAACAAGCAACATAAAATGTTAAGTTGAAAATCTCACATCAAAGTCATTAAAGTAAATAAGCTAGTATATATGAATTTCATTAATAATGATAAAATATCTAAGATTGATGAAGAATTTAAATATATGACTACTATAATTGATGATTACAGCGAACATACAATCATTTATTTACTAGAACGAAAATTTAAACTAAAAGATGTACTTCAAGATTATCTGAAATTGATGAAGATTTAAGATACTTTGATTCATCAACTGCATTTAAATAATGAAGATGAGTATGCTGATCATTAAATCATTGAATTGCTCAAAGAACATAAGATTAAATAAAAGTTGATGACATCATATAACTTAAGTCAAAATGAGATTGCAAAGCGATGTTTTTACACTCTTTTTGAACAAACTCGCACTATACTGACTAGCATCAAATTGTCAATAAAACTATAAAGAAAAACAATAATGACTTTCATTTATCTGAAGAACAAAAGTTCTATCACTGCGTTGAACAATATAACTCTTTATGAGACATGACATGATAAAAAGTCTGATCTTAGCTATTTACATACATTTAAATGCATAGTTTATCATCATGTGAAGAAAGCTTGTCAAAAGCTTAATGACAAGAGCTTAAAATGTCAGTTTTTGAGCTATGAGAAAGTCAATCAGTTTTTCTTGTAAAACAATAAGAAGATATTAATATCTAGTCATATTCAATGAGATGAAATAGTCATTGAAGTTGAAAGATATAATGAAGATCTTTCAATACTATTTTTTGATGATCAAATTGAAGATGAATCTTTCTCGTCAAAATCATTCTTGATAATAAGCATTGAAAATGCGAAAATCAATATGATTTGAAAAAAACTTGTGATTGTTTTGTACTTACAGTATAAGAGTAAGTAATGTTTATTGAGTTAAAGAAACAATCTTTACACTGAATTATTCACTTTATCAACATTTATTGCAAGAATTATTAAAAATCACGAAAATGAATTACTTAAACTATTTAAAGACAGAGCACATCATTGACATGATGTTCACGCTTCATTCTGATCATCAAAAGCAAATGAGAAGCATTGTTGATGTGATGTTAATGAGTGAACGAGAAACAATTATCACTATCTTGTAGAAAAATTCAGTCAAGATAAAAGATATACAGAAGAAACTACACAAGCTGCAAGTACTTTATGAGCTCAACGAACGTAGAAACAACGAGCTGATGCTTTGAAGAAAGATGAAAAGTTTGACAGAAATGATAGAAGAGCTGACGTGTCAACGTGTCGCTGTGTTGACTGTCAATCAGCGCATGAAGAATCAGCTGAAGAGACTGAAAAAAATAATGAGCAGACTTGAAAAAGAGTTCATGAAGAAGAGAAAACACGTTGATAGTTGAGCAAAAAGAGCAAGCGTGAAGTCAACAACATCATTTGAAAGTCATCTTGTGTTCAATGTTAACATATCATCATCAATGTGAAATCATTATGAGAAATTTGAAGTAAAAATCTTCATCAAAGAAAAAGAAGAAGTAAAGAGAATCATGATGATAACAATGAAGAACATAGTGAAATAAGTGAAAGAGATTGATGTCGACAAGACGTTGTCAACACGCAAGAACATAGAGATGATGAAGAGATAATTGAGACTGCTGATATTTTAAGTCAAGACAAAGAACAGTAAAAAAACATTGAAGAAAACCGATTTTTGAATTAAAGAGATATCATCAAATGCATGTCTGTGCGAAATCAGTTTTGAAGTAGTGATACACAGAATTAGAATCGAAGAAATGTTTAAAAACATAGAGAAGAAAGAAACAAGAATGCTCATCAAGATCAATAAAGACATACATTCAAAGATGATGATTGAGAAGATTAAGTGACTCACAAAGAAGAGTGAGCAGAAGAAATATGTTTCACTGATGATACGCATAGTCAGCGCTCAGATGATAAACAAGCTGATTGATGAGAAAGTATGTCATGAGATTGATATAAATATCACACAGTTCTACGACTTGAGCTGCAAAGTGCATCAATGTCTAAAGTGTCAAGAATATGATCACAATATGTATAAATGCAAAAACAAGCAGAAATGCATTTACTGCATACTGAATCATTGCTCGAAGCACTGTTTTCATAAACAGACTGAAGACATGTGAAAATGTAAAGTATGTCAAGACATACACAGAATCTTTGACTCTCAATGTCATAAACGACAAGCTGAAAAAGAAAGAATAAAGAGAATCACAAAGCACAAATCTTTATATCATGTCGTACGAGAACAGAAAGAACTAAAGACAGCAATGTCAAAGACATTCACAAAAACATTTATCAGTCTGAAATCGCTGATGAACAACGACTTGAAGAGAAAGCAGAGACACTCAATGAATGAAAGTCATCTGCTCAACGCAGTCATCACATCAGAAAACACTATACTGAATCACTTAATCAAGAAGTCAAGATCAAATGAATCGAAGTTAACATCAATCACATCATTGTCAATGTCATCGTTTATTGAGAATCTTACTAGTGAAGTAAGTGCTTTGCAGATACTCAAGAAAACATTAAACAGTCTGAAATGTGAACTTTAATGTTTCAGCAAAAGAAGCTTTGAATACTACAGTACAACGTTCACAAGTTCAGAAACAAGATGATGATAATGCTACTACATGAGAAAAAGATAAAAAACTATGACATTATAATTCTTCAAGAACTCTGATGATTTGATGACATTTTCAAAGTATATTGTTCAGCAACTGTTGACTTCATGCTGAAGAATAATGAAGATAGAATCTGTTTCTACATAAACAAGAGAATCAACAGCAACATCTGATATTCAACATGATACTTCAAAGATGTAAACACAATTATGCTATAAACATTAACAAATGATGCACAGATGATTCAGAAAGCTATACAAATTTATGAAGCATACAATTCATCATTCAAAAATCATAAAATCTTTCATAAAAAAGAAAATCTTTCAAACATTGAAAAAACGCTGCACATGTTGAGAGAAAACATTCTTGTAGAAGACTTT
>JAABUR0100001658.1_pt1:0-37500 | contig 38707 bp, 42 predicted proteins | sample 5560091 | NCBI WGS metagenome assembly JAABUR01 (sample SAMN10711879, study PRJNA513375) | rock metagenome | isolation source: Antarctica rocks | place: Antarctica: Victoria Land, University Valley sud | reverse complement strand
GTCCGGTGGGGACATCCGGTATTAGCTCTCCTTTCGGAGGGTTATCCCGGTCTTCGGGGCAGGTTCCTCACGTGTTACTCACCCGTTCGCCACTAGGTCGTCACCAGTGTTGCCACTGGGTGGACCTCGTTCGACTTGCATGTGTTAGGCACGCCGCCAGCGTTCGTCCTGAGCCAGGATCAAACTCTCCGTCGAGACCTTCCGGGGCGGGCGCCCGAGGGCGTCCATCCCGTCGATCACAGAGAGCCACCACTCGACCGAAGCCTCGTGGTGACTGACACCAGACGACAACTGGGTTAGAAGTTGTCCGTGCGACGGCCGTCGTCGGCGATCGCCCGAGGGCGATCGTCGAAGGGTGGGCCGTCGCGAGTTGGTGCGATGTTCTTTACAACCGCTGCACGGCGCCGAAGCACCGGGCAGAGGCCCGCACTCGCTTTTTCGTCCTCTGTTCCGTTTTCAAGGAGCGCCCGGCTTCCGAAGAAGCGCTGCTCGTGGCACTCGGCTCCTTCGGAGCCGTTGGAGCCGTTGGTGCGGTGCTCCGGTGCTCGCTGACGCGGCCCGAAGCGGAGTGGCAACCTACCGGCGACCGACCGGAGTGTCAATCTCTCGAAGCGGGCCCCGCCCCTCTCCTCAGGCGCTGAGGGCCACGGTGGCGTATGACCGCCGGCCCCGGCGGATAAGGGCCCACCGACCGTGGAGCAGGTCGTCGGGGCCGACCGTCGTACCCGGCTCCGCCCGGCGGTCGTTGAGGTAGGCACCGCCCTGGTCGACGGCCCGCCGGGCTTCGCCCTTCGACGCGCAGAGCCCGGTGCGGACGAGCAGGTCGGCCAGGTCCACGCCGGAATCGAGCTCGACCCGGGAGACCGTCGCCCCCGGCACCTCGGCAGCCACCGTGGCCACCGCCTCGGCGCTGGCGCCGTCGACGCCCCGGCCGAAGAGGACCTCGGCCGCTTCTTCGGCGGCGGCGGCGGCCGCCGGCCCGTGCACGAGCGTGGTGACGTCGGCGGCCAGCACCCGCTGCGCCCCCCGGCGTTCCGGGGCCGCCCGCGACGCGGTCACCAGCTCGGAGATCTCTTCCACCGGGCGCAGCGTGAACTGCAGGAGGCAGCGCTCCACGTCGGCGTCCGCGGTCTGCAACCAGTGCTGGGAGAAGCGGAACGGCGACGTCCTGGCCGGATCGAGCCAGACCCGGGCCCCCGTGGTCTTGCCCAACTTGGTGCCGTCGGTGGCGGTGAGGAGGGGCCAGGCGAAGCCGTGCACCGCCTGCCGGCGCACCCGACGGATGAGGTCGACGCCGGCCAGGATGTTCCCCCACTGGTCCGACCCGCCGACCTGCAGCTCGCATCCTCGATGCTCGGCCAGCCAGAGGAAGTCGTTGGCCTGGAGCAGCATGTAGGCGAACTCGGTGAAGCTGATCCCCGCCTCGGCCTCCATCCGGGCCTTGACCGACTCGCGGGCCAGCATGACGTTGACCGGGGCGTGACGGCCCACGTCGCGCAGGAAGTCGACCACGCTTAGCCCGAGCGTCCAGTCACGGTTGTCGACCAGCTCCACGGTCCCGTCACCCGTTCCCACCTCGAGCACCCGGGCGATCTGGGCCGTGATGGCGGCCGCGTTGGCGTCCAGGGTGGCCTCGTCCAGCAGGTTGCGCTCCTCGGACCGGCCGCTCGGATCGCCGATCATGCCGGTGGCGCCGCCGGCCAGGGCCAAGGGCCGGTGCCCGGCGTCGGCGAACCGGCGCAGCACCAGCAGGCCGATCAGGTTCCCGACGTGGAGGCTGTCGGCGGTCGGGTCCATCCCGTAGTAGAGGGTCACCGGGCCCGACGCGAGACGAGCGCCGAGGGCGCCGACGTCGGTCGATTCCTGCACCAGATGGCGCGCCGACAGGTCGGCCAGCAGGTCGGCGCTCACGGCCGTCACTCTCGCGTGCCCCGGCGCCGGCGGTCCACGTCGATCCGCCTGGCCCCCGGCTGGACAGGTGGGCCGGGCCGGATGCGAGGCTGGGCCGATGGCCGCGCCTGCACCGAGCACCGGGGACGACCAGGCCCGGCGCTCGGGCGTTGGGCGGATCCTCGCCGTGGTGGCCGGGCTGGCCATGGTGGTCTTCTGGATCTGGATCCTGAGCGGTGCCCCTCGCCGGCACAACCCCGACTACCTGGCGGACCGGGGCTGGGCGGCCCGGGCGGAGAGCACGTGCCGGGCTACGGCGGCGGAGCTGGCCGAGCTGCCGCGTGCGGAGCAGACCCCCCGAGCCGGCCGGCGGGCCGACGTCGTCGACCGCGCCAGCGGGCACCTCGAGGCCATGGTCGAGCGGCTCGGGCGGCCCCTGCCCGAGGGCGGCGACGACGCCCGCCTGGCTCGGGCCTGGTTGGCCGACTGGCGGACCTACCTGGCCAACCGCCGGGACTACACCCGTCGCCTGCGCGACGACCCCCGGGCCCAGTTCCTGGTGGCCGAGAAGTTCCGGGACCCGATCGACACCGTGATCTCCACCTTCGCCGAGGTCAACGACATGGCGACCTGCGCGCCTCCGGGCGACGTCGGATGAGACCGCACGACCAACGCGGCGCAGCCGCCAGGCGGAGCCTGGCCTACCGGTGAGACCCCGATGGCGAAGCCGCTCCGGGGGAGCGAAGCAGAGGAGGAGCACGACCAGCACGACCAACAGAGAGGTTGGGGTCGCCGGCCACGTACCAGCGCCAGGGCAGGTCGGCCCCGGCGCTGAGGCCGATGCGGGTGCTGATGGAGGGCTGGGCGGGGGGCGGCACGCCGTCGTCGACGACGGTGACGCCGCGGTCGGCGGTGACCAGGTCGGCGCCGTCGAACCGGCGGTCGAGGCCGAACGCCTGGCAGAGCTTGGCCGGGCCGCTGCACAGGTCGCGGTCCCGCCGGGCCGCCGGGCGGGCCAGGCGCATCTCCTCGAGCCCCCGCAGCGGCGCCAGCGCCCTGAGGAGCACGGCTACACCGACCCCCTCGTCACCGCACACGGCGTTGGCGCACCAGTGCATCCCGTAGGTGAAGTAGACGTACAGGCCCCCGGGCGGCCCGAACATGGTGGCGTTGCGGGTGGTCGGGCCACGGAAGGCATGGCTCCCGGGGTCCTCGCTCCCGCAGTAGGCCTCGACCTCCACGATCCGGCCGGCCCGGGCCCCGGCCACGAGCACCTTGTTCAACAGGTCGGGCGCCACCACCCGGGGATCGCGCCGGTAGAAGGCGCGTGGCAGTCGCCGCCCCCTGCGGCCACGGGTCACGACACCGCCGGCCCGTCGGCCGCCGCCCGGAACGAGTCGGGCACCGGTGCCGGAACGGCGGTGCCGGTCCCGACCCCGACGTAGGTGAGGGTGGCGCCGAAGACGGCGCGCTCGTCGACCGCGCCGGTGAAACCCACGTCGAAGGACGTCGTTCCCCACCGGGTGACGGCCACGTCGATGGCGAGCACGTCGCCCAGGCCGGCCGGTCCGTGCCACTCGATCACCGCCCGCTTCACCATCACGTCCCAGCCGGACCGAACCGGGTCCCAGGCGAGCGACCGGAACCACGTGTCGGCGGCGTCGTCGCAGTACGCGAGGTAATGGGCGTTGAACACCACGCCCTGGACGTCCACCTCGCCGTAGCGAACCCGGACCTCGTGGCGGGTCGGCATCAGCTGATCTCGTCCAGGCGGTTCCGGTCGGCATCGAGGCGGGCCCGGAACCGTCGCATCTGGGAGGCCACGGGGTCGGGTCCGGCACCCCCGCGGGTCGTGCGGCGGGTTACCGACACGCCCGGCTCCAGGAGGGCGGCCGCCTCGGACCCGAGCGCAGGGTGGGCGGTGACGAGGTCGACGAGGGGCACCCGTCGCTCGATGGCGTCCCGGACCAGGCCGCCCACCACGGCGTGCGCGTCCCGGAACGGCATCCCTCCGACGACGAGGTGCTCGGCCAGGTCGGTGGCGGCGGCGGCGGGAGAATCGGCCGCCGCCGCCATCGCCCGGGTGGCGAACGTGGCGGTGCCGAGCAGGCCGACGAGGGCGGCGAGGGCCAGGCTCACCTGGTCGACCGAGTCGAACAGCGGCTCCTTGTCCTCCTGGAGGTCGCGGTTGTAGGCGAGGGGCAGGCCCTTGAGCGTGACGAGGAGGCCGGTCAGGTGGCCGATGAGGCGACCGGCCTTGCCCCGGGCCAGCTCGGCGATGTCGGGGTTCTTCTTCTGGGGCAGCATCGAGCTGCCGGTGCTGTACGCGTCGTCCAGGACGACGAAGCCGAACTCCTCGGTCGACCACAGCACCACCTCCTCCCCCAGGCGGGAGAGGTGCACGCCGAGCAGGGCGATGTCGAACAGGGCCTCGGCCACGAAGTCACGGTCGGATACGGCGTCGAGGGAGTTCTCGAACGGGGCGGCGAAACCCAGGAGCTCGGCGGTGAAGGCGGGATCGAGTGGGAGCGACGAACCGGCGAGGGCTCCGGCCCCGAGGGGCGACACGTCGGCCCGTTCGACGGTGGCCAGGAGGCGGTCGACGTCACGGGCCAGGGCCCACCCGTGGGCCAGCAGGTGGTGGGCGAGGAGGACGGGCTGGGCCTGCTGGAGGTGGGTGTAGCCCGGCAGGTAGGCGTCACCGGCGCCCTCGGCCTGGCCCAGGAGGGTCGACTGCAGGGCGAGGACCCTGTCGGCGACCTGGCCGAGCGCCCGCCGGGTGTAGAGCCGCAGGTCGGTGGCCACCTGGTCGTTGCGGCTGCGCCCCGTGTGGAGGCGCGCCCCTGCCGCGCCGGCCAGCTCGGTCACGCGGCGCTCCACCGCCGTGTGCACGTCCTCGTCGGTGGCCACGAAGGTGAACCGGCCCTCGGCCAGCTCGGCCGCCACCACGTCGAGGGCGGCGAGCACGGCGTCGGCCTCTGCCTCGTCCAGGATCTGTGCCCGGGCCAGGCCCCGCACGTGGGCCCGCGAGGCGTCGATGTCGTCGGGTGCCAGCCGTCGATCGAAGGGCAGGCTGGCGGTGAACGCCATCAGCTCGTCGGCCGGGCCCCCGGCGAAGCGGCCGTGCCAGAGGGTGCTCATCTCACCCCCGGTTCGCGCCGGGAGCCCTGGCGTTGCGCCCAGGTCTCGATGCCGAGGCCCCACAGCCGGACGAACCCCGCGGAGTCCTCGTGGCGGAAGGAATCGCCGGCGTCATAGGTGGCCAGCTCGTAGTCATAGAGCGAGTAGGGGCTGCGCCGGCCGGTGACGACGCAGCTCCCCGGCTCCAGGTGCAGGCGGACCTCGCCGGTCACGAACTCCTGGCTCGAGTCGATGAACGCGTCGAAGGCCTGCTTGAGCGGCGAGAACCACAGCCCGTCGTAGATCAGCTCGGCGTAGCGGGGCTCGATCCGCGCCTTCTCCCGGTCGAGGTCGCGCTCGAGGCAGATGGACTCGAGGTCCTTGTGGGCGAGGATGAGGGCCAGGCTGGCCGGGCACTCGTAGGTCTCCCGGCTCTTGATGCCCACCCTGCGGTTCTCGACCATGTCCACCCGGCCCCATCCGAAGGCGCCGACGACCGCGTTGAGCCGCTCGATCACCTCCAGCATCCCCAGCCGCTCGCCGTCGATCTCCACCGGCATGCCACCGTCGAAGCCGATCACGAGATCGCGGGGCTTGTTGGCCGCTGGCCGGGTCAGCAGCCACACCCCGGGCGGGGGCACGGCCCACGGGTCCTCCATCTCCCCGCACTCGATGGCGCGGCCCCAGAGGTTGTCGTCGATCGAGTACAGCTTCTCCTTCGTCGCCTGGATCGGGATGTCGTGGCGGTAGGCGTAGAGGATCGACTCCTCCCTGGTCATGCCCCAACCCCGCACGGGGGCGATCACCTCGAGGTCGGGGGCGAGGGCGCGGGTGGAGACCTCGAACCGAACCTGGTCGTTGCCCTTGCCCGTGCAGCCGTGGGCCACCGCGCCGGCGCCGTGCTCCCGTGCGGCGGCCACCAGGTGCTTCACGATCACGGGCCGCGACAGTGCCGATACGAGGGGGTAGCGGCCCTCGTAGAGCGCGTTGGCCTTGAGGGCGGACGCCACGAAGTCCTCTGCGAACTCGCGGCGCGCGTCGACCACCACCGCCTCCACCGCCCCGGCGGCGAGGGCTCGATGGCGGACGACGTCCCAGTCGTCCGACGTCTGGCCGACGTCCACGGCCAGCGCCACCACCTCCACGCCGAGCTCGTCGATCATCCAGCGGACGGCCACCGAGGTGTCCAGACCGCCGCTGTACGCCAGCACAACTCGCTTCGCCACGTTCGTCCTTTCCGGGGCCGGCTCAGAGCCCGGCCAGGTCTCGGAGCACCTTCGCGATGCGGCCACCGGCTCCCTCGCGCACGACCACGATGAGGGTGTCGTCGCCCGCCACCGTGCCCAGCACCGGTGCCAGGTCGGCGCGGTCGAGGGCGGAACCGACCACGTGGGCCGAACCCGGTGGGGTCCGCAGCACGACCAGGTTGCCCGACGCGGCCACCTCGACGACCCACTCGCCGAACACCCGCCGCAGGTGGTCCTCGGGGGCCCGCTGCTCGCGCGGGAGCGCAGGGATGGCGTAGATGGACTCGCCGTCGGCCGCCCGCACCTTGATGGCCCCGAGGTCGACCAGGTCGCGGGACACCGTCGCCTGGGTGGAGGCCACGCCCTCGGCGGCGAGGAGGTCGACGAGGTGCTCCTGGCTCGTCACCGGGCGCTGCGCCAGCAGCTTGGCCACGAGGTGCTGGCGTTGGGGCTTCTGGAGGCGGGCCGCGGTCACGGTTGGTCCACCAGCCAGGACAGCACGCCCCGGGCGGCGTGCATGCGGTTCGTGGCCTCCGCCCAGACCCGGCTGTGGGGACCGTCGATGGCGTCGGCGGACACCTCTTCGCCCCGGTGGGCGGGCAGGCAGTGCAGCAGGATGGCCCCGTCGGCGGCCCGGTCGAGGAGGGCGGCGTCGACGGTGAAGCCCTCGAACGCGCGGCGCCGGGCGTCGGCCTCGCCCTCCTGGCCCATGGCGTACCAGGCGTCGGTGACGACCACGTCGGCCCCCGACACCGCCTCGGCGGCCCGGTCCGACAGCGTGACCTCGCCACCCCCGGTCCGCAGGCGGTCGACCTCGACCTCGGACGGGCCGTACCCGGATGGGCAGGCGAAGCGGACCGACAGGCCCGAGGCGGCGGCGGCCAGAGCCAGGGACCGGGCCACGTTGGTGTAGTCGCCCACCCACGCCAGGACGAGGCCCTCGAGCCGACCGAACTCGTCGGCGATGGTGAGCAGGTCGGCGACCGCCTGCAGCGGGTGGCTGTCCTCGGAGAGGAGGTTGACCACGGGCACCTCCGTGGCACCGGCCATGCGCTCCAGGGTGCGGTGGGCGAACACCCGGGCACCGATGGCGGCGTGGTAGCAGGCGAGGGTGCGGGCCACGTCCTCAGCCGTCTCCCGCTCGTCGATGCCGACCTCGTCGGCCCGCACCGTGACCGGGTGGCCGCCGAGCTGGACCACGGCCATCTCGGTGGAGTGCCGCGTCCGCGCCGACGGCTTCTCGAACAGCAGCGCCACCCCTCGCCCGGCCAGGACCGGCTCCGGGTCGGCCTGCCGGGCCCGTTCCAGCACGGCCGCCAGCTCGGCGGGGGTGAGGTCGTCGACCTCCAACAGGTGGCGGGTCACGATGCGGCCCCGGCCCCGACGTCGGCCATGGAGGCGGCGAGGATGGCCACCGCTTCGTCCAGCTCCGCCGCGGTGACCAGCAGGGAGGGCGCCAGGCGGATGGCCGAAGGCGTCACCGCATTGACGATGAGGCCCCGCCGGAGGGCCGCCGCCACCACCTGCCGGGCGTCGAGCCCGTCCAGCTCGGCGGCCAGCAGGAGGCCCAACCCCCGCACCTCGCGCACCCCGGGCAGGGCGCCGAGCTGCTCCCCCAGCCGTCGGCCCGAGGCGGTGGCCCGGGCGGGCACGTCCTCGTCCTGCATCACCTGGAGCACCGCCCGGGCGGCGGCGGTGGCGAGGGGCTGGCCCCCGAAGGTGGTGGCGTGGTCGCCGGGCTCGAAGGCGGCGGCCACCTCGACCCGGGCCCAGCACGCACCGATGGGAACGCCGTTGCCGAGGGCCTTCGCCATGGTCACCACGTCGGGGACCACGCCGAAGTGCTGGTGGCCGAACCACCGGCCGGTGCGGCCCAGCCCCGTCTGGATCTCGTCGACCATGAACAGGATGCCCCGCTCGTCGCACAGGCGACGGACGCCGACGAAGTACTCCTCGGTGGCGGGGTTGACGCCGCCCTCGCCCTGCACCGGCTCCAGCAGCACCGCCGCCACCGTCGGGTCGAGCGCCGCCTCCAGCGCGTCCAGGTCGCACCAGGCGACGTGGCGGAAGCCCTCGGGCAGGGGGGCGAAGGCCTCGTGCTTGGCCGGTTGGCCGGTGGCGTGGAGCGTGGCCAGGGTCCGGCCGTGGAAGGACCCGTACGCGCTCACGACCACGTGACGGCCCCGGCCGCCCCACCGCCGGGCCAGCTTCAGCGCGCACTCGTTGGCCTCGGCGCCGGAGTTGGCGAAGAAGACCTGGCCGCGCTGCTCGCCCGCCCGGTGGCCGTCGGCCCACTCCGGGGTGCCCAGGAGGCGGTCGAGGGTGGCGGCCACGGCCCCGGCGTGCTCGGTGGCGAACAGGTTGGACACGTGCAGCAGCCGGCCCGCCTGGTCGGCCAGGGCGGCCGCCACCGCCGGGTGGGCGTGGCCCAGTCCGGTCACGGCCAGGCCGGACAGGAAGTCGAGGTAAGCGTTGCCTTGGGCGTCCCACACCCGGGTGCCCTCGCCCCGCACGAGCAGCAGGGCGGGGGGGCCGTAGGTGGGCATGAGCGGGCAGCGGTCGAGGTCGGGCCGACCCATCGCGGCGGCGTGGACCTCGGCGGCAGGGCTGCTGGTGCTCATCGCAGCCCCGTGACGTTGCGGGCGATCATCGTGCCCACGCCGCTGTCGGTGAACAGCTCGAGCAGCAGGACGTGGGGCACCCGGCCGTCGAGCAGGTGGGCCGAGCCCACCCCACCTTCAACGGCGCGGATGCACGCCTCGATCTTGGGGATCATCCCTCCCGTGATCCGACCGTCGGCCACGAGCATCTGGAGCTGGGGGACGGTGATGGCGCTGTGCAGGGTGTCGGGGTCCCCGGGATCGTCGAGCAGGCCGGCCACGTCGGTGAGGTAGATCACCTTCTCTGCCCCGAGCTCGGTGGCCAGGGCGCCGGCCACCGTGTCGGCGTTGATGTTGTAGGCCTGGCCGGCGGGCGCGTCGGCACCGATGGTGGAGACCACCGGCACCAGCCCCTGGCCGAGCAGGCTTTCCACGATGCGGGGGTTGATCTCGGCCACGTCGCCCACGAAGCCGAGGTCGGCGTGGCGCTGGCGGGCGCCGATGAGGCCGGCGTCCTCGCCCGACACGCCCACGGCCAGGGGGCCGTGCACGTTCACGGCCGAGACGATCTCGCGGTTGACCTTGCCCACCAGGACCATGCGGGCGATGTCGAGCGTCTCGGCGTCGGTGACCCGCAGGCCGTCGCGGAACTCGGGCTCCTTGCCGAGGCGGGCCATCAGCTCACCGATCTGGGGTCCGCCGCCGTGCACCACGACCGGGCGGAGGCCGACCGATCGCATCAGGACGACGTCCTCGGCGAACCGGGCGGCCAGGTCGGGATCCACCATGGCGTGGCCGCCGTACTTCACCACCACCACCGCGTCGCGGAAGCGGCGGATGTAGGGCAACGCCTCGAGCAGGGTGGCGACCTGCTCCGATGCCTTCGCCGCGTGGAGGGGCCCGGTCACGACGTGCCCATGTTCTCGTCCACGTAGCCGTGGGTGAGGTCGTTGGTGAGCACCATGGCCCGGCCCGGCCCGAGGCCGAGGTCGGCGGTGATCTCGAGGTGGCGCTGGGCCATGTAGCGGGCGAGGGCGTCAGCGTCGTGGGAGACGGCGACGCCGTCGCGGGCCACGGTGTGGGGACCGTAGGCCACGGCCACGCGGTCGGCGTCGAAGGCGATGCCGGCGCTCCCGAGGTCGCTGGCGATGCGCCCCCAGTAGGGGTCGGCGCCGTACCACGAGCACTTGGTGAGCTGGCTGGTGGCCACCACCCGGGCGCCGATGCGGGCATCGTCGGCCGTCGCCGCTCCCCTCACCCGCAATCGCACGACCTTGGTGGCCCCTTCGGCGTCGCCCGCCATCTGGCCGGCCAGGTCGGCGCAGACCTGGGCGACGCCGTCGGCCAGGTCTGCCTCGGTGCGGCCGTCGGCCGGTCCGGCGGCACCGCTGGCCAGAAGGATCACGGTGTCGTTGGTCGACGTGCACCCGTCGACGACGAGGGCGTTGAAGCTGTCGGCCACGCCGGCGGTGAGCGCCGCCTGGAGGGCGGCGGTGTCGGCGTCGGCGTCGGTGGTGAGCACCGCCAGCATCGTCGCCATGTCCGGAGCGAGCATCGCCGCGCCTTTGGCCATGCCTCCTACGGTGACCCGGCCCCGCCGGGCCACGGACTCCTTGCGATGGGTGTCCGTGGTGCGGATCGCCTCGGCCGCGTCGGTCTGCCCGTCGGCACGGAGAGCACCCACCAGCGCCGGCGTGGCCGCCGTCACGCGGTCGATTGGCAGCGGGATGCCGATCAGGCCGGTCGAGCAGACGAGCACCTCGTCCGCGGCGCAGGCGAGCTCGCCGGCCACCGCCGCGCACATGGCCTCGGCATGCGACCGCCCGGGGGCGCCGGTGGCGGCGTTGGCGTTGCCGCTGTTGAGGACGACCGCACTGGCGCGTCCGCCGGTGGCACGGAGGTGGGCCCGGGTGGTGAGCACCGGCGCCGCCGTCATGCGGTTCGACGTGAAGACGGCCGCCGCCGGCACCGGCCGCCCGCCCTCGGTGGCCACCAGTGCCAGATCGAGTCCGCCGGCCGGCTTGACCCCGGCGGCGACGCCAGCGGCCACGAAACCCGCCGGTGCCGTGACGCTCACGGGTATACCCCGGCGACCGAGAGGCCGGTGCCCTCGGGCAGGCCGAGCAGCCGGTTGGCACACTGGAGGGCCTGGCCCGCCGCTCCCTTGCCGAGGTTGTCGAGCGCGGCCAGGGAGAGCACCCAACCGGTGCGGGGATCCACGGCCGCGGTCACGTGGGCGGCGTTCGATCCGAGCGTGGCCTTGGTCGACGGCGGGTCGTCGACCACCATGACGAAGGGCTCCCCGGCGTACGCGTCCCGCAGCACGCCACGGGCGTCGGCGGTGGTGAAGCCGGCGTCGGTGGGACGGGCGTAGCAGGTCGCCAGGATCCCCCGGTTCATCGGGGCCAGGTGGGGGGTGAAGAGGATGGACGCGCCGGTGGCCTGCTCCATCTCCGGCGTGTGGCGGTGGCGCACCAGCCCGTATGCGCTGAAGCCCTCGTCCACCGCGCAGAAGGTGAGGTGGGGTTGAGGCGCCCGCCCGGCACCGGAGACGCCGCTGGCGGCGTCGACGACCACCCCGGTCGGTTCGATGGCCCCCGCCCGCACCAGTGGGGCGAGGGCGAGGGCAGCGGCGGTGACGTAGCAGCCCGGGGCGGCGACGTGGTCGGCCGCCTCGATCTCGGGACGGAACAGCTCGGGCAGCCCGTAGGCGAAGCGGTCGAGCCACTCCGGGCACGTGTGGTCCTCGCCGTACCACTCGGGGTACAGCGCCGGGTCGCGCAGGCGGAAGTCGGCGGCGAGGTCCACGACGTGGCCGACCCTTTCGGCCAGCGTGGGCACGAGCGCCTGCGACGCCCCGTGGGGCAGGGCCAGGAACACGAGGTCGAGCCCGTCGAGGCCCCCCGGGTCGGCCGGGGTGAACGACAGGCCGCCGTAAACCCCGGCCAGGCTGGGGTAGACGTCGCCCACGACCGAGCCGGCCTGGGTGTCCCCGGTGGCCACAGCCACGTCGAGCTCGGGATGGCCGGCGACGAGGCGGAGCAGCTCGGCCCCGGCGTACCCCGAGGCGCCCACGATCCCGATCTTGGCCACCGCTCGACCCTATACGACAGAGTGCATGACTATGCAATCGGCCGGCGCGGATCGGTGAGGCCGCCGTCCGGCTCGCCGTTGTCCGGCTTCGCCGGAACAGGCACCGTGCTGATGGGTCGCTCGCCTATCGGCTCGGCTCCCTCAGCCCCGCAGGACGGCGGCGTGGGCATGCTCGACGGCGGCGATGCAGGCGGCGCGGGCGGCGGCCACGTCGTCGTCGGTGAGGGTGCGGTCGGGGGCCTGGAGGCGGACGGCATAGGCCAGGCTGCGCCGCCCCTCCCCCACCTGGGCACCCCGGAAGACGTCGAACAGGCGGACCGACCACACGAGGGGGCTGGCGGCGGCGATGGTCCGCTCGACGACGGCGGCCGAGATGCCATCGGGCACGGCGAAGGCCAGATCCACGTCGCTGGACGGGAACCGGCTCACCGGCCGGAACGTCTCGGCCCGCCGGGGTCCGTCCAACAGGGCACCGAGGTCGACCTCGAGCCAGGCGACGCGCTCCTCGATGTCGTGGTCGGCCAGGACCGCCGGGTCGACCTGTCCCGCCGCGCCCACCACCGTGCCCGCCACCACCAACCGGGCCGCCCTCGTCGGGTGCAGACCGGCCACCTCGGCGTTCTCGACCTCCGGGGCCTCGACGTGGAGGTGCTCGGCCAGCACCAGCCAGGTGCGGACGGCGGCGGTCGCGTCCTGACCGGCCAGGAGCACCCCCAGGTGCTCGTGCTCGTCGGGCAGCACCTGCCCCGCGGGCGGCGGCGCGAAGACGTGGCCGATCTCGAAGAGGGTCACGCCCGGCCGGCGGCGGGCGGCGTTCAACCCCGCCGCCTGCACGAGCCCCGGGAGCAGGGACGGACGGAGCACCGACTCTTCGGCCACCAGCGGGTTGACCAGCGCGATCCCAGCGGCGGCCAGGCCGCACCGCTCGAGCTGGCCCGGGGCCAGGAACGGGAGAGGGAGGCACTCGGTCAGTCCCAGGCCGGTCATGAGCCGGCGAACACCGCGCCGTTCGACCTGGCGGGGGGTCAGCCCGCCGATGCGCGGAGCGGTGAGCGGGCGGAGCGCGATGGCGCGGTAGCCCCAGTGGCGGGCCACCTCCTCCACCACGTCGACCTCGACAGTGGTGTCGGGCCGCCACGAGGGCGCGACCACGTCGAGGTCGCCTTCCACCGTGGTGCACCCGAAGCCGAGAGGCTCGAGCTGGGCCCGCATCTGATCAGCCGTGAGGTCGGTGCCCAACAGGGCGTTGACCCTCACCGGGCGCACGCGGATCGGCTCCCGGGCCGGCAGCGCGCCGTCGGCCTGCGCCGCCCCGGGGGCCGCCACCGCACCGCAGATCTGACCGGCCAGCTCACAGAACCGGTGGGCGGCGAGGTCGATCCCCTCGGGGTCGCAACCCTTCTCGAAGCGGGCCGACGCCTCGCTGCGAAGCCCGAGGCGCCGTGAGGTGCGGCTGACCGCGGTCGGCTCGAACCACGCCATCTCCAGCAGCACGTCGGTGGTGGCCTCGGAGATCTCGCAGGCGGCGCCGCCCATGATCCCGGCGATGCCCACGGCGCGGTCCTCGGCGTCGCAGATCAGCAGGTCGTCGCCGGTGAGCGCCCGCTCGACGTCGTCGAGGGTGACCAGCGTCTCGCCGTCGCGGGCCCGCCGGACCCGGAACCCCCCACCGGGGACGAGGGCGAGGTCGTAGGGGTGGTTGGGCTGGCCGAGCTCGAGCATCACGTAGTTGGAGATGTCCACGAGGGCGTTGATGGGTCGCATCCCGAGGGCCGTGAGCCGTCGCTGCATCCACTCCGGCGAGGTGCCCACGGTGACGTCACGGAGCACCCAGGCGGTGAACCGCCCGCACAGGTCCGGGGCCAGGACCTCCACCGCGGCGACCGAGTCGGCCGGGGCGCCGGCGGGGGCCACCGCCGGCGTGGGCAACGTGAACGGGAGGGCGAGGCGGGCGGCGAGGTCGCGGGCGATGCCGGCCGCGGACATGGCGTCGGGCCGGTTCGGGTTCACCTCGAGGTCGTACAGCACGTCGGGCACCACACCCAGGGCGTCGCGCAGGCCGGTCCCCGGCGCCGAACCCGGAGCCACGATGTGGATGCCACCGTGGTCGTCGCCGAGGCCCAGCTCCCGGGCCGAGCACAGCATCCCCTCGGACCACTCCCCCCGCAGCTTGCGTCGCTCGATGCGCAGGCCTCCGGGCAGCGTGGCGCCGACGGTGGCGAGCGGGACGAGGTCGCCGACGGCCAGGTTGAACGCGCCGCAGCCGATCTGGACGGGGCCACCGTCGCCGGGGTCGACGTCGACCAGCTGGATCCGGTCGGCGTCGGGGTGGGGACGCAGGGCGAGCACCCGGGCGACGACGATACCGTCCCAGCCCTCGCCGATCCGCTCCATCGCCTCGACCGGCGTGCCCAGGTCCGAGAGGGTGTCGCCGATCAGCGCGGCATCGTCGGGGAACGGGGCGAAGTCCTGGAGCCAGGACAGGAGGACCTTCATCAGAACTGCTCGAGGACACGGATGTCGGTGGAGAGCAGGTCGCGGAGGTCGCCGACGCCATGGCGGGTGGCGGCGAGGCGGTCGAGGCCGAAGCCGAAGGCGAAGCCGGACCACTCCTCGGGATCGATCCCACAGTTGGTGAGGACGTTCGGGTGGACCATCCCGCACCCGCCGAGCTCCAGCCAGGAGCCGTCGGGTCGGCGCACGTCGAACTCGGCCGACGGCTCGGTGAAGGGGAAGTACGACGGGCGCAGCCGGGTGGAGTAGCCCTCGCCGAAGAAGGCCCGGATGAACATGTCGATCGTGCCGGCGAGGTGGCCGAAGTTGATGTCCCGGTCGACGACCAGGCACTCGAGCTGGTGGAACACGGCCAGGTGGGTCGCGTCGGCGGCCTCGTTGCGGTACACCCGGCCGGGCATGACCGAGTAGATGGGCGGCGGCTGGTCCTCCATGACCCGAACCTGCACGGGAGAGGTGTGGGTGCGCAGCACCACCTCACGGGGGGCGCCGAGATCGACGAAGAACGTGTCCTGCATGTCGCGGGCCGGGTGGTGCTCGCCGAAGTTGAGGGCGGTGAAGTTGTGCCAGTCGTCCTCGACCTCGGGGCCCTCGGCCACCCGGAACCCGAGGCCCACGAAGGTGTCCTCCAGCTCCTCGATGGCGGCGGTGACGAGGTGCAGGTGCCCGGCGTCGCGCCCGGCCCGCACCTCGGTGAGGTCCAGGCGCTCGTCCTCGAGCCGGCCCCGCCGCTGAGCGTGCTCCAGCTGGCGGCGACGGGCGACGAGGGCGGCCGCCACCTCGGCCGAGGCGGCGTTGAGGGCACGCCCGACCTCGGCGCGCTGGTCCGGGTCGAGGGTCCCCATGGCCCGCTTGAAGCCGGCCAGCGAGCCTTTCTTTCCGACGAGCTCGCTCTCCAGCGCGCGCAGGTCCTCCAGCGACGATGCCGCCTCCAGCCGCGACCGGGCGTCGTCGGCGACGACCCGGATCTCCTCGATCATCGCCGCACCCTGCCGTGAAGCCCCCAACCGGGCAAGTTCATAGAAGCGGCTCCCCCTAGACCGAGCCGAGGGGCACCACGAACCGGAAGGTGCTCCCCTCGCCCTCCACCGACGTCGCCGTGATGGTGCCGCCGTGCGCCTCCACCAGCCCCCGGCTGATCCAGAGGCCGAGCCCGGTGCCCGACGGTCGACCCTCGTCGCGGTGGAAGAACCGCTCGAACACCCTCGGGAGGTCGTCGGTGGCGATGCCCCGGCCCCGGTCGTGCACGGCGACGGCCACGGCGTCGCCCTCCCCGCCGGGGGCCGGCACCTCGCCCACGATCCGCAGGCCCACCGGGTCGGCGTACTTCGCCGCGTTCTCCACCAGGTTGGTGAGGACCTGCTCGAGCTTGTCCGGATCGCCGTGGACGGGCGGGAACACGGCGGGGAAGTCGAGCTCCGCCTGCAGCTCGGGGTAGGCCATCGTCACCTTCTCGACCACGCTGGCCGACAGGGCGCGGAGGTCGACCATCTCCCGCCGGAGGGCCAGCCTTCCGGTCTCCATCCGGCTGATGTCCAGCAGCTCGGTGATGAGCCGCGTGACCCGGTCGGCGTCATGACGAACCTGCTCCAGCATCATCTTCTTCTGGTCGTCGGTGAGGCGGTCCCACCGGTTGAGCAGCAGCGACGAGTACCCCTTGATCGAGGTGAGCGGGCTGCGCAGCTCGTGGCTGACGGTGGCGATGATGTCCATGGCCGAACCCTCGGCGGGACGGTCGCCGTCGCCGGCTTGGCGCTCGCTCACAGGCCGGCGTCCCGGCGTCGGCGGGCGGCCTCGAAGCAGATCACCGTGCCCGCCATGGCCACGTTCAACGACTCCGCCCGCCCGTCCATCGGGATGCTCACGGAGAGGTCGAGCAGGTCATCGCGGTGTTCGTCCAGTCCGGGGGGAAGTCCGTGGGCCTCGCTGCCGAGCACGACGGCGAGGTCGCCCTCGAGGTCGGCCGAATCGTAGGGGACGCCGCCGGTCGGACGGGTGGCCAGCCGGCGGTGGCCGGTGCCGCCGAGGTGCTCCAGCACCGCCTCCGCGTCGTCCCCGGCGACCACGGCGACGGGCACCCGCAGGACCGAGCCCGCCGAGGCCCGCACCGCCTTGGCCGAGAACGGGTCCGCTCCCCCGCAACAGATGACGCTGGCGCCGGTGGCCTCGGCCGTGCGCACCAGCGTGCCCACGTTGCCCGGGTCGGCCACTCCCACCAGCACGAGGACCAGCGGAGCGGCGGCCGCCGCCGCGACACTCGACACCGGTGTGCAGGCGAGAGCCGCCACCGGCTGAGGCGTCCGGGCGTCGACCACACCCCGCAGGCCGCCGGCGGCCAGCACGTGCACGGGGACGCCGAGGGCACCCGCCCGTGCGACCAGGTCGGTGGCCGCTCCCTCCTCGACGTAGATGCCCTCGACCGCGGTGCCCCCGTCCAGCGCCTCGGCCACCAGGGTGGGCCCCTCCACCACGAACACACCATCGTCGGCTCGCGCCCGTCGGGACCGGGCGAGGCGGGCGAGGCGCTTCACCCGGGGGTTGCGGGGTGAGAGGACCACGAGCCGCCCCCGGTGCCTCAGGCTGCCGGCCGTGCCTCGGTGGCCACCTTGACCAGGGCGGCGAACGCGGTCGGGTCGGTGACGGCGAGGTCGGCCAGCACCTTGCGGTCGACCTCCACGCCGGCCGCCTTCAGGCCGGCGACGAACCGGCTGTAGCTCACACCGTTCGCACGGCAGGCGGCGTTGATGCGCTGGATCCAGAGCTTGCGGAACTCCCCCTTGCGGGCGCGACGGTCCCGGTAGGCGTACTGGAGGGAGTGCATGACCTGCTCGTTGGCGGCGCGGTAGGAGCGGCTCTTGTTGCCGTAGTACCCCTTGGCCCGCTGGAGGGTGGCCCGACGGTGCTTCTTGCTGTGGACGGCTCGCTTGACCCTGGCCATCGATGGCTCCTTTCTGAGGTGGGGCGCCGGCCGAGTGGCGGCGGCTGCCCGAAGGGGGGAGGGTGGCTACCGGCGCCCGAGCATCCGGTTGATGCGGTCGGCGTCACCCCCGGTGACCTCGGCCTCGCCCGCCAGGCGGCGGGTGCGGGTCGACGGCTTCTTCTCGAGGATGTGGTTGCGGAAGGCCTTGCGGCGCATGACCTTGCCGGTGCCGGTGACCTTGAAGCGCTTGGCCGCTCCGCGGTGGGTCTTCATCTTGGGCATCGTGGGTTCCTCGGGTGGTGCCGTCCCTGTGGGCGGCGGCGGATCAGGGGGTGGTGCCGTCGGGCGGTGGTGCGGCGGTGGTCTCGGCCGCGGCGTCGGGGGTGGGGATGGGATCCAGCTCGGAGCCCTCCTCCTCGGCGGCCTTGCGGGCGGCGGCGGCGGTGGCGGCCTGGGCCCGCTTGTCGGGGGCGAGGACCATGATCATGTTGCGACCGTCGAGCTTGGGGATCACCTCGACCCGGGCGAGGGCGGAGACCGAGTCGGCCACGTGGTCGAGGATCTTCTTGCCGAGCTCGGGGTGGGCCATCTCTCGGCCACGGAACATGATCGTCACCTTGACCTTGTGGCCCTCGCCGAGGAACTTCTCCACCTTCCGGGTCTTGGTGGTGAAGTCGCCGGCGCCGATCTTGGGCCGGTACTTCATCTCCTTGATGGAGACGTTGGTGCTCTTGCGCCGGGACTCCTTGGCCTTCTGGGCCGCCTCGTACTTGAACTTGCCGTAGTCCATGATCCGACAGACCGGGGGATCGGCCTTCTCGGCGACCTCGACGAGGTCGAGATCGAGCTCACGGGCGAGGGCGAGCGCCTCGGGCAACGGCTTGATGCCGATCTGGGAACCGTCGGGCCCGACCAGTCGGACCTCCCGGGCCCGGATGCGGTCGTTGATCCGGGGCTCGTTGGTGCTCGGCGGCGCAGCTATGGCCGGTCATCCTTCATCAATGGGTCGGTCCTCCATGGTGGGCAGATGCGCCGAGGTGTCCGCCCCGTCCCAGACGCGACGACGCGGACGCCGGGAGAGCCGACGTCCGCGCGAACGGCAGAAGCCGTGGCGATGCATCGACCCGGCGCACCTGGTGCTGTCACGGTGGCCGGGCGGGGACCGGAGGGGCCCCACTTCCCGTCTTCGGTTGTCGGCGTAGGGTACCAGCCGAGTCTCTGGCCCCGACAACCAGGCGAGGAAGCGATGTCACTCTGGACGCCGGGCGGCGAGCACGAGGTGCCCCGCGACCAGCCCGGGCAGGCTCCCGCCGCCGGAGCCGGCGAAGGGCCGCCACCGGCGGCGGGGGCCGAGCCAGGCGTCGATCCGCTCGCCGACCTCTCTCCCGAGGAGCGGGCCGAGGCCGAGGCCATGGTCGACGAGATGAACGAGGTCCGCCGCCACCTGGCAGAGGCGCCCCCCGAGGTGGTGGTGGCCAACCACGCCATGGGGCTCTACGAGCTGGCCGCCATCCACCTCTCCCAGCAGCCCCCGAACCTGGCGGGAGCCCGGCTGGCCATCGACGCCTTCGGCGCCCTCGTCGAGCTGCTGAAGGGCAGGCTCGGCCAGGACGAGGTGACCCTCTCGGACGCCCTCAACCAGATCCGGATGGCCTTCGTACAGCTCAGCCCAGGCGGCACCGGTGGCGAGCCCTCCGGCAGCGGGGGCGAGGCCTCCGCCGGCGAGGCCGCCGGATGACGGTCCTGGTCACGGGGGGCGCCGGCTACATCGGATCCCACACCGTGCGCCTGCTGCGGGAACGGGGCCGGGACGTCGTGGTGCTCGACTCCATGGAGCACGGCCACCCCGCGGCCGTGCTGGGAGCCCCGCTGGTCGAAGGCGACATCGCCGACTCCGACCTGGTCGCCCGCACGGTGGCCGACCACGATGTCGACTCGGTGGTGCACTTCGCCGCGTACAAGGCCGCCGGCGAGTCGATGGAGCGGCCCGACCGCTACTTCACCAACAACGTGGCCGGCACCAACGCCCTCCTCCACGCCCTGGACGGCGCCGGCGTGCACCGGACCGTCTTCTCGTCGAGCTGCGCGGTGTACGGCACCCCCACCTCGCTGCCGGTCGACGAGGCCCACCCGCTGGCGCCGGAGAGCCCCTACGGCGAGAGCAAGGCCATGGTCGAACAGATGCTCCGCTGGTACGACGAGTGCCACGGCCTGCGCTCGGTCAGCCTCCGCTACTTCAACGCCGCCGGCGCCGCCGACGACGGCCGGATCGGCGAGGACTGGACCGTCACCCTCAACCTCGTCCCCCTCGTGATGAAGGCCGCCCTCGGACGCATCCCCGCCATCTCGGTGTTCGGGACCGACTACCCCACCCGGGACGGGACGGCGGTGCGGGACTACGTGCACGTCGACGACCTGGCCGACGCCCACGTGCGCGCGCTGGAGCACCTGGAGGAGGGCGGCGCCACCACCGTGGTCAACCTGGGAACCGGAACCGGCTCGACGGTGCGCGAGGTGATCGACACCGCTCGCCAGGTCAGCCTCGTGGACATCCCGAGCGAGGACGCCCCCCGCCGGCCGGGTGACCCGGTGGCCGTCTACGGCGACAACCAGCGGGCCCTCGAGGTGCTCGGCTGGAAGCCCGAGCGCGACCTCACCGACGTGGTCGCCTCGGCCTGGCGCTGGCACTCCACCCACCCCGACGGCTACGCGTCCGAGTGATCCACCCGCCGTAGATCGGCCGCTTCCCAGCGGCCGAGGCGACCAGGCACCACCCGGAAGCTGACCGCGGCGCCTACCGGGATGGTGCGGGAGCCGTCGGCAACGGCGGTGCAGTGGAAGAACAGCTCGACGCCGTCCGAGGCGCGGACCGTGCCGTAGCCGCCGTGGTCGTCGAAGGTCACGACCGTGCCCTCGCCCTCTGCGAACGGCTCCACTGCCAGGCGGCCTAATGGACGATCTTGGCGATCGGCAGCTCGATGATGTCGGTGGCGCCGCGTTCGCTGAGTGCCGGGATCAGCGTGTTGATCTCCCGCTTGGCCACCACCGCCTCCACCGCGTATCCACCGGCGCCGAACAGCTCGGAGACCGTCGGCGCCTTCATGGACGGCAGAAGATCGATCACGGCGTCGAGGTCGGCGGCGGCCACGTTCAGCTTCACCAGCACCTTGCCCCGGGCCTCCAACGTGCCCTGCAGCAGGGTGCGGATCTGGCCCATGGCCTGGGCCCGGACGGGATCGGAGTGGCTGAGGGGGTTGGCGATGAGCTCGGTCGAGGAGGTCAAGATGGTGGCGATGATCTTCAGGCCGGCGGCCCGGAGCGCCCGACCGGTCTCGGTGAGGTCCACGATGCAGTCGACGATGTCGGGGACCTTGGCCTCGGTGGCCCCGTAGGAGAGCCGGATGTCGGCGCGAATGCCCCGCTTCTCGAAGAACCGACGGGTCAGCTCCGGGTACTCGCTGGACACCCGCACCCCGTCGCGCAGGTCCTCGACGGTCTCCACCGGCGAGTCCTGCGGCACCGCCACCACCACGTTCACCGGCCGCGCCGTGGCCTTGGAGTAGTGCAGCTCGCCGAGGGAGGTCACGTCGCTCGACGTCTCCTCGATCCAGTCCCGGCCGGTCACGCCGAGGTCGAACACTCCATCGGCCACGTATCGAGGGATCTCCTGGGGCCGCAGGATGCGGACCTCGTCGATCCGGGGATCGTCGATCGAGGCCCGGTAGTCCACCGCTGATGCGCGGCTGACCTGGAGGTCGGCCGCCTCGAACAGGTCCAGGGTCGCCTTCTCCAGCGAACCCTTGGGCAGCACCAGCTTCAGCACCGGCCCATCTTGGCCTGCGCCGGCTCCGCCGGACGAGCCGGTTCGGTCAGGACCCGCCGTCGCCCCGGATGCGCCGCAGCAGGGCCACCATCTCCACCGCGGTGGCCGCCCCCTCCTCGCCGACGTTGTGGCCACCGGCGTCCTCGGAGCGGGCGAGCGCCTGGTCGAGGTCCTCGGTGGTGAGCACACCGAAGACGATGGGCACGCCCGTGGCCAGCTGGGCCCGCTGGATGCCCGCCGCGCACTCCCCCGCCACCGTCTCGTAGTGGGACGTCTCGCCCCGGATCACGCAGCCGACGCCGATCACGGCGTCGACCCTGCCCGACTCGGCGAACGCCTTGGCCGCGAGGGGGATCTCGAACGCTCCCGGCACCCACACCACCTCGACGTCCCCGGCGGGCACGCCGGTGGCGGCGAGGCCGCGGGTCACGCCGTCGAGCAGCCGGGTGGTGACGTGGTCGTTGAAGCGGCCGCAGACAACGGCGACGCGCATGCCGCGACCGTCGAGGTCGGGGGCGCGGCGGTGGGCGGCGCGGACGTCCTCGCCCATTCAGTCGAGGCCCTCGAGGAGATGTCCGAGCCGTTCCCGCTTCGTTCGCAGGTAGGCGATGTTCTCCGGGTTGGGGGCGGTCACCGACGGCACCCGTTCCACGATGTCGAGGCCGAAGCCCTCGAGCCCGCCGTACTTGGCCGGGTTGTTGGTGATGATCCGCATGGTGGTGATGCCCAGGTCGTTGAGGATCTGGGCGCCGGTGCCGTACTGGCGGCTGTCGACGGGCAGGCCCAGCTCGACGTTGGCGTCGACGGTGTCGCGGCCCTCGTCCTGGAGGTTGTACGCCCGCATCTTGTGCCCGATGCCGATGCCCCTTCCCTCGTGGCCCCGCAGGTACACCACCACGCCCAGACCGGCCTCGGCGATGAGGGCCATGGCCGAGTCGAGCTGCACCCCGCAGTCACAGCGCAGGGATCCGAACACGTCGCCGGTCAGGCACTCGCTGTGCACGCGGACGAGCACGTTGTCCTCGCCCTGCACCGCCCCCTTCACCAGCGCGACGTGCTGCTCCTGGTCGAGCACCGACTCGTACACGTAGGCGGTGAACTCACCCCACTTGGTGGGGATGCGGGCGGCCTCGGCCACCCGACGCACCAGCTTCTCGTTCTGGCGGCGGTACTTGATCAGCTGTGCGATGGAGATGAGCAGCAGGCCGTGCTCCCGGCAGAAGCGCACGAGGTCGGGCAGGCGGGCCATCTCGCCGTCCTCCTTGACCACCTCGCAGAGGACCCCGGCCGGCGAGAGGCCGGCCATGCGGGCCAGGTCCACCGCCGCCTCGGTGTGCCCGGCCCGGCGCAGCACCCCGCCGTCGCGGTAGCGCAACGGGAAGATGTGACCGGGCCGGGCCAGGTCGGCCGGCCTGGTGGCCGGGTCGATCAGGGCCGAGATGGTGGCGGCGCGGTCGGCGGCGGAGATGCCGGTGGTGGTGCCCCGGAGGTGGTCGACGCTGTAGGTGAACGCGGTGCGCTGGGCCTCGGTGTTGTTGTCCCGCACCATCAGCGGGATGTCCAGCTCGTCCAACCGTTCGCCGGTCATGGGCACGCAGATCAAGCCCGAGGTGTGCTTCACGAAGAACGCGATCTTCTCGGGGGTGGCCGCCTCGGCCGCCATGATGAGGTCGCCCTCGTTCTCCCGGTCCTCGTCGTCGACCACGACGACGATGTCGCCCCGGCCGACGGCGGCGACGGCGTCCTCGATGGATGCGAACGGTGTCTTGTTCACAGCAGTGGTCCTCCGGTCGTCGGGCTCTTGGCCAGCAGGCGTTCCACGTACTTCGCCACGAGGTCGACCTCCAGGTTGACGGTGGCCCCCGGTCCCTTGGTGCCGAGGGTGGTGACCTCGGCGGTGTGGGGGATGACCGCCACGGTGAAGCCGTCGTCGAGGGCGTCGACCACGGTGAGGCTGATGCCGTCCACCGTGACCGACCCCTTCTCGACCACGTAGCGGGCCAGCTCGGCCGGCATCTTGATGCGCAGGTCGGGGACGGGTGCCACCACCTCGCCCACGGCGTCGACGTGGCCCTGGACGATGTGGCCGCCCAGGCGATCAGCGGCGCGCACCGGCCGTTCGAGGTTCACGTGGTCGCCCGGCTCCAGTCGACCGAGGTTCGTGCGGGCCAGCGTCTCGTCGCTGACGTCGGCCTCCCACCACCCGTCACCGAGGGCGACCACGGTGAGGCAGCAGCCGTTGACCGCGGTGGAGTCGCCGACGGCCGCATCCTCGACCACCTTGGTGGCGGCGATCCGCAGCCGGCCGTGGTCCGCCGCCACCACCGAGCCCAGCTCCTCGACGATCCCGGTGAACATCAGGTGGGCCCCGGCTCGAAGTCGATGCGGAGGTCGTCGTCCAGCTGCGTGACCCCGCAGATGCGGCCCCGCCACCCCTCGGCCATGGTGGCCGCCCCCGGTCCGCCGAACAGCGGCGCGCCGTCGTCGCCGCCGAGGAGGGCGGGGGCGAGGTAGAGGACGTAGCGGTCGACGAGGCCGGCCCGGTGGAACGCGCCGGCCACGGTGGCGCCCCCCTCGACGAGGACCTGGAGGACGCCCTTGTGGCCGAGGGTGTCCAGCACCTCGCCGAGGTCGCCGGCCAGCTCGAGGCAGGGCTGCACCCGGGCGTCGGCCGGCGCCCGGCCGAGCACCACCCGAAGGGGCTGGGGCCCGTCGACGTGGCGCACGGTCAGCTCAGGGTCATCAGCCCGGACCGTCCCCGCCCCCACCAGCACGGCGTCGCTCTCGGAGCGGAGGCGGTGGGCGTCGCCCCGGGCCGACTCACCGGTGATCCAACGGCTCGTCCCGTCGGGGGCGGCGGTGCGGCCGTCCAGGGTCGCCGCCAGCTTCAGCACCACGAGCGGACGGCCGGTGCGGCGGTGGGTGAGGTAGGGGGCCAGCTGGCGGGCCACGGCGTCGCCCAGCACGCCGACCTCCACGTCGATCCCAGCCTCCCGCAGACGGGCGATCCCTCGGCCGGCGACCTGCTGGTCGGGGTCGACCAGGCCGACGACGGCACGGCGCACCCCGGCGGACACGATGGCGTCCACGCACGGTGGGGTGCGCCCGTGGTGCGAGCACGGCTCGAGGGTGCTGTAGAGGGTGGCGCCACGGGCGGCCGGGCCGGCGGCGGCCAGGGCAGCCGGCTCGGCGTGCAGGCCCCCCGGCGGGGCGGTGGCGCCGTCGAAGGCGCGGCCGTCGGGCGTGACGACGACGGCGCCCACCCACGGGTTGGGCGAGGTGGACGAGCGCACCGTGGCGGCCAGGCCCAGCGCCCGCTCCATGGCCTCGAGGTCGTCCATCGGTCTCCTCTCGGAGCGCGGACGGGCGCGGTCGGGTGACCAGCGCCGCCTCGCTCCCATCCGGACTCACCGCAGGGGCAGAACCTCTGCGGAACACCGTCGGCCCCGGGCTTCCACCGGATCGGCCCGACCCCCGGAGGGGGCGGGTTCGCGGGCTCTCACCGCCGGTCGGGACTCTCACCCACACCCCGCGAGGGGCGGTCTCGTTCGGTTGTCTCTTGACCGCTCAGTCTAGAAGGGGCTCACCGGATCGGGCCAGATGCCACCGGTCACATCAGTGGGGACGGCCCCCGGACAACAGGTCGAGCGCGTGGGGGACGACGTCGAGGACGGCGTCGAGGCACTCGACCGCGCCTCGGGGCGAGCCGGGGAGGTTGATGACGAGCGTGGCTCCGACCGAACCGGCCACGGCCCGGGAGAGGCGGCCGAGCGGGTTGGCCAGGCGCATGGCCTCGGCCAGGCCGGGAGCGTCACGGTCGATCACGGCGCGGGTGGCCTCAGGGGTGAGATCGCGGGGACCGAAGCCGGTGCCCCCGGTGGTGGCCACCAGCCCGGCGAAACCGGCGCACAGCCCCCGGAGGGCCTCGGCCACGGCGTCGGCACCGTCGGGTGACACCTCGGTGCGCTCGACGTCGAAGCCCGCCTGCTCGAGCCGCTCCCGCAGGGCGGGACCGGCCCGGTCGTCTCGCGTACCGGCGGCCACCCCGTCGGACACCACCAGGATGCGGGCCCGTCCTCCCTCGGTCACGCCCGGGAGTCTGCCCTACGTCAGCGGCTCGGCTGGCGGGCGCGGCGGGGCAGGGACCGCTGGGGCGGCGGTCAGGGGCGGCGCCAGCGGTACAGGGCCATGCCGTCGGTGCCGGCCGCCTGGGGCAGGAGGAGCGCCCCGCTCCCCCACGGCTGCCAGGGCGGCCCGGGCCGGTCGAGGGGCACAAGCGCCGGGTGGGCCTCGGCCACGTGGGCCTCCACGCCCGAGGACTCGGCTCGGGTGAGGGTGCAGACCGAGAACGTGACCTCGCCGCCGGGGGCGACCAGGTCGGCGGCGGCGTCGACCAGCGCCCGTTGGACCTCCGCCAGGCGATCGACGGCGGCTTCGTCGATCCGCCACCGGGCATCGGGACGGCGCCGGAGCGCGCCGAGGCCCGAGCACGGCGCGTCCACGAGCACGCGGTCGACCGACCCGGCGCGGATGGGAGGGCGGCGGCCGTCACCCACCACCACCGGCAACCGGCCGAGACCGAGCCGGGTGGCGTTGGCCGCCACCAGCCCGGCCCGGGCCGGCCGGCGGTCGAGACCGACGACGGTTGCGCCGGCGCTCGCCATGGCGGTGGCCTTGCCCCCGGGGGCGGCGCACAGGTCCACGACCCGGAGGCCGGGCCCGGCGCCGACCGCCTCGGCCACGAGCTGGGAGGCCCGGTCCTGTACGTAGCCGTCGGCCCGCTCGGTCACCTCGGCTGGCTCGTTCATCGCTTCGAGAGCAGCCATGGCGTCGTCCGCGCCGAGGTCGTGCACCAACCGCGCCACCACCCAGTCCGGGTAGCTCAACCGGGTGGCGGCGTCGGGGTAGTCCCGATCGGCCTCGGCCACTCGGCGGAGCACGGCGTTCACCAGCCCCGACGTCCGCCGGGGGACCGCCGCCACGGTGGCGCTGACGGCGGCGTGGGGCGGGGTCCCGAGGACGGCCAGCTGGTAGGCGCCGAGTCGCAACGCGGCGCGGGTCGGTGCGTCGAGGGGCCGCAGCACGAAGCGGTCGACGAGCCAGTCGCACGCCCGGCGCATCCGGGTGACGCCGTAGACGAGGTGGGTGGCGAAGCCGCGGTCGCGCTCGTCCAGCCCGCTGCGCTCGAGGAGCGCGGGCACGAGCAGGTTGGCGTAGGCGCCCTCGGTGTCGATGCGTACGAGCGCGTCGAGTGCCAGGCGACGGGGGTCGGTGCGGCCGGTCACGTCCCCAGCCGTTCACCCGGACGGAGGCGGGCGCCCCGCGCCCAGTCGGCGGCGGGCAGTCGGGACCGCCCCTCGGGCTGCACCTCGCGCAGCTCGAAGGGGCCGTCGCCCGCCGGGACCGGGATCCCTTCCCCGCCGACGTCGGAGCTGCCGGCCCACACCTTGAGCCGGGAGCCACGCACCGTCGTCCACGCCCCGCCGAGGCGGACCAACCGTTCGATGTCGCGTCGGGGACGGGTCCAGTCGATCTCCAGCTCGGCGGGGTCGATCTTGTCGGCGTGGGTCACCTCCCCGTGCTGGGGTTCGGGCTCGCCCAGGCCGGCGACGAGCGTGTCGACCAACAGCGGGGTGCCCACGTCCACCAGCCGGCGCCGGAGGTCCTCGGCCGTGTCGTCCCGCCCGATGGGAACCTCCCTCCGGGCGTACACCCCCCCGGTGTCGAGGCCCTCTTCCACCGCCATCACGCAGACACCGGTGCGCTCGTCGCCCGCCAGGAGAGTCCGCTCCACCGGCGCCGCCCCCCGCCAGCGGGGAAGGAGCGAGAAGTGCAGGTTCACCATGGGCAGGGCGTCGAGCACGGCGGGCGGGATGATCCGCCCGTAGGCCACGACCACGCCGAGGTCGGCGTTCACGCCGGTGGCGTCGGCCAGGGTGTCGCTCACCGGGAGGCCGAGCTCCTGGGCGGCCGCCTTCACCGCGCTCGGGCTGGTGGCCCCGCCGCGTCCCCGCCGCCGGTCGGGCCGGCTGACCACCAGGGCCAGGTCGAACCCGGCGGCCACCAGCGCACGCAGCGGCGGCACCGCCATCGCCGGGGTGCCGAGGTACACGAGCCGGTGCGGGGGTTCCGGTGCCGGCGCTCTCACCCGCGCATCGTCAAGCGAGCGACAGCCCGCCCGAGGGGGGCGTCGCCGGCTCGCGGCGGGCCATCATCATCTCCCGGACGAGGCGGCGGGCCTGGCGGCGCTGGTCCTCGTCAAGGCGCTCGACGAGGAGCACGCCGTCGAGGTGGTCGAGCTCGTGCTGGAAGACCCGGCCCTCGTACCCCGAGGCCTCGATGGAGATCTCGTTGCCGTCGAGGTCCAAGCCGGTGAGGTGGACCTCATCGGGGCGGACGATGTCCCAGGCCAGGCCGGGCACCGAGAGGCAGCCCTCCTCGAACACGTACTCGCCCCTGGCCTCGCTGATCACGGGGTTGACGACGATGTGGGGGCCGGTCTCGTCGTGGAGGTCGTAGACGAACAGGCGCTTCTGCACGCCCACCTGGGGAGCGGCCAGGCCCGCCCCGGGGGCCTCGTACATGGTCGTGATCATGTCGTCGGCGAGGCGTGCGAGGGCGCCGTCGACGTCGGTGACCTCCGACGCCACCGACTTCAGGACGGGGTCGCCGATGAGGCGGATCTCGTAGGGCGCCATGGCGCCCCACGATACCGTCGGCCCGATGGAGGACCGACCGGGCGGGCCCGGCCACTACTTCGATCCCGCTCCTCGCGCGCCCTCCAGGCGGCGCACCGTCACCCTCACCCTGCCCGATCTGACCATGGACCTCCTGACCGATCGGGGCGTGTTCGCCGCCGAGGGCATCGATCCCGGCACCAAGCTCCTCCTGCAGGAGGGCGCGCCTCCCACCGGGCACGCCCGCCACCTCCTCGACCTCGGCTGCGGCTACGGCGCCGTGGCCGTCACCCTCGCCCGCAGGGCGCCCGCCGCCACGGTGTGGGCCGTCGACGTCAACCGGCGCGCGCTCGACCTGTGTGCCGAGAACGCGTCCGGCGCCGGGGTCGGTGACCGGCTGCGCCCGGTCGCTCCGGACGATGTGCCCGACGAGGTCACCTTCGACGGCATCTGGTCCAACCCGCCGATCCGCATCGGCAAGCCGGCGCTGCACGCCGTGCTCGAACGGTGGCTCGCTCGCCTCGGCCCCGAGGGCTGCGCCCACCTGGTGGTGCACAAGCACCTCGGCGCCGACTCGTTGGCCCGCTGGCTCGGCGAGGCCGGCTGGGCGGTGGAGCGGACGGGGTCCCGCATGGGCTACCGGCTCCTGCAGGTGGGCCGACCATGACCGGTCGCCAGCTCGGGAGCACCGACCTCAAGCGCCTGCACCGCGAGTGGAGACGACGCACCGGGTCCACCCGCCGCATCGCTCTCGTGCTGGACAACGTGCAGACCCCGTTCAACGTGGGCACCATCCTCCGCACCGCCGCCGCCATGCGGGTCGACCACCTCTGGCTGGCCGGCGCCACCGCGTCGCCCACCGCCGACCGCACCCGGAAGACGGCGTTGGGCTCCGAGCGCTACCTCACCTGGACCGCCACCGACGATGCGGCGGCGGCGGTGCGGGCGGCCCACGCCGACGGCTACCGGGTGGTGGGGATCGAGCTGGCCGACGGGGCCAACCCGCTCCCCACCGCCGACCTCGACGGCGACGTGTGCCTTGCTCTCGGCCACGAGGACCGGGGCCTGACCGCTGCCTGCCTGGAGGCGTGCGACGAGGTGGCCTTCATCCCCCAGCTCGGCCGGATCGGCTCTCTGAACGTGGCCACCGCCGCCGCCATCGCCATCTACGAGGCCCGCCGCCGCAGCTGGGCCCAACCCTGAGCCACCGCCGCCCGAACGAACTTGTCGTGGTTTCCGCTCCTCTGGCGTGTTATCCACGACAGGTTCGACAGCACAGCTCAGATGCGGAGGGGGTCGACCTCGATGCGGAGGCGGCCGGGAGGCCGAGGGACGGCGGCCAGGGCGTCGCAGAGGGTGGTGTGATCCTCGGTCCGGAGCCGCCACGCGCCGTCGGCCGGACCCTGCACGTCGACGCCGGCCGGCGACCCCAGACCGTCGAGGTACGCCTCGGCCGCTGGTCCCGACACCACCGCCAACGCCGCCGCCGGTGGGAGCCGCAAGGCCTCCCGCAGCGGGCGCTCGGTGGCCGCCACCCGGGCCGGGTCGGCGTGGAGGGCGGCGGCCACGACCGGGTGGTCGGGCTGGCGGGTCTGCACCAGCAGGCGCCCGTGCTCCACCCGGCCCCGCACCACCCGCGCCGCCAGAGCGAGGAGGCCGAGGGCCTGTTCGGCGGCCCGGTAGCGGGGCGCCGTCAGCTCCTGGTCGAAGTCGAGGAAGGCGACGAGGTCCGAAGATGCCACCCGGTGCAGGACGGCCTCGGTGCCTACCGTCACGCGGGTCTCGGCGGCGTCGGCCGGTGTCGCCGCGCTGACCTCGCCCACGGGCTCGCCGACCAGCGCCTCGATCTCCTCGCGCACCCGGCTCACCCCGGCCCGCAGGTTCTTGAACCGGGTCGAGCCGCAGACCGTGCACACCACCGGACGCTCGGTGCCGCAGCGCCGGCAGCGCAGCCGGGTGCCTTCCAGCTGCTCGACCGAGGCTGCGCACACGTGGCACCGGGCCAGGTCGCCGCACGAGCTGCAGGCCAGGAGCCGGGCCCGCCCCTTGCGGTTCACCACGCAGAGGGCCCGCCCGCCGGCCCGCAGCCGGGACACGAGGGCCTCGGAGTAGAGCCCTGCCCCCACCGGGTCCTCGCTACGGCGGTCCACCACCTCCAGGGCCGGCCACCCCCGACGCTCCGCTGACCGGCTCGGCACCACCAGCTCCCCCCATCCGAGCGCCTCGAGGGTCGGGCACGGCGACACGAGCAGGCACGGCACGCCGGCCCGCCGCGCCCGCTCGGCAACGACGTCCCGGGCGTGCCATGTCGGCGACTGCTCGGCCTTGTAGGCCTCGTCGTGCTCGTCGAGGACCACGACACGGGCCAGCCGCGGCACCGGGGCCCATGCGCCGGCGCGAGCCCCGATCACGGTCGCGCCCCCGGCCGCCGCCCGGGCCCACTCCCGGGCCGCCGCCGTGTCGGCGCGGTACGAGGCGACGCAGGCCACCTCCAAGCCGGCACGACGGAGGCGGACGGTCAGCTGCCGGGCGGCCGCCACCGACGGGCACAGCACCAGGGCGTCGCCGGGCTGGGCGGCGGCCGCCAGCACCAGCGGGTAGCGGTCCGCTCCCGGCGGCAGCCGGAGGACGCCCCGGACGCGAGCCAGCGCATCGGCGACCAGGTCTTCGGTCGGCACCGCGACCGGGAGGTCCGGGCCCGGAGGGTCGGGCAGGCTAGGTACCGCCGCCGGCGGCGAGGCGGTGCGCAGGAACGCCGCCGCTCGGCCGGCCCACCGCCACGCCGCCCAGCGGGCCAGGTCGATCAGCTCGGCCGGTGGGCCGTGGCCCGACACCCGGGCCAGCGGCTTCAGCGCCAGGTCCGGTGCCGGCGCCACCCCGACCTCGGTGACCCACGCGCCCACCCGGCGCCCGTGGAGCTGCACCCGGACGACCGAGCCGACCTCCACGCGGTCGCGCCACCGCTCGGGCACGACGTAGTCGAACTGCTTGTCGATGGCGGCGACGTCGGGCAGCACCCGGACGACCAGCGGGCCGCCCCCGTCGCCCTCCCCGCCGGTCGACGGGCTCAGAGGCCGAGGGCCGAAGCCAGCTCGCCCACCCGGCTGGGCTGCTCCCAGGTGAAGTCGGGGTCGTCGCGGCCGAAGTGCCCGTAGGCGGCGGTCTTGCGGTAGATCGGCCGCCGCAGGTCGAGGTCGGCGAGGATGGCAGCGGGGCGCAGGTCGAACACCTCGCGCACCCCCTTCTCGATGTGGGCCGGGTCGACGGACTCGGTCCCGAACGTCTCCACCAGGACCGAGATCGGCTGGGCCACCCCGATGGCGTACGCCACCTGCACCTCGCAACGCCGGGCGGCCCCCGACGCCACCACGTTCTTGGCCACCCACCGGGCGGCGTAGGCCGCCGAGCGGTCCACCTTGGAGGGGTCCTTCCCCGAGAAGGCGCCGCCGCCGTGGCGGGCCATCCCGCCGTAGGTGTCGACGATGATCTTGCGCCCGGTGAGCCCGCAGTCGGCGTGGGGACCACCCAGCTCGAAGCTGCCGGTGGGGTTGACCAGCACCGAGAAGTCGTCGCCGGCGAACTGCTCGGGGAGCGTCGGGCGGATCACCTGCTCGATGAGGTCGGGCTTGATGGTGGTCTCGGCGTCGAGCCCCGGCGCGTGCTGGGTGGAGATGAGCACGGTGCGCAGGCTGACCGGGCGGCCGTCCTCGTACTCGAAGGTGACCTGGGTCTTGCCGTCGGGGCGCAGGTACGGAAGCGTGCCGGCCTTGCGCACCTCGGCCAGCCGCCACGCCAGCCGGTGGGCCAACCAGATCGGCAGCGGCATGAGGTCGTCGGTCTCGTCGCAGGCGTAGCCGAACATCATCCCCTGGTCGCCGGCGCCCTGGCTGTTCAGGATGTCCTCACCGGAGGACCCCGTGCGGGTCTCGTAGGCGGTGTCGACCCCCTGGGCGATGTCGGGCGACTGCGGATCGATGGACGTGACGACGCCACAGGTGTTGCCGTCGAAGCCGTACTGGGCGTTGTCGTAGCCGATGCCGTTGATCGTCTCCCGCACCAGCTTGGGGATCTCGACGTAGGCCGACGTGGTGATCTCGCCGGCCACCATGGCCAGGCCGGTGGTCACGAGCGTCTCGCAGGCGACCCTCGCCTTCGGGTCCTGGGCCAGGATGGCGTCGAGGATGGCGTCGGAGATCTGGTCGGCCATCTTGTCGGGGTGGCCCTCGGTCACCGACTCGGAGGTGAAGCTGAAGCGGGTCACGGACTGCTCCTCGGGGGGATGGGCATATGGGCGTCAGGGACGGCCCGATGGGGCGGTGCGGGCGGCGACCACGGCGTCGAGCACCGCCCTGGCGACGGCCCGCTTGTCGGCCAGCGTCACATCTTTGTCGATCCCGGCGGCCGAGACGATCACCACCGCGTTGGTGTCGTGCTCGAAGCCGGCGCCGGGAGCGGTCACGTCGTTGGCGACGACGAGGTCGACGTTCTTGCGGGCCCGCTTGTCGGCGGCCGACGCCGCCACGTCGCCGGTCTCGGCGGCGAAGCCCACGAGCGTCTGGCCTGGGCGCTTTCGACCGCCGAGGGCGGCGAGGATGTCGGCGGTCGGCTCCAAGACCACCTCGGGCACCCCCGAGGCCTTTTTGATCTTCGTCGTGGCCGGCTGCGCTGGGCGGAAGTCCGAGACGGCGGCCGCCATCACCACCACGTCAGCGGCGTCGCTGCGGGCCAGCACCGCCGATTCCATCTCGGCGGCGGTGTCCACCCGGACCACGTCGACGCCGGCCGCGACGGGCCGGTCGACGGTGGTGACGAGGGTGACCTTCGCACCCCGGGCCGCCGCTTCGTCGGCCAAGGCGTGACCCTGCTTGCCCGAGGACCGGTTCCCGACGAAGCGGACCGGGTCGATCGGCTCCCGGGTGCCGCCGGCGGTGACGAGCACGTGGAGGTCGGCCAGGTCCGGCTCGGTGAGGACGGCGTCGACCGCGGCCACGATCGTGGCCGGGTCGGCGAGGCGCCCGGCCCCGACGTCGCCCCCGGCCAGACGGCCGAGCTCGGGGCCCACGATGCGGACTCCCCGGCCGGCCAGCACGGCCAGGTTGGCCGCCACCGCAGGGTGCTCCCACATCTCGGTGTGCATGGCCGGGGCGAGGACGACCGGGGCGCGGGTGGCGAGGAGCGTGGCGGTGAGCAGGTCGTCGGAGATGCCGGCGGTGTAGGAGCCGATGAGGCGGGCCGTCGCCGGGCACACCACCACCACGTCAGCCGACTGGCCGAGACGGGTGTGGGGGATGGGGTCCCGTTCATGCCACAGGGAGGTCTGGACCGGCTCGGAGGCCAAGGCCGAGAACGTCACCTCGCCCACGAAGCGGGTGGCACCCTCGGTCAGCACGGGCACCACGTGGGCGCCGGCGTCGACCAGCCGACGGCAGACCTCCACCGCCTTGTAGGCGGCGATGCCACCGGTGACGCCCAGGACGACGCGCTTCCCGGCCAGCATGGCGGCCGCCCCGTCGGGGCTATTCGGCCTCGGGCTCGCGGAGGAGGGCGTCAGCGGCGGCGGCCGCCTCGGCCGCCTCGATCTCCTCCTGGGAAGGCAGGTCCACCGCCTCGATCTTGTCGGCGGCGATCTCCTCGAAGGCGATCGACAGCGGCTTGCGGGCCACCGAGTTCACCTGCGGCGGGATGATGGTGCCGAGCCCGTCGCCGAGCTGGCCGAAGTAGGAGTTGATCTGGCGGGCCCGCTTGGCACCCAGGGTGACGAGGCGGAACTTCGAGTCGGCCCGGTCGAGGAGCTCCTCGATGGGTGGGGTCATCATCGTGTCGTGCTGCCAGGCCATGGGTGCGTGCCGTCCGGTGGTCGCAAGGGGGACGGGTCAGCATACCAACGGGCCGCTCGCCGCAGCGAGACCGTCAGGTCCCGCCCGCTCGGGCGGCGGCGATGAGCCCGGCCAGCTCGGCCGCGGCCCGTTCGAGGTCGTCGTTCACCACGGTGACGGCCCCGAGGCGCCGGCCCAGCTCGCGCTCCTCGACCGACTTGGCCAGCCGCTGGCGCACCTTGTCGTCGGGGTCGCCCCGTTGGCGGAGACGGCGCTCCTGCTCCGCCTCGTCGGGCGTGTCCACGAAGATCAGCAGGGCGTCGGGGAAGCGCTCCTTGATCTGGGTGGCTCCCTGCACGTCGATCTCGAAGACGATGTCGGCGTCGGGGGGCGGATCCGGCACCGGTGTCCCCTGCCGGTAGTCGAGGAATTCCACCCATTCGAGGAAACCACCGGCCTCGGCGCGGTCGGCGAAGGCGTCGCCGGTGACGAAGTGGTAGGCGTCCGCCGCCTCGCCCGGTCGTCGCGACCGCGTGGTCCAGGAACGGCTCAGCCACAGCTTCGGGTCCTCGGCGACGAGCCGGGACACCAGGGTGCCCTTCCCGGCCCCACCGGGGCCGGAGATGACGATGTACAGCGGGGCGCCGGTCAGGCCCGGGCGGGGAAGGCTTCGAGCAGCGCCTGGCGCTGCTGGGCGCCGAGCCCCCGCACCCTGCGGGTGTCGCTGATGCCGATCTCCTCCATCGTGCGGCGGGCCTTGACCTTGCCGACGCCGGGGAGGGATTCGAGGACGGCGAGGACCTTCATCTTGGCGATGATGTCGTCGCCGTCGGCCCGGTCGAGCAACTGGGCCAGGTGCACCGACCCCATCTTCAGCTTCTCCTTGAGCTCGGCCCGTTCACGGCGGGCCCTGGCCGCCTTGGCGAGCGCGTCCGAGCGCTGCTCGGGAGACAGGGAGGGAGGCAGTGGCATGGGCCGGAACGCTAGTGCATCCGTGCCGGCGTACCCTCGGCTCCGTGGCCATCGTCGCCCTGTACGACGAGCAGTGCGAGCTGTGCCAGGCGAGCGTCTCGTGGATCCGTCTGCTCGACCGGCGTACCCGGGTGACGTGCCTGCCGGTGCAAGGCACCGACCTCGCCGCTCTCTCCCCCACCCTCGACCCGGACGCCTGCCTCCGCACCCTGCACGCCGTGACGGACGACGGCGTCGTGCACACCGGATGGGAGGCCGTCCGACAGGTGTGGTCGGCGGTGCCGCTGACCCGACCGATCATGGCCTTGACCGAGCGCCACCGCTGGGCCGACCGGGCCGGGCGGAGGTGCGCGGAGCTCCTCCTCGACAGTCGGTGGGAGCTGGTCCGGGCCCGGGGCGGCCGGGTCGGCGACCACCTCGAGCCGCACCCCCTCGCTCCGGTGGGCCCGTTCTGGGCCTGCTACTCGGCCGAGCTCGTCCTGCGGCTCCCTCTGGTCGCCTGGGCCAGCGCCCGCCAGCTCACGGGCCACGCCAGAGATTGGGCCCGCACCCGGAGGCGCCGGGTGCGCCTCCTCGACGGCCGCCTCGAGATCTGCTTCCTGGACGGCGTCCCCACCGCGGTGGTGCCACTCGCCTTCGGCGAGCGCTTCACCATGGCCGTCTACGACGGGGTGGCCGTCGACCCGGGGTCGTCCCGGATGCGACGCAGCATCGAGCGCCACCTCGCCCAACTCGACCAGGCCGTCCACACGGTGGTGGCCACCCACGCCCACGAGGAGCACGTGGGCAACCTCGACTGGCTGGCCGACCGCACGGGCGCCGACGTCCGCGTCGGCCCGGCCACGGCCCGGCTCCTGCAACCTCCCTACCGGTTGCCGTGGTGGCGGGCGGCGGTGATCGGCGCCATCCCCGCCCTGCGGCGCTGGCAGCCGATCGGCGATCGCGTGGTCACCGACCGCGGTGAGCTGCTCGTGCTGCCGGCGCCGGGGCACTGCGACGACCACGTGGTCCTGTTCGACCCCACCGAGGGGGTGCTGTTCGCCGGCGACAGCTTCATGGGCGAGCACTTCGCCACCCCGAACCGGGATGTGGACGGTGACGCCTGGATCGCCACCCTCGAACGCCTCCTGGAGCTCGAGGTCGGCGTGCTGGTCGAGGCCCACGGCCACGTCCACACCCTGCGCGCCGACATCGCCGACGTGCCCGGCGTGGTGGTGCGGCGCGATCCCCAGGCGGCCATCGAAGCCAAGCTCGAGAACCTGCGGTGGCTGCGCGACCAGGTGGAGCTCGGCCGGCGGGAGGGCCTCTCCGAGCACGCCGTCGAAGCAACCTGCTTTCCCTGGGGACCCTCGTGGTCATGGGAGCACAAGGGGGTCGACGAGCTGGCCCGGCTGTTCACCGGCGGCCGCTTCTCGCGCACCCAGGTCGTCCGGTCGTTCCGGCGCGGGGCGGGGGAGGTCTTCCCGGAGCGCCGGGAGGTGCGGTTCGCGCCCGGTTGAGGATCGGCGCCGGGATCAGGCCGGGGCGAGCTCGGCCACCAGGGCGGCGGCCGCCGCCACCGGGTCCTCGGCGGCGGTGACCGGCCGCCCGATGACGAGGAGATCGGCACCGGCGTCGAGCGCCTTACGCGGGGTGGCCGTGCGGGCCTGGTCGTTGTGGTCAGCACCCGCGGGACGGATGCCGGGCACCACCTTCACCATGGCCGGGGCCATCTGCCGCGCTTCCTGCAGGTCGGCGGCGGCGCACACGATGCCCCCGCACCCTCCCTCCATGGCCACCTGGAGCCGCTTGGCGAGGATGTGGGGCGGTGCCCCACGGTCGCTGGTGAGGATGGTGACGGCGAGGGCCACCGGTTGCTCGAGCCCGGCGTTGCCGGCCCCCTCGGCCAGACCCTCGACGCCGGCCCGCAGCATCTCGGCCCCGCCGAACGCGTGCATGGTGACGTACGACGCCCCGAGCGAGCCGAGCACCCGGGCGGCCCTGCCCACCGTGGTGGGGATGTCGTGCAGCTTCAGGTCGAGGAACACGTCGTAGCCGAGCTCGACGAGGGGGGCGATGGCGTCGGGACCCACCGCGCTGAACAGCTCCAGGCCGACCTTGGCCACCCCGAAGTAGGGACGCAGGCTGCGGGCCAGGCGCATGGCGGCGACGAGGTCGTCCACGTCGAGCACGAGCGCGAGGTGGTCGCGCGAGGTCGCTCCCGGGCCGGTCTCGGTCACTGGGCGGCCTCGACGGCCGACCAGACCGACGGCGGCCGTGGTAGCGCCAGCGTGCGGCCGCCACTCGAGCGAGGCTCGCCGAGCGAGAGCGTGGGTTCGGTCATTCCATCCCTCCGATCAGGTCCTGCACGGCTCGCACCTGGTGCCGACGGCACCAGTCTCGCAGCCCGGTCAACACCCGGGCCGGAGCCCGTGGGTCGGCGAAGGTGGCCGTGCCGACCTGGACCGCCGACGCGCCCGCCAGCAGCAGCTCCACCGCGCCGGCCGCGTCGACGACCCCGCCGACACCGACGATGGGCAGCTCGGGCAATCCCTGGTGCACGTCGTGGACCGCCCGCACCGCCACCGGGTGGATGGCCGGGCCCGACAGGCCACCGCCGCCGTGGCCCAACCGCGGGCGGCGGGTCTCGGGGTCGATGGCCATGCCCATCACCGTGTTGATCACGGTGACGGCCTCGGCCCCACCATCGCGGGCGGCCGCCGCGATGGCGCACAGGTCGGTGACGTTGGGGCTCAACTTGGCCCAGCGCGGCCGCCGGCAGGCGGCGGTGGCGGCCAGGACCTCGGCGGTGGCCGTCGCCGAGTGGGCGAAGACGTCGGCCCGCGCCT
>JAABUR0100001656.1_pt1 | contig 38711 bp, 43 predicted proteins | sample 5560091 | NCBI WGS metagenome assembly JAABUR01 (sample SAMN10711879, study PRJNA513375) | rock metagenome | isolation source: Antarctica rocks | place: Antarctica: Victoria Land, University Valley sud | reverse complement strand
GTTGTCAATGATCGTTGCTACGTGGGAGGCTCGCTGCAGCGGGAATCTGCATGGTAAAGAGACCCACCTTCGGCCCGGTTGACCTCTTCGCCCCTGAACCGTCTTTATTCGAAGCCATACTGTCGACAACCTTGAAGTCGCTCCCATAAAGCAGGCACGGAATGCTTGAAAGCCCGTGCCTGCAATGGTAAGGACGTTATGTGAGGAACCGAAACATCAAACAGTTGTGGGGTTTGTTTGTCGAAGATTGAAATAAACACAACGGTCGCCTCCACAGCCTCGCGTAAATAAAGATTAGCTCCGGGTTGCCTACCCCTGAGTTACCGGCTGCTCATGTGACGAATACCTTGCTCGTTCAAGCAACGCCATCATATAAAATTGGAATTCTTTATCTGTTACTTCCAATGGCAGTAATCGCTGGTTGACGGTAGGTACAGTATATCTCCTCTTTGAATATTTTCATTCCCACATTTAGGTGTCACCAAGTAAAGAGTTTGCTTTACATGCCCGCTATCCATTTTCTGTTTGCGGAGACCTCTTTTCTTTCTTTATTGTATCTGGTACCATATCAGCTGCCGTGCGATTTGGGGATATCTTATCGTATCATCTTCCTTTTAGCTCAGGGTCGTGATTGAATACTACAGTGCTGTTCAGGATCTTCGTGTACAGCTACCAACTTTACGAGCAGCCCGTAGATGAGCTTGCTGGATGGTTTCTCGAAATTGCTGATTTGTGTGGATGTGACATCATGTTATGCAAGGAGTCGCATGATAGCAATCAGAGATGAGTTCAATTACGAAATGGCCGATATTGCTCAGGGGCGCCATATGCCCACAGAATACTTACTCAACGCTTTCGGTGATATGCTACAGCCTCGAGTACTACTGCAGCTCAATAAGGAGACTTTCGGCGTTTGCCATCCTAAACGTCCTAGGAATAGACTCTTATTCCGGAAAACCTGCAGAAGAGAAATTATCATCGTGCCATTGCCTGAATCATTTCTTCTACTCCAAGCGCAGTTGCTGATGTTTGGCCTAGAAGAGCTGACTAGGGGTCTAAGGAACCTGTATCGCACGGAGAAGTCTACCATTTGGCTTTGTTTTGCTATGAAGATATTCTTCGACATCAACCACTTTCATCGTGCGGAGAGTGGAAAAGCATTTGACGAGCTAAAGGCTTTTGTGCACGCTGCTAAAATCCGCTTACATCAAATGATTTCCGTAACTGCAAGGCTCAGCAGAGCCCCAAATGGAATGATGATCCGATTCGAAACACCACACTTTCGTCGAAGAATGGATTATCAGCGACGCAATTGATAGGACGAGACGACACCACTGCAAGCCCGCTCACGATTGTATAGGGAATGTTGACCCTTCCGTCTGAAGCTACAGCATCCGATTCTATGCGGTGTCACATAGTTCTCACTTACGATAATGATGCACGACGTTGATATTGCGGTATCGAAGGCTTTGCGGTCCATTTTGCATGTGTCAGATCTCTACAACGCAGTTCAGCAGATGTCTATCTTGAAAGTCGATTGGCCGGTTCTTGATATTTTAATATTCTTAAACACTCCTAAAACTTTTTGCGCAAGAGGTCTTCCAACGACTCTAGAGGATTGCATAAAGAAACATTAATTAATGGCGGAAGAAGCGCCGGAAAACTTCGCCCAAAGATGGATATGCTAGGAAAGATATGAGAGCAACGTTGGAGGAAAACAACCGCCTTTTTCTGAGAGCGGCCTACGAGACTATGCTTATCATATTCTCACTATCACGGTCTTCTGATAGCACTATACCACTAAAGACCCCATAAATTAGACAATCGAAAACAGCGAGTCTCTGTTTCGCTGGACTGATAAAATTAACATTTGGCTGCAAGCCACCCGGAGGCATTGGTAGAAACCTCATCAATTCACTTGGTTCCAGCTCTTATTTTCTCTTCAGTACACCATGGCAAACGAAGTCGTAGACCTCGTTTCTACGTACCCCGACGTGCATCATCATTGCAAGGATCTCCTGCATACAATGAAAACGCAATTACATGAAAACTTGTCGAGTAATCTGGGCTGGAGTATACCACTCGCCAAGACGACGTTTCGAGCATAGTCGGGCATATCCTCACGACAGCTTCAATAAGCCATGGATCAGCTCCGCCAATATTTGAGGCTAGGATAGAGGCGTTGAGGGGTCAGATCCTCTCGGTAGCGAGTGCGGGAGTGAAGAAGCCTGCCAAAGGTTACATGAAGGATATTATCATGGAGGAAGCGGAGAGTCGTCTCGCATGCTCCGATTGTGATGGTTTCGCGTTGTATGGAGTAGTAGTAAGGTAGGTATAGAATGTTCTTAGAAATCCCTAAGAGAGATGGGCACTTTAGCGCTGACAGTAACCGTTCTGTCAAACAATTGGCATGCAATACGTCCATCTTTACTAGGCACATCTCACGGCTACCGTTCCGTTGCCGTTTCAAATCATAGTTATATTCATCCCAGGAGGTCACATAAGTTCCTGTATCCTAAGTCGTAGACCCGAAAAAGACCTGATTTCCTAGGCGCTCATGCGGTGAACAGAAACACAATCTCTCCTGAAGGAAAACCTTCTTTTCCAGGTGCCTCTCTCACCCGTGGAAATTCCACTTCTCTTGTAGAAGGTTCCTCTCCCAAGTGGTTAGTTCTTCACTCGGATTTCCGCCCTTGATGTCCGAGTGGAAATTTCTTGCTCTTCCAGGGACTCTATTCTTGGGTGGGAAGTTGACGGTTCGAATGGGTGTTGATGAGTTTTTATGTTGCTGTAGATAGGGGGCAGATGATGCGGAGATGTAGATAGAATGAGCCTCTGGTAGGTTGGAAGGACGAATATGGGGACTTCAGTTGTAGAGGTGAAGATGGACTGTTAAGTGGAATGCAGAAGCCAGCGAATTGTATGTTTAGAATCATTAGCGAAATAATGTCCTTGCCTTTTATACCTCCAGCGTGACAGATCTCGACACAGTAAAGTGAGTTCATGATATGCTCTTTACGCTATTCCTTCAATACTGACTTCCTCCCCCAATCCAATCGCCGATTCCTCCTCCCACCAACCCCTAAACTCCCTCAACCTTCTCGTTCTCTCTTTTGCCATCCTCTTCCCCTCCTCCGTCTTCATCATCCCCTCCAATTTCTCCAACTTCTCCGTAAAATGCTCTATTGTCTCCTCCATGCCTCGGCTACCTTTCGCCCCACCAAAGGTAAACGACCTACCTATTCCAATAGCACCAATTGCATCCAGCCTATCCGCGTCTTGTACGATAGCCAGCTCCGGGTGAGTGAGCAGGGTGCGTTGGGTTAACAAGGGATTTTTTCTTTCCGTGCTGTAAGATACGCCCGAAACAACGGCCTGCACGGCTCCCGCGAGCTCGGTCTCCGCACCAAAGGAAAGCAGTTTCCTTTGCACTAAAGTGTTCAGATCCTCACTGCTTGTACGAGAAGGGGAGATGTATTTGCGGTCTCCAACGTCATGCAGTAGTGCCGCAAGCGTGATAATGGTAGGATCATAAGTTACGGAGGGGTGGGTAGCTTGCTCGACGCGTAAGAGGTGATGGGAGAGGCCGAGGACGCGCTGGATGTGGGCGTAATCGTGGGAGGCGTCGAAATGGGGTTGGGACATGTAAGTGCGTACGAAGGAGGTTGTGGAGGTAATCAGGGGTGTCGATATGGGATTAGAAAGAGGAGAGGGGAGGGTGCTGGAGGAGGGCAGTGAGGGAGCATGTTGGGTCGTGGAAGGCTGGGAAGCAGGGTAGGTGGAAGTGGTTTGGTCGGGGGAGGAGTCCATATTGGTAAGGGTCGATTAAGTTGGAAACAGTAAATGTCCAATGGGTCACCAGACTGTTTGAACGTAGGTTAGGGACCTGGATGAGATTTATCAGTATGCATTCAAAATGAGAGGTTTTGGCAAGATAGCAATTGATTCCTTCCTGTATTCTATCGAATTTGCCGAGAGCCCCATCAAAATTAGCGAATCTTCAAAAAGTGCAAAATAAGAACCAGATTTGTAGAATCAACCCCACTGCCCCACCAGTGCTTCATATGTAGTATATTCAGTGCTTCGTATGTGACCTACCCAAAGCTCCATATGTAGTATATTCAGTGCCCCATATGTGGCCTATCCAGTGCTTCATATGCGGCCTATCCAGTGCTCCATATGTGGTATATCCAGTGCTTCATATATGGCCTATCCAGTGCTTCATATGCGGCCTACCCAATGCCCCATATGTGGCCTACCCAAAGCTCCATATGTAGTATATTCAGTGCCCCATATGTGACCTACCCAATGCTTCATATGCGGCCTATTCATTGCTTCATATGTAGTATATTCAGAGCTTCATATGTGATATATTCAGTGCTCCATACGTAGTATATTCAGAGCTTCATACGTAGTATATTCAGTGCCTCTTATGCGGTCTATTCAGTGCTTCATATGTATGTAAGTATATCGAGTGCTTCATATGTAGTATATTCAATGCTTCATATGCGGCCTATTCAGTGCCTCTTATGTAGTTTATTCAGTGCTTCATGTTCGATCTATTCAGTGCTTTATATGTATTATATACGATCTATTCAGTAAGTTGCATAAGAGGCACTAGATAGGTCACATATGAAGCACTGAATAGATCACGTATGAAGCATTGAATATACTACATATGAAGCACTGAATAGGCCGCATATGAAGCACTGGATAGGTCACATATGGGGCACTGAATATACTACATATGGAGCTTTGGGTAGGTCACATATGGGGCATTGGGTAGACCGCATATGAAGTACTGAATAGATCACATATGGAGCACTGAATATACTACATATGAAGCATCGAGGGAGCAGTGGGGTTGATTTTCTTATTGATTCTTATTTTGCAGATTCGCCACTAATTTTGATGGGGCTCTCGGTAAATTCGATACAGGTTTCGCATACAACGAGTATGTAGTCGAGCATTCAGACTTCATATCAACCATCAACAGAATCTCAGAGACCTATATAATGTCAGCATGCAATCTTAAACTGGCTCTGCGAAAGAGACAGGCCGCTCAGGAAACAAAATCCGTTATTCTCACTTCAAATAATAATTTTATCTACGAGTTAAGAAATCTTAGAAACAATCAAGTCGTTCACCCCTACTGTGCCAAGAGGTCAGTCTTCTAGACAGTCATACTGCTACTAGGGACCTTATTGCTCAAAACTTTTCACATTTTATTTTTATAATTGAAGTTTAATCAGTTTTCTTGCGTCATCCAAATAATTCTACAGACTAATTATACCCAACTTTCTGGAACCTGCTTGGTTGGGTAGAAACTTCAGATCAACCCAACTCGAGGAACACACAGCTTGTTTACCTTAAACATTTGTCGAGATGGGTCGAAGTTCATGTCGATCGGCATATGCCTGGTATCGAACCTCAAAGGCAACCGTAACGTTGTTGCACGAGCGAAGCTTGTTGACTAGCACCAGTCGTCCCACGCTATCTCTCACGCTGTTTAGCATATCCATCAAGTCCAACATCTCTATTTCCCGCTCGTTAGCCAGTTGAAACAAAGAGAGGTCGCGCAGGCGCGCTATGGCCTCAACATCCTGATCCACAGTGCCAGGTTCTGGAAGCAGGCGTGCAGTGAGAACAAGCGTAGCACAGCTGCTCGCACGAAGCACGCCAATATGCGCCCTCAGCTCAGCGATAATTCGTGCAGGTAGTGAGTGTGCTGGCACCCCGGGCGAAGGTGAGGGCAGACGGAGAATGTAAACAGCTGCATCATGGACGCATTGCAGCGTGCCAGGGGCTCGTTGTTGGACTGTAATGCGAGAGCTGACCTGTTTTCGCAGGTCGCCTGGCTTTGAGCCAGGTGGCGAAGCTCTGCCCAAGGAACTAGGGGTAGAGGGAAGCCAACTGTCGGACATTGATTGTCGTGGTACATGGCCACTTGGTCCCGGTTCGCTCATCTGCACGATGAAGTGAAGCGCTGGATAAAGATCTGCAAGGGCCATCGCTATTGCCGTTGACCGCGCGCCTACCTACACATGCCAGGACCAAAGTCAGTCAGGGACTTCGCGAACGAAAATACAAGGCCTATAAAGTCAGTAGACTCACCTCGACTACGGATGCATTACCAAGACTGAGCCAGTCAAGGCGTGTGAGAATTTCCGTAACGCTAGCGTCTACGTCGTCGGTTGCATAACGAAGATAGGCAGGCCACTGCCTCTGTAGCTTTGACCGTTGCTCAAAGGCGCTGGAGAAGGTGGTCGATGTATTGAAAGCTACATTGTAAACACTCTCGTTAGGACGCTGTGAGTGTCCAAAGCGCTGAGTAGCCACCGCCATTTGCAATGCAGTAGGGGCCACGGTTTCGGAGAGGAACATAGCTGCGTCGAGGAAGGAAGGCTTGGTGACAAACGGCGCTGACAGCGCGCTGTGCGCAACTTGACCTGGCTGTGGTTCGTAGAGAAAGCCAGCGGTGGCCGTCATACGCACGACACGACAGAGCTGTGTCTCTGGAACGCCTGCAAGATCGGCAAGATCCTTAAAAGGAACGCTGCCATTCAGAGGTATACAGGCCAACACCTGAAACTCGCCCAGCCATTGCAGACAGGCGAGAAGCTGATTCTGAAATGAACTAAATTAGCTCGACATCGATATCATCGAGAAAGAGAGGCGCACATGCCCGGCAAGCTGCTGGAGAAAGTCTGTTGGCTCATCAAGTAATGTCTGAAGCTTGGTCGCGTTAGCTATGATGGACCGTCGTGCCTGATGCGCGTCGCTAGGGGCTTCGGGCTGAACAAGTGGTTTTGGTGTATTCCCAGCCGGGAAATCAACAGGGGCCTCAAAATTCCGGCAATAGCTGGCCAGGGTTTTTACAGCGGCGGCGAGTTCGTTGGTATAAGCCTCAAGCTGGGCCAAGCCACTACTAGTCATTGTAGCAGTGACACCTCAGCCAGGAATGACACCTCAGGGCGACTTCCGGGGCAAAATCTGGCCCTATAAATATTATCTATAGTTCAAACGAAGTCGATGCCCGACAAGGTAGTGTCAGCACTTTCAGTCCCAGATTCATTGTTTTTCGCTTCCTTCTTCATTGTCCCCTTCATACGATGTAGAAGAAGGATCATGATTTCACATTCAACGACCCTTCTTCCGCCATGTGGATAGATTGGCACTGTGAAGAAGCGGTGTACGTCTATAACAACCTTGTTGCAACCCTAAAGTGGCTTGCAGGAGGAGGCTTGGAGGAGTGGAGGGGTGGAGGAGTGGAGGAGTGGAGGAGTGGAGCCGTGGAAGCCTGGCTTGGCGGTCACGCAATCGATCCGAGCATCACGCTAATGCACCGTCGCTACCATGACCCCTTTGGGTGCTGACACCTCCCTTCACCTCCATTTCAGCTCCACCAGCTTCACCAGCTTGCGTCTATCGGACTTGGTACGGAGTTAAGGGACGGTAAGCTAAAGGGAGCATCACCCCATTAAGACAAGTGTCCTGTGGTCAGTCCTGCAGCACGTGATATCCTCTGATCCTCAATCCTTCCTTTCTATCTGCTCCCAATCCCTTTCTTACCTTCTCCACACCCTTCTCAATCCTCCAAGAATTAGCACCGTGCAGTGATGTTAGCGGATCCGGCGGATGACAGCTGACCCTGTTGATGGTGCCAAAGGGTCTAGCCAGCTGGTACTTGGGCTAATCGGATAACAGGGTAAAATGTGATAACGGCGATAATAAGATAGAGGTAGGATTGCTGACTGTGGAAGGTTTGAATTGAGGGCGAATGTCGATAATTATGTTGGATAGGCGGTGAGAAAGACGATTTGGATTTATCAATCAGTGAGGGATTGGCCATCGATTAGGTGAGACTTTGCGCTGACAGTCTGAGGGTAAGATAATCCCAATTGGCTATAATCGCGGACGCTCTTCACGTTGTGTATCCTGATACTTCCTCGGTGACCGACCACTCTTCTCATAGATATCCGACCTTCTATCACAGTCTTTGTATACCATCAATTCATCATGGCGGAGGTACATTCCCCAAAGGGACTGACACGTTCAGCACCAGCACGCCGGACGACGGTTCCCTCGACTCCCAAGCTACGAGATAGTTGCCATGTCTGTGCGGCTTCCAAGATTAAGTGTAACAAGGAGAAACCGACATGTGCCCGTTGTGCAAAACGTGGCCTGACATGCGAGTACTTCGTCACCAAACGGGCTGGCCGTAGGCACGACGCTCGACCAAGTGAGAAGCCAAACGTGACCCAGGCCTTGCCAGGGTCGAGCTCATCCACCTCCTCTGAGACGAGGATTTCGACATCTCCCAACATCATCCAGCCTTCTCCAAGGCAGCATACATCGGACTATTCAGACATCTTGCCAAATTTTCTCTCGCCAGCGGATCCTGCTTCGTGGTCGACCCTCACAACCTTAGATACCGATATCGATGACTTTTTTGGCTCGCCGCTCTTCTTTCCCATGCCAGAGACGTCAGATCCTGGGATTTTAACTCAGCCTCATATCGATTTGAGAGGCGTGAACAACGGCTTGCTAGATTCTAACGATGCCACAGCTCTCCTCACACCTGACGATGCGGTTTCGGTCATCGACGAAACAGCCTCCGAACTTCCAAACCTATCCAAGCCACGCTCCCCTCCGAACAGTCGAGCTTCCACCACCAGCGCTGCCCAGAGTTTTCAGGGCTTTCGCTCAGAGTCGCCATACTGCTGCCTGATACGTGCACTTGACCTTGTAACGCAGCTCTTTCCAAACGCTTCGACAGCCTGCACGCGTTCGAGGAGGCAGGACTATGAGAATGCCACATGCCAGATCCTTACGATCAAATCGGTTGTCGCCAAAAATGAGCAGACCATTGAAGCGGTCAGCGATATGCTACAGTGTTCGTGCTCTCAAGACAGCTATATGCTCGCCATCCTGTCACTCATCGTCTTCAAAGTCTTGGGCTGGTATGCAGCAGCTGCACGTGAGACACCAGTGACGGATGATAGCCAGAGTTCGAGTAAGCCTCACTCTGATCACCGGCGACATTCTTTAAGCCATTCTGAGCAGGTACTACAATCTCCAACAGTCGTGGGCAGCTATTGCATTGATGGCGATGATCAAGGTCGCATGGCCGCTCAGCTGATTCTCAGCGAACTTCATCGTGTGCAGCAGTTGGTGAACCTGCTATCGCAGCGAATCAAAGGCCATGGGATGCGCAATGGGGCGGTAGGCACACCCAACAGTCATCCTGACGGTCGAGATACACTTTCTGATGGAGAGAGCACTTTACCTTTCTCTGCCCCAATGTTGGATCAACTTGAGACCGATCTTCGAAAGCGTCTGCGTGCTTTGTCGTCGAAGATTGTCGATATGCTGCGGCAAAGTTAATATTACAGAAGCTTTTCCCTGGTTTTATGCATTAGTAAATGCTACGAACCAACGGAAAGGGGCTAAAACTAGAATTGACCTTCAAAGCGACTCGGTCGCAGTTTAGAGGTTAGAGAAAGCCATAGTTCATGAGGGGTAAGATTGAAGTCCGGCAATAGTACTCTTTCTCCGAAAATTATACAATGAAGTGCCGGACTTCAATCAGCAGAATGTCACTCACTGGTGGTTTTGGAAAGTCGTAGTGACGGAAAAACAGTCGATCGACCAGGACGCGCGCCAAGCCAAATCACGACTTTACCTACTTCCCCCTTTCCAAATTTTCTACAATCATTCAAAGGACCCCTTCAATATCTATTCAAATCTTGCTCTCTGTTTTCAATATCGACGTTCACTTTCATTACAACTTGGCCATACGGATCCTCCGACCATGCACATCTTTTCTAACTACAAGCCCACTATCAAGCCAGTCATTGCTTCGAGTCTGAAAAGATATTACCATACACGATTTCCTGACGCATCTCAGCCTCTTGAGACAAAACTTCCAGTTACCTCACTACTTAATCACCGATCTTTTCGAGTTGTACAATCTGCCAATAAGTTTGTATAGTGAAGCCACCGCAGCTTGACTGAGGGCTATTGCTAGTGGAAGCAGTCGTTGTGTATCCGAAGGATGAGCTTTCTTCTGGCGTTTCGACCCTTTGGCCTTCTGGCGATCGAGTTTTGAAATCTTTGACTTTTTGACTTTTAGGCGACCAGAGACTTCGACGGAGAGCTGTAGCTACATTAGGTGGCTCAACCACCTGTTTCGGTCCTTCATCTCAAAGATCTCGGGTCCGAAATCGCAAAGCCACCCACCCACTCCATTAATTCAGTCGCTCCAGACAGAGGAAGTCTTGGCGCCGATGAGCGGCTTTTGAGGCCTCTCTTGCCTTGGGGCTGCCTGTTGGTGCCAGCTGGCCAGCCAGCATATATACATATCTCTCTTAGATTGTTGCGTTCGTGGCTGCGTTCGTTTTGCTAGGCTTCGCAGTAATAGTGAACATCTTCTAGGGTCCGAATAGCTTCACCAAATCTGCTATTAGTTGCCTCTATAAGTGCGGTTCTGAGTAATGTTCTCGGCGATTGCTGGAGAGATACATCTGCTTCTGCTGTATCTACTAGTAGATCCATGTACATATTCCCCCGCGGGACTTTCAAGCGGGTAATCGAATCGACAACAGCTTGCTCATCCGCAGTAAAATCGTTTTCAAAAGGCTGCGTTGATTGCCAAATATACTGGCTAATTTGAAAAATCATATTCGATTCATAGATGTATATATTTATAAACAAGCAATTCCTTCAAGAACCAGATCCCCTCATTTATGTATAGACTGGCGCATCTTCACCAAAGGAGTCTCTGCCTTCCGCAAATACCTGGTCGTAGTCGTACTCGGTCCACCTGACATGCGGACTCACTCCAGCCCACTTCCAGACGTCGCCTACTTTTTTGTACCACATGGTACCACGGCCGTGAGCATGGCCTTTGACCGCAACTGTCTTGCACGACTGGTCGGTATACTTCTGGTGCGCGACACGAAGCTGGTGATAACCCGTGATCTCGTCATCAGCAGTCTTCTCCCATCTGGTTCCTCCGACAAAGTGCTGTGTCTTGAGCAGAGGATTGCCGATGACTTTGGGGTCGGAGGCCATGGTGATGAATTCATTGGCGGGCATAGCTTCCCAAAACTTGTTCAAGAAGGAGCTGTAGTCAACCTGCACCTAATCAGATCCGATGGAGGAGTTGAGGTTTCGCAGTCGGAAAACGGAGTCAATACTGACCCTCAGGGTGGGGGCGATGCACCTGCTGAGACGCTCCCAGTCCTGCTTCAATGTTATTTTTCGGAAGGCTAACAGGAGTGAGGGCACATACCTTGCTGTCGTAGCTCTCCGCCCATTCGAATAGAATGGCTTGGCAGCCCATCACATCTGTTTCCAATTTAGTACTTTGAGAAGAATGTGGTTGGATACTCGAGAGTAACTCACCCTCGAAAGTAGGGTAAGTAGGGTACTTGGACATCGTGCTAGCCGAGCTTTGAGATGTAAGTGACGATCTGTCTCAGACAGGTAGTTGAATCTCGACTGTTACGCTAACCAAAAGACAGTCATCAAAATGTGAAGTAGTATTTACCAAAAAAATTCTCCCCCCCATAAAGGACGACCGGTCCCCGGCCACAGTACTTCGCAGGTGATCGACCTTCGGGGAAAACCAAAAACAATTTTCTAGAATGCTCCTTTGTCTCCAGCCTTGTTCGAAGCACGGGACCTCCAAGGTGGGCATTCAATGATGCACCGGATGACTGTTTTACTTCAGCATGAAGACAAGATGTCAAGGCTACATAGGATCTTGTCGTGCATTTCTTCAACTAGGCGCACAAACATCACTCTCCAAACATTCCTTTTCCATTCAGTCTCTATTAGAGAGTAATTAGACCTATCAAGCCCTCTTTTTGGTTCGAGTTGCCGCTTTTCGCATTGCTTTTAGGATCTCGTATAACTCTCTCTCAAGGCCAGGCAAGCCGCCACTCTCGGTCAATACGGTGTACTTGCAGTAATACCGAGAATCACAAAAACCTCATTTCAAGGTTCGATGAAAATGCAAGTTCTCAGGAGTTCTCACTCTGCAATGCATTGTACTGACAGGCTTGCTTTGCCTGGCGGTGAAAGGAATCGCTAAGACGCTCTCGTAGCCGTGGGTAAAAAGAGAAAGAGCCGAAGAGGTGAGAAGCTGAACGGCCAGATTGACTTTCTTCCCGAGATCCGATGTGATTAGATTAGATTAGATTAGCCGTCCGAGCGTCAGATATCTCGGAGTCCGAGAACTGCCAAGCCAAGCCTAGCTTACCCTAAGGTAACCCGACAAACTTATTTCTCCGCCGTGCGCGACCACACCGAGTAGCTTGAAGCCTAGAGTGCACCCCGGCGTGCCCGGGACTGGCGCCCGTGCCGGGACACTATCATAGGTACTTGGTCTACCAGGGAGTTAATACATAGCGTGCGGGAGCAATACGTTAGTTTCTCCACGCCGCTCTAACCATTTAGGTACTATGGCAGCTCTGGAGACAGTATCTTACTCAACGCTTTTACATCACAATTAATCAATCAATCGATCAAGATGATTCTTTACTTGAGGTGAAGCTTACTTCAAATTTTACGAAGCTTTCTCCACCTTTTACGCTTATTCGCAAGCAATTAACTCCAGAGATGTCATAATAAATCGTTGGAGCGGCGTGAAGAATACAGCGCTTTGCTCCCGCACGCTAGAGTTTAACTCCCTGGAGGACGAGTAAGGTACAAGTAGGTAGTAGGTAGTGCCGGTACGAGTTTACCTCTCGGTTGGTCAAGTCGTTTACTCTCGCAATCGAAGAAGAGTAAATACACTACCTTAGTACTCTACGGTATGGGGCAATAAATGTACGGAGTAAATTACAAGTTGATTGAGCAAGGAGAAACCAAACTATCTGGAAGATATTGACGAGCTAGACAGAGCCGTCAGGTTGGAACAACTTTGTTCCTGGGCAACAAAAATGCCTCTGCTGAGGCAGAAGAGTACGCGTACAACAAATCCGCCCGACGCCGCCATCACTAAGTCTTACAGATTCCCGGTAACGCCAGGCTCAATCTTCTCAAGCTTGTCCATAAGCTCGTGCCAAAGTCTCTTCTGCGCCTTTTGACCCTCAGGGCTCTGAACCACTGTGGCTGTTGGCTTCACCTGACACATGTTCAGGTACTCTCCGTGCGTCTCTGGCCCCGCGCCTGCAGCATGCACCAGCGTCCGTGACCCTGCCTCCGTCGTCCGTGCTAACAAAAACTTCATGATCTTAATCCGTGCATTACCCTCTCTCGCCAGATCACTTTTGCAGAGCCCTGGATTGACCATGTTGAAGGTAACAGGATACGTGTCGACCGGCCTCCTCGCAGCCATCTCACGGACAATGTAGACTTCCAGCAGCTTACTAGTCGGATAGCGCTCGTCCATGTTCGCATTGCTCTTTTCATTCATGTGGTTGAAGATACCCTCCGGCGCAGTCTTTTCTTTGAAGTCGACAAAGAAATGGGTGTCGCTTGTAACAAATGTGACGTTTGGTCTGGTGTTGTACTTGGTGGCGGTCTCTCTGAGCTTTGGCAGCAGGAGGAAAGCGAGCAAGAAGGTGGAGACGACATTTACTGTCAGTGACAGCTCGTTGTCTTCCGCCCAGTCCCATCTCAACATGGCGACACCGGCATTCTCAAGCAGCACATCTATCCTTGAAAGGTCGCTAGTAGCACGGGCTGCGAATGCTATGACACTAGCGTAGCTACACAGGTCGAGTGGCCAAACTTCGATGACCTTGAGGCCGCAGTTGGTGGATCGTTCGATCTCTCTCTTCGCGGTCTCCCCTTTCTCCGTAGATCGAACAGCTATAATAAGCTTGGAGGCTCCGAGCTTGACGATATGTCGGACAGCTTCCAAACCTGAAGTCGGAGTTAGTTGAGTACACACGCCATGGCAAAGCTGCAGCTAGGGTAGGGTGGACAGATTAACACACCTAGTCCAACATTCGACCCAGTTACGATGACTGTTTTCCCAGCAAAAGAAGTTGTAGGGCTCGGCAGGTGGCCGAAGAGTTGGCCGAATACGAATCTCGCGAAAAATGCTGGCGACAGATCTCCAGGCATGTTTGGATTAAGCCAAAAGCTGGCTGTACTTGATATTCCAGAGTGTCAAAGTAATGATGATTATTGACGACTTGGGGTTGCCCTGTAGGGGGAGAAGGGTCTTGAATGTATCTTATAGTGTGTCTCGGCAGGAAATAAGCTAATGTCCGATCCCTTACCTCCGAGATACACAAGGAATGGTACAATGCTTCAATGCTGGTGGAAGAGCGAGAGCGAGAGCGAGAGCGAGAGAGGGAGCAGCGAGCGACCGGGACCCTAGACTGTCGGAGGAAGTGTCAGCCTGATTGAACGCCTCGCCTCCAGTCACCGCTTACTACTGTGTATGTAGACCACACCCGTATTCAAGAGACAGCCTCAAGGTAACCTTGATCTTTGAACTGTGCTGTAGCTACTCCAAAGATCACACATGCTGCGCTTGGTGCGTCCACATCGTTAAAACGTCAGGGTTTCGGCTTTTCACTCATTACAGTGTCATTATCGCCAACTGATGTACATTTTCTATCCACCCTGGTCATCAAGCATGATCTCCTTGCCACCGCAAATACTGAGCAGGACGCATTGGGTGAAAGGAGACGTTGCTACAAGCGGCTAGACATCAAGGAAGACTGGCCCAGTCTCTCATCGAGAATTCCCATGAATCGAATATTTCATAAACAACAACCAGTTAAGGTACAAGAAAAACTTTGGATGAAGAGACAACATGCATGACAAGTTATGCATTCAAATCGGGCTCACAATAATTCTAGGTACCCTCCCTAAGACTTGAGAAGCAAAGCTTGCGCAACCCCAAGTGGACCCCTGTGGACTACCCGAGAGGAGCTATGTCATGTGCCGCAAATTTTGGATGGTTGGGCAATAGCATGCTTGCCGTTGCACTTCTCCAGGCCTTCTACTCTTGCTCACATAGCTGCACGCTGCGATCGAAGAGGCTAGGGTCGATGGAGTGGACCAACTTCTTTAGGCCGGGCCACCTATCTGGAGATCTAAAGAAGTAATTAGAGGTGGAGAAGATGCTGATATGTGCTGAGCAACGAATGGATTTGACGTTGAGTGCGCTGTCGCCTCCAATTCCTCAAAAGCCCAAATCGTCCAAGTACCCGTATAAACTGCGTCCCAGTCTCGGTCCAGGCAAGATCAAGACGCCCCAGAAGCTGAAAGTTTCGCAGCTGTAGCCCGCTGTGTCGAGGACTGCCAATGTTCTCTTCTTGTAAGCCAACATGTATCCGTTGTCAGAGCCGGCCAATTGACGATTTGACTTTTGATATGCGCTATCATCCCAAGAGTGGGAGATAGGGATGTAGCCACGGGAAGAAATGCCTCAGCATGCCACAAAGGATTAAAAGTGGTAATCCTGGTGGAGTTCTCGCACTTCCTCCCATATTGTGCACGCTAACGTTCTTCATATCGTAGCGATTGTCGGGGTCCTCAGCCGCTTCGACCATTGCCGCAGCTAAGTCAAGGTATGAGACGAAGGTCTCCTGCTCGTCTAAATTGAGCTTGTGACCTCTCTGCTTGTCAAGAACCAAGCCGCCGGGTTTGATGAAGATACTCGAAAGCCAGTCTTGCTGAGAGCGCAACACACGCTCTTGCACTCTTAAATCCTCGTAGACGTTAGAGTTGGCCCGCACAATAATCCAATGGAACCATCTCGGTAGATTACGACAAAGACTCTCGTCGAGGCTAGAGGAAGATAGCACGACGATCTTTGGCATTTTTGTATGCGAATCTACCTCTGCTTTGAGGATTTCTAGAGCAGATAAGAGGGTGATGGTCGTATCCTGGGAAACACGGCAGCCGGGCAAATTGTCGTTCATAGAAACAGTAAGAAAGACGGCTTTACAGCCGCGAGTGCAGCTGGCGAACAGTTCTACGTCGTCAATCTGCCCTTCAAAGATTTGTACGCGGTTGGTCGCCACGGCTTTGGGCATCATACGCGTGAGCTTTGCCTTGTTGCGGCAGTAGGCCTGTATCTTGGTGTTTGGAGACTGGAGAAGCACCTCAATGAGTGACCTGCCGCAGTTACCGGTGGCACCAAAGACGGCGTAGTTGGCCATATTTTCCGAAAATATTTTTCTCGATAGAGATGTAAACGCGATGTGTGCTGTGGGGACAAAAAGACGTGTTCTCGTTCGTATTATCTTTGTCAAACAGAAGTGCATCAGAAAGCTTTAATACCGAAAGAACATTGACATTTCCCGTCGTATCTGTAGACGAGTCCCGAGGCGAATAGTCGGGTTCGGAATTCGGATCAACGCCAAAAGCGGTCAAATTCCGTATTGTACTGTAGGTGGAAGGTAAGCAAGCAAGCAAGCAAGCAAGCAAGCAAGCAAGCAATCAGATGTGACATTGATCCGGCTAAGTGAACATTCGTTTGTTTATAGTCGTTGAGATGAGAGGCTGGTTGCCTCCGAGCTGCAAACATGAAGTGGCCCATCATGACCGGAGAGTTATCGCTTCGGACTCCGAGAAGCCTCTCATTCTATTTAATCAACGCAACCATCCGGGAATGGTCTACCTGTGACCAAGTGACATTCAAAACCGCAAGCATGGCAGATTCACGACAGCTCATTTACGTCGATACAAGCTATGGCCGTCTCTCCGTTCGCTCGATGGGTTCGGGAGACCTAACACCGCTGCTGCTAATCCACGGCAACTCCTCAAGCAGCCTCATTTTCAGACCAATCACAGAAAGCAAGATTCCATCCGCCCGTCGCGTCCTCGCACTCGATCTGCCAGGCCATGGCGAGTCCAGCAACGCCAAAGACCCTGAGCATACTTACACGATGCCCGGCTATGCAAAGGCTGCTGTCGAGGTGTTGCAGCAACTAAAGATCAACGAAGTCGTAGTCCTTGGCTGGTCCCTCGGTGGGCACATCGGCGTCGAGATGCTCCCACTGTTCAAGGGCATGAAAGGACTCATGATCGTCGGCGCGCTACTTGTCGCGCTCCGCGACTCCCCCCTGAATGACGAGCGGACTAAATGGAATATGCGCGAGGACTTGAGTAAGGAGGATCTGACAATGTTTGCGAAAGGTGGAACGGGTGGCCCTTACGAGGACTGGATGGCCGAGGCCGCGATCCGCACAGATCCGAAGGCGCGTAGGGTACTATTTACAAATCTCGGATTTGGGGATTGCTCCGACCAGCAAAAGTTGGTTGAGACTACGAGCGTGCCCACAGCAGTTGTCATCGGAAGCGCGGAGCCGCATCTCGATAACTCACAGATAAAGTCACTGAAGTATGGCTCTCTCTGGGGTGACAAGTGTGTCGAATTGGAGGGTTGTGAGCATTGCCCTCTTTGGGAGAAGCCTGCAGAGTTCCTTCCAGTCCTGGAGAAGTTCTTGGAGGATATTGCGAGTTGATGCTCCTTGTTGCATGTACCAGCGCAGATTTCATAGAAACAAAGTCTGTAATCTTTAAGCTGCTTGTAAGCACTCGTGCACGAGCAGTAATATTTCGAGTTGATAGTACTACGTTGCATCGCATACTATGAGCAGTGTTGAATAGGTCGGTAGTCATGTAGATTTTTCTAGCCCACGCACGTACCAAGTACTTGAGGCTTCTAAATAAGGTCCGGGACGCGACGGCCGATAACCTTTCGTTCATCACGTGATCTCAGCCGTCAGTTAATTTTGCTGGCACTACTCCGTAATAGCATACTTTACGGAGATATATATCCTCTTTAGCTGGTTGCTTGCTACACAACGAACTTCATCCTAAGGACCGACAACTTCTCCTAAGTAGAGAGCTGATGCATTAAATGTTCCACACCCGTTCTTCACATTACTATGTTAAGAACCATGACTTGGGCTCATAAGTGAGTAGATACCTAGATGACTCAAGCACCCGACGCAGGCACCTTCTCCCAAGGCTGATCAAAGCCCGCGAAGTAAATCCACTTCTCCTCGTGCACCTTATTGACAGTAGAATCATACGCCATCCTCGCCAACCTTAACCACAAATCACCCTTCACGGGAAACGCCGCACTATCTTTCTCGAACGGCCGACTCACTTCCTCCCCATTCTTCAACGCACGCACAAACTTGGCGACGTGCCCATCATCATGCATAGCATTGATAGCCTTGTAAAGCGTATTCCAGTCCATACCATCGGCCAGTCCTCCCCCATACTCGGAGATGTTGCGTCCGTCGAGCTCGGGGATGCCGCAACTGGCGTACCAAACTAAGTCGAGACGGCACTTCCATTCAACCATCCTTGCCTTGTCCTCGGTGCTGATCCAGGGCTGCCTCATTAAGACAGTTAGGAAGATGGAGGCAGTGACGTCGTGCATATAGAAGAAGTCGATCTTGCGCGCTTTTCCTTCTCGTTGGCCTGCGCCGGCCATATATGCACAACAGCTAATCATCTCTGCGGTCCTCTCTTCGACCTCTTCGGGAGCAACGCGAAATTTGGCAGCGAGCTGTGTTATCTCCCTCAGTGAGCGACCCAAAACGCCTACTTTCATCTTCGTGACGGCGAAGTCATCCCAGCGCGCTGCTGTACGGATCCTCTCGTTGGCGCGGGCTTCCTTGAAAAGGTCAACTAGGTTGTGCTTTTCATATGTAGAATCGTTGGCCAGTTTCTCTGCATCGAGGAAGAATGGGTCTGTGCCTAGGTGGTCGTGCACAGCAGCTTGTGCGAGACCCTCTGCTATAATTGAAGCTTGCTGGAATTCGATGCCGAGACCTAAGTGGATGATGGAGTGGAATGCGCCATCGAATATGCGGATCAACATCGCGTCCGCGACTCTCGAGTGGGAGAAGCAGTACTCGTTGACCACGTCCTTCCAGCCTCGTTCCTCGATAAGCGTTTCGAAAAATTTCAGATAGTTGGTATAGTGCGTCATATCCCCTATCTTCTCATGAAACTTGGCCTCATCATGAAGAGAGCGAATAGCTTCCTCATCCACAGGCGGCGGCGGTCTTTGCCCGGGCAAATTATCTTCAAATGCAGACTGTAACTCCTCTGGCGTCGCTCCCAACGCCAAAGAGGTCAGAACATTGTGCACAGTATGATTGTGACCAGCAAAATCACGCCAGAAGATGTGATGCGCATCGTGATTCTGCTGCAAGAGACGATTTGCGGCTTCCAAAGAGCCGGACGGAATATCGCCTGCCCCGCGGATGATGCCGAGATGGTTTGGGGAGAGACTGACTTGGGAGGTTGCTGTTTGTATTGCCGTCAAAGACATTTTGCTGGTTTGTGTTTAGGTGACTGGGTTGTGGTAGGATGTATTTATAAGCTAGGTGAGGTAGAGCATTGAAGGCTAATAGAGGTGATAGAAAGTCGTAGTTTGCTTGCGGAGTCTTACACGTGTATTTCGGGACAGGCTTCTGGTAGCGTAACATCGTCTCGATACACAGCACTCAGCGGTACTGTTACTGTGTACGTAATTGGTGCAAGTTTCAAGGCGGCATATTTCTAGGACGGAATTCGATATCGGGATGTTTTCCATCAGAGCAGTATTTCCGAGTTCCGATCGGTGGGTTGATATGCGACTCGGAAATCATGTCAATATCATCCAATCACCCAGGAGAAACGTAATGAGCATGCTTATGGGGGCGACGGTTAAAGGTTGTCTGTAGAGACTTTCTTTAGATTATAGACGTTATCGGCTTTTCTGATGGCCTCAACTATGGCGGCTGGCAATTCTGAGTAAGAAATGAACGACTCCTCCTCCTCAAGGGGGAGCTTGTGGCCGCGCCACTCGTGGGTTTGTAGCGGTTAGGTATGGGATCTCGAAGTCCGGGATGTACTCGTCATTTGGGGCCTTCCGACAGCCTCTTCCACGGGGCCACCAAATTCAACCGTCGTAGAGTTTTCGTATCTCCCTCATGGGGATTATTCTGCTGTTCTTAATTGGAGGGGGCCATTCGTCCCGGATCTGACGATCTCAAGTGTGCCTTTTCCGTCCCCATCGTGGCATCTAACGCACCTCTGAAGAGTGGGGGCTCTCTTTGCTCAAAGCATCACACTTCAAGGTCGAGCTATAACCAAGTAAATCGTGCAATACACCACGCTCTGTAGCCTTGAGTTGCGATTTGAGCCTCGCCAAGGCGAGCATACCGAGCTGTGTGAGACGAGTATCGGTCTTGTGAGTGTGGATGGGAAATGAGGTTGAGAAATTGGGTGCTGCTATAAGGTTAAGTTAGTGCGTTGAGGACGTGGAAGTGAGACGGGGGCGAGCGGAGGACTGGACCAGGAATAGGTCACGCATTCTTGTTGTGTGTTGGTTGGAAGATGCTCGAACACTCAGATGGGTCGAGACTGCTATTCAAGACTTTGACCGAATTAGAGATGGAGGGCAGCAGAATCTGGCTCCTTCGTCTCACCTCGAATTGACGACTCCACCCCTCGCCCTCCCTTCCCTTCCCTCCCTCTAAATCCTTTCCATCAATATCCCTCCTCGTCCTAGGACATGGCAGGTTGGAACAAATCCTCGAGATGCGTCCATCTCGCTTTCGTGGTCAAGAAGTGAGGCTCGAGGCAGAGAGAAGTGTCAAGTACAAAGGCGCTGCGGGTGTCAAACTTGAGGTGGAACTTCATTCTCAAAGGAACAAGCCGAGAGAGCTTAGCCGGAAGATTTTTGAGAGACTGAAGGAGACGTTTCGAACCGACAATATCCATAGGCTCGAGCCTAGGAACCATATGCCTGCCACCAATGATCAGTGTGATTTGGATAACGTTATTCAAGTGTCGGAGATCTCCAAGGACAAGGATATAGCACTCCGTAGATATGTAGCATACTTGTACGAGTACTCTAAGTCTAATTAACACTGGAAGGTTCACCGCTGGGCGCGTTCACCTCTTCGTAGCTCCTACCCATTTGGGCCCTTTGCCTGTTTCTGCCCATGTAGATCCTCAGTCTTGCGCTGCTGCTCTTGCTCCCTAGTACGCCGCGACCATAAACCGTTTCCCAAATCCTGAGTAGATATCCTGACTCGAAGCGTTACTAGTAGCTGCTTGGGAGCGCGTCTTACTAGCGTAGCTAGGGCACGTCTTGCTGGCGTAGCTGGGGCACGTCTTGCTGGCGTAGCTGGGGGCCGTTATGCTGAGGGCTTCTTCTTCTGTTGACGGCCAAAAACGTCGCGATGAATACGTCCTAGTCTACCTCATTCATCGTCCCAATCGTCTGCTTCTTGTCGCTCGTCGAGGACCTCTTGATTCACGACCTGAGCTAGCCCGCAGTTGCCTTTACGCCGACGCCTTTTCCCTTCTTTCCTTTGTAGATGCGCTAGTAAGTCAGCGTTAGTACTTTCTTGAACAGTACATTCAACCATTGCCTGACGTCAAAATTGCCTCACGAGAGCCGTTAGGACCTTCGCATCTAAATACTGCTTCGGGTGGCGTAGTAGGGCGGATAGTGACTTGGTAGTACTCAGCTGCTTGATTTTCTGACGCTGGTGGAGGGAATTGTTGTAGAATTAGCCGAGGGTTGTATGACGATAATACTACTGCTTGCCATGCTTTCAAAATTTTAGTTGAAGTAATCGCGTCATAGCGCGCTAGTCGCAGCATTTTCAAGAAGTTGACTTTGTCAATAGCATAGCCAGCGTCTAGGCGAGTGATGCGGTGAACGTGTTTTTTCAGAAGGTGAGTCGTATGGGCCGGTAGGCATAGTAGGATGATTTTTTTGCCGACGCAGTACTCAACGGTTTTAGTACTAACATGCGAAGCATGCTCGTCGAGGATAAGCATATGTCACTCCCCTTTCTGGCCAATTGCGGTTTCTGGATCGATGCAAATTTGAAAAAACCACAGGCCAATCTCGTTATTAGTCCACCCGTTCTCACTGCATGTGAAATGGGCTTCAAGATAGGCGTCAACCCAAGCCTTTTGCTGAAGCTGAGCCTTGAAGATAATTCATGGACGAAGAGATCTGCCGGTGAAAGAAATAGTCTCAATAAGAATAGTTCATTCCCTGTTACCGCAATGAGTCATATGCTGATTAGCCTCATGCTTTGAGAGCATAACTCTAAGCGAAGCAATCACGCCCTGTAGAAAGCCCTTTTCATCCATATTATATATATCCGAATCTTAAACGTTGAACTCAGCTTTAATCCGCTGGTAGAGACGAAACCAATCCGCTAGAATGAAAGGATTCTGAGCTAGCGCACGCTATTTATCAAGTGGTGATATGTATTTCGTTTTTAGCTCTTCATGACGTTTGAGGAATATTTGGGGCCAATTAATTCCTAGAGGTGCAGAATCGCGTTTTGCCCTGAGCAAATCTTCTGCCATAAATCGTACTTGCTCAACGCGTGCAGGCCAGCCTCAAGCTTGTAGAGGTGTTACCCATTTAACCAGAACAGACTCTTCTTCAGGGAATAGGCGTTGCTTGCGTTGACGTGAAATTGCGACTGGAATAGCTCCATTGATTCGTCCGATTGGCGTAGATTTTGGGATCCCATACTTTGCTGCAGCTTTCATCTTTGAGAGAGCTCCGTCTGCCTCTTTCCATGATTCGTAAGCAAGGCTTATTCGTTGACTTCTTGGTAGCTCAGTCTCATAGTCGACATCAGAATCGCTAGTAGGGTCGCGGGCAGGGCCACCAGTAGGATCCCGCGTCAGCGATGAGGGAGGGAGGTCGGTAGGAAGGGGGTCGGTGGGAGGGAGGGAAGACTCGATAGGCATCATAGCTATGGCCTAGGCGTAGTACTGAGGGTGAACAGGGTGAGAGTGGTTGATTTCTGCAATAAAAAAAAGGATATACGCTGGTAGCCTTATAAGGCTGGACGGCCCAGCGGTGAACCCTTCTACATAGAATATGTATGTACTAAGATTCCCGTGCCCCCCGGGAACATCTTAATCAAACTCCACCCCAAACCACCTTTTCACCCCTCCCCTCATTTCAAACGCCACTCTCCCATCTTCCGCCAACTTCCTCAACACCTCATCCATAAACGGTTCGAGCGCCATCTCTCTCACCTGCTCATCAATGCTATTGCCATGAACTGCCGTTACAAGTTCCTTGATCGTCACGCTCCCTGTTTTTCCCTGTCGCGTTGTCTTCCCCTCGCGCTTGATTTTGATCAACGCCTGCAAGATCTGCTTTTCGCGTCTCAGCTTCTGCGCAAGCTCACCAGCAATTTTGGCAGGGAGGTTGGAGATCACGGCGCCATGGGCAGGATAGCCTACAGCGCAATTGTGTGACTCCATCGTGCGCAGCGAGGACATGTAGATGCTGAGTTCCTCTACAGCGCTGGTTCCGTGGCCGAGGATGTTGTCCCCCGTTAACATGGCGTTCTCTTCTTCGAGGATAAAGCACATGTGGTCGTGAGAGTGGCCTGGAGAGTGCACTGCGCGGATGGTGGCGCCTTCGACGCTGAAGGTTTGGCCGTCGACAATGGGGTTTTGACCTTTGCCGGGCGTGTTTTTGTAAATTGAAGTAGAGAGGTGGGGGTAAAGGCGAAGAAGGTCGGGAACCCCGCCGGTGTGATCGCCGTGCCAGTGGGTCAGGAATACATGGGACAAGGCGATAGATGAGGTGGTGAGGGTGGCAAAGACCAGATCTGCCCATTCGGGGATGCCTTGGCCGGTGTCGATGATAAGTCTCGATGAGCCGGTACCGACGATGTAGGTGTTTGTTCCTTGGAGTGTAAACTGAGAGCACTTTTAGCTGCTGGGGCTCATGCGAGAGCAAACGGGCTTCAATTTTTGCCCATTACCTTGCCTGCGTTCTGACCCAGTAAACGAATTACCCGAGGGCTAAGTTGCTCTACATCCCCTAGCTTGGGCAAGCGCGCTTGCTGCGTTGAAAGATAGTCCTCGAAAGCACAAGCATTGAGCGTTTTGTTGATTTGACGATACCCTCCCTGACCCATCGTGGATGTCAATACTCGGGTAACAAAACTATTGGTATACACAGGATTTCCAGGCCAAATCAATATCGCAACAGTGCTCTTCTACCACAACGTCAGACGAAAACACAGTCAAAGAAAGAGAAATGTTGAAAATCAATGTGTGGTTGATTGCAGGACTCTGAATCAACCTCAGTAACAAGGTTTGGTTTGAGTAAAATCCGTTTTTTCTTGCGATCATAGATTTGCAAGAACTAAGAGTTCTATTACCCGCGTGGATGTTCCCGGATTGCACGCAAAGCGGTTTCTTGGGAAAACAATGACAGGGATCTCTTGAAGAAGAGACACCACTCGGGTTTGTCGGGCCTGGTAAGTTGGGTCACGGCCTTGTCGAAGCATTTCCGACGACGAAGTTTCGGTTCGGACTCTTCTGGAGTCTCACCGTTGCGCTAATCTTATTTGCAATGCCGAACATAGGGTAAGTAAGCTGCGAATAGGCTAGGGCTGACACTCTATGGGAGCGGTGTAATGTAATCTCTAGCACAATTGCATTAGGATTCGGAATGCTGGCTGACCCCTCCGTTCAGCGTAAATCGATACCGGCCGATGTCGAATTGATCCTTGTCATTCGTAAGTAGAATTCTAAGCTGTAAACTATCTATGCTTCTGCTATGCCTGATATATCAGATACATATGCAAATTATTTTCTGGATGTTCGCCGACCTACGTACCTATATTGTCCAGTCCAAGATTGCTTCAATTGCTCTTTTCTTCCATACCTTGTACACATAAAATTTCTATACGAACCTGTCTTCTGCATAAGTATTCCACGGTTTCGGAGTCCACCCTGCCTGGACTCTTGGCATACGGTGGCTCTCCTTGTTCGAGTTGGCACTCCACATCTACAATGCCAATCTACACACCAACTTCAGATTCTCAAGGCGAATCTAACAAGATGAAACTCGTTTACTTCAGCAATGAGTTTCCACACGATGACCTACAAGATCTACTTCGCCGGCTGCACAACCATAGCAAAGACAGGCAACACTCTATTCTGGCCAGATTCATTCACGAGGCTACTTTGGCTACTCGTGACGAGGTACGGCAGTTGCCTACCGGGCTGAGAGCATTGATTCCACCTTTCGAGACAGTTTTAAACCTTGCAGATCATTCCGAGCTTCGCAAGGGCCCTCTTTCTGGAGCTGTAGACGGAATATTACTCTGCGTAGTCGAGCTGGCGACTTTCATAGGGTACGTGATGCCCACGCTGCTAAGCGGTGCATGATCGGTTCTAATTCACACTGCTAGATATTATGAGAACTGTCCTGACGAATTTGACTTCAATTCTGTAAACACATGTCTAGCTGGCTTGGGTATCGGCCTACTGGCATCAGCCGCAGTCTCACTATCTCCAAATTTGGCAGACATCCCACTTGCTGGTGCTGAAGTGGTGCGTGTTGCCTTCCGCCTTGGTGTCCATGTAGAAGAGATATCACAAAATTTAGAATCCCGTGACTTGACAAGCCCGCCGGATACTTGGGCCTGCGTGGTACCCGATGTCGCGGCAGAGGAGGTTCAAAAAGAGCTCGACGCGATACACACTAGAGATGTAAGTTTGATCTGGTCTTATCCTATAGCATTACAATACACTTGCAGTTACTTGAATTGACCAAAACACCAGAAAACACCCGAAGCCAGTAAAATCTTTATCAGCGCACTAAGTCGGACTTCAGTGACTCTAAGCGGCCCGCCATCAAGACTGAAGGGCATTTTCCGCAATTCGGACTTTTTACGTGATCGCAAATCCATCACTCTGCCCGTGTACGGAGGCTTATGCCACGCGAAGCATATTTACAATCAGCAGAATGTGCGTGGCATTGCTTGCACAAGCTCGATAAATCGGTTGGACTCTAAATTCCCACCAAGGATACCGATGCTTTCAACAGGCACAGGAAAACCATACCAAGCAAAGAGTGCGAGAGAATTGTTCGAACAAATCATCTCAGAACTCCTTACACAGTCAATCCAATGGGACAAGGTTATTCGGGGCGTGATAGAACAAGCCAGCAATATCGAAGCTTCCCAATGCCAGGTGCTTGTCTTTCGAATATCTCTCCCCATCCACGACCTATTGGCAGCCTTGAAATCCGAGTTCCAGCACTTTGAGACATCGACAGAGGACCTCGTAGCGTGGATTGCCAAGAAAGCTACAGATGAAGAAGCGCCGAGAGGAACAATGCAATCCAAGATCGCGATCGTGGGTATGGCATGTAGGTTGCCCGGAGGAGCGACAGATACCGAGAAATTCTGGGATCTCCTAGAACAAGGTCTGGATGTACATAGGAAGATACCCGCTGATCGATTTGACGTAGAGACACATTATGATCCTAATGGAAAGAGGCTCAATGCCAGCCACACTCCATACGGCTGCTTCATTGACGAACCTGGCTTATTCGATGCACCGTTCTTTAACATGTCTCCTCGCGAAGCACAACAAACCGATCCGATGCAGCGACTTGCGTTAGTCACGGCGTACGAAGCTCTTGAGAGAGCAGGTTATGTCGCGAATCGAACAGCTGCCACAAACTCGCACCGTATTGGGACTTTCTATGGCCAGGCCAGCGATGATTATCGTGAAGTCAATTCGGCTCAGGAGATCAGCACTTACTTCATCCCTGGCGGATGTCGTGCGTTCGGCCCAGGGCGTATCAACTATTTCTTCAAATTCTCGGGGCCGAGTTTTAGCTGTGATACCGCATGTTCCTCAAGCTTAGCAACAATACAGGTCTGAGATCCTGTCTTCGCCCTTACATGGCATATAGATGATTACTAATGCTCCTATCCAGGCAGCTTGTAGCTCGCTCTGGAACGGCGATACGGACACTGTGGTAGCTGGGGGAATGAACGTCCTGACTAATTCGGACGCATTTGCTGGTCTCAGTCATGGCCACTTCCTTTCAAAGACTCCTAATGCATGTAAAACCTGGGACTGCGAAGCCGATGGATATTGTCGTGCAGATGGTATTGGATCAATTGTAATGAAAAGGCTCGAGGACGCGGAAGCAGACAACGACAATATTCTCGGCGTCATCCTCGCCGCCGCGACGAATCATTCGGCTGAAGCCATCTCCATCACTCATCCTCACGCGGGGGCTCAATCCTATCTTTACAATACTGTGATGAGCAGAGCAGGAGTGGATCCCCTCGATGTCAGCTTTGTAGAAATGCACGGCACTGGTACCCAAGCCGGCGATTTGGTTGAGATCAAGTCTATCACGGATGTTTTTGCCCCGACCACGAAGCGCCGAAGTTCAAAACAGCCTCTTTACATTGGCGCTGTCAAGTCAAACGTTGGTCACGGAGAAGCTGTGGCCGGAGTGACGGCCCTGCTAAAAATTCTACTTATGTTTCAGAAAAGCGCGATACCGCCACATGTAGGCATCAAGAATAGCATCAACCCTGGATTTCCTAAAGATTTGGATAAACGAAATCTTCACATTCCTTTCGAGAAACAACATTGGCCTCACGTAGCTGGGAAAAAACGTGTTGCTATTGTGAATAACTTCAGCGCCGCTGGGGGCAATACGACTCTTGCGATTGAAGAAGCACCCATAAGAGAGACATACGAAATAGACCCTCGTTCAACTCATGTCATCGCCGTATCTGCCAAAAGTAAAGTATCAATGAAGGGAAATCTGGAGCGGCTTATTACTTATTTAGACACAAACCCAGACGTTTCATTAGAAAATCTCTCGTATTCGACGACGGCTCGACGGTACCACCATAACCATCGAGTGGCAATACCCACATCGGACACTGCACAATTGACTAAACAACTCGCTTCATACCTTGAATCAGTCGACTCACACAAACCAATTCCAACGACTGGGCCACCCTCAATTGCATTCGCTTTCACCGGCCAGGGATCGTCTCATAAGTCAATGGACTTGGAACTGTTTCACGACTCTCCATATTTCCAATCCCAGATTCTGCACTTGGACTCTCTAGCACAAGGACAGGGCTTCCCGTCGTTTATCCCAGCAATCGACGGGAACTACCAAAAGGACCATGCACACACCCCAGTCGTCACCCAGCTTGCTCTAGTATGTACTGAGATAGCACTCGCTAAGTACTGGGGCTCCTTGGGTGTGAAGCCCAACGTTGTCATCGGTCATAGCTTGGGGGAGTACGCGGCCTTGCATGTAGCCGGAGTACTTTCAGCAAACGACACCATCTTTCTCGTTGGTCAAAGAGCTAGATTGCTCCAGAAGAAGTGCCAAAGCGGTAGCTACAAGATGATGGCTGTACGCGGCACGCCCGCCGAGATTGAAAAAAGCGCTGGCGACAGATCATACGAAGTTGCTTGTATCAATGGACCAAAGGAAACCGTACTCAGCGGAACGCGGGAACAGATCGATGCGGTATCTGAGCCCCTGCAATCAGAAGGCTACAGGTGCTTGAGTCTAGATGTCCCCTTTGCATTCCATTCTGAACAAACAAACCCTATTCTTGACGACTTCGAGGAGATTGCAAAAAGGGGTGTCCTCTTTCAGGCACCCAATCTGCCTGTGATATCGCCTTTGTTAGGCAAGGTCATTTTCGACAACAAGACTGTGAACGCAAATTATGTGCGCCGAGCCACTAGGGAGCCAGTCAATTTTCTCTCGGGGCTGGACATAGCACAGAAATTCAGTACGATTGATGAAAAAACCGTCTGGGTCGAGATTGGGCCTCATCCTGTTTGCATGGGCTTCGTTAAAGCCACACTCCCGTCGGTCAATGTCGCCGTTCCCTCGCTTCGCAGAGACGAAGACTGCTGGATGACAATGACGCAGAGTCTCAGTGCCCTACATTGTGCTGGCGTGGAAATTGACTGGATTGAATTTCACCGCCCCTTCGAAAGAGGACTTCGCCTATTGGACTTGCCAACGTATAGTTGGAACGACAAAAATTACTGGATTATGTATAATGGAGACTGGGCGCTTACCAAAGGTAACAGTTACTACAATGGCGAAAAAGGAGTCATGGCGGCGCCTGTGCCGAAGTCGAGTCTGAGGACTTCGACTGTTCAGCAGATTATCGAGGAAAACTTTCAGGGATCAATGGGAAAAGTGGTTATGCAGTCGGACTTGATGCAGCCAGACTTTCTTGCTGCAGCTAATGGACACAATATGAATGGATGTGGTGTGGTAACATCGGTAAGTCAACTTGACTCTGTCGACTCGAAGAGGACAGTCGCGGATGACAATTCTTACTTTATATTCAGTCTATTCATGCAGACATCGCATACACCCTCGGCGAGTATCTTTACAGAAAGCTCAAGCCAGATGCCAGAAAGGTCGAGATGACCGTAGCCAATCTAGAAGTTCTCAAAGGTCTCATAGCGCAGAAGAGTACCAAAACGCCTCAGCTCATCCAAGTCTCCGCTGCCACTGCAGATATCCACTCGGGTACCGTCGATCTCAAGTGGCACAACGTTCACTCTAACGGCACAGTCGACCACCCATTTGCCAGCGCCAACATCTACTATGGTGACGCGACTGAATGGCTTACATCCTGGGTACCCAGCGCTCATCTAGTCCGAGGCCGCATCCAAACCCTCGAGCGCCTGGCTGAAGAAGGTACCGCCAACAAATTCTCCCGTAACATGGCCTACCGTCTCTTTGCCAACAACCTAGTGGACTACAACGAAAAATACCGCGGCATGCACTCCATCATCCTGCACGAACTCGAGGCCGTTGCCGACATCGTTCTCTCAACAGAGAAAGGCGGCACTTGGACCATCCCACCCTATTTCATCGATAGTGTCGCGCATCTTGCTGGCTTCATCATGAACGTTTCCGACGTTGTTGATACCAAGACAAACTTCTGCGTCACCCCCGGCTGGCGTTCCATGCGCTTCGCGCGCCCTCTCGTTGCAGGGGGCAAATACCGCTCATATACCAAAATGATCCCCACCCCCGAGGACCCTACCGTCTACCTTGGCGATGTCTACATCCTCCAGGACGCTACCATTATCGGCATGGTGGGTAGCATCCAGTTCCGCCGGTACCCGCGCATCCTCATCAACCGATTCTTCTCCGCCCCGGATGAGGCGCCCAAACTTCATGCCGCAGCGGCAGCGACATCATCATCGAAGCCGGCACCCGCACATTTGAAACCAGCCCCAAAAGCAGCGGTGGTCACCGAAGCCGTCACCTCCACAAAATCTGCACCCGCAAACTCCACCTCCGACTTGGCCGCAAGTTCGGTCGCGGTCCCGACAGTCGTTAACGCTGCCGGCCCACTCCCCCTCAACCCCGACGTAACCATTTCAGCCGAATCCAACAGCACAGCCGCCAGAGCTATCGCGCTCATAGCCAACGAAGCGGCGCTCGAGCTCGCGGATCTTCACGATGAAGCTAGCTTTGCAAGCTTGGGCGTTGACAGTTTGATGAGTCTGGTTATTGCGGAGAAGTTTCGGGAGGAGCTGGGGGTTACGGTGGGGGGAAGTTTATTCTTGGAGTATCCAACCATGGGTGATTTGAGGGGGTGGTTGGAAGAGTACTATAGCTAGGAGAAGAAGAAGGGGCGGCCCCATGAGATTGATTGAGTTATCGAACCCGATAGGGTCTTGCTACCATTCGGTCTTTTGCTTGTGATTCTAGAGATCAGGGGGGCTATTGGGGATTGGTGGGGGTGGCTGCGGCAATGGGTCCCTTTTTGGATAGACGTTGGACAGACTTTCGATAAACCTTTGATAGACGCAGACAGAACATGAATTTTGGTGTTCCATAGTCACTATGCACTTTGAATTTGCTGTTCCCTCAACATTCTTGTCTACCCAAACTTTCACTCGACCTCGGAAAACCTTCCCCCCAAGAATCGCAAATTCCCACAAAAGAGCTCCCGTAAACCTCAACCAGCCCACCAAGCTCCAGCCCAATTCTCTCACCGACCTCCAAAAGGTACCACTGAACCGCATTCCGACCTCCAGCGGCAGCCTTGCGACTCGGCCTCGGACTACTTCTTCTCCGTGTAGTCCGAGCCAAAAGCCGACTCACTCCTAGGAGCTGAAGTTCGCGATCTCCGGATTGTGCTTTTCAGCCCCCGGTCAGCGCATCGTCTTTCAATCTCCCGCATCATGTTCATAATCCTGCTAAAATCGCTCAGCTCAAGCTCCCCTTGCAGACTCCGCTAATCACGCAGCCAACATGGTCTCCGCCTCTTCTTCAACAGATATCCCAGAGTCTTCTGGCACATCAAACAATAAACTCCTCTGCTTGACCATCTGCGGATATCGCAAGCCAGGCATGAGCGAAGAGGACTACAGGCATCACATGACCAAGATTTCGGCGCCGATGACGCAGGATCTGATGGTGCGGTACGGGGTTGTGCGGTGGACTATGGTGAGACCCTTCCGCCTCGTTCTAAGCCTTTTCCTTCGCCTGCCCATTCTTTGGATTTCCGGTGTCACACCGAGCTGCTAAGCCCTTGCATCTGCTCGTCTGTGCTCCAACAATCCAATGCCGGGCTTTGATGCGAGCGAATTAGAGGCGCAACAATTATGTTATGCTAACCAAAAACAAACAAAGATACACAACACAACCGCCACTCGCGCGCTCATGGCCCAGCTCTACGACCCGCAGTTCGCCAATGTGACGGACTTTGACTGCTTCAGTCAGGCTGTGTTCAAGAGTATTGAGGACTATAAGAGGATGAAGAAGGATCCATGGTACAAGGAACACTTGATGGGGGACCATGAGAACTTTGCTGATACGAAGAGGAGCGTGTAAGTTGGTTTTTTCATTACGGGGTGTCGTTTCCATCCCCGTGGTAGAACGAGGCGAGGAGGATAGGATTTGGGAAAAGGGACAGGCCGGTTGAATGGAATGGGAAAGGAAATGACGCTAACTTGTTGTGCGGTAGAATGACCATTGGGTGGATCGAGGAGTTTGTGAGGGATGGAGCGGTTGCTAATGGGATGGAAGAAAGGCCGTCAAAAAGCAGTGTTCTCGAAGATATGTAGCTCTACTACCTCTTATCCACCTACCTTACTGTTGGAATTTTAGGTGTGATTTGGTTGGTAATCTCCGCCCTATTCTATAGGGCTGGGGACCGCTAGTAGAGTTTTCACCTTCCACCTAGATAGACTCCAATCCAGCTTCAACCCCATGTACTAAATGCCCCATATGACCTCGTATTCTAACAGGTTATGAGCCCGGGTTAGTGTAAACTGCCTGGAGTGTTGCTCCGTTTGTTGAGTACGTTAAGCTCACTGTCATCGTCACCAAAATGGCCTCCGAAGGTTCCTCGGGAATTTACAGAATATCCAAGCTTAAAGGAGCTGAAAATTATGATTTCTGGAAGGAAGAAATTCAGAGTATTCTTACACTGAACAAGCTATGGCTAGTAGTCGTAGGCAAAGAGACTTCATCTACTGAACCGGGTCAACGTCGACTGAGTCGTCGTCGTCAAAAGAGCAGGAAACATACAAGAAGAAGCTCTTAGCTTGGGAGGATCAAAATGCTCGTGCCGTGACTATCATTCGGCTCATCTGCGAATCTGGGCCCAGAGTTCACATCAAAGGCATGGAAAATGAAGTTGCCGTGTGAACCATGCTGAAGAAACAGTATGAAGTCAGCGACATGACCACGTTGAATCTGACCATTCATTCAATTTGTCAGTCAGTGCAAGGCGACTTAAAACTCTCGACGAGTACGGTCAGAACGTTAAAGAGAACGCAGCTAAGTGCTCGACAATGAATTATGACATACCGGATTGACCGCTAGGCTCAATGTTTCGCATGAGACTGCATATCAAGCTGAAGCCATACATCTTTCATCTGGCTCAAGAAGCTCGCACGGCGAAGAAAATTCTCACTGTCGACGAAATGATCACGGCCTTTGCGGATCACGATAAACGTCACCAGCATAGAGAGGACAACGAGACGAAAACTCTCAGAGCACGCTCCTTCTACAAGAGCAAGAACTCTAATCACTGTACTCATTGCGACAGAACAGATCACAACAAGGAACGATGCTGGGAATTACATCCGGAACAGGCTTCGGATGAAACCCAGATAAAGGCTAGATGGAACGCTAGCAAGGAAAAAACGAGCGGCGTCAAAATAGTCAGATCGATGTAGCTGAAGAGCTACTACGATGCAACCGTGAATGACCTCGGGCGGGGACAAACGGTATAACAAAAGCGTAGCCAACCGTGGATGGTCTCGGGCGGGGACAAACGGTATATAAAAAGTATAGCCACCTGGAATCCGTGGACAGGCGTCTGGAAGTCTGATCAGCTTCATATGGTACTGCTCCGTGTAGGAGACGGGGAAGCTTGGAAGCTTCAAAAAGGGGAGCTTGGAAACTTCAGTCGGGGGAGCTCGAAAGCTTCAAAAAGGGGAGTTTGGAGGCTTCGATTTCCAAAGGGTGTTGGAATTTCAGGTGTGATTTGGTTGGTAATCTCCGCCTTATAACCCTTTAACCGCTGTTAGGATTCGGTTAATTTTTAAGGTTAACCCTAACCAGATTCGGTAAGGTTCCGTCAAAAAGGTTATTTTTTGTAAATAGAAACAATATCAACAAAGCCCCCTATTGTTCTTGCCCACCTCGATAAGAATGCCTTCCTGCGATGTAGTACCTGATTCAACTGATTTAGGAACTGATCGTTCTAACCTGCGTCCTATCACTGTTGTAGGCGACCGATTTGAGCCTATTCAGATGCCTTCAAACGTCAGTTGAGTCAATATACCTACGCATACAACCGTCGATGCAGATCAGGAGAACACTGTTGAAATATGCTATAGATACCTGAATAGGATTATTCCAAAGTGTGCTTACATTTTGGCCGATTCGTAAACTCAACAGGTAATGGGCCCGGAGAACGCGTTGGACGTCATAAAAATAAGGCGGGTGCTGACAAATGCATCTCGAACTTCACTGTTCAAATCCGTTCGCTGTCAACTCCAAAAAGGCGTGTATATGATTACATAATTAATCACACTTTCGAAAAACAATCATGGCAACCGAAGTACAATATGCGCATAACATGGGAGGGGAGTGTTGAAATATGTAATGACATAATTACTCACATATTTAAACCACCATGGCAATCGGTAGAAAGGGTATGCATAACATGGGGAAGTGTTGAAATATGCTATACATACCTGAATAGGATTGTTCCAAAGTGTGTTCACATTTTGGCCGATTCGTAAACTCAACAAACACAAAGCCTCGTACGAGTTCTTGATTGAAATCAGCATTATCAATGTCTACAAACTCTCTTTGCATTCAGATGTTTCAAAGAAGGCTAAATACACTGTTCATAGCGAGTTCAGAACGGCTCTGGCTACAGGTCTTATTCAGGCCTCTCAAAGGCAGTTTCTGAAGCGAAAAAGAACGTCAATTGGATTAGCAATTGAACGTTCAATGGTACGTTTAGAAGATCATCAAATGATTCAAATCTGCAGAAGAAAGAGCTCTGAAGACTGCCGTGGATACAAGGAGATAGGCTTGACAGCCAGGTCTAGAAAACGACAAGTTCTCGGTGAAATTACACCAAATTTAGGTGATAGCGGGCGGGGAAAGCGTTCTACCTTTGACTGTGATATCTGTGATATCCCCCTATGTAGAAACGGTCCTTGTTGGGCTGCATATCACAATAGCATCTGAATAGTATCAATAAAATCAGTTCAGGGTGATATTCTATGGTTCCTATTGGTGAACTAAGCGAATACGCTAAAAGTGGCCTCCCGACAGCGGTTAAAGGGATAGGGCTGGGGACCGCTAGTAGAGTTTTCACCTTCCACCTCCTAGATAGACTCCAATCCAGCTTCAACCCCACATACTAAATGCCCCATATGACCTCGTATTTCAACACCTACCTACTTCTTACCTTGCACCCATTACAACGATCGTGGCATTGCAAGCTTGCGACTAAGATCAATTCAACATCGGTCACAACATTGGGTTCTACTTGGGTGGCCATTGTCCTCTAGAATCTATCTGTCTTTGCAAGATCAAGCAAGTATCCGTATCCCGCCCTTTCGCTCATTCTTCGCTTATCCTCCCGCGTTCGAAATCGAGCCATCCACGCCTTGCCGTCGACGAGAATGAGCGAAAGTGCTAATTCGATACAATGAGTGTTGTGCAACGCTTCTGGCAAGAGTTAACCTGGTCTCGTACACCCTTCCTGTCCCGCGATCCAAACTATAGCGATCGATTAAGATCGAACAAGTCGGCCATTTCAGAGTTCTTGCTTCCAATAGTCGTCTCACTCTTCCGCAGTCCCAAGCTCCCACGCTTCAGATTTGGTGTCAATCCATCAATAACATCATTCGCAAAATTTTCGAGATCTTTCTCGGTTTTTGTAAGCCGCAATTGCCTGCCGACGATATTATTCAAGACATTGAGCTCATCCTCGGTGAGTTTCTCGAGCTCTTCTGGCTCGTGGCCGGCATGCTGAACCTTATCGAGGACGGCCTTTTGCTGTTCAGGTGTATCTCGCTTGAACGTATTGAGAGCGAAGTTGACACTGGAAGCAACTTCTTTCTGCGTGTGTCTACTGCTCACATCGGCATCCGCTGTTCCTTGGATGACTAAAAGCATGTCAGTATTACAAGCAATACGGCAGCTATAACCACGAGGACTTACCTGGTTGTATGAACCCAAATGCGCTGTCAAAGCCGCTTTCATCTGCATCACCTAAGACTGATTGCTCTTGCTTCCTTAACTGTCTCAAGACAGCCATAACTATAACCAGGAAGCGCGTATACCCCTCGGTGACTTTGCTCGAATGCCACTTAGCCGCGCTGAATTCATTGCATTCGCCTCTTCTCACTGCTTGGATAGTCATAGCAGCAGAAAGACCGCTTGCCAAAGCCAAATGAACGCCAGAGGAGAAATATGGGTCAATGAAGCAACCAGCGTCGCCAGCGAGACGGTAATGCGGACCAGCGTACGCGGAGGCACTGTAGGACCAGTCTGAGGCCATCTTAACGTCTGCAACGATTTCAGCTTTTTCTACAAGCTTCGAGATCTGCGGTGCAAGCTCGAGACATTCTTTGTAAAGCTCCAGGCTCGACGGAGAGCCTGCCAATTTCTTCTTCGTGAAGAAGAAATCTTGCCTCATCACTACGCCAACGGATAAGGTCCCGTTGTGCAAAGGGATTCCCCAGCACCAGCCGCTGCCATCTAAAACCAATATAGTCAGTATCATCCAGCCGGTTAGGACCAAGTTAGCGATAATTACCTTTAAGAGCTTCAAAGAAGGGTGAGTTCTCCCTTTCTGTTCCCACGCCATATTGGTCAGCACCCTTCCAATAAGTCCAGTTCGCAATATTCTTCAACCCCTCGTTAAGCCTGCGATTCTTAAGGTACTTGGTAGATATCAAGCCTGCACGGCCACTTGCATCTATAAGATAGTCGAATTTGATCGTTCCAGAGCTACCGTCTTTACGAGACCAAGTAGCGGAGACTGGACGTCCAGAATTTGCGACTTTGGGGTCCATGGGGATATCTTTCTCCTCATAAGGCACGAAATTTATCTCGTTAACCTTGGTACCGTCAAAGGTAAGTGCACCGGACTTTTCTGCGTGTCTGAAAATCAACTCGTCTGCCTCGGAACGAATAACATTCCATGCGTGACCGTTTGGTCCGAGTGAAGCGGTAAAGTCGGTATCTGTCCATGCTTTAGTGCTTGTTTAGTGGTCTTAAGTGTCAGAGGTTAAACCTACAAGCTTCGCGCTTGGCAGTAATCTTGAATGTGGCACCAAACTGGTTCAACAATCTTAGATATCCGTCCGAGTCAGGTTCGACAGCGGAGAGTGCTTACTTTCTTTTGGAATCCGTGATTCTCGAAAGTCTTTTCAAGATCGATGAAGCGTAGAAAGTAACGGATGGATGCGAGCATGCTCTCGCCGATGTGGTATCTATCATGTCTCAGTCGGGTCCGTCATTCGAGTATGAATGTTTGCGAGACACAGACAAGAGACATACCTTGGAAATACCTCTGCCTCCAACAACACGACATCTACTCCCTCCCGCGCTAGCACAGAAGATGCATACGAACCTGCCGGCCCGCCGCCAACCACAAGCACAGTACAATGGGTAGGTACGGACATGATTCTGGTCTCGACTATGCTGGGGATGGTGACTGGAGTTTAATCCGACTTCAATATGGTGGAGGTGAGAATGCTAATGAAGTAAAGGCGTTTTGATTTGACAAACTCCAAGCCAGGCTTGTTTCCATTTTGAATGTCCCGCATCACCTCATCCTGCTTTCATTCATCCTGCCTTGTGGAGCGAAGTGAAAGTCCGACACTCTCGGTAGCCGAGCTTTGATTGATCGCCTTATTCCTGTTGAGGTTTTGCAGCTGTGTACTCCGTAAGGTGTGTAGATTCCTGAAGATACCCCTGACTAACCCGATTAGGAAAGGCCCTAAGCATCACGTGCATCAACAGTTCCATGGTGCACTCGGGAATCTACCTATCCTCCGTAGATAGGGTTCCCGAGCCAGGGTGATGGCTTGCCCTACGAGTGACGGCAACGCAAGGGCCAGCTTCGACTGGATGCCATCGGCAAGCGAAGGGAAAAGTGGTAGAAGGGGTTGCCACCCCGTTGCCACCTATTACCAATAGACCTCGGCAGCTGAGCGGGGAACAGGGGGATAGATAGGTAGGTAGTCCTTTTTTCTGTTTCTGCTGTTTCTGCCTTTCATCTTTTGAGATTCAACCAGAAACTCGCTTACTCCATAGATTCAGTCGCATAGATAGAGGGAGTGCTTGACACCTCAGGGCGGCTTCCGGGGCAAAATTTGGCCCTAGAAACCGCCAGGGGCTGTCGGGTTTGCCCAAACAAATATGATACACATTTATAGTTCAAACGGAGTCGATGCCCGATAGCTATGCAATTTTCTGACCCGCTGTGGCAACGCTTTTCAACCCATCTCGATTCGGATTGCCCAGGGCCGGATTAACATAGTGATCCGCCACTATCAACGTCTTTTGCAAGAGATCAAGATAGATCTGTCGGCCCTACTGCAGCAGGCTTCTCTGCAGCTGCATCTCGGACACATCGATCGAAAGCACGTCTGCAGCAGCGATCTGAGAAGAAATTGGTATCTTTTTCTTATCTCTATCTCGATCTCGTCCCTAATCTGTGAAGGAAGAGATAAAACGGATTCACCGGGGTGAAGCTCGTTATTCTTCGCAAGCCTCAATGAATATCTCTCGCTATCCGGACCTTGATGATGGGTCATATCAGTTCGAAGTATCAGGGACTACGATTGTTTCGCAATCATACCGAATGAGGCTCATCAGCTACTTTCTAATCGAGGTGGGTGTACGAATAAGGAAACTGGGTGTGCCTTGTATCCAAGATTTAGGCTCACGCTTACCAAAAATTCGCAATGGCTTCACGAGTCCAAATAACCACGAACTTGTTGCGAAACATCAATGCACGTAACCGTGAGGGTCAAATCATCACAAAGGTGGCATTTAGGATGTCAAGATTAACCTAAAATTGATTGTCCAACAATCGTGTTCTTAGATGAGACTCGAACTCTTTACCCGTCGACTAGATTCTCGGTATTCAGGTGATAGATCAATTCAATGCTAGAAGTTTGATAAGTAAACTCAAACCGATGGACTGAAGAAGGTGTCTAAATCTACTTCGTACTCGACCACGCCAACCCAGTCGCCACGTTACTTGTATTTAAGGCATATTCAAGCTTACTCTGTCAACACGTTGAGATGCTTCATCACAGCTGTCAGCACTTCGAACTTTATGATCTTGTGAGTAGCATTGATTGGGAATTCTTGGAGCCCAATTTGCTTCAACGAA
>JAABUR0100001653.1_pt1 | contig 38770 bp, 32 predicted proteins | sample 5560091 | NCBI WGS metagenome assembly JAABUR01 (sample SAMN10711879, study PRJNA513375) | rock metagenome | isolation source: Antarctica rocks | place: Antarctica: Victoria Land, University Valley sud | reverse complement strand
GGGCAGATTGCTCACGTGTTACTCACCCGTTCGCCGCTCGTGTACTCCCGAAGGAGCCTTACCGCTCGACTTGCATGTGTTAAGCACGCCGCCAGCGTTCGTCCTGAGCCAGGATCAAACTCTCCGTAGAAATCTGTTGGCAACGCCAGTCTGAGACCGGCGGTGCCGACTTCTGGAGTATCCCGGCAAGAACTGCTCCTCACTGCGGACAGCAAGAAGACTTTGTCTTACCAAAGGAACCGTCTAGCGAAGGACGCGAAAAAACTCGCACTCCTCGCCGACGGGGCGTTATTAATTCGTCGTCGACTTTTGGCACACTGTTGAGTTCTCAAGGTTCGTGCGCGACACCGATCCGGACCGCAAGGTCCGGTGCCGGGGCACCCGCACTAACTTACCGGTTGCGCAGGGCCGGGTCAAACGTCGAGGGAGTGGGAGTCGGCGCGTGGCGTCAACTCGGTGGTTGACCGGTGCCAGCGCACCCCGGCGACGCTGCGCTTGCCTCGGCGCAGCACCAGCCAGCCGCCTGGCAACACGTCGTCGGACGTCGGGATGGCATCGGCGTCAACGATCCGACGGTTGTTGACGTAGGCCCCGCCTTCGGCGACGGTACGCCGCGCCGCGCTCCTGCTGGGAGTCAGCGAGGTGTCAGCGAGCAGCTCCGCGTACGTCGGCAGCGACGGTGCAGTCACGTCGATGTGTGGGGTTTCGCGCAGGGCCGCGTCCAGGGTGCGGGGGTCGAGCCCAACAAGCTCACCGCCGCCGAACAACGCCTCTGCCGCTGCCTTGGCGCGGCTCGTCTCCTCCGGTCCGTGCACGAGAGTCGTCACGTCGTCGGCTAGGGCCCGTTGGGCGGCACGCAGAGCCGGCCGGTCGACAGTTTGTTTCTCCAGGTCGTCGACCTCGTCGTGGCCGCGGAAGGTGAAGTACTTCAGTAGAGCGACGACCTCATCGTCCTCGGCGTTCACCCAGAACTGGTGGAAGGCGTACGGCGACATCATCCCGCGGTCCAGCCACAGCGCGCCTGTCTCAGTCTTCCCGTACTTGGTGCCGTCGGCCTTTGTCACGAGCGGGGTGGCAACTGCGTGCACGCGCGCCCCGGTGACCCGGCGGACAAGCTCGACCCCACCAGTGAGGTTTCCCCACTGGTCGCTGCCACCCGTCTGGAGGCGGACACCGAAGCTCCTGAACAAGTTCAGGTAGTCCAGCGACTGAAGCAAGACGTAGCTGAACTCGGTGTAGGAGATCCCGGTGTCCAGCCGGCTGCGCACGACGTCGCGGGCGAGCATCCGGTTGACGGGGAAGTGCTTGCCTATGTCGCGCAGGAAGTCGATCGTGGACAGGCTTGCGGTCCAGTCGTAGTTGTCGACCATGGTGGCTGCGTTGTCGCCGTCGAAGGAGAAGAACGGCTCCACCTGGTCACGCACCCGCTCGACCCAGCCCTTGACGACGTCAAGTGAGTTGAGCGCGCGCTCACCGGACTCCTTCGGGTCTCCGATCATGCCGGTAGCGCCGCCGACCAGGACATACGGCACGTGGCCGGCAGCCTGCAACCTCTGAGCGGTTACGAGCTGCATCAGGTTGCCCATGTGAAGGCTGGGAGCTGTGGGGTCGAAACCGACGTAGAACCTCATCGGCCCGTCGCTCATCTCGGTGCGCAGCGCATCGAGATCGGTCGAGTGCGCGATGAGTCCCCGCCACCCGAGATCGTCGAGAACGTCAGGGCTCACGACTGCTCGGCCTCGCGCACCAATCGGCGTACGTCGTCAAGGCTGCCGCACCCTTCGTCAAGAAGTCGGTTGCGCTCGGCGGCCCAGGCGGCCCCGAGGCGAGCTCGGTCACCATCGCTCACGTCGGTCCTGGCGGGGTTGAGGATGTCGCGCTCCTCTTCGTCGAGGTGGTGGAGCAGCGTCTCACTGAACTCGTGGATCGCAGCGCTGAACTCCTCGGTGTCGACGTCGCTGGCCTCCAGCAGCGGGAGCAGGGTCTGGTAGCCCTCGTCGTGCTCCCGCTCGCCGTGCTCGACCTCCTCGTCGTCGATAGCGTCCCGGCTCTCGAGCGCACGGTAGACCTTGCTCTCCTCGGCCTCGCCGTGCGCCACGAGGAGCTCGGAGAGGGTCGCGACGACCAGACGCCGGTCGGACGTGACGTCGCGCAGCTCGTGCAGGAGGTCCTCGAACAGCCGGTGGTCGGTCACGATCAGGTCGACGACGTCACCCTTGGTGGGCCGTGGGATCTCAGCGGAAGGCATAGCCCAAGCCTAGTGGTCGCCCTCGAATCAGCATCGCCGTTTAGCCGAGCGTGAGGGCACTGCGAAGATCGACACGTGACTGACGCCGTGAGCTTTCTGAGCTGGCCGAGCCAGCTGGTTGCACCTGCTCTGCTGGGTTGGCGGCTGTCCTGCGTCAGTGCCGACGGGGCCGTGAGCATCCGACTGACCGAGGTAGAGGCGTACGCCGGGGAAGCCGACCCGGCCTCCCACGCCTTTCGGGGGAAGACCGCGCGAAACGCTGTCATGTTCGGGCCGGTCGGCCACCTCTACGTCTACTTCAGCTATGGGATGCACTGGTGCGCGAACGTGGTCGTGGGAGGCGACGGAGTCGCCGCCGCGGTGTTGCTGCGAGCGGGCCGGGTCGTCGAGGGCGTCGAGCTGGCCCGGGCCCGCCGTGGCCCGCGGGTCGCCGACCGGTCGCTCGCCCGCGGACCGGCGTGCCTCACCCAGGCGCTGGCGATCGGGCGCGAGCACAACGGCGCATCCCTCACCAGCAGCGGTCCGCTCTCGCTGACGTACGGCGAGCCGCCCTCCGCCGTCTCGTCTGGGCCTCGGGTCGGGGTGAGCCGGGCAGCCGACGTGCCGTGGCGGTTCTGGGCCACCGGCGACCCGAGCGTCTCGGCCTACAAACGGAGCTCCGGCACTCAGGGTAGATGAAGAACACTCTATGCACATGTGCCCTCCGATTGCGTAACTCCACGAGCAGCTGATCGTTGAACAACAGTGGTCCAGGGACGTAGGCAGGGGTTCTCCGCTGCGGGCGGGAGGGTCCGCCGTACCAAGGCGTTCGTGGTCGCGGTCGTTGCGATCGCGATGGTGTCCGTGGCCACGCTGACCGGCATGACTCCCGCGGGACAACAGGCGACAGCGAGCCAGCCCTACCCCTTCTTCGGCACCTGGTCAGACGGGCTGAGCATGACGCGAGCCACGTCGCAGGCGGAGCTGGACCGGCAGCGGTCGGCCGGCGTCGGTTTCATCCGCCAGTACATCTGGTGGGACCGGATCGAGACGTCGCCCGGCACGTACGACTGGTCGCGGATGGACGCGCTCGTCACCGACGCATCGGCGCGCGGCATCCAAGTCCTTCCGACGCTGCTGTACACGCCGAGCTTCTACAGCTCCAAGCCGGAGGGCTCGCCCTACCTGTTCCCGCCAGACGACCCGCAGACCCTGGCCCGCTTCGCGACTGCCATGGTCGACCGCTACGGCACCGAGGGTGACTACTGGTGCCCGCCCCCGATCGGGGCACCTCTGTCTTGTCCGAGCGCCTACGTGCCGATCACCTACTGGGAGGTCTGGAACGAACCCGACTACCCGTCGTGGTGGAAGGGAACACCAAACCCGGCTGAGTACTTCGAGCTGCTGAAGGTGGTCGCGCCCGCGATCAGAGCCGCCGACCCGGACGCCAAGGTCGTGCTGGGGTCGTTGACAAACGCCGGTGGCGGCACGACCGACGGGTTCCTGCAGCAGCTGTACGACCTCGGCGCGAAGCCGTACTTCGACCTGCTCAGCCTGAACCCGTATGCCCGCGATGTGGGCTCGATGGTTGCCTACATCCGCGGCGAGCGCGCCGTGGCGACCCGCAACGGCGACGCTGACAAGCCGATCTTCATCACGGAGTACGGCTGGGCGACCGGCGGGGTTCAGCCGTACATCGTCACCGACCAGCAGTGCCAGGCAGCGCTGCTGTACGCCGCCACGAAGCGGCTGTGGGACTTGCACGACGAGCTGCACATCCACGCCGTGGCGCAGTTCCAGTGGCACGACGTGCCGACCTCGACCACCAGTTGGCCGCATTTTGCCGGGGTAATCGACGCCGACGACAACCCCAAGCCGTCCCTGGCGGCCTATCAGGCGGCCATCGCGGGTGACGACGCCCCGCCGGGTATGACACTTGACGAGGCGTGCCCGGCCGACCGGCGCTCCCTCGACGGTGAGCTGCAGCCGCTCACCGTGACCAAGAGCGGGTCAGGGAACGGCTCTGTGACGACCTATCCGCGCGGCGTGACCTGCGGCGACGACTGTTACCAGGAGTTCCAGCCTGGGACGTCCGTCACCTCCACCGCTACCGCCGACACGGGCTCCACGTTCGTCGGGTGGAAAGGCGCGGACTGCACTGGCACCACGACCTGCACGCTGACCATGGACACAGCGAAGTACGTCGAGGCGGTCTTCGCCCCGGTAGCACCGCCGGGCAGGTACGAGCAGGACGACCCGCTCGTGAGCTACACGGGTGAGTGGCTGACCAGGGCCGCCGTCATGGACTCGGCCGGCAGCTCATCGGTGGCGACGGCGCGGCCGGCGTCGGCCAGCCTGATCTTCGACGGCACCGGCATCAGGTGGGTGAGCCGCACGGCGCGCTCGAACGGCATCGCCCGCGTCTTCATCGACGACGTCCGGGCGGCCAGGGTCGACGGCTACTCCTCGAGCACTCTGCACCGGGTGAGGCTGTTCGACTCGGGAGACCTGCTGACCGGACGGCACACGATCCGGATCGTCTTGACGGGACGTAAATTAGCCGCCGCGACCGACAACAATGTCGTGCTCGACGCTCTCGTCGTGAGGTAGCTCCCTGCGGGCTACCAGCTGCCAGGCCCGGGCGACATCGCGGTACGGCGACCGGTCACAGACGGCGATCTCCAGGCGCTCGATCGCGGCGTACCGCTCCGGATCCCGCTTGGCCGCGTCGTCAGCGATGAGGTCGATGACGGCCCGAGAACCGTAACGCCCCACGACGGAGCAACCGGCTGCCTCAAGGAGCCGACAACCTTGGTCCACCCCTATGCGCGCGACCTCCTGGTCGAACGTCTCGGTGCGCACCATGACGGCGTCCAGCAGTTGCAGCGCGGTTGTCGGATCGACGTCGCGGATGGCCTTGGCGAGCACGTCCGAGGCCGGGTTTGGTGCGATGAGGGAGACCAGTCCTCCCGGTCGCACCGACTTAGCGACGGTGTCGACGACACCATCCGGGTCGTCGACGTACTGGATGACGAAGTGGCACAGGGCGAGGTCGAAGCCTGGGCCTGTGGTCCTGCCGCTGGCCAGCTCCTCGACGCTGCCGACGACCACGCGCAGCCGGTCCTGCGCTTCGCTGCCGCGAGCGCGCTGAACCGCCAGTTCCAGCATGGCCTCGCTGTAGTCGACGATCGTGACCTCGTGACCAGCCATTGCCAACCGGACGGAGTCCGAGCCATCTGCCCCACCCAGGTCAAGGATCCGCAGTGGTCGCGAGCCGTCGGTCAGCTCGCGGATGTGCCGGTCGAGCACAGCGGCGACGACGGCGTACCTCACCCTCGCCCAAGGCGTCGCGAGATAGGTCAGCCAGGCCGACACGTGGTCGTCGAAGACCGCCGGATCGCTCGCGGATTGCTCCACCCGCCTACCCCCGCACCAGGCTCTCAGCCGTCGCCTCGGGCTCTCGCGAGCAGCCAGGTCAGCAGCGCCTTCTGTGCATGCAGACGGTTCTCTGCCTCGTCCCAGACGACGCTTTGCGGTCCGTCGATCACCTCGGCGGCGATCTCCTTGCCGCGGTAGGCCGGCAGGCAGTGGAGCACGACAGCATCCGGTGCGGCCAGCGACATCGCCTCGGCATCGACGATGTAGGGCACGAACGGCGACGACCTGTCGCCTTGCTGGTCCTCCTGGCCCATCGACACCCAGGTGTCGGTCGCGACCACGTCGGCGCCTTCGACGGCCACCTTCGCGGATGTCTCGTGCTGGACCGAACCGCCGGTGTCGCCCGCCAGCTCAGTGGCCCGCGCCAGGACCGCCGGGTCAGGCTGATAGCCCTCCGGCGAACCGATCCGCACGTGCATCCCGGCCACTGCCCCACCGAGCAGGTAGGAGTGGGCCATGTTGTTTGCGCCGTCGCCGAGATAGGTGAGAGTCAAACCTGCGAGCCGTCCCTTGGCCGCTCGCACGGTCTGTAGGTCGGCGAGGATCTGGCACGGATGGAAGAGGTCCGTGAGCGCGTTGACGACCGGCACCGAAGCAGCCGACGCCATCGCCTCGATCCGGTCCTGGCCGAACGTGCGCCACACGATCGCCTCGACTTGACGGTCCAGCACTCGAGCGGTGTCCTCGATGGGCTCGCCACGCCCCAGCTGTGACGACTGGGCGTCGATGATCAGCGGGTAGCCCCCAAGCTCGGCGATGCCGACGGCGAACGACACGCGGGTGCGTGTCGACGGCTTGTCGAAGATCACCGCCACCGACTGAGGGCCGGCCAGCGGCTGCTGGTGGAAGCGGTCGGCGCGGAAGGTGTCGGCGAGGTCCAAGATCTCGGTCTGCTCGGTGGGCGTGAGGTCGTCGTCACGCAGGAAGGAGCGGAGCATGGAGTCCCTTCAGTCGGCTCGGATGCGGCCACGTGGGCGAGGCGCGTGGGGGTATGGTCTCACGCTCCCACTACCCAGAACGCAGGACGGCATCGAGGTGCTCGGCGGCGACGCGTACGGCGGCGTCCCTCGCTGCCTTGATCTCAGCATCGGTCAGCGTGCGGTCGGGCGCCCTGAACCGCAGCGAGAACGCCATCGACTTCTTGCCGTCGCCCACCTGCTCGCCGACGTACACGTCGAACAGGCGCAGTGACTCCAAGAGCTCCCCCGCCCCAGCCCGCAGCGCCTTCTCGACCTCAGCCGCTGTGACGCCGGCGTCGACAACCAGGGCGACGTCCTCCTTGCCGACGGGGTATGTCGACAGCGCAGGTGCGGTCATGGAGGAGGGAGCCGACGCCAGGAGGGCGTCGAGGTCGAGCTCAGCGGCGGCGGCGCGGGCCGGCACGCCGTACTCCTGACACACCCTCGGGTGAAGCTCGCCCGCGTGTCCGATCACGGCGTCGGCGAGGACTATCTGTGCACACCGGCCAGGGTGCCAAGGCGCCTGCCGACCCGGCAGCACCTCGATGGCCACACCGATCGCACGCGCCACCTGACGGCAGATCTCTACAGCGTCCGCCCAACAGCTGTCCCGAGAGGTGCCCCACCAGCCGCCGGGCGCCCGCTGGCCCGCGAGGACGACTCCGAGGTGCAACGGCTGGGCAGGCAGCGTTGCCTCGAGTGCCTTGAGCTCCTCTGCTGTCGGCGCTCGGTCGACACCCAGCTGCGGCGGCTGAACCCGCTCCCCCGGGTCAGGCAGGAAAACGCTCGCCAGCTCATACACACCGACATCGCCTTGCCCGCGCCCGGCGTTGCGGGCGAGGACACGCAGCAGACCGGGCAGGAGCGTGGTGCGCAGCAGCGGCTCCTCGTCCGAGAGCGGGTTCGCCACCCGGAGCGTGTTCCGCCGCTCATCATCGACGTCGAGACCTAGCGATGACAAGTCCTTCTCCCCGATGAAGGGATAGCTGAGTGCCTCGACATAACCCGCTGACGCCACCGCCCGGCCAACCCGGCGGCGGAGCCGTTGGTTCTTTGTGAGCCCTCGCCCGGCCGGCGCAGCCGGCAGCACGCTGGGCACCTTGTCGTATCCGACAACGCGCACGACCTCTTCGACGAGGTCATATGGGTCGGTGAGGTCGTGCCGCCACGGCGGTGGGGTCGCCGTGATCTCGGCACCGCTGTCGCGGACGTCACAACCCACGGCCCGCAGCGCCCGCACAGCCGCCGGCGCACCGATGTCGAAGCCAGCGACCGCGTCCGGGAGCCCCGGTGTCATCGTGACCGGGGCCGGCGCTGCTGGGGACCCCACGCGGGTTCCGGTCGCGGCGACCCGCCCGCCGCCGTACTCGACGAGCAGGTCAGCCACCCGCTGCGCCGCGACGGCACCGAGAGTGGCATCGACGCCGCGCTCGAACCGCTTGGACGCCTCGCTGGGAAGCTTGTGGCGGCGAGCCCCTCGAGCGATCAGCACCGGATCGAAGGAGGCAGCCTCGATGACGACGTCGGTCGTCGACGCGCTCAGCTCGGTAGCGGCGCCGCCCATCACGCCGGCCAGGCCGATAGGCCCCGTGTCGTCGGTGATCAGCAGATCCTCCGGATCGAGCTTGCGCCGCACTCCGTCGAGGGTCTGCAGCGTCTCACCGGTGCGTGCCCGGCGGACGGCGATCGCACCGGTCAAGGCCGACTTGTCGTATCCGTGGATCGGCAAACCCAGCTCGAGCATCACGTAGTTGGTGACGTCGACGGCCAAGGAGATGGGTCGCATCCCTGCCAGCTGGACCCGTCGAGCGACTCTTGGCGGCGTCGGCGCAGTGGCATCGAATCCGGTCACCTCGAGCGCGACGAAGACGTCGCAGTCCGCTGGGTCCTCGACGCTGACGGCGTATCCGTCGCCAAGGCCAGCCGCTGGGAAGGTGAGTCCCGGGTCGGCGAAGGACAGCCCGTAAGCCAGAGCTGCCTCTCGGGCGACTCCGCGGATCGACAAGGCGTAGGCACGGTCGGGGTTGATCTCGAACTCGATGACGTCGTCCCGCACACCCAACAGCGGGGCAGCGTCTTCGCCCGGCTCGGCCACGTCCCGAGGAAGCACCAAGATGCCGGAGTGCTCGTCGCCGAGACCGACCTCACGAGCGGAGCAGATCATGCCGTCGGACACGTGACCGTACGTCGTACGGGCAGAGATCTCGAAGCCGCCTGGCAGGACCGCACCCGGCAGAGCCACCGCGACAAGGTCGCCGGTGCCGAAGTTGCTGGCGCCGCAGACGATGCCCCGCGGCTCATCCTCCCCCACGTCGACGCCGCACCAGCTGATCGTCTTGCCGTTGGGGTGCTGCTCGGCTATCGACGTGAGGACGCGGCCGACCACGAGCGGACCCTCCAGGTCGGCGCCGGGCGACTCGAGCGCTTCCAGCTTGAGGCCGAGCAGAGTCAGCCTGTTCGCAAGCTCGGCGACGGGCAGGTCTGCCGGCAGGTCGACGTAGTCGCGCAACCAGGAGACGGGGACGCGCATCAGAGCTCCATCCCGAAGGCGCGCGCGAACCGCACGTCCCCTTCCGCCATGTCGCGCATGTCAGCGACTCCGTTGCGGACCATCAGGGTGCGTTCGATGCCCATCCCGAACGCGAAGCCCGAGTACTCCGAGGGGTCGACGCCGCAGGCAACCAGCACTCGCGGGTTGACGACGCCACAGCCGCCCCACTCGATCCATGCCTCGCCGCGGCAGGTGCGGCACGACTCGACGTCCGGCTCGAGACCGCGGCAGACGAAGCAGATCAGGTCGACCTCCGCTGAAGGCTCGGTGAAGGGGAAGTACGACGGCCGGAACCGGGTGACGATGCCGGCACCGAACATGGCCCCGGCGAAGGTGTCGAGTGTCCCCTTGAGATGGGCCATCGACAGGCCCCTGTCCACTGCCAGCCCCTCCACCTGGTGGAAGACCGGCGTGTGGGTGGCGTCGAGCTCTTCTTTGCGGTAGGTGCGGCCGGGGCAGGCGACGTACACCGGGAGACTGCGGCTCAGCAGGCTGCGCGCCTGCACCGGCGAGGTGTGAGTTCGCAGCACGACTCCTGCCTCCTGCGGCTCGAGGAACAAGGTGTCCTGCATGCTGCGCGCCGGGTGGTCGACACCGAGGTTGAGCGCGTCGAAGTTGAGCCAGCCCGCTTCGGCTTCGGGGCCTTCGGCGATCTCCCATCCCATCGCGACGAAGACATCGCCGATCAGCTCCTGCAAGGTGGTCAGCGGATGACGGGCGCCGCGGGGGTCGCGGTCGTAGGGCAGCGTGACGTCGACAGCTTCCTCGACGAGCATCCGCGCCTCGTGCTCGGTCTCAAGCTCGGTACGTCGGGCGGCCAAGGCAGCACTGACCGCAGCCCTTGCTTGCCCGACGCGCTGGCCGGCTGCCTTGCGGGCCGCAGGCGGCAACGCTCCGATCTCGCGGTTGGCCAGGCTCAGCGGCGCGCGGTCGCCCGCGCAGGCGAGCCTGGCCTCCTTGAGCTCGTCCAAACTGGTGGCGCGAGCGATTGTCGCCAACGCGGCGTCGCGCATCGCCTCGACCTCGGCTGGGTGCAGCGCGGTCACCTCGACCGGGTCGTAGCTGCTGTTCGGTCCAGACATCGGGGACTTGGCTGCCTTTCGACGGTGTTGCCGCAGAGTCTAGGAACCCGCCCCGCCCCGCGGCGAGCGGGTTTGCCATCCGCGGGAGCCAAGCGCCCTCAGCCCGACCGTTGCGCACGAGCCGACGCGTATAGGCACAGCGTCGCCGCCGTGGCGAGGTTGAGGCTCTCGGCCCGTCCGTAGATCGGCACCCGGACGACAGAGTCGGCCAGCGCAAGCTCGGCTGTCGAGACCCCCCACGCCTCGTTCCCGAACACCCAGGCCGTCGGGCGGGTCAGCAGCCCGCTGTCTACCGCGTCGTCGAGACTCATCTCACCGCTCCCGTCAGCGGCCAGCACGGTCAGTCCCGACGCCTTCAAGGCGGCAATCGTCTCCGGCACCGCGCCGACCTCGAGCACTGGAAGATGGAAGAGGGAGCCGACGCTGGCGCGGACCACCTTGCTGTTGTAGCGGTCGACGGAGGTGCCGGCGAGGACGACAGCCGACGCACCCGCGGCGTCTGCGCTGCGGATCACCGAGCCTGCGTTGCCGGGGTCGCGCACCGACGCGCACACCGCCAGCAGGGTTGGTGACGCGGCCAGCACAGCGTCTAGCTGATGCTCGAGGAAGCCACAGACCGCGACCACGCCCTGCGGTGACACGGTGTCGCTGAGCGTGGCGAGAGCTGCGTCGTCAACGCTGCGCCACGGCACCTCGGCGATGGCGCAGGCCTCCAAGATGTCGCGGTGCCGGAGTCCGGCGTCGTACGTCGCGAAGACCTCGACAACACACCCAGCGACGGCCAGCGCCTCGCGCACCGCCTGCGGGCCCTCGGCCAAGAACTGCCGTTCGGCCAGCCGGGTTGCGCGCCGGGTGAGCCGCCGCGCCGCCTTGACCCGTGTCGAGCGGGCGGTCAACGGCTTCGGGCGCGGCATGCCCCGCCCACTTCGCCGCGGGGCAGGTGCGCTCAGGAAGCCGTGACCTCTACCCGGGTCGAGCCTGTGCCCGGCAACTCGACCTCCGCCGGCACAGCCGCTCGAGCGACCTCGACCAGCGTGCTGAACGCACCACTGTCGTTGACCGCGAGGTCGGCGAGGATCTTGCGGTCGACCTCCACGCCGGCCTCCCGGAGACCTTGGATGAACCGGTTGTACGTCATGCCGTTCGCCCGCGCCGCCGCGTTGATCCGCTGGATCCACAGCCGTCGGAACTCCCCCTTCTTCGCCCGGCGGTCGCGGTAGCTGTAGCCGAGCGAGTGGGTGACCTGCTCCTTGGCCTTGCGGTACAGACGGGACCGCTGCCCTCGGTAGCCGGCGGCCCGTTCGAGGGTTTCGCGGCGTTTCTTGTGGGCGTTGACGGCCCTCTTGACGCGTGCCACTTCTTACTCCTAGTTCGCTTGCGGGGATGACTGGCGGTCAGCGGCCGAGCAGCTTCTTGACCTTCTTCGCGTTGGCCGGAGCAACCTCGGTGGTGCCTGTCATGCGACGAGTCATCTTCGACGACTTCTTCTCGAGAAGGTGGCGCCTCCCCGCCTTCTCCCTCATCAACTTTCCTGAGCCGGTGACCTTGATGCGCTTACGCGTCCCTGAGTGGCTCTTCATCTTCGGCATGGTGAAATCTCTCGTCTTCGGTGGTGGGAGGTGCAGTCACATGTCTGGGTCGAGGCTCTCGGAGCGCCGACGTTCTCTCTTCGGCTCGTCGGCCGCTGCCACCGACCGCTCGGTACGCACGACCCGCTCCGCGTCGCGGTCAGCAGCCCGAACGGCGGCTCGCTGGTCGCGCTCGGCCGCGACGTCGGCCTTTGCCTCGGACTTCTTCTTGTTCGGGCCCAGCACCATGATCATGTTGCGGCCGTCTTGCTTGGGCGACGACTCGACGTACCCGAGCTCCTCGACATCGACAGCCAGTCTCTGCAGCAGGCGGAACCCGAGCTCGGGGCGATGCTGCTCGCGGCCTCTGAACATGATCGTGATCTTGACCTTGTCGCCCGCCTTCAGGAAACGCACGACATGACCCTTCTTGGTCTCGTAGTCGTGGGCGTCGATCTTGGGCCGGAGCTTCATCTCTTTGATGATCGTGTTGGTCTGGTTGCGCCGGGTCTCGCGGGCCTTCTGGGCGTTCTCGTACTTGAACTTCCCATAGTCCATCAGCTTGCAGACCGGTGGCCGAGCCATGGGTGCGACCTCGACCAGATCGAGGTCCGACTCCTGGGCGAGCCGCAGCGCATCGTCGATACGCACGATCCCGACCTGCTCGCCATTGGGTCCGACCAGGCGCACCTCGGGCACCCGGATGCGGTCGTTGACGCGAAGCTCTGTGGTGATGGGTCCTCCTGCGGTAGTCCTACTGGGGTACGGCGACGACGCAGGGCCAGGAAAACGAGAAAAGGCCTTCACGCCGCGCGCGAAAGCCACCTACCTGCACGGCACCGGGGTGTGTGCAGAAGCGAGACGCCGGGTCTCGCGACCGGGACCCGTCGACGTATTGTCGAGGCGGGTGGGAGGTGGCCTCCACTTGCTACCTGTCCAACGTCGCTCTCGAGAGCCAGATTCCCCTCGTACGACGAAGCACAGGTTGGTCGCGCCAAAGATAGCAGCCTCGACCGCCGCCCGTCACCTTCGAGCGACTAGCCTGCGAGCTGATGACGCACCAGCCCGAGGCCTTCTACTCAGGAGCCGAGCTGACCGCGTTGGCTGCCCTCGTGCTGCAGCGGCCACCCACGCTGGGCAGGTCCCGACTCGTGTGTGTCGACGGTCCGGCGGGCTCGGGAAAGACCACCCTCGCGGCGGAGCTGCAGCAGCTGCTGACCCGGCAGACCCCGGCGGTGGACGTCTTGCACCTGGACGACTTCTACGAGGGCTGGTCCGGCATCGACCGTGCCAGCCGGCTCGAGCCGCGAGTCCTCGACCAGGTGCTGCAGCCGCTGGCGGCCGGTCGACCGGGGCGCTGGCAGCGTTATGACTGGGCGGCCGGGCAGTTCGCTGAGTGGCTTGAGCTCCCGGTTCCCGAGGTGCTGATCATGGAGGGGTGCGCGTCAGGCGCCCTGGCGTACGCGGCGTACGTCACCGTGCTGGCGTGGGTGGAGGCCGACCCCGCGACGCGTACTGCCCGCGGCGTGGAGCGAGACGGCGAGGCGGTGCTTGCGTTGTGGCTGAGGTGGATGGACTCAGAAGCGCGCCACTTCGCCGCCAACCGCACCCGCGCACGCGCTGACGTCCTCCTCTCGACGGGATGACGCCAGGTCACGCCCGCGGCGGCCGGTAGCCGGTTGGCGGGTCACCGAGGTCGACGATCGCGGCAACCGGACCACCGCCTTCCGGTCCTTGGTGGGCTGCCGAGACCGACACGAACACGGCCGGGTCACCTGTCACCGCGGCGGTGACGCCACCTACGCACGACTTGATCTGCCGATGCCAGTGCACGTCGGAGTCGTCCAGCATGGCGTTGCGCCGCCCGTGCACGGTCCCGTCTGACGATGCCTCACACTTCAGGAAGACGTTGACCAGCCGGCCGTCGAGATCGGTGTGGTGAGGTCGCTCGGGCAGGTCGAGCCCGGCTTCTCTGATGGCCGACCAGATGCCGTCTGAGTCGAGCGCGTCGCGCATGACCGAGTGCCCGACCCGGTACCGACCGCCGATGCCGCGGGCGTTGCCCACTACGACCACCTGGGCCCGGTCGAGCTCGACGCCCGAGGAGCACGAGGCGACCGACGAGTACAGGTCGCGCCGGTGCATGACGTCCTCGTCGCTCGGCATGTCGATCTCGCCGAGTGCGACCGCGACGCCCAGCGCCGTACACCCGTTGGAGAGGTCCATCGACTGGTGCGTCTCCTCGGTCCAGACCGTCTTGCCTCGGGCCTTGGCGTCGCGGATCGTGGAGATTGTCAGCAGCGGTGTCTTGGTCTGGACGTAGTGGACCTCGGCGGGGTCGTCGATCCCCGCCTGCAGCATCGCCTCCTTGACCGCGTCAGCGACCTTGGAGACCATCGCCACCCGGCCGATCTCCTCGGGGAAGAGCTGCTCGCTGATCGCGAAGCCCACCGTGAGCCGAGGCTCCTCGGCCGACCCAGCGGTGTCGGCGGACGTCGTGGCGAAGACGGTGGCGTGTGGGCTGATCACCCCGTCGGTACCACCGGACCACACGATCGGCACCTGTCCGACGTCCTCGGCTGACCGAGTGCCCAGCTCGACAAGCACCTCCCGGAACGCCCGGTCGGCGATGATGCGGGTGTAGTCGTTGACGCCGCCGTTGCCCTCCGTCTTGCCGATGATCGCGATGACGCGGTCGGCCTCGATGACACCGTCGTCGATGAGGTCGGCGAGTCCGCTGGCGTCCGACACGTGCTTGATCGCGACCTTGCGGACCTCGATGGGCGCTGGCATGAGTGTTCCTCTCGAAGGCTGGCGGCTAGCTCTGGGGTACGACGATCGTGCCGGACTCGCCCCGGACTCCCGCCACGATGTTGCTCAGGCTGGTGATGACACCGGGCTTGCCGGATGCTTCGACGAACTGGCAGACGGCCTCCACCTTCGGACCCATCGAGCCACGAGCGAAGTGCCCCTCCGAGATGTAGGTGCGCATCGTGGCGACGGAGACCTCGCCGATCGGCTCCGCGTCGGGTTTGCCGTAGCGAAGGATGGCCGACTCCACATCGGTGGCGATGACGAGCCGGTCCGCCGCCACGGATCTCGCCAGCAGTGCCGCGCCGAGGTCTTTGTCGATGACGGCCTCCACTCCCCGCAGTACGCCGTCCTCATCGCGCACCACAGGGATGCCACCGCCGCCATTGGCCACCACCAGGTAGCCGGAGTCAACGAGTGTCGAGACCACGTCGGCTTCGAGGATCTCCAGCGGCGCAGGCGACGCGACCAGCCGTCGCCACCCCTTGTCGCCGCGCTCCTCGAACGTCTGGCCGTGCTCCATGAGGACCTCGGCGTCCGCTTGGGAGAGGTAGCGCCCGATGGGCTTGGTCGGCTCGTCGAAGGCGGGGTCGGAGGGGTTCACGAGGGTGCGTGTCACGAGCGCCACCATCGGCCGCGACAGGCCGCGACGGACCAGCGCGCGCTCGAGCGCATTGAGCAGGATGAATCCGAGCGTGCCTTGGGTCTGTGCTCCGCACCAGTCCAACGGAACCGGCGGCACGACGCTGGCGGAGATCTCGTTCTTGACCAGCAGGTTGCCCACCTGCGGCCCGTTGCCGTGGGTCAGCACGACGTCGATGTCCTTGGCGACCAGTCCGGCGACGCTGGTCATCGCCTGCTCGGCGGCGGCTATCTGGTGTTCGGGCCCGGCGCTGCCATCAGGCCCTGTCATGGCGTTGCCACCGAGCGCGAGCAGAACTCTCACCGGCACCCTCCTCCAAAGCTTTCGCGGGCCACGGCGGTCCCGACGACAATCTGCGCCCGACCCTAGTGTCCGGGCTGGGACACTGGAGGCATGCCCCTGGTGATCTTCGACTGCGACGGCGTGCTCGTGGACAGTGAACGCCTCGTGGTGGACATCGACGTGCTCGCGGTGCGGCAGCTCGGCTGGGAGATCACCCGCGACGAGGTGATCGAGCTCTTCGTCGGCAAGAGCGAGGCCGATATGCGTCGCGAGATCGAAAAGCGAATCGGACGCCCCCTCAGCCACGACTGGGACGCCGCCTGGCAGGCGGAGTACCAGCGGGTCCTCGGCGCGGATCTCGAGCCGGTGCCCGGCGTCGTGGAGGCACTGCACAGGGTCCAGCGCCTCGGCCTGGCGACGTGCGTCGCCTCCAGCGGCTCGCACGCCAAGATGGAACGCACCCTCGCCAAGACCGGTCTGTGGGACGCCTTCGCCGGGCGCATCTTCAGCGCGACCGAGGTCGAGCACGGCAAACCCGCGCCTGACCTGTTCCTGCACGCGGCCGAGCGGATGCGTTGCTCGGCTGCGCAGTGCGTGGTGGTCGAGGACAGCAGGTACGGCGTCGAAGGGGCGCGGGCAGCCGGGATGGCGGTCGTCGGGTACGCCGGCGGTATCACCCCCCGCTCGCACCTCGATGCTGCCGACCGCGTCATCACCGACATGGCGGAGCTCCCGGGCGTCGTGACAGACCTGCTCGGCGAGAGGTCGCTCAACCCAGGCCCGGTGGACTCCGATCGAGGTCGAGGCGTCTGATCATCTCGGTCAAGGCGCGGGCTGCCGCGCGGCGTACCTGGGGCTGCTCGTCGTCGAGGGCGGCGTCGACGACCTCGACGTGCTCAGTGTCCCCGACTTTCCCGAGGCAGCGCATCGCCGCCGTCCGGACCCGGGGCAGCTCGTGCTCGCTGAGCGGTACGGCGCCTGGTCCCGCCTCGCCGATCTCGCGCTTCGTCGCGACTTTCAGGCACATCTCGGCCGGTCGCCAGTGCGCGTCCGCCAGGCCCTCGACCACGACCGGCGCGGCCGAGTCCGCCCACACATAGAGCAGGCCGCGGGCTCCCCACGTGCGCGGCCAGTAGTCGTACCAGCTCGGGTCGAAGGCTGCCTTGCGGGTATTCGAGCCGAGGTAGTCGAGCATCTCGACGTAGTCGTGCGGGTCTGCGCCGGCCAGCAGGTCAGCGCACCACCCGGCGGCGGTCTCGGGGCCGACGATGCGGCCGAGCTCGGTCACCAGCTCCCGGGGGCTGGCCTCGGGGGTTGTCGGCGGCGGAAGTGGTGGGACAGTCACGTCGGAGGCGGACCGAGGAGGTCAACCTCGGCGAACGCCGCGCCCCCGGAGAGTCGCGCGTAGCCGGGCCCCCGATCGAAGAAGACCCTCTGCTCGGAGGACGCCGTCGCATCCCGCGAACGTCGAAGCTCGGCTCGCCGCTCGTCGGAGGCGCTGACGTCGACCACCACGTCATATCCTTCGCGGCCGGTCACCACCCCGTAATCCTCGTAGGCGCCCGCAACCGAGACCTTGCCCCACGCCACGTCGCGCGCCACCTCGTCGTACGGCCGCGCTAGCGGGTCACCCCATCCCCCGCCGCCAGTCGTACGGATCGAGATCACCTGGCCGGCCCTGACCGGCTCAGCGTCGACAAGCGCGTCGACGACCCGCTCTTCTGGTCCGCCGAGGTCGATCGTCACCTGGAACGGACGGCCGGCCTTGCCGCCGTTGACACCCCAGCACGCCAGGATCGACCGGTCGGCGATCGACATGAAGTGCGCGTCCTTGAGCATCCGGATGTGCTTCTGGTAGCCGCAGCCACCTCGGTAGCGACCAGCGCCTCCGGAGTCCGTCGCCAACCCGAGGCGCTCGACGACGAAGGGGAAGCGCCCCTCGCTGAACTCGGTCGGCAGGTTTCGCGAGTCGGGTACCACGTGGATGGTGTCTTCTCCGTCCGCGTAGTAGCGGCCACCCGACCCGCCGCCCAGCACCTCACGCATCAGGTACGGCGAGCCGTCGAGGTCGTCGCCGTAGACGCCGGTGTAGCGGATCGTCTCCTGGTCGGCGGGCATCCGTCCCTCGACGGCCTTCGCCAGCGCCCCGGCCAGCACCCCCAGCAGGCGCAGGATGACGAACGTGCGGGCATTGGTCGGGGCGGGGAAGATCGGCGTCAGCAGCGTCCCCGGCGGGGGGAAGCGCATCTCGATGAGCGGCACCACACCCTCGTTGACGTCGAGCTCGGCCATCCGCTCCGGGCTTTCGGCGAGGTTGCGCAAGATCGGTGCCAGCCACTTCTTCAAGAAGTTGCCGTCGGCGTAGTCGCCGCAGTGGTTGATCGGCCCTCTCGCCTGAGGGGACGTGCCGGTGAAGTCGATAATGAGCCGGCCGCCGTCGTCGGGCACCTTGGTCAACGTGATGCGCTGAGCGTGCAGCCGGGGCTTGTCGACCCCGTCGTGCTCGGCGTAGTCCTCCCAGACGTAGGTGCCGTCGGGGATCTTGGCGATGATCTCCCGTCGGAAGGTCTGCGTGGTCTGGTCGATGATCGCGTCGAAGCATGCCTCCACCTGCTCGCGGCCGTACCGCTGGAACAGCTCAGCCATCCGCCGGGCGCCCATCAGGCAGGCGGAGCACTCGGCGTCGAGGTCAGCCGCGAGCGACTCCGGCATCCGTGAGTTGCGGGTCATGATCTTCAGCGCCTGCTCGCACGGTTCGCCCGCCTCCCAGAGCCGGATCGGCGGCACCATCAAGCCCTCCTGGAAGACCGACGTGGCGTTGGACGGCATCGAGCCAGGTACGGCGCCGCCGATGTCGTCGTGGTGCCCGAAAGCCTGCACGAACGCCACCACCTGCGGCCCCTCGCTGCTCTCCGCGAAGACAGGCGCGGTGACGCACAGGTCGGGCAGGTGCCCGATGCCGCCCTCCGACAGGTACACGTCGTTGTGGAAGAACACGTCACCCGGCCGCATGGTTTCGAGCGGGTAGTCCCTGACGACGGGGTGAACGAGCGCGGAGTACGACCTGCCGGTGAGCTTGCGCAGGCGGCGGTCGTGGATGCCGGCCCGGTAGTCGTGTGCGTCGCGGATCATCGGTGAACGCGACGTGCGCCCGATCGCCGTCTCGACCTCCATCTCGACCGACGCGAGGTAGCCGTTGACGATCTCGACGAGGATCGGGTCGGCATCGACAGTCATCTGACCGCCCCGCCACTCATCCGGCGCAGCACGAGGTTGCCGAGCCTGTCGACCTCGGCCTCGAACCCAGGAGATATCGGGACGGTGGACGAGAACTCCTCGACCACCGCCGGCCCCTTGACGACGTCGCCACGGCCGAGCCGTGCGCGGTCGTAGATCGTGGCCTCGTCCCACTGCTCGAAGTACACCCGACGCGATCCGGTGACGGCCGACCCGGCGCCGGATCCAGGGTGAACCTCAGCGACCTCCGGCTTGCGGATCGGGCCGACCCCGGTGACGCGAAGACTGACCCACTCCACTTCTTGGCGGGAGTCGTCGCGGAAGTCGTAGCCGTACAAGGTGCGGTGCGCGTCGTGGAAGCCGTTCGCAACCTCGGCGAAGGTAATGGAGGTGACAGGACCGTCAGGCAGTGGCACTCGGACCTCGTACGCCTGACCGAAGTAGCGCAGGTCAGCCGTCCGCTCGAAGCGCCGCACGTCCACACCGAATCCCTCGCGGCTCAACGCGGCGCCCGCCTCCAACGTCAGGTCATCGACGATCTGCTGGACGGCCGGTGCCTGCAGCCGCGACTGCCGGGTGACCGCCGTACGCACGTAGTCGTTGCGCACGTCGACGATCAGCAGTCCGTACGCCGACACGTTGCCCGGGTTGAGGGGCACGACGACGCCGCGCAGACCCAAGATGTCGACGAGCCGACACGCGACGAGCGAGCCCGAGCCGCCGAAGGTGACCAGGTAGAAGTCGCGAACGTCGAGGCCTCGCTTGACGGTCACCTGCCGGAGCGCGTTGGCCTGGTTCCACGCCGATATCTCGACGATTCCCGTCGCGGCGGCTGCTTCTGAAAGGCCGAGCTTGCCGGCGATGTCCTTGACTCCCGCGCGCGCAAGGTCGACGTCGAGGGGCACCTCACCGCCCAGCAGGTGAGGCGGGATGCGGCCGAGCACCAGATGGGCATCGGTGAGAGTCGGTGCGTCCCCGCCGTTGCCGTAGCACAGCGGGCCGGGGTCTGCGCCGGCCGAGTGTGGTCCGACCTTCAACGTGCTCTCGGGGCTCAGCCAGGCGATGGACCCGCCACCGGCGCCAACGGTGACCACGTCGATCATCGGGATCTTGCTGGGGTAGGCGCCGACAGTTCCCTCGGTGGTCAAGGCTGGTTGGCCGTCGATGACGACTGCCACGTCGGTCGACGTCCCTCCGCCATCGCACGTGACCACGGTGCCGAAGCCGGCCGCCTTAGCCACCACCGCCGCGCCGAGGGCGCCCGCGGCCGGTCCGGACAGCACCGTGGTGATGGGTTGGTGCACGACCTCCTCAGCCGAGAGCACTCCCCCGTTGGACTTCATCACGTAGAACGGCACGCGCCGTCGGTCGCCGGAGTACGAGGTGCTTGTGGTGGCGTAGCTGTCGAGCCGGCGGGTGATGGCGGCGATGTAGTCGCGGATGCTCGGCTTGACGGCGGCGTCGACGAGCGTGGTCACCGAGCGCTCGTACTCGCGGTACTCCCGCAGGACGTCTGACGATATCGACACGACCGCGCCGGGATGGATACGTGAGATCACCTCGCGCATGGCGTGCTCGTGGGCCGGGTTGGCATACGAATGCAGGAAGCACACTCCGATGATGCCGATCCCGGTGTCGCTGAAGAACCGCGCGGCTGCCTCGGCCGAGGCTACGTCGAAGGGGCGGATCTGCGAGCCGTCGACGGCCAGCCGCCCACCCACGGCGCGGACCCGATCCGCAGGGACGATGCGAGGCGGCTTCACCCAGAAGTAGGAGTTCCCGTACCCGTCGGGGACCGACTGGCGGGCGATCTCCAGGATGTGCTCATAGCCCTCGGTGGTGATGAACCCGAGGTTCTCGACCTTGCCTTCCAGGAGCTTGTTGGTGGCAACCGTGGTGCCGTGACTGACGGCGGACAGCGACTCACCGGACAGGCCGAGCTGCGCGAGCACCTTGTCGATGCCGGCCATGAAGCTCACGGCTGGATCCGACGGCGTGGAGGGCGTCTTAGTGGTGGCGAGGCGCCCGGTGCGCTCGTCGACTGCTACCACGTCGGTGAACGTGCCACCCGTGTCGATCCCGATCCGGATCTGGCCCGTCACCGAGCGCCATCGCCGGGCAACGGCTCGCTGGGCCGAGACTCCCCGGCCGGTGGCTCGCTGGGCAGCGGAGCGCCCGAGCGGCGGTAGTCGAAGGATGTCTCGGCGGCCGAGCTGAGCGTGTCGAGGTGGTTCTTGATCAGGGCGAGGTTGCGGTCGGCCAGGTGGTCGAATCCGTGCGGCACACTGCTGCCTGGAGTGAGCGATCGCAAGGCGGCTTCCGGATCGAGCCTCGCCACAACCCACTGCTCGAACGTCGAACCCCGGGCGAGAACCTCCGCGATCGGGGAGACGATCATCGAGTTGCCGAAGTACAGCGTGCCGTCGGGATCTGTGCCGGTGGCGTTGGAACCGATCACGAACACGTGGTTGTCGTAGGCCCGGGCACGGTTCGTCAGCTCCCAGATGTCGGCACTGCGCAGCAGGGCCGCGGGCCGCGTGATGATCTCGGCCCCCTTGAGCGCCGTGATGCGAGCCAGCTCAGGGAAGTCCCCGTCGAAGCAGATCATCATGCCGATCCGCCCCAGCTCGGTGTCGACGACGCACACGTCGTCGCCGGGTGTCACCCACCCACCCCCTGAGACGATCTCGGTGCAGAAGGGATGCGTCTTGTTGTAGATGCCGAGCTGCGAGCCGTCAGGACCCACCAGCACCGAGCAGTTGAAGACCACGCCTCGGTCCGGACCCCGCGCGTACGCGCCGTACACGAGGTGGATGCCAAGCTCAGCCGCTACGACGTGCAGCGGCCGGGTCTGCTCACCCGGGATTGCGTCGATGACGTCCCACAGCTCGTGCACGCCGAGCCCTGGCGAGAAACCGGTGGTGCAGGTCTCCGGCAGTACGATCAGCTGGGCCTCGCAGGCGCCGGCACACTCTCGCACCATGTCGACACAGTGGCTGACGTTGGCAGCGATCGTCTCGCGAGTCAGCGGAGCAGGTGAGGGCTGAACCTGAAGTGCCGCGGCGGTGAAAGCGCGCATGGTGGGCCTCCTCGAACGATCTGGTCTAGGGTCGGCGCCGACGGCCGGAGATCCAGCCGCCGACCAGGGCACCCGCCAAGGCAGCGGCTGCACCGGCTAGGGCACCCTGCAGGAAGCCCGCGCCGCCTCCGGGTGCCGCGAGCGCTGCGGCCGCACCGGGCGCCTCGAAGACCTGAGGGGCTGAGCCAGCTGACGAGTCGGCGCCTGTGCCGGCGAGACCGCCGGGTTGCCCGTTTGTCTGTTGGTCCGCAGCCGGAGAGTTCGGCGCTGGCGCCTTACCCGTCAGCACGTCGTCGACAGCTGAGAAGAACTCTCCGGCGGTCTTCTTGGCGACACCGGTAAGCATGCGTTGGCCGACGCCGCCGATCATGCCGCCGACTATCGCGTCAGCGTCGTAGCTGAGTGTCGTCGTGTCACCGTCGTCGCCAAGACTGACGAGAACGTCGGCGCTCACGGTGCCGGGGCCACCAGAGCCGGCGGCCTTCAATACGAACCTGTCCGGGGGCTGCTGGTCGGTGAGCCGGACCTCGCCGGTGTAGATGCCCTTGATCGAGGCAACACCGGCGGTGATCGTCATGCGGTAGGCGTCGGTGTCGATTGCCTCCAGCCGCTGGCAACCCGGGATCGTGCGCACGAGTACGGCGGGGTCGTTGAGCGCGGTCCACACCTGCTCTCGAGGAGCGTGCAGGTTGGCTGATCCAGAGACCTTCATGTCTCCTCCAGTGTGGCATTGCTGGCTCGACCTGGTGGAAAGCCTACGAAGTCCCGTTCCGTCCGGTCGGTGCTGGCGGGGCTCTCGGGCCTTCGCTGCGCTCTTTACGGCCCTTCGAGTCCCCACCAGCCCCTCCCCTGCGAGCCTTTCGCAAGTTCCGCTGGTCGAGCTTGTCGAGACCACCGTGTTCAGGCCACATCCTTGTTGCGCCGGTGGTCGAGGTGGGCGCGGATGCGTTGGTGGTGGCTGAGCCAACCGGGCAGATCCAAGGGGTTGTCGAGTTCGCCGGGTGGTCCAGGTCGCGGACGCGAGCGGTGCACACCGGAAACCGGCAGTGCCGATCCCGGCACACCACCGCGTGTCGGGTCGCGGCATCGGGCCGGTACCGGGTGGGGTCGGCCACCATCACCGCCCCGGTGACCCGGTCACACAGCAACCGGGTCAACGTGGTCTCACCGGCGGCCATGATCCGGCGGGCCACCCCGGGGGTGGTCGACCCATACCCGTCGAGCCAACCGCACTTGGTCAGTCCCCACTCGGCGGGCGGCGCAGCTGCTTGCGCTCAGCTTGCCGCGCCTTGGCCACCAGGCGCCGCCGCTGCGAACCTAGCGTCGGCCGGGTCGCTCGACGTGGGCGGTCGACTCGCAGCGCCTGATCCACAAGCTGGCCGAGCCGGGTGCGGGCGGCGGCCCTGTTGCGCAGCTGCGAACGGTGTTCGGAAGCCACAACCACGAGGTCATCGCCCACGAGCCGATCGGCCAGGCGGTCGAGCAGCCGCTCCCGCTGGCTCGGCGACAGCACGGTCGAGGTGCCGGGTGACCAGCGCAACTCCACCCGGGAGTCGGTGGTGTTGACGCTCTGGCCGCCAGGCCCCGACGACCGAGAGAAGCGCCAGCTCAACTCACGCGCCGGGATCACCAGCCGCCGCCCCACACGTACGTCGCCGTCCACTCCTCCAGTGTGGTCGCGGCCTGGCCAATGCGCCTGTGAGCCCCGCCGACCGGCCGGACGATCGTGAAGACTGACACGGTTCGCTGGAAGCCGAGCGCGTCGTTGGTGTCCACCGGCGTAGGCTCTGAATGTCCGACGGCGGCGAGCCCCGTCGGGGGTCAAGCCTGTCGAGACCACCGTGTAGTCATGCGGCATCCTCGTCGCGCGGGTTGTCAAGTTCGGCGCGGAGGCGTTGTTGCTGGCTGAGCCAGCTGGGCAGGTGCAGGGGGTTGTCGAGCTCGCCGGGCGGGCCGGTGCCGTATCCGGTGGCTGGTGGTGGCAGGGAGTGGTAGCGGTGCCCGGTGGGGGTGTGCCAGGTCAGGGCGGTGTCGGCGTTGCCGGTGATTTTCCAGCCGGGGTGGGATCTGGCCAGGTGGGACCGCTCGCACAGACCTTGCAGGGTGTCTGGTCGGGTGAGGCCGCCGTCGGCGAAGGCCTGTTTGTGGTCCAAGTCGCGGATGCGGGCGGTGCAGACCGGCAGCCGGCAGTGCCGGTCCCGGCAGACCACGGCGTGCCTAGTCGCGGTGTCGGGTCGGTACTTGGCGGGATCCGCCACCATCACCGACCCCGTGACCGGGTCGCACAGCAACCGGGTCAACGTGATCTCACCGGCGGCGATGATGCGGCGGGCCACCCCGGGAGTGATGGTGCCGTACCCGTCGAGGAACCCGTTGCGGGAGTCCAGCCCGAGCAAGCTGGTCAGCGAGATCACCACCTGCACCGACACTGGTTTGCGGGTGCGGGCGCGTTGCCCGGCAGGGTCGGGTTGGGTGTCCAGGTCGGCCCCGGTGAGCGTTTGGGCGACCAGGTCGGCTCGCAGCTGATCCAAGTTGGCGGGGTCACCCGCTGCCCGGCAGGTGCGGGCCAGCTCATCGATACGGTTCCAGGCGCGGAGCGCGTCCTCAGCAGGAAGCACCGCCCCCAGCATGGCGACGCCGTCGTCCATCGGCTTGAGAAACACCCGACGGTCCTGCACCGCCCGCTGAATCATCAGCTCGGCGTACTCATCGGCCTCGGAGACCCGAGCCCGAGCAGCGGCGATCGCCTTGCCGGCGGGTTGCTCCACCGCGTCGGCGGTGACCGCCTCATCGATGACCCGGCGGGCCTCATCGGGCAGCCGGCGGGTCGCGGCGGCGACCATCGAGGCGACGAAACCGCTGACCTGGCCGAGCTCGAGGGCTTCACCGAGGTCAAGGTGCACCGCGTGGAGATCACGGGCCAAGGTCAGTTGCTTGTGCGCTGACGTGGGTGAGACGTTGAGCGCCAGCGCGATCTCTTCGGCGGCGAACTTGCCCGCCTCAGCAGCCAGGTTGGCCCGCATCCGCAGCAGCGCTCCACGTTGGGCCGGTGACCGCTCAGCCATGACCGCTTCGTCCTCTTCACCCAGTGCGGTGTCGGCGTCGATGCGGGCGGCTTCGAACCGGCGCAACGTGTCAAGCCGGTTGGCTTCCACCCACGCCGCTACCCGGTCCCACGCCACCGCCTGCTCCAACAGGTCAACAGCAGCGGCGTCGGGGTCCAGCACCGGAGCAGCCTCCTGCACCGCCACCAGATCGGTGACGAGCTGGGCATCCGGGCAACGATCGAACATATGGACGACTATGCCACCGCCTACCGACAGTTTCTGTCTTGCGGAATCCGGGTCGTGGGCGACATCCCGGATCAACGGAACGTCCCGACGGGTTAGTGGGGACCCGCGGGGCCACAAGGGAACGAAGCGTAGGCCACAGAGCCTCGCCATTCGAGCCGATTCAGGCTGGCGTTGCCAACCCGCCGGTCCACGGATCGCCAGGAGAGTTTATGAAGATCGGCGCGTCGCTCACAGTCCTACAGCCCGGCGAACCTATGTTCGAGGGTCAGCCGTTTGCGTACGAGAGGCGCCGGATGCTCACTAATCGGGAACTCGCAACCGTGATTCTGGCGGCTTGCTATGTGGGACTCATCAGCCTTCGCGTCAATCTTCTTCAACTCGCGTGGGAACTCTGCAAGGCCGCCTGGGGAAAACTGCTGGTGGCCTGGTGCATCTTCGTCGCCTACCTTGCTCTCGTCACCGCCGTGGCGGAGCGAGCCCGGCTATGGGATGTGGACTTATTGAAGGCGACCATCATCTGGGTCCTAGGCGCGGGCATTGCTCTTTTCGCGTCATTCAAAGGGCTGGGAACGGAGCCCGGCTTCGTCAGGCGGAAGGTTCTCCAAGTGGCCGGTGTAACAGCCTTCCTAGAGTTCTTTATCAACCTGACCACGTTCTCCCTGATCTGGGAATTTCTGTTGCAGGGGCTACTCACGTTGGTAGGGCTGATGCTTGTAGTCGCCAAAGGCGATAACGCCCGAGTTCTGCGGCGGCCCCTCCAATCGACATATCTGATCGTAATCGGGGGCTGGCTACTCGCCACAGTCGTGGTTCTCAGCCAAACTTGGCACAGTCTAGTCCTCGCGACCCTGTTGAGATCGCTGGCTCTTGGCTTATGGTTGTTCCTAGCTGCCCTGCCAGCGGTTTGGTTGATGTCGCTGTTCGCGGCGTACGAGAACCTCTTTGCAACCGTCACATTCAGAGTCTCGACACGACGCGATCGGTGGATCTTGCGGGCTGCGTTGATGTTGGCGCTGAAGTTCCGCCTTAGGCTGATCTGGTCGTGCAACGGCCAATGGCTACGGCTGATGGCTCAGGCTGGGTCCTACCGGCACGCGAGACGGATCGCCAAGTGCTTCCGCGATGCGCACACAGTGGAGGCACACAGTCTGCTCGCTAAACATACTGCGCAACTCCGAGCCTCCCGTAAATCAACGCCGCAACGCTTAATGGAGGCACCCCAAGGTATCCCTGGATGCACGTCCGACATGACCGCACTGATGATGGCCAAGCCAGCGGGTTGGGAAGTCTTGCTGTTTGCCGGCTTTCTCAACACACTCAAGATGACGGTCGACCGCCAGTATGCCCTGTGCCAACTGGGCAGCAGGCCCAAGACCCGGGCCATCGCCGAAGGCGATGAGCTCCAGCATTTTACCCAACGACATGAAATCGCAATGCGTACTGCCACCGACCTAAATAACGTCCTGGCGGGCGAGCTGCAGCAGCGGACCTTTGAAGGAGACGTTGATGCGATGATTACTCTCGCGTTCGAAATTGTGAGCGCCTATGAGAAGTTCCGCTCATTCCTTGTTGAAAGCACCGTGACAGCCATGCATCAAGACTTCGCCAACGCCAGCGCCGTACTCGACCGCTTCGCGACTCAGCCTGTCTGGGAGATCACGTCCTTTGTCGAACAGTTCACCGACTTCGCGTCAACTTTGTCAGGCAAGCTCGCGGCTGGCGAGTCCGTCGAGATGGCCTTCTCGGTGACGCTGACTGTTCCCGACCAATTGCTCAGTGACTACTACTCCCAACTTAAGAATGGCACGACGACGCGACTCGCCGCCTAGCATGCAGTCGCTGCGCATCTCGTGCAACGGCCGCAGCGACTTAGTGTGCGAGCGGATCGACGACGAGAGCGGCGAATGGATGCCGCGTGATCGCAGCTTGAAGACCTTCATGACTTCGTCGCCGTAGTCGTTAATGACTTTGATGGCGATCTTGCCGGTGTCGGGCTGGTCGAACGGACGGGACGTCGTGCGGTGCAGGGAAGCCCAGGCGTCTTCGTCGATGTCGGCCTTGAGGGCGACCTTGAGTCGCTTGTAGGGGTCGTTGCCGCCGGTGAAGTAGCAGTGTCGGACGAAGAAGGACTCCTCGTTGTAGTTGGTGTCGATCATCCACAGCGCGATCTTGCTGGTGTCGTTGCTGCGGACTTCGCCGGTCGTCGGGTCGTAGATGTCGACGCCGCGCAGCTCGACGACCTGTCCGTTCTCGGTTGTTTGCAGGTCGATGTCGGGCTCCCCGAACACCGTGAACAGGTTGCCGGCGCCCGTTTTCGCGAGGTCCTCCCCCATCAGCAGGTCGGCGTTCATGCGCACGAACAGCACGGGGATCCGCCCCATCCGCCGCGATCCCGCCACCTGTGCGAAGCCCTCGTCGCCCGCATCGACGGTTACCCCGTCGGCTCGGTGACGCCGGTTGCCTGTGGGTCGAAGGCGAAGCCCAGGACGCACAGCAGGTCCACGTCTTCTGCCCGGATCGCCTCACGCGCCGCCTCTTTGATGAACCCCGGACTCACCGTGCCGTACTGCGGACCGATCGCGATGCCGATCCGGCTGGGCGCTGAGTCGTCGTCATCCTGCACGGCACCCTGGCCCACCAAGCCGACTACCAGGAGACCATCGCCTGGCAGCACTGGCCCACCCCAGCCGAGCACGCCGCTTGACGACTTACAGCCCTGGGGTATCTAGGCGCTAAACACACAAGATGCGCGGCACGTACAGCCTGTCTGACGTACGTCTAGGTGCGCTGCGCCAGCGGCCTTGACAGCGCCGCCGACGCGCGTACAACCGGCACCGGGTAGCGCGCCCGACGCCGGTCAAGCAGCCCGAGTTGCGTTGCTATTGCGAGCCAGGTCGCAGCTTCGATGCTGTCACCCCCCTAGCAGCCCAGTGGCGCCACCCGCGAGACCACCTGCCAGCGCACCGAGCGCGGCGGCGCGAACGGACGTCTGATTGTTCAAGGCCGCCGTTACCTGGTTGACGGTTTCGGCTATCGGATCCAGGTCCAGAGCCTCCACACTCTCCACGTCACGGGCGGTGTCCCGCGTCAGCATCGACTGGATTTGTGCGGCCTCGGCGAGTGAGCCACGCTCACTATTCCAAATGCGCCGGAGCGTCTCGATATTGGCCATGGCTAGCCAGACGCCGGAGATCAGCGCCCACGCCTCCTTCCGCCAATGACGGTTGTTCCATCGCGCCAGTAGCACCTTAGGCGACTTACCTTCGGCCACCAAGCTTGTGTGCTCATGATAGTGAGACAGTAGGTGCGCGAAATCTTCGCGAGCAAAATGCTCTAGATCAATAAGACGCCTTCCTACGTTCTTAAACATAGCGAAAATGGCCATGTCCGCAGACAACGAAAGCGCGACTAGATCGACCTCCACCAGCGGGTCTGAGTACCGACGCTCAGCAGCGTAAAGGAGCGCTCTCGTCCCCGGCACTCTCCGCAGATTGAAATCTTCGACGTCGTCAGCAAGCGTGAGCAGCAAGGTCTCGTGGACGAAAAGGAAATCGCAACCCGGACTGCAGCTCTGGATGTACAGACCGCATCCAACAGGCGCCAGCACGTCGTCTAGAACCTGCTGAACAATGTGCCCACCCGAGATCGGAACCCAGTCTCCCTCCTGCTCCCACATCACTAGAATGGTTACGCCGTCCCATGCAACCCAATAGGTGTCGGACGGAATATCAGCAGTACCCTGATGCGGTTCCTGATTCTTGATCGGCACCCTCACCGTGAAGCCCACAAACTCTGAGAGTTGCAGGACCTCAAAAGCGTCAGCGCCGGTGCGGACAGCCGATTGCGTGGATCGAGCGCTGTCAGGGTAGAAGGTACGGCGCAGGGTCCAGTAGTCGTTGAACTCCGGCGGCCGGACCTCCAGGACTCTCGCGTCGCCGCGGAGCGCTTCCATGAGGCTGTTCACGAGGACCTTCTTGTCGGTCTCACCCGGCGCCTTGAGGAGCCAGGTGCCCACCCGTAGGAGCCTCGTTGGTGCCCGGCCGCCGTTAGCATCGTGCGCGCGGTCAGCCGTCTGCTGACTCATCCCGTCCCCCTTCATCCTGGTGAAGCGAGTTTACGTCGGCGGCCGACTGGAAGAATGTGTGCTAGCGACAGATCAGCTTACCGGCTGGGTGGGTGCCGCCCACGGTGATGTTCAACCCGCCACGAGGAAGGCGTCAAGAAACGCTGCTGCCGTTCGGTGGGTGTGCCGAACTCTACGAGTTCGGTGAGGCGGCTTCCCTTGACCACAACGGGAAATAGACCGAAGTGACATTTGTTTAAAGGAGGCCGAGACGGCTGCTCGCGCGAAGCCCTCACCCTCCGGCTCTCTGCGGTTGCGACGAGCTGCCATGGACCAATGACGTCGCGTTAGCTAAGCGCTCATTGAGGCCGAATGATCGATCCATGTGTTGGCAAGTACACGAGGTGCATGCAGCGGCCCGTGCTTCGAAACAGTCCAACGGTCAGGCGACTCTAGTCCACCCAGCGCCGGCATTCGCTCTCGGGGGATGGGGCGTTTCTCAGTGCTTATCCCCTCACCCACCATGCGAGAGGGGCGCGTGTGCAGTGCCTTCTTCACCAGGTGGCGCAGCTTGATGTCACCGGTGCCCTCCAGGCCCGACTGCGGCGCCTGAGTGGCCACCCGGTCGGGATGTCCGAAATATCATTAGCACCACGCGGGAGCCATGACAGCTTGAAGACCTTCATGACTTCGTCGCCGTAGTCGTTAATGACCTTGACGGCGATCTTGCCGGTGTCGGGCTGGTCGAACGGGCGAGACGTCGTGCGGTGCAGGGAAGCCCAGGCTTCCTCGTCGATGTCGGCCTTGAGGGCAACCTTGAGTCGCTTGTAGGGGTCGTTGCCGCCGGTGAAGTAGCAGTGCCGGACGAAGAACGACTCCTCGTTGTAGTTGGTGTCGATCATCCACAGCGCGATCTTGCTGGTGTCGTTGCTGCGGACTTCGCCGGTCGTCGGGTCGTAGATGTCGACGCCGCGCAGCTCGACGACCTGTCCGTTCTCGGTTGTTTGCAGGTCGATGTCGGGCTCCCCGAACACCGTGAACAGGTTGCCGGCGCCCGTTTTCGCGAGGTCCTCCCCCATCAGCAGGTCGGCGTTCATGCGCACGAACAGCACGGGGATCCGCCCCATCCGCCGCGATCCCGCCACCTGTGCGAAGCCCTCGTCGCCCGCATCGACGGTTACCCCGTCGGCTCGGTGACGCCGGTTGCCTGTGGGTCGAAGGCGAAGCCCAGGACGCACAGCAGGTCCACGTCTTCTGCCCGGATCGCCTCACGCGCCGCCTCTTTGATGAACCCCGGACTCACCGTGCCGTACTGCGGGCCGATCGCGATGCCTATCCGGCTGGGCGCTGAGTCGTCGTCATCGGTACGGCGCTCGCCGATCGCCTGCAGGCGCGTGCCGGCGTGCGGCTCCAGCGTGGCGAACATGATCCGCTCGTTGCGCCGCCCGATCTGGATGCCTGCCTTGGCCAGATTGTCGAGAATCGACGGCTCGAAGGTCGGACCCTCCGCGTCACCGGCCGCCCGTCCATAGATTGCTCAGTAGGAAGACTGGGAAGTCGTCAATCTCTCTGAGCGCCCAGGTGTCGCGGAATGCCTTGATCTGCTCGGCTTCGCGGGCGGCGTCTTCGAGCTTGCCGTCCTAGACGTCGCGCTTGCGGGCGGACACCTGCCAGTTTTAGCCGAACTTGATGCCGTACGGCGGGTCGATGTAGATCATCTGCACCTTGCCGCGCAACAACTCGCGCTCAGCCAGTGACGCCATGACCTGCTGGGAGTCGCCGAAAATCATCCGGTTCGACCAGTTGGCCTGGTGCTGGTAGAAGTCGACGAGGACGCGTGGGTCGATCTTGTAGATCGGCGGTGCGTCGGTAGTGAGTTCGTCATCGTTGGCGGTGCCGTCGTGCGCGTCCGCGGTAGGGATGTTGGCCCGGTTGTCGCCGTGGAGGATCTAGAAGGCACGGTCAATTCGGCACACGGCCAAACTGTTTGCCAACTTCGTCAGTCCCTCGGAGGAGCTGAATCGGCTTCATCGGTGCCTTCCAGAGCAGCAGCAGATGAGACTCGATCGGTTCGGTGAGGACCGGGCCATGACTAGCCGCGAGGTCGCGACCTCTCGCGTGAACTCTGGTCCGCCAGGTGCCTGGATCATCGGTCAGTAGGTGGACAGGTGGTGGCCCACTGAATGGGCTGAAAAGCCACAACTCTCCCACGTCGAAAGCCATGCTGAATTCGGCCACTTCAGTAAAGGCATCGGTCTGCGAGGCGCTTGAGTTCAAGCCCCCTGGCTCATTCGTCAGGACGTGCCATTCGACCTTAACGGGCCCATAGTCAGTCCCGGTAGTGATAACCGCCGACTGGGCGGCGACATCCACGAGACCAGTTCCGCTACGTGGTGGGACTGTGACTTCACTATCCGTGACGAGAACACAGTACTGCCATTCCTCGGCATGGACGACGGTTTCGCTCACAGCCCGGATACAGTACGCGCAATCGCCTCGACAGGCGTTGGACCGGTCGGCTTGCGCTTAGCCCGCATACTGAACGCCTGCGAACAGCCGCCCCCCGAATCCGCCGGCCGCGCAGGTCGTCGGACACGTACCTCGCTGTGATCGCGGAGGCGTCGACGATCAGCTTCCTCCTTGCGCGTCGCGCGCCGCGCGGATCGCAGCGGCGGCTTCTTCGAGTGAAATGCTGGTATTGCTTGGAGGGAGGTAGGAATCGACGTACCCAGGTAGACGAAGAAGCTCGACGGTCTTCCGCAACCGATCCACCACGAACGAGTTGAGTGAACGCCCGCTTGCCTCGGCGGCTGCGACCAGAGCTTCGTAGACGTCGTCAGGTACGTCGCGCAAGTTCAATCGTTTCATGGCACCAATTTGGCACCACAAGAGTTGTTTGAGTAGCCATCCACTGCACCGTTCCGTCACGCTGGTCGAGCGATCTCGCCGAAGTCGAGCAGGTCAGGGTTTCTGATGATCGGCGCGTCGGCGTACAGCCGAGGCCGTCGAACGTCGCGTGGAGTTAAGGATCGGATTGCCGAGCGGCTCGGTCACGGGCACTCCACTGGATGGGTCCACATGACCTCGACAACCCCCTCGACCCTGGCGCGCTTAGGGCGCTCACCCTACCGAGCGCGGCCGACCGATGGCAGCTGTCGCCGCGGCAGGTGAGCAGGCGCGTGGGCAGGTCACGGTCTGCTCCCCGGCCGGTCACGATTGGTCAACGATTGGGGCTGAGCGCCGAGATGAGGTCGGCTTTGGGATTGGCTGCTCCACAGCGACGCGCGAAGGGGTGGTGAAGTGACCGGATGGGTTGACGGGACGAGCACGCTCGACACGGGGACGGCCGAGCCGACGAGGCCACCCGCTGGGCTGAGCGTTCGCTGCCGCGGCCTGGTGCACCTCTACCGCACGTTCGACGGTCACGACGTGGTCGCTCTACAGGGTGTCGACGTCGACATCAAGGCTGGAGAACGGGTTGCGTTCCTGGGGCCGTCGGGGTCGGGCAAGTCCACGCTACTGACGCTGTTCGGCGGGGTCCAGCGGCCGTCCGCGGGCCAGATCTTCCTCGGCGATGACGAGATCTCCCGGCTGAGCGAGAAGGCGCTGGCCCGCATCCGGGCCAGGAGGGTGAGCACGATGCTCCAAGGCGCAAGCCGCAACCTGCTGTCGTACGCCACCGCTGGGCAGAACCTCGGCTTCGCCAAGCTGGCGATGGCTCCGGGCGACCGCCGCCAGGCGCGCGGCGACGCAGAGCTGTTGGCTCAGATGGGACTGACGAACCAGGCCAACCAGGTGGTGGCGACGATGTCGGGCGGGCAGCGGCAGCGCCTGGCGCTTGCCTGCGCGGTGGTGTCCAACCCGGCCCTGCTGCTCGCGGACGAGCCGACCAGCCAGCTCAGCCACCAAGACCGCGACGAGGTGCTCGATCTCATCCACAGCCTCGGGGACGAGTTCGGCACCACGATCCTGGTCGTCACGCACCAACCGGAGGTGGCGCAGACGTTCCCGCGAACGATCAGCATGCTCGGCGGCCGAGTCGGATCAGAAGGCCGCGACGGAGCCGAGTACGTCGTTGTCGGCAAGGAGGGCGTGCTCCACCTGCCCGCCTACGTCGCGCACGACTGGCCCCCGGGGACGCTGGTGCGGGTCGAGCCGGAGCGGCGAGACCGAGTGCTGCTCACGAAGCCCACCGAAGAGGCCGAGAGCGAGAGGAGCTTCGATGGGACCGCTGGAGCTGGCTGACGTCGAACTGCTGCTCGCGGGGCGGCGGATCCTGCAGCCGATGGACCTCGTCTTCCCACCAGGGCAGGTGACGGCCGTGGCCGGCCCGTCAGGGTCGGGCAAGACGACGCTGTTGTCGGTGGCGGGCGGCTTGCTGAGACCGACGAGCGGTACAGCGACGTATGACGGCACGCCGATGTGGCAAGGCGACGGCGACCCGCGTCCCCAGGTGGCCTTCATCTTGCAGGTGTACGGACTGGTTCCGATCCTCTCAGCGCGGGAGAACGTCTCGGTGGCGCTGCGGGCGAGGGGGGTTCCGCCCACCGAGGCCGACGACAGGGCAGACCGCGAGCTCGAGCGCTTGTTCATCGGTGACCTCGGTGACCGGCAGGTCGAGGAGCTGTCCGGTGGGCAGAAGCAGCGAGTCGCCTGCTCCCGCGCGTTGGCTGTCGACGCCGACATCGTCCTCGCCGACGAGCCGACCAGCGAGCTCGACGAGGGCAATCGCGAGCACGTGATGGCTCAGCTGCGGGCAGAGGCCGACCGGGGCGCGATCGTGGTCGTGGCGACTCACGATCCCGCTGTCGTGGAGACGGCCGACCGGCACGTCACGCTCGATGAAGGCCACCTGACCGACACCGCCGAGCGGGTACTCGCGCTGCCCGGCGGCTTCCGCAGACCAGACGTCGAGCGGTAGGCGTCCGGTGGTGAGCCTTCGCGCTCTCCGGTCGCGGGGGCTGCAGTCGGCTGCCCTTTTCGCGACCGGGACGCTGGTAGTGGCCGGAGGCGTTGTCGGTGTCGGCTACAGCCGGCTGGCTTCCGTGTCGATCGGCTCCGCGGCGGCGCTGCTGGTGGTGGGCATGGTCGCGGTGGCGGCGCAGTCAAGCGCGTCAGTGCAGGCCCGTCAGCAGGAGATCGCCCTGGCTCAGCTGCGGGGTTCACGCGGGCTGAGGCTGCTGGTCTTCGCCGTTGCGGAGCCGTGCGCCGTGCTGGTGGCCGCGGCGGTGACGGGGACGCTTCTAGGGCGGCTGTTCGCCCAGCAGGCGGTCGCTCGCTGGGTGACCCCTGGCCCCGGGTTCGAGATGAGCGCGACCGAGTGGACAGCTGTCGCCGTCGCCTTGGCCGTCAGCGTCGCCGTCGTGGTCGCGGTGAGCTGGCGGTCGACGTACGAACCGCTCGACACCAAGCTCGGCGGGCTCAACCGGCCGCCCCCCGCGACCTGGGCTTCGCTGTTCGTGAGCCTGCTGATCCTGCTCGCTGCCGCGGTGTCGGTCTACCAGTCGCGCCAGGCGGGGCCGGGTCACGCTGACTGGGTCGGCCTGCTGAGCCCGGCCCTGGTCGGTCTGGCGGGGGGCCAGCTGGCGATCTGGGGGGTGGCGCTGCTCGCCCGGATGGCCACCGCGCCCACCGCCTCGGGTGCCAGGCTGGGATGGTTCCTCACCGTCCGACGCCTCACCCGACGCGGCAACAGTGTGGCTGTACTCCGCGTCGTCGTCGCCGCGATGGTCATCGCCGGAGTCGCGGCCAACGCCTGGGTGGCGTCGGCGAGCTGGCGCGACGACATGGCAAGGATGCAGACCGCGGGCCCGGTGCGGTTCAGCGTGCCCGCCGGCGGGCTGCAGGCCTATGCCGCCTCCCGCGACGCCGACCCGCAGGGCCGGTGGCTGATGGCGATGTCCGCTTCCTTCGACCCCTCCGGCGGCTCCTACCGCGACGTCTTCGTCGACACTCCCCGGTGGGACCGGGTCGTCGGATCGTTCTTCGCCGACAGTGCCGTCGGGCAGGTCTCGAGCCACCTCGAGTCCTTGGCGCCCGCTACGTCCCCGGCCGCGGTGGTCAAGCCTGTCCAGGCACGCGACTTCTCCGTCACGTTGACCGCCAAGTCGGTCGACCGCGCGTGGCCCCGCCGCGAGATCAACGCGAACTCAGATCTTGACTACGGCTTCGTGCCGTTGCAGTTCACGCTCAACTACGTTGACGACGCCGGCGACTCGCAGCTCGTTGACGTTCCCAAGGACGCAGAGAAGGCAGAGCGGCCGTCCCCGGTGGCCCCGGGTCTGGTCGGTTACTCGGTGTCGCTGCCGGGGTGTACCCGCGCCTGCGCGATCATCCGTGTCGACGTGCGGGGGCTGACCGGCATCGGTCAGCTGCACGTCACCGAACTGTCTGTCGGCGACCGACCACTGCTCGGAGCGGCGTCCGGCCTGACGCCGGTGGGAGACAAACGGACGGTGCACGCTGTCAGTTCCGACGGCGGTCTCGACCTGGAGCTCCGCGACCCCTTCTCTACACATCCGCTGCTGGTCTGGCCACACGAAACGGACCCGACTGCGCTGGTCACCCCCGGCCTGCGCCTTGAGAAGGCGGGGCGTCAGCCGCTGGCGTACGGGATCGACGGGCGGCCGCAGCAGGTGCAGATCGCCGGTGAGGTGCCCGCACTCCCTCTGCTCGGCCGCGGTGGCCTCCTGCTCGACCTCGGTACGGCGTTGCGCGGGGCCGGCGGGCAGATTCCCGCCGACACCATCTCCGTGGTGGTGGCGCGAGCCGACACCCCGGCGATCGTGCTGGCGAAGCTACGGGCCACCGGGGCGACCGGGAAGAGCCAGACGGTGGCGCAGGCGTTGGACCGGATCGAGCGCACGGGGACAGCCAAGGGCACCCGGCTGTACTTGCTGATCGCGCTCTTCGCCCTGCTGATCGCCGCGGTGAGCGTGGTGGCGGCGACTGTCGAGCAACGGCGCGAGCGGCGCACCGAAGCAGCCTCCCTCCGGGTCGCGGGGGTGGGCGTCGGCGAGATAGCCCGGGGTTACCGCGGCGAGGCGCAGGCGCTGGGTCTGGGTGTCGCGGTTGCGTCCGGGGTGGCGGTCTGGGTCGGCTGTCGCGCGCTGCTCGCCGCTCTTCCGCTCGTCGACCCCGGTGAGTTCGGCCTGGTCTTCGACGTCACACCGGATCCGCGGGTGGTGACAGGTCTGGCGGCGGCTGCCGGCCTGTTCGTGGCTCTTGTCGTCTTCGGGTCGTTCCGCCGGATCGGCCGCTCCTCTCCACCTCGGCTGCTGCGGGAGGGAGACGGGTGAGCGGCTGGCTGAGCGAGGTGCTCGCGTTGCTCGCCACCGGGCTACGCGGCCTGCGGTCCCGCCGGCTGCTGACGGCCGGCTCCGTGCTGCTGGCCGGCATCGCCGTCGCGGCAGCCGTGGTGGGTCCGATGTACCAGTCGGCCGCGGGCGCTTCGTTCCTTGTCACCAGGCTGCAAACAGCCCCGAACTTCACCACCGGCCTGACCCTCGACTATCGACCCCGGGGAGCTGTCGGGTACCGCGACGCCGAACAGTCGGCGTTGGCCGCCGTGCCCCCGTCGAGACTGGAGCAGTTCGGGGCACCGCAGGTCTCCCTGTTGAGCGACCCGCTGCCGGTGACGTCGGCGCCGTTCGCATTTCTGGACGCCGAAGCAACGCTGCTGGCGAAGCGAGGAGGCTGTGAGCACCTCGTCGTGACGGGAAGCTGTCCGACTCGGCGTGGCGAGACGGCTCTGCTGGAGTTCGACGCTCAACGCTCGCGCACCAGGATCGGCGACAAGCTGACGATCGCGGGCATCTCTACCCCGTTGACGGTGGTGGGCACCTACACCGTGCGAGACGCAACCACCGACTATTGGTTCGATCTCACCCGCTTCGCCAGCGTGCTCCCTCAGACGAGGGGAGCAGGTCTGTCGCCGTACTATCCGGCGCCGTTTCTCGTGGCGGCCGGGACTTTCGACGCCCTCGATGCCAGTAGCTTGATCGTGCGGATGGACCGGCAGCTCACGGTTACAGCCATGACCACGATCGATGACCTGCGTGCAGCAGTGCAGTCGGTGTCGAAGCTGAGCAGGTTACTGGAGCGACCACTGCCCGGGGGGTCCCTGGACCTGGGGCTGGGGAACGCCCTGCGCTCGATCGTCGGCCAGGAGCAAGCGCGCCGGGTGACCGCGGAGCAGACGGTGACCCCAGCGGTGATCTCGCTGATTCTCGTCGCTCTGGTGCTGTTGTTCCGGTTGCTGGCGGCGTCCATGGAGCTGCGGATGCCCGAGCTCGCCCTCGCTGGGCTGCGCGGGCTCAGCGCCCGACGGCGATGGGTCTTGGCTCTGCTCGAGCCGGTGCTGATGCTGACCATCGCCGCCCCGGTCGGCCTCGGCTGCGGGTATATCGCGGCCCGCCTGCTGGCAACGCGGTGGTTGGTGCCGGGTCTGCCGATGGAGTTCGGCGCGTCCAGTGCGAAGTTCGCGGTCGGGGTGCTCGTGGCAGCTCTGGTGGTTGCCGTTCTCGTCGTCAGGTCCGCGACCGCGGAACCGCTCAGCATGCAGATCGCGGGGACGCGCCGGCCGAGGAAGTCGAGCCGTTGGGCTGTCGTGCTCAGGCTCGCCCTGGTGGCGGCAGCTGTCGCCGTCCTTGCTGGGACCCTGGGGTCGGGCGGGACGTCGAACCCGAGCGCCACCGACCTGCTGCTGCCGGTGCTGCTCGCGGTGGCCGCCGGAGTGCTCACCACGCTGTTCGCAGCCTTCGCCGCGGGTAGGTGGGCGAAGCGAACGACCGGCGGGCGGGGTGTTGCCAGCTATGTCGCCTCCCGCACCATCGCCAGGCGACGCGAAGGCACGTTGGTGATCCTGCCGTTGACCGCTGCGCTGGCGATCGCGGTGTTCGCCGCCGGCACCTACGCCGCCGCGGCGAACTGGCGGGCGAGCAACGCGGCAACGATGGTGGGCGCCGACATGGCGTTCCCGGTCAAGCTGCCTCTGTCGCAGGCTGTCGCGCTCACGCACCGGGTCGACCCGACGGGACGGTGGTTGATGGCAGTCGGCGCCGACGCGGACAGCAACGGGCTGAAGGTCATCGTGGACGCGCCGCGGCTTGAGCGGGTCGCCACGTGGCCCAGCTCGTGGACCCCCGGGCTCAGCGTCGCGGAGCTATCCCAGGCGCTGTCTCCGGTCCGTCCGGCGCTGACGCTGGCGGGCCGGCGGGTGGAGCTGACCGTGGACAACCGAGTCAACGCCGAGTCCGACGGCCTCCTGGTCGTGCTCGAGACGGTAACGCCCACCGGCGAAGCTCGAAGCGTCATCGTCGGGCCGTACTCGACCGGCCGGACCACCAAGAGCGCGCTCATCAGGTCCTGCGAAGCCGGTTGTGACGTCAGGAGCCTGACGATCAGCGGCCAAGGCCCCTTCGCCCAGGTCATGCGGGGAACCGTGACCGTCGACGACGTCCGGGTCGACGGTGCGCCGTTGCCGTACTTCACCCAGATCGGGTGGCGAGGTGACAGCTCGCGGTCGTTCGGCGTCCG